>Ga0308165_1000057_pt1 | contig 317643 bp, 280 predicted proteins | sample PhyWR2_FD_201032 | JGI IMG/M metagenome (GOLD analysis project Ga0308165, IMG submission 201032) | Phyllosphere microbial communities from UC Gill Tract Community Farm, Albany, California, United States - DLSLW.R2 | ecosystem: Host-associated > Plants > Phyllosphere > Unclassified | place... | reverse complement strand
ACGGTCACACCGTCGCTCTCGTATCCGAAGGGCCGCCGGCCGCCACGCCATTGCCCGCGGGCGACCGCGTCGTCCTTGGCTCGCTTCACACGCTCGGCGGTCCGCTCTGCCTCGGCCGCGTCCCAGGCCGCAATGGTCCGGGCCACCGCGCGGCCGTCGGCGGTGGCGAAGTCCGCCCGTCCGGAGACGCAGGTGATGATCGCGGTGCCGTGCAGCTCGTGCAGCTTGATCAGTTCTTCCCATTCGAGAGGGCGCCGCGTGATGCGGGAGTTGCTGTAGCTGAGGAGCATGTGGGTCTTGCCGGCGGCGGCGTCCCGGAGCATGGCAGTGTACTTCGGGCGCGGCTTCTTGCTCTTCGTCGATGCGCCGACGTCGTTCTCGATCCAGACCTTGCGGACCTTCACCCCGAGCCTGTCGGCCAGCGCCCGGCAGTCCTCTTCCTGGCGCCCCACGCCGAGGGCCTTGCCTTCTGGGTCGGAGCTGATACGGCAGTAGATATCAGCCCACAGCGCTTGAGATTCCATATGTGTCATTCTATAGTTTTCCCAGTGGCCATCGCCGTCGCGTCGATCGCGGCCAACGGTGAGATCCGAGGCACGGAGGGCGTGGTGTTTCTGGCGGAGCTGGGGCTGGATGGTCGGCTTCGTCCGGTGCGTGGCGTGTTGCCGGCGGTGGCGGCTGCGGTGAAGGCCGGTCATCCGCGGGTGGTCGTGGCTCAGGGGAACGCTGCTGAAGCGTGCTTGGTGCCTGGTGCGGAGGTGTCCTCGTATCGGACCTTCGCCCGGCTGGTGTTCGACTTCGGCGCCGATCCGAAGGAGCTGAACCTGGATTTCGATCCCGCCGAATCCGAGGGCAAGGGGGAGACTGCGGAGCTCCCGGTTCCCGTGCCGGATCTGGCGGACGTCGCCGGGCAGCATGAGGCCCGCTTCGCGCTGGAGGTCGCCGCGGCCGGGGCACATCACATGCTCATGGTCGGCCCACCGGGTGCGGGAAAGACCATGTTGGCCGAACGCCTGCCCGGACTTCTGCCGCCTCTGGACGATGAGGCCGCCCTCGAAGTGACCAGCATCCACTCGCTGGCCACCCAGGGCGAGGTGCGCACCGAACTCATCCGGCAGCCGCCATTTGAGAATCCACATCACACGGCCACGTCCGCCGCGATCGTCGGAGGCGGGGCGGGACTGCCACGGCCGGGCGCCGCCTCGCGAGCACACCGCGGGGTGCTGTTCCTGGACGAGGCGCCGGAGTACGAACGACGGGTCCTGGATGCGCTGCGGCAGCCTTTGGAACACGGAAAACTCGTGATCCATCGGGCCGGAGGTTCCGCGTCCTACCCCTCCCGTTTCCAGCTGCTTCTGGCGGCGAACCCCTGCCCGTGCGGGAAGGCGAGCGGCAAGGGCCTGGAATGCACGTGCACCCCACTGGCGCGTCGACGCTACTTCGGACGACTCTCTGGACCTCTGCTGGACCGCGTCGACATTCAGCTCGGCGTGCAGAAGATCAGCCGCTTGGACCTCGACTCGCAAGGGGAGAACGAAGACACCGCCGTGGTCAGAGAGCGGGTCCGCCGGGCACGGCAGGCGCAGAGGGAGCGCCTCGGACGCTTCGGCTTGGAAACCAACTCGATGGTTCCGGGAAAGATCCTGCGAGGCGGCCTGCGGCCGGATCGTGTCACCACGCGCATTCTCGACGCGGCGATGGATCGAGGTTCCCTCAGCGCCCGCGGCTACGACCGCGTCCTGCGTCTGGCCTGGACGCTGGCCGATCTGGCAGGCGAGACGACGCCGAACAGCGACCACGTGGGGCTCGCCCTGGCCCTGAGGTCGCCGGAGGCAGCGGCATGAGCGAACTTCTCGCCCGCGCGTCGCTCACCCGGCTGTTCGAGCCGCAGGACGCGGTCGGGCTCGCCCTGGTTGCCGTCCTGGGACCGGAGGAGGCACTCGCCGTCATCACGTCCGGAGGAGAACCGGATCCCGGCCTGGAGCAATCCCTCCACGAACTGCTGGCTGAGGAAGGAGGCAACACGTCGTGGAGGGGACTCGGAGCGGCCTTCTCCCGGTGGCGGCCCCGGGTGCCTTCCCTGGCGCCCGAGCGCGACCTGATGGTCCTGCAACGGCTCGGGGGCGGCTTTCTGATCCCGTCGGACGAGCACTGGCCCCAGCAGCTCTCAGACCTGGGCCTTCAGGCTCCGCTCGGGCTCTGGTACCGAGGAAACCCATCACTGCTCCCGGGCGCCGCGCATGCAGTGGCCGTGGTGGGGTCGCGTGACTCGACGGCCTACGGAGCCACGGTCAGCGCCGACCTCGCGCATGGGCTGGCCCGCAAGGGCTTCACCGTGGTGTCGGGCGGGGCTTACGGGATCGACGCGCACGCGCACCGTGCGGCCTTGACCGGCGCCGATCCGGGCGGAAGCCGGGCCGCGACCGTCGCCTTCATGGCGGGTGGGCTGGACCGCTTCTACCCGAGCGGTAACGACGAGCTCTTGAGGACTGTCGCCCGCCGTGGCCTGGTGCTGGCGGAGGTCCCTCCCGGCGCGGCTCCCACGCGCTACCGCTTCCTTCAGCGGAACAGGATGATCGCCGCTTTCGCCGGGGCGACGGTGGTGGTCGAGGCCCGGTGGAGGTCCGGAGCCCTGAACACGGCTCACCACGCCGAGGCCCTGGGACGACCTGTCGCTGCTGTTCCGGGGTCCGTGCTGTCGGCGAACAGCGCCGGTTGTCACCGTCTTCTGCGCGACGGCGGGGCAGTCCTCGTCACCGACGTTCACGAAGTTCTCGAACTGCTGGGAGGTGAACCGGATCCGAGCGGCGACGTTCGGCATCGGGCGGAGGCGGCGATTCAGGACGGATTGACCCTCGAGGATCTGGTCCTCCTGGACGCCCTGCCGCTGAGAACGCCGGTCCCCCCGGAGAAGCTCTGCGTGGTCGCCGGCCTCAGTCTCCTGGCGGTCCGCGCGGGGCTCGGGCGGCTCCAGGTGCTCGGACTGGCGGAGTCTGTCGGGCTGCTCTGGCGCCGAGGGCCGACGAGGAATCCCGCATAAGAGATTGGAGGGGAGTGGGTTACCCGACCCAGCCAGGGCAGACACACCAGGCGCAGATCCGGCACCACCGGATCTGGCATCGCCCGATTCACCGCTGCCTGTCCTGCGCCCCCTGGTCCAGCGAGACTCGATTTCAACCATCCTGGTCCGGCTCGGACCAGGATGGGGGGAGCCTCTGTCCTGCTCGTCCCCTGTCCTGCTCGTCCCCTGTCCGGCTCGTCCCCTGTCCGGCTTGATCCTGGCCCACGGGGACGGCACAGTGGAGAGGTGCCACAGAAACCAGCCCCCTTCCAGGACAGCATCCTGGACGAGTACGCCCGGTACCTCACGGGCGAGCGGGGCCGGTCCGGGAACACGCTGCGGGCCTACCTCACGGACGTTCGGCAGCTGCAGGAATTCGCGGCGAAGGCCGGGGCGACGTCTTGGGATGACGTGGATCTCCACCTCCTCCGCGAGTGGCTGGCCGACCATTCGGCCCGGGGGATGGCGCGGGCCACCCTGGCGCGGCATGGGGCCAGCGCCAGGACCTTCTTCGCGTGGCTCCTCCGAGAAGGCGGGATCACGCAGGACCCCACGCTCCGTCTGCGGTCACCGAAGAAGACCTCCGGCCTGCCCACTGTGCTCCGCCCGGCACAAATGGACAAGGTGCTCCAGGACCTGCAGGCCTCGGCCCAGGAGGCAGATCCTGTCGCACTGCGTAACCTCGCCGTGGTCGAGACCCTGTATGCCTCGGGCATCCGTGTGGGGGAACTGGTAGGCCTCGACGTGGACGACGTGGACCTGGAACGCCGGACCCTCAGGGTCCTCGGCAAAGGTGACAAGGAGCGCACCGTTCCCTTCGGCGTTCCCGCCTCACGGGCGATCGTCGACTGGCTGCGGCGGGGACGGCCCGCGCTGGTCACGGCGTCAAGCGGCCCTGCGCTCTTCCTCGGCGCACGAGGTGGCCGGGTGGATCCGCGGCAGATCCGCAGTCTGGTGGCGGACCGCTTCGCCAGGCTGGGGGACACCGCGGCCACCGGACCCCACGCTCTCCGCCATACGGCCGCCACCCACCTCCTGGACGGCGGAGCGGAACTCCGTGCCGTCCAGGAGCTCCTGGGCCACAGCACCCCGGCGACGACCCAGCTGTACACCCACGTCTCCGTCGAACGACTCAGGGACAGCTACCGTCAGGCGCATCCGCGGGCCTGAAAACCGCGGGCCTGGAGCCTAGAGGAACCCGGGCGACCCCGCCACTGGCACAAATCACCGCCCTACGGCACAATAAGAACCAGCGCCGGGGTTCAAGTAGTGCTTGAACCATCGGCCGGTGCCGCAAGGCCACAGACAACTCAAGAGCCTGCAAGAAGGCGACACAGGAATCACCGGACTTCACGGAGTCGAGGGCGTTGGGGAAGACGTACCTACGGCTAAGGAGGATGGGATGTCTGTTGCAATGACTCGGGGAGTGCTGTTCGTGCACTCCGCCCCAGCTGCGCTGTGCCCCCACGTCGAGTGGGCCGTCGCATCGCTGCTGGACGATTCGGCCACCCTGGAGTGGGTGGCTCAGCCCGCCGCGCCTGGAATGTTCCGGGCCGAGCTGGCGTGGACCGGTGCCCCCGGCACAGCGATCCAGCTCGCCTCCACCCTCCGCGGCTGGACCCACCTCCGCTACGAAGTGACCGAAGAGGCCTCTCCCGGCACTGATGGAGGCCGCTGGTCCCACACCCCGGAACTCGGGATCTTCCACGCTGTCACCGACGCCCACGGAAACATCATGGTGTCCGAAGACCGCATCCGCTTCGCCTACGAGGCCGGCGCCGGGGACCCCGCCGCCGTCTACCACGAGCTGTCGCTCGCCCTCGGCGAAGCCTGGGATGAGGAACTGGAGCCGTTCCGTCACGCCTCGGAGGGCTCCAACGTCCGCTGGCTCCACCAGGTGGGCTGACCGCTTCTCACACCAGCAGGATCCGGGGACGGGCCGTCCTCCACGCCTTTGACCCGCCCCTGGAGCCCTTCTGATCGCCGGTGCTGTGCTGTCCGCAGCGTGGACCGTCCAGTGAAAATTAACCGCACCAACGAGAACGGCGCCGCTCACCATCAAGTGAGCGGCGCCGTCGTCGTTGATGCGGCTGCGTGCGGATCAGTAGTTACGGACCGCTATCACGGCGTTGTGGCCGCCGAAGCCGAACGAGTTGCTCAGTGCCACGATGTCACCTGCGGGGAGCTCGCGGGCGGTCTTGGTGACCACGTCCAGCGGGATCTCCGGGTCCTGGTTCTCCAGGTTGATCGTGACCGGCGCCTTGCGCTCGTAGACCGCCAGCGCCGTCAGCACGGCTTCCACGGCGCCGGAGGCGCCCAGGAGGTGACCCATCTGGGACTTGGTGGCGGAGACAGCCACGTCGTCCACGTGGGTGCCCAGAGCGGCACGGAGAGCCGTGTACTCGGGCTTGTCACCCACCGGGGTGGAGGTGGCGTGGGCGTTCACGTGCACCACGTCCTCAGGCTGGATGCGGCCGTCGAACATGGCGGCCTTCAGCGCGCGGGTGGCGCCCAGGCCCTCGGGGTCCGGAGCCGTGATGTGGTAGGCGTCAGCGGTGACGGACGTGCCGGCCAGTTCGCCGTAGATGCGGGCGCCACGGGCCAGGGCGTGCTCCTCGGCCTCGAGCACCAGAGCTCCGGCGCCTTCACCCATGACGAAGCCGTCACGGTTCACGTCGTACGGACGCGAAGCGTGCTGCGGGTCGTCGTTCCGGCGGGACAGGGCCTGCATGGAGGCGAACGCCGCGATCGGCATCGGGTGGATGGCGGCTTCCGCGCCACCGCACATGACCACATCGGCCTTCCCGGAGCGGATCAGATCCAGGCCCAGGTGCAGGGCTTCGGTGCCGGAGGCGCAGGCGGACACGGGGGTGTGGGCGCCGGCGCGGGCGCCGAGGTCCAGGCTCACGGCCGCGGCCACGCCGTTGGGCATGAGCATCGGGACGGTCATGGGCAGCACGCGGCGGGGTCCGCGCTCCTTGAGCGTGTCCCAGGCGTCCAGCAGGGTCCAAACGCCGCCGATGCCGGTGGCGAAGGCCACGCCGAGGCGGTCCTTGTCCATGTCCTCGATGCCGGCGTCGGCCCAGGCCTCGCGGGCCGCGACCACACCGAACTGGGTGGACGGATCCATCCGCTTCATCTCGACACGGCTGAGCTTTTCGGACGCCGGTTCGGAGCAGCGGGCTGCGAAAGTGACGGGGAGCTCGTAGGTGCTGACCCACTCGTCCTCGAGGGTGCGCGCGCCGGAGACACCCTTGAGGGCGTTCTTCCACAGAGTGGGGACGTCGCCACCGATGGGCGTGGTGGCACCGAGGCCGGTGATGACAACTTTGCGAGGCATCGTCACTCTCCAAGTGATCTAAGGGTCTGCCCTGTAGGGCGTCAGGTTCAGGGGAGTGCCGTGGTGGGCGCCTCCTGGGACGGCGTCCGGCACGGGCAGGGCGGGCGGTCGCGTCCTCTCCGGGGAAAGGCGCGACGCCGGCCGTGCCAGGGAGCGCCATCCCGGGATGTGGTCATCCCGGGATGGTCAGCTCCGGCAGCAGGCGATCAGGCCTGGGCGTTCGCGATGAAGTTCACGGCGTCGGCGACGGTCTTGAGGTTCTTGACCTCTTCGTCGGGGATGCGCACGCCGAACTTCTCCTCAGCGTTCACCACGATGGTCATCATGGAGATGGAGTCGATGTCCAGGTCCTCGGTGAAGGACTTGTCCAGCTCGACAGCCTCGGGAGCCAGGCCGGTCTCCTCGTTGACGATTTCAGCCAGGCCGGCCAGGATCTCTTCGTTGCTAGCCATGTCGGCTCCTTTTCTGTGTTGTTCCGGCAGCTGCCGGGGCTTGACGGCCAGCTTGTGCTGACCGGTGCTTGTGAAGTTGTGGTCGGGAAGTCGTGAGGCTCAGGGGAGCCGGACCACCTGCGCTCCGAACACCAGACCGGCCCCGAAGCCGATCTGCAGCGCGAGGCCGCCACTGATGTCCGGGTTCTCCTCGAGCAGGCGGTGCATGGCCAGGGGGATCGACGCCGCGGACGTGTTGCCCGAATCGGCGATGTCCCGCCCGACCTTGACGTGCTCGGGAAGCTTGAGCTGCTTCACCATCTCATCGATGATGCGCATGTTCGCCTGGTGCGGCACGAAGGCGCTCAGATCCTCGGCGGTGACGCCGGCGGCGTCGAGCGCGGACTGCGCCACCTTGGCCATCTCCCAGACGGCCCAGCGGAAGACCGTGGGGCCGTCCTGGCGCATGGTCGGCCAGATGTTCCGGGCGGCCTCGACGACGGCGTCCTCGTCACCTGCTGCGGCGAGGCTTTCCAGACCGCGGATGTCGTTGAGCGAGTGCGTCATGCCGATGGCACCCCACTTGCTGCCGTCGGAACCCCAGATGGACGGGCTGATGCCCGGCTCATCCGAGGGGCCGATCACGACGGCTCCGGCCCCGTCCCCGAGGAGGAAGGAGATGGTGCGCTCGTGGTTGTCGATGAGGTCGGAGAGCTTCTCCGCGCCCACCACCAGGACGTATTCGGCCGCGCCGGACCGGACCAAGGCGTCCGCCTGCGCCACGCCGTAGCAGTACCCCGCGCACGCGGCGGAGACGTCGTAAGCGGGTGCCGGGGTCGCGCCGAGGCGCTCGGTCAGAGCCGTCGCGGCGGACGGGGTGGCGAACGGGTGCGAGACCGTGGAGACGATGACGGCCCCGAGGCGGGAGGCCTCGATACCGGCCTTGGCCAGCGCGTCGCGCGCAGCGCCTTCGGCCATGTCGATGACGCTCACGTCCTGGGAGGCGCGGCGCCGGGTCACGATGCCCGTGCGCTGCCGGATCCACTCGTCGGAGGAATCGATCCACTGGCAGACGTCGTCATTGGTCACCACGACGTCAGGGCGGAAGGCCCCCACACCGTGGATGCGGGTTCCTGCCCGGACGTCGTTCTGCCGGAGGACGGGGGTCATGCCTGCGCGCCCTCGCCGTTCCCTGCCGCGTGGTGGCCGGAGCCGCCGGGAGCGGCATCCTGCTCGACTTCGGCGAAGAGTGCCAGGGCGGCGTCGAGATCGGCCGGGGCCTTGACCGCGACGGTCTTGACACCAGGCATGCCACGCTTCGCCAGGCCCGCAAGAGTGCCGGCGGGGGAGAGCTCGATGACGCCCTTCACGCCCTGTGCCAGCAGGGTCTCCATGCAGAGATCCCAGCGGACCGGGCGGGAGACCTGGGCGACCAGGCTGGCGACGCCGGCCTTGCCTTTGGCGACGAGCTGGCCGTCGTAGTTGGAGAGCAGCGGAACCTGCGGCTCGTGGATGTCCAGCTCGTGCTGCAGCACGTCCAGCGCGGCGACGGCGGGGGCCATGTGCGTGGTGTGGAACGCGCCCGCGACCTTCAGCGGGATCACGCGGGCCTTGGCCGGCGGGTTGGCGGCGAGGGCTTCGAGCTGTTCGAAGGTGCCCGCGGCCACCACCTGGCCGGCGCCGTTGACGTTCGCGGGGGCGGCACCGGATGCTTCGATCGCGGCGAGGACTTCGGCGGGATCACCGCCGACGACGGCGCTCATGCCGGTCGGAGTGACGGCTGCGGCCTCTGCCATGCCGTTCGCGCGCTCCCGCACGAAGCGCATGGCATCGGCTTCGCTGAGGACGCCTGCGAGGGCGGTCGCGGTGATCTCGCCCACCGAGTGACCGGCGAGCGTGACGGGAAGGGTCGAGAGCTCGACGTCGAAGAGGGCCTTCGCGGAGACCAGACCGGCGGCCACGATGAGCGGCTGCGCGACGGCGGTGTCCTTGATGGTCTCCTCATCCGAGGTGGTTCCATGGGCGGCCAGGTCCAGCTGAGCCACTTCGCTCAGGGCGGCCAGGTGCTCGGCGACGCCGGGGACCTCCAGCCAAGGGGCGAGGAAACCGGGGGTCTGGGAGCCCTGTCCGGGGCAGACGATTGCTAGCACTTAATCAGCTTTCCAAATCGAGGGGGCATTGCCGCCTGTTTGCTTGAACGAAGCTCAGGGGGCCTGTTTGTAGGAAGTCTACAAGAATGGGTCAATGTGGGCGCGTTGCATGGCGGTCGTGCGCGGGTCGCTGCGGTGGAGCGAGGCGGCCGACCGCCAGTGCGGTCTGCAGCACGTACGCCTCCCGCGGGATGAGCGGGTCCCAGCCCGTGACGTCGCAGACCCTCTTGAGGCGGTACCGCACGGTGTTGGCGTGGACGAAGAGCTCACGGGCGGTCGCCTCCAGCGAGTGCCCGAGCTCCAGGTAGCTGCTCAGCGTGTCGACCAGGCCGTTCGAGGCCGCCAGGAGAGGCCGGTAGATGCCCGCGACGAGCTGCCGCCGCGCGGTCTCGTCGCCCGAGATGACCCGTTCCGGCAGGAGGTCGCCGGCGGCCACCGGGCGGGGCGCCGCAGGCCAGGCGCGGGCAGCGGTCAGCCCGGCGAACGCCGCCTGCGCGGACAGGCTCGCGTCGGTGAGGGACGCGGCCTCGGGGCCGTGCACCACGGGACCGGGAGCGAACAGCTCGCTCAGTCTGGCGAGGGAGGTCTCGCGGTCGTGCAGGCCGCCGAGGACGAGGATGAGCCGGTCGCCCTGGATGCCCACGAGCGCGTCGTCGGCGTAGCGGCCGGCCGTGCGCCGCAGCTCGCTCACGTAGCTGGCGCTCGGTTCCAGGGGCGTCTTGCCGACCACCACCGTGAAGCGTTCCTGGGCCTTCCAGCCGAGAGCCGCGATCCGGGACCGGAGGGCGTCCGTGTTCTCGCCGCGCAGGATCGCATCCACGATGAGCGCTTCGAGGCGGGTGTCCCAGGAACCCCGGGACTCGGCGGCGCGGGCGTACACATCGGCCGCGGCGAACGCCACCTCCCGGGAGTACCGGAGCACGGCTTCGCGGAGTTCGGGCTGAGCCTTCTCCGGGGCGAGCACGGGGACCTGTTCCTCGACCACCTCGACCACGATGCGGATGAGCTGGAGCGCCTTCTGCAGGCTGATGGCACGGGTCATCTCGCTCGGCGCCGTGCCGAAGACATCGGACAGGATCCACGCGGGGGAGCTGGGCCGTTCGTACCAGGTGACGAACGCGGCGATGCCGTTCTGCGCCACCAGGCCGAGCGTGGACCGCTCATCGGCGCTGAGGCGGGCGTACCAGGGGAGCGAGGCTTCGAGCTGCCGCGTGGTCCGCGTCGAGAGCTGCCCGACGTTGGCGCGCAGCTTCTTCAGGGTCTCCGCCTTGTCCGCGGAGGCGGCCGGGGTGGGCGAGGGCTTTCCATCGGACTGCGTCATGCTAAGAAGCTTAGTGCCAGGTGCTTTGTGTGAAGGCTACAACTGGGCCGCGGCCCACCTGGGGTGATGACCGCGGTGACGACGACGGCGTGCCCCGCCCGCCGTCGTCGTGCGCGGCTGACGCTGTGCGCAGGGACGGCTGAGGCCCGCATCCGGTGGGATGCGGGCCTCAGCTTTCAGTCACGTCGGGGGACGAGAATCAGGCGTCGCCGCCCGCTCCGCCCGTGGTTCCGGCGTTCACATTGTTCAGATCGTACTTCTCGATCGCCTGGCGCGGCGCGGTCGCGTCGACCTTGCCCTCGGCGGCCAGCTGCTGGAGAACGGCGACCACGATCGAGTGGGTGTCGTTCTTGAAGAAGCGGCGGGCTGCCTGGCGGGTGTCGGAGAAGCCGAAGCCGTCCGCACCCAGCGCGGTGAAGCGGTTGGGGAGGTACTGGCGGATCTGGTCCGGCACGGCACGCATGTAGTCCGAGACGGCGACCACCGGGTGGGGGTTGTCGGCCATCTTCTGCGTGATGTACGGGGTCTGGAGGTCCTCCGGGTTGAGCAGGTTGTGCTCGTCCACGGCCACGCCGTCGCGGCGCAGCTCGTTGAAGGAGGTGACGCTCCAGACGTCGGCGGCGACGCCCCAGTCGTCGGCCAGGACCTGCTGGGCCTCCAGGGCCCACGGCACGGAGACACCGGCTGCGAACACGTTGGCACGGGGGCCGTCGACGCTCGGGGAGCTGATGTGGTGGATGCCGCGGGTGATGCCCTCGACGTCCACGTTCTCCGGCTGCGCCGGCTGGTGGATCGGCTCGTTGTACACCGTGAGGTAGTACATGATGTTCCGGTCGTCGGAGTCCGGGCCGTACATGCGCTCGAGGCCATCCCGCATGATGTGGGCGATCTCGTAGCCGAAGGCCGGGTCGTAGCTGCGGATGGCCGGGTTGGTGCCGGCCAGGATCGGCGAGTGACCGTCCGCGTGCTGGAGACCTTCACCCGTCAGGGTGGTGCGGCCGGCGGTGGCGCCGATGATGAAGCCACGGGTCATCTGGTCCGCGGCGGCCCAGAAGGAGTCGCCGGTGCGCTGGAAACCGAACATCGAGTAGAACACGTAGATCGGGATGAGCGGGACGCCGTGAGTCGCGTAGGACGTGCCGGCGGCGGTGAACGCGGCGACGGCGCCGGCCTCGTTGATGCCCGGGTGGATCAGCTGACCGGTCGCGGCCTCCTTGTACGCCAGGACGAGCTCGCGGTCCACGGACAGGTAGTTCTGGCCGTTCGGGTTGTAGATCTTGGCCGTCGGGAAGAACGCGTCCATGCCGAAGGTGCGGGACTCATCCGGGACGATCAGGGCGACGTGCTTGCCGAAGTCCTTGTCGCGGAGGAGGTCTTTCAGGAGGCGGACGAAGGCCATCGTGGTGGCGGCTTTCTGCTTGCCCGAACCCTTGTACGCGACCTCGTAGGCCTTGTCGGACGGCAGCACGAGTTCGTCGTGCTTGGCACGGCGCTCGGGAACCGAACCGCCGAGGGCCGCGCGGCGCTCCATCATGTACTTGATCTCCGGTGCGTCGGTGCCCGGGTGGTAGTACGGCGGGTTGTAGAGGTCCTTCTCGAGCTCCTCATCCGTGATCGGGATGCGGAGGTGATCGCGGAAGGCCTTGAGGTCCTCCATGGTCAGCTTCTTCATCTGGTGGGTCGCGTTGCGGCCCTCGAAGTGGGTGCCGAGGCCGTAGCCCTTGACCGTGTGGGCCAGGATGACCGTGGGCTTGCCCTTGAACTCCATGGCTGCCTTGTAGGCCGCGTAGACCTTGCGGTAGTCGTGGCCGCCACGCTTGAGGTTCCAGATCTGGTCGTCGGTGAGGTCCGCGACGAGTTCCTTGGTCTGCGGGGTGCGGCCGAAGAAGTGCTCACGCACGAAGGCGCCGTTCTCAGCCTTGTAGGTCTGGTAGTCGCCGTCGACCGTGGTGTTCATGATGTCGACGAGCGAGCCGTCCTGGTCCTTGGCGAGCAGGTCGTCCCACTCGCGGCCCCAGACGACCTTGATGACGTTCCAGCCGGCGCCGCGGAAGAAGGCTTCGAGTTCCTGCATGATCTTGCCGTTGCCGCGGACGGGACCGTCGAGGCGCTGGAGGTTGCAGTTGATCACGAAGGTCAGGTTGTCCAGGCCCTCGTTGGCGGCGAGCTGCAGCAGGCCGCGGCTCTCCGGCTCGTCCATCTCGCCGTCGCCGAGGAAGGCCCAGACGTGCTGATCGCTCGTGTCCTTGAGCCCGCGGTTGTGCAGGTAGCGGTTGGACTGCGCCTGGTAGATGGCGTTCATGGGGCCGATGCCCATGGACACGGTCGGGAACTCCCAGAACTCCGGCATGAGGCGCGGGTGCGGGTAGGAGGACAGGCCGTGCGGGGCCTTCGACTTCTCCTGGCGGAAGGCGTTGAGGTCTTCCTCGCTCAGGCGGCCTTCCATGAAGGCGCGGGCGTACATGCCGGGGGAGGCGTGGCCCTGGAAGAAGACCTGGTCGCCGCCACCGGGGTGGTCCTTGCCGCGGAAGAAGTGGTTGAAGCCGACCTCATACAGGGTCGCCGCGCCGGCGTAGGTGGAGATGTGGCCGCCGACGCCGATCCGCGGGTCCTGCGCGCGGTGCACCATGATCGCGGCGTTCCAGCGCATGTAGGCGCGGTAGCGGCGCTCGAGCTCCTCGTTGCCCGGGAAAGCCGGCTCCTGGTCCACCGGGATGGTGTTCACGTAGTCGGTGGTGGTGACCATGGGGACGCCCACGGACTGTGCGCCGGCACGCTGGAGCAGGGAACGCATGATGAAGCGTGCGCGCTCCGTGCCTTGCTCCTTGACCAACGCGTCGAATGATTCAACCCATTCGCTGGTCTCCTCGGGATCCACATCGGGGACACCGGCGGTCAGACCGCTCAGGATCGAAGGGGTGATTTCTTCAGCAGCCACGTCAAACCTCTCTTTGATGCAACTGCGGCGCCTCGCTGATCCAGGGGCTACCGCGCGCGGCAAATCGCTTCCGGGCGCCGGTCAGGTGATTCCGGCACTCTCAACTGGTCACTCGTCCTGCACGGCCGGGGTTCCGGACATGACTCACTCGTGTTCATGGATCACTCTAGCCCTCACATCGTGGCCTTCGCATTTGGGGACCTGCGCATTGCGCGCGGTCCGCGGGTCTCGGAGGGACGCCTGAGGACAATTCGGTGTCAACCGCTGCGAAAGCGCCGCTCATGCATCACAATGGGAAGTGACGCGGGCCGGAATGGAGTTACCGGCCTACTACGAGGAGGAACGAGTGAGCGAGGCCGACGCCGTCGCGGACGTCACCACTGCCAGCCGTCTGGGTTTCAAGGACGGCGACCTGATCCAGGAGTTCGGATACGACGAGGATGTCGACTTCGACTTCCGCGCGGACATCGAGGACATCACCGGTTCGGAGCTGCTGGACGAGGATGAACAGGAAGTAGTCGACGCCGTCATCCTGTGGTGGCGCAACGATGATGGCGACCTGGTGGACGCCCTCGTGGACGTCCTTCCCGCCTTGGAAGGCGACGGTGTGGTCTGGATCCTGACCCCGAAGTCCGGTCGTGAGGGCTACGTTCCTCCCGCCGAGATCCAGCAGGCCGCCCCCACCGCAGGTCTGCACAGCACATCGACTCTGTCCGCTGCGAAGGACTGGTCCGGGACCCGACTGGTGTTCCGGAAGAAGAAGTGATGTCTCAACAAGTGGCGAACCCCCTGGGGCTGGTTTCCCCGGCCGTGGGGGAGGAGGCGCCCGACTTCACCCTGGTGAACCAGTTCGGTGAAGAGGTGACCCTCAGCGCGCTGCGCGGCCGACCCGCCGTCGTCGTGTTCTTCCCGTTCGCGTTCTCCGGCATCTGCACGGGTGAGCTGTGTGAGATCCGGGACAACATCTCCCTGTTCTCCGGGCTCGACGCCCGCGTGCTGGCCGTGTCCGTGGACAGCAAGTTCGCGCTGCGGGCCTGGGCTGATCAGCAGCGCTATGACTTCGATCTCCTGGCGGACTTCTGGCCGCATGGCGCAGCCGCCCGGGCGTACGGGGTGTTCGACGAGGAATCCGGCATGGCCGTGCGGGGCACGTTCATCCTGGACGCTGACGGCGTGGTCCGCTATGGCGTCGTCAATCCGCGCGGCCAGGCTCGCGACTTCGAGGCGTACCGGCAGGCCCTGGCGGAACTCGCGGAATGACCGACATCACCACGGACGAGGCGCTCGAGGAGGCTCTGGGTCTTCTCCGCTCCCGTGCCGTGGTGGTGCTGACGGGCGCCGGGATCAGCACGGATTCCGGCATCCCCGCATATCGGGGCCCGAATTCGCGCCCCTCGAATCCGATCACGCTCCAGGAGTACATGGGGTCCGCCGCGGCCCGGCAACGGTACTGGGCCCGGAATCATCTGGGCTGGCGGCGGGTGAAATGGGCCGAGCCCAACGACGGTCACCTCGCGCTGGCCGAGCTCGAACGCGCGGGTGCCATCCAGGCCGTCATCACGCAGAACGTGGACCGTCTCCACGAGGATGCCGGCAGCGAGAACGTGGTGGACCTGCATGGCCGGGTCGACCAGATCATCTGCACCGAGTGCGGCGATCTGCTGCGGCGCAGGACGCTCGAGGAGATGCTGACCGCGCTCAATCCCGGGTTCATCGAGCGGGCCGAGGCGCTGGGTGTCGTCGAGGCGCCCGATGCCGACGCCCAGATCGATGACGCCCTGGCGCGCGAGTTCGTGGTCGCACCGTGTCCGCGCTGCGGGGGAGTGCTGAAGCCGGACTTCGTGTTCTTCGGCGAGAACGTGCCGAAGCCTCGCCTGGCGCGTGCCCTGAAGCTTGTCGAGGAGGCCGAGGTGCTGCTCGTCGCCGGGACGTCGCTCACGGTCATGAGCGGGCTGCGTTTCGTCCGGCAGGCCGACAAGGCGGGAACCCCGGTGGTGCTCGTCAATCAGGGCCCGACCAGGGGCGATGAGCTGGCCACCGTGCGGCTGCACAGCGGCACCTCGGAGACCTTGCGAGCGTTCGCCCGCGCGCTGCTACCCCCTCCGAGGCCCCGGGCGCACTGACCCGCGCACGACGACGGCGGACGGCGTCTCCTGGAGGTGCCGCGGCAGGGTTTCCGGCGGCGTCGCCGTTTGCCCGCTGAACTGGGGATCCGCTAAGGTTGATACCTGTTGACCGCAGCGCGGACAGCAGAGAAGGGCCTTTAGCTCAGCTGGTAGAGCGCCACGTTTACACCGTGGATGTCATCGGTTCGATCCCGGTAGGGCCCACCACCGAACACCCCGGTGCCGCAGGATTTCCCTCCTGCGGCACTGGGGTTTTTCCGTGTCGGAGCCTCTTACGGGCCCAGCTCAGCTCAACCGTTCGAACACCATGGTCGCCTGGATCCGGTCGCCCCCGCCGAGCCCTTTGCTTCCCGAAGCGGCGGTCGTGATGGTGTGCAGACGATATCCGAGCGCGGCCTGCTTATTGATGACCTTTTCGAGTTCCGTGAGGTTGCCGGATCCGGTGCCCCAGAGCTTTTCCTTGAGAATCACCTGAAGGACCACGTAGCTCATGCCGTTGGCCGCGGGCCGTGGCCGTCCGCCCGACGCCGCCTCCGCTTCAATGTGATTCACCATGCCGGAGATTCCCTTGATGGGTGCGGCGGGCTGAACCTGTTCGGTCCATTTCTGCCCGTCCCACCACCGAGTGGTTCCGGAACCGTCGTCGTACCAGCCTGCAGGTGTTTCGGCCAAGGTGACTCCTTCATGAATTGGTCTAGGCGTCCGAGCATAGAGGATCAGAGATGGAGGGCCGAGAGTGTTGGAGCACGTCGGTCGCCTGGTTGCTCCCGTTGCGTTCACGGTAGGTGGCGTTTAACCTGCAGAGAAGGTCGACAATCGTGAGCAGTGGGGAGCACTCAGATGAACTTGTGGGGGACGGCCATCGTGACGGTGCTGGGCGCCGGAGTGGGCTACTACGTGAACGGACCGACGTCGGCGGCGATCGGGGCGATCACCGCCGCGATCCTGGCGGAGTCGTCCCGCCGGAAGCGCCTCGAGCGGGAAGCGGCCCGCGAGCGTAGCTGAGGGACTCCTCGCGAATCACTCCCGCAGCCGCGCCACCTCGTTCACCCATGCCCGGTGCGCGAAGTCGCCCGCCGCGAAAGACACCGGAATGCCCAAGGACTCGTGAGTCTGCGACACGAACCGCAGTGCCGTCACCGGGACACCTGACGCCGAGAGCGCCCGGGCGTACGCCTCGCCGTCGCCGCGCAGCGGGTCCAACTCCGCGGTGAAGATCACGGCGGGTGGGAGACCCTCGTGCGACTCCGCGAGGAGAGGTGACGCATACGGTTCCCGAGCGAGTGCCCGGTCCGGCCCGAGATACTGGGCCACGAGCGCCCGGCCCGCCTTCTCCAGGATGACGTGAGGCATGCTGGGGCCGATGCCGCTCATGTCCGCATGGCCGATCGTGAGATCGAGCGCCGGGTTCTCCAGGATCTGAAGCCGCACGGGAATCCGGTTCCGGTCGCGATTCATGAGCGTCACCGCCGCGGCGAGGTTGCCGCCCGACGAGGCGCCACCCACAGCAATCCGGTCCCGAGACCCTCCCAGTTCGTCGGCATGTTCAAAGGCCCATTCCAGTGCCGACCAGCACTGCTCCGGGTGGACCGGGAACCGGTGCTCCGGGGCGTGCGCGTAGTCCGGTGCCACGATGATGACCCCGGCGTCGTGAGCCCGCCGTCGCAGTCGGGCGTCCCAGGCCCTCCAGTTGATCCCGCCCAGCGTGAAGCCGCCGCCGTAGCAGTACACGAGCACGGGGAGGCCCGACCCCGGGGACGTCGGCTCCCCGCCCGGCCAGTACACCCGCACCCGCACGTCAGGCGCGTCATGCGCCGGGACCAAGTGATCCGCCGTCGCGGTCTCCAGTGGTGTCTCGGCGAACTCGACCTGGATCCGGTCGTCATTCTCCTGGGCCACACGGCGACGCCCTGCGGCATCAGAGGGCTCAGGCTTCTTGAGCGGGGCCGCAGCCTTCTCGAAAGCGGTGACGGCCGGGTCGACGGCGGGCCGCCGCCAGCGTCCTCGTCTCCATCTCATCCGAGGCCGACTTTCCCGTTGAGGCAGTTCATCAGCGCACACTCCTGATCCTGAGGACGGACAGTCCGGCGAACACCGCCATGACGAAGGCCGCCACGTAGAGCGCCCCGAAATTCTCACCGGTGGGCGAGCCGATCCTGGTGAGAAGGAAACCGAGCACCGGGACGAAGATGTTCGGCAGCAGATACGCCAGCGCCACGATCCCGAGATCCTTGCCGGCTTCCTCCACCGAGGGGAGGCATTCGGTCATCAAAGCCACGTCGGCCGAGATGTAGGCGCCCTGTCCTGCGCCGATCAAGGCGATCCCGACCAGGAAGATGGGCAGACCCGGCGTCGCGACCGCCACGATGAGGCCGACGGCGCTGAGCATCGCGCCGAACAGCACGCTGGGTTTGCGCCGCCTGGTCCGGTCCGAGATGACGCCGAAGATGAAGGCGAACAGCAGATTGCAGACGGTGAAGACCAGCGTGGCCTGCGTCTGCACTCCGGCGATCACCGAAGGATCGTCGAGGTCGAAGCGCCCGGAGATCGTCAGATAGAGGTAGCTCGTCACCGTGACGATGGACGCGGTCATGAGGAAGCGGCAGATCCAGGCCCAGGCGAAATCCGGGTGGCGGCGCGGACTGAGCCAGAAGGTGCTGATGAACGCTTCCAGATTGAACGGCGGAGGAGCGTCGGTCCGGCGGAGATCCCGCAGGGTGACGAACAGCGTCAGGGACAGCGCCACCGCCACGATCCCCGGGATGAGGAACATCGAGGCCTGTCCGAGCGACGCGAGCTGTCCGGTCATCATCGTGCCCACCAGGATGCCGACGGTTCCGGCCGCCCCGGTGACCGCGGACATGATGGCGCGGATCCGGCGCCGGATCTGATCCGCGAAGAGGCTGTGCTGCGCCATGGCGACCGCGCCCCACCCCACGTAGTTCAGCACGATGCCGATCCAGAGCCAGGCGGGGGAGGGCGCCCAGGCGAGGGCGAGGTAGCCGGCCAGGGCGATCAGGGACCCTGACAGGATCCACGGCCGTCGGAGCCCCAGGCGGGACCGCGAGCGGTCGCTCAGCCGCCCGAACACCGGGGTCACCACGAGCGTGGCGAAGCCGCCCACCGTCAGCAGGACACTCAGGTTCGCCGAGGCGCTCGCGGCATCCCACTGTTTCAGGAGCTGGGGCACGGCGACGCCGACCATTCCCTGCGCGACGCCGGTCGCGCCCCAGGCGAGGGCGAAGCTCACCCAGAACCACGGGGTCTGCCGTTCCCCGGGCACCGTTTCGGCGTCGGCCAGGTGCAGGACAGGTTCCGGAACGGTCGGCGACGGGTCGAGCGCGGCGGGGATTCTCTTCTGGACCGACATGTAACTCCTCATCGAGTTGGTGCACGGATGTCGTACCCGAGGTTGGTGGACACGAGTGTATGCGCGTACATTCGTGGAAACAAGGGCTGGAGCGGCGCTTCTTCCGATACCGTTGGGGGCGGCGGCCCTGGCCCATTCCGGGGTGGCCGATGCCGGGACCGGCGTCGGAGGAGAGGGAGTGAGGGATGACCGTGACGAAGACGCGTCCATCGGTGTACGACGTCGCTGCGGCGGCCGGCGTGTCGACGGCGTCGATTTCGAGGTATTTCCGCACTCCGGAAAAGCTCAGCGAGACGCTCCGTGACCGGATCCAGGGCGCCGTCCAGGAACTCGGCTACCTGCCCAGCGGTCTGGCCCGCGGACTCGCCGAACGGAGCACCGGCACCCTCGGCTTCTATTCATTCAGCGGGCACGAACCCGATGAATGGGACCGCAGCCCGGCGCCGCGCGCCGCGGGGGAAGTGCCGCGGGTCGAGTTCCGCGGCAGCTGGCCACGGCTGTTCCCGCTCTATGCCGACGAAGTGCTGCGGGGCATCGAGCTCGAGTGCACCCTGCGTCGGCTTCCACTCCTGGTCGGCTGGCAGGATGCCGACGGCCGCGGTGTGGCGCTCGATGACATCGCACGCCGCAGTGACGGTCTCGTAGTGCTGCCCGCCACGATCGATGAGGCGCAGTTGCGGCTCCTGGCGCAGCGGCTCCCGATGGTCCTCGTCTCACAGCTCGTGCCGGAGGGCATGGCCGCCTCCTCGGTCAGGGTCGACGACTTCAGCGGCATGCGGGCGCTCACGGCACATCTGGCCGACGATCACGGCGCCCGCCGTTTCGCGTTCGCCGGTTCGGCCACGGGCGCCGAGCACGCCGCCCGGCACGCAGGTTTCACCGCGGCGCTGGAGGAGCGCGGTCTGGAGGTTCCGGGGGAGCCGCTCGTGGACGCCGGGTCCCGCTCCGCCACGTACGCCGCCGTGACCACACTGCTGACCGCAGAACCGGCGTTCGCGGACTCGCTCCCGGACGCGATCGTCTGCTCGAGCGATCAGACGGCGCTGGGGGTGCAGGCCGCGCTCGTGGAGCACGGGATCGCGGTCCCCGGGGACGTCGCCGTCACGGGCTTCGACGGCATCGACGCCGCCCGGCTGGCGGATCCGCCGCTCACGACGGTCCGCCAGCCGATGGACGAACTCGGGCGCGTCGCCGTCGAACTGCTCACCGAGGCTCTGGAGGCGCCGGGGACCACGCGGCACGTGGTCCTGCCGGTGGCGATGCTCCTGGGCCGCAGCTGCGGCTGTCCCTGAGCGCAGGTTTCACACCTGGTAGCCCGCGAGACCCCGTCCCACGAGCGTCGGTTCCCGCCAGGTGAAGGAAAAGTGCCCGGTCTCGGGGGAGAGGCTGAGCAACCCCACATGCGGGCCTTCGATCATCCGGAGCTCGGCCTCGAACGCGTCGGTCCCGTCCCAGCCACCCCGCGCGGCGAAGCGGACCGGTGGATCGCTCAGCAGCTCGCCCCGCGCCCAGTCATCGTCGGCGACGCGGAGGCGATAGCTCACGCCGTCGAGCGTCAGAGTCAGGGTGTCGCCGTCGAGCTGTACTGATTCGAGCTCCGGCAGGTCCGTGCCGCCCAGCCCGCCGAAGCGCACCTCGGGGAGCCCCGGCTCGACGGGAGCGCGGCTGAAGACGGTTCCGGCGACGCTGTACGACGACGGCGGCGCCAGCCGTGCGCCCTCCGACCCGATCGCCTGGGCGGCCAGGGCGGCCCACTCCGGCGCACGCTCGGCGGCCTCCACCCAGCCCGCGGGCGCAGCGTCGCCCCGCAGCGCCAGCACGAGTCCCGCCAGCATCCCCAGGTTGGCTTTCGCCTGGGCCTCGGCGCGGCGTTGGGCGCCGGCCGTGGGCGCGGGAATCGCCGCTTCCAGAAGGCGGCGGGAGAGGGCCGCGCTGTCCACGGGGTCGGCATCGACCGTCGGAGCACCTGCTCCCCGGGCCGACAGCACGGGGAGCAGGTGCTCCCAGACGGCGTCGAGGAGGGTCTGGCCGAGCACGGTCGACGCGGTCAGGGCGATCACCGCGTTGACCCCGGGCAGCACGATGCACAGCTGGCTGTAGGCGCCGCCCGCGTGATAACCGTGGTCGCCGATCCAGAACTGATACCCGTAGCCGAGCGAGCTGTCCCGGTCCACCGGCTGGCCCGGCGGGAACCGGTGGTCCGCGTCGTTGCTGATCCGTGCCGACGTGGCCTGGTCGATCCACTCCGCCGGCACGAGCCGACGGCCCTGCCAGACACCGCGCTGCAGGAGCAGCTGCCCGAACGCGGCGATCGATTCCGTGCGGAGGTGGAGGCCCGTGAACCCAGGGTTGGACTCGCCCCCGGCCCACTTCGCCTCCGTCATGCCGAGGGGATCGAGGAGGCGGGGGCGCAGGTACTCGAGGAGGGAGGTCCCGGCGGCCCGTTCGATGATCTTCGCGACGGCGAAGGTGGCGAGCTGGTCGTAGGTGAAGATCTCTCCCGGAGGCCGCTCCGGGTGGTACGCGGACAGCAGCTGGAGGAGGCCGTCGTCGGTGACCGGAAGTTCGACGCTCGGATCGAGGACGGGGTCGAGGAGGTGTCCCACCGACATGCGGAGGGCGTCGGCGATCGTCGCGTCGCCGTACCCCGCGGCCTCCGGGAGGCGATCGGCCAGCCGTTCGTCCCGGTGCAGCAGCCCCTCCGCCTCGGCGATGCCGGCTGCCACCGAGGTGAAGCTCTTGCTCAGCGAATACAGCAGATGAGGTGTGGAGGCGTCATAGGGATCCCACCAGGACTCGGCGATCACGGCGCCGTCCACCGCGACCACAAGGCTGTGCACTTCGATGCCGGCCTGTTCGACGGCATCGAGAAAAGACCTGATTCCGGCGGGATTCACACCGAGCTGTTCCGGCGTCTGACGGGGCAACACTTCGTGGGTCACGAGGACCACCTTCCGCGAGGGGACTGTATGCGCATACACGGCGTCTGACGTCAGCCTATGCAAGCGTGAGCCTTCGGTCCACCCCCGGCACACGAGATCGACCCCGGGCGGATCCAGGGCTCCGGATCACGTCACGATCCGGGGTCCCGTGCCACTCATCAGAGTGATGCGGCGGTGCCGGAGGTCTGCCATCGGTGGCCCGCCCCGAGGATTGAGGATGTCAACGTGAGTGAGAGCTACCTGGCTTTCGGTGGGAAGTGCGCTTTCGCCCTGTCCCTCGGCGCCGGTTCGACGGCCCCGGAGGGCAAACCGGAGTTCGCCCTGGAGCGCGACGGGAAGACGTACGTCTTCTCCGGCGCCGTGCCGAAGGCGCTCTTCCGGGTGCTTCCGGGCAGTGCGACGCGGGCTCGCAAGAACTGGATGAAGGCACGGCGCGGAGCGAGGGCACGGCACCGGGCGAGCAGCTCGGCGTAGTGCCGCGGTGCCGGCGCAGGGCCGCGGCCTGCCGGCGGACGACAACGCCGGCTACAACGCCAGCAGGGTGAACTCGTTGCCGTCCGGGTCGGCCAGCACCACGCCGCCGTCGTCATCCGCGGACGGCGGGATGTCCGCGGTGGAGGCGCCGAGTGCCACCAGGCGTTCCACCGTCTCGGCCAGGGTCTCCCGGGGCGTGGCGAGTTCGAAGCGCAGGCGGGACACGCCGAGTTTCGGGCGCACGGGCGGGCCGCCCCAGGTGATCTTGGTTCCGCCGTCGGGGGACTGGATCGCGGTCTCTTCGTTCTCATCCCAGACCAGGGGCCAGCCGAGAGCCTCGGCCCAGAAGTGGCCGACGCGCTCGGTGCCGTCGCCGGACAGCGCCCCGATGGCCGCCGTTCCGGCCAGGAACCGGTTGTCCGAAGCGATCACGCAGAACTCGTTGCCTTCGGGATCGGCGAGGACAACGTGGCCTTCCTCAGGACGCTGGCCGACGTCGAGATGCTGCGCCCCGTGGGCCAGTGCCCGGTCCACGATGGCTGCCTGGTCCTCGGGCGAGGAGCTCGTGAGATCGAAGTGGTACCGGTTCGGGGTGGTCTTCGGCTCGAGGCTCGGCCGGAATCGCACCGGGAAGTCGGTGCCGTGCATCGCTTCGAGCACGGCCCCGTCGCCGTCCGCGGCGACGTCCCGGCGCAGGACCGCGGACCAGAAGACGCCGAGCGCGGCAGGATCCCGGGCATCGAAACACAGTGCTGCGAGGCGGGGATGGGACATGTCATTCCTTTCTCGGACCTTCGCGGTCACGTCTCCGGGTGCGGCGGTTCCGGCGCTGCCGTCACCCTTTCAGCGCCGCCAGAAGCGCGGCGCCGTCGGGCGTGCCCAACCCCGTGCAGGCGTCCCAGCCGGGCCCCGCGTGGTAGCTGCCGTTGTCGCCGACGGTCACGTCCCGGAACCCTGAGGACACGGCGTAGAGCGAGGGCTGGATGAGCCCGAAACGCCGGTTGCCGGCCTGCGCGAAGCGGGCGATGAGCGCTGCCCAGAGCGGAGCGACCGCGCTCGTGCCGCCGATCACCATGTCCTTGCCGTCCACGCGGATCCGGTAACCCGTCTGAGGATCTGCGACGGCGCTGACGTCCGGCACGCCGCGCCCGGACTTCCCGGCCGACGGCGACTGCCAGGACGGCCGGGGGAAGACCTTGCTGTACCCGCCGCCGGTCGCCGAGTCGGGGCCCTCGTTCCACACCGTCTCCGAGCGGATCGCGCCGGTTGCGGGATCCGCCTCGAGCCTCGTCCCGCCGCAGGCCAGGGCGTGCGGGCTCGAGGCCGGGAAGTCCACGTGAGCCTTTCCGTCGGCCGCGCCGTCGCTGCTGCCACGGTCCCCGGCGGCCACGGTCGTGGTGATGCCTAGCGCCGCGGCATCGGCGAGGGCCTGATCGAAGGCGTCGCGGGCCTGGGCCGTCCACTGATCCTCGCTCTGGCCCCAGCTGATGCTGATGGCACACGGAGCGGCCTTCGTCGCGGCGACCACGGCGTCCAGGAAGCCGGCGTCCGTGTTGGGGGCGAAGTACACCTGGATCGCAGCCTTCGGCGCCAGAGCCCCGACCACCTCGATGTCCAGCAGGACCTCGCCATCCGCACCTTGTGGGTCGTTCCCGCCCTGGTTCGCGCCGCCGTCGACGCCGATGGACGTGATCTGAGGCGTGGCGAGTCCCAGCCCGGCGAAGTAGGCGTCGAGATCGGTCTGAGCGTAGCCGCCGCCGAGCTCGATGATGGCCACCGTCTGGCCCGAGCCGTCGGTGCCGTCAGGGAAGCCGTACACGCGGCCCAGGTCCACCGGGCTGTAGCCGGTGCCCGCCGTCGTGCGGGGGAGCATGCGGAAGTGGGCGCGGGCCTGCGGGCGGTCATCCAGGCCGAGCACTGCGACCACGATGCCGTTCAGCTCGGCGGGGATCCTCAGTTCACCCTGCCGATGACGGTAGTGCACCGTGGCGCCGTCCGGCGCGGTGCTGGTCGCATCCTCCAGCGTGGTGCCGAAGATGCTGCTCAGCTGCTCCACCGTGCCGGACAGCCGCAGACGCCGAGACGCAGGGTCCGACTCCACCACGTCCGCACCCAGCCGGGTGAAGACCTCGGTGGCGAGCCGCACGTCGTCGTCGGACGCCCCGTACTCCGAAGCCAGTTCGGCGGCCGTCAGATGGCCGTCCGCCGCGGCGGACGGCAGTGCCGTCCTGCGCCGCAGGACCACCGTGATCTCCAGACGGCTGGCGCCGTCCGTCGGGCCGTGCAGCTTCACGCCGGGCACGACCGCCCGGGCGGAAGTCTTCAGGGGAATGCCGTCTTCCCGTGCGTTGTAGGGTTCGTTCACTCCGGCCATCGGTCCTCCAGACATCGTCGGTTCACCACGGATCCCCGTTGCCAGTATCTCCGTGCCGACTGACAGGGTAAAGGCCCCTCGACGGCGCGGCGCTCAGTCCTCTTCGTCCAGGCGGGCGGTGAGGATCTGATGGGCGCCGGCCTGCAGGATGCCGAGCGATTCCTGGATCAACGGCGATCCGAGGCTGCCCCGGCGGGCGACGGCGATGATCCGGCGCGACGGCCGCCCCTTGCCCGTGATCCGCAACCGCACGACGTTCTCGGCGCCGCGCAATGGGGCCAGCCGCGGCAGCAGGCCGACGCCGAGGCCCGCGCCGACGAACGCGATCATGGTCTCCCACTCGGAGGCCTCGTGAGCGATCCGGGGTGTCACGCCGACCGCCGTGAACGCCGCCGTGAAGAGCGAGTGATACGTGGAGCCGACGGCCTCCGTGATCCACGGCTCGGAAGCCAGTTCCTCCAGGGTCACGACCTCCCGGGAGGCCAGGGGATGATCGGCGGGGACGATCACGTCCAGCGGATCATCCAGCAGAACCGTCTTCTCGAAGCGCTGGTCCTCCTCCTGTGCCTCCGACTGCATCGCGATGATGACCGCCAGATCGATCCGCTCCGCAACCAGGAGGTCGAAGCACCGGGCCGGGTCGGCTTCGAGGACCTGGACGTCCACGAGGGGCCGCGTGGACCGCAGCGTCGCGGCGAGCGGGGCGAGCAGGTGGGCCGCCGCCGTCGAGAATCCTCCCAGGCCGAAGTGGGACTGAACCTGGTCCCCGGCCTCCATGGCGGCCGCGCGCAGGCGTTCCCACTCCGCGATCAGGGCGTCCGAGCCGGCGACGAGGATGCGGCCCGTGGTCGTCAGGCGGAGGCCGCGCCCATCCTTGGTGAGCAGCTGCATTCCAAGGACGCGCTGCAGCTCGCGAAGCTGTGCGGAGACCGCCGAGGGGGAGTAGCCCGTGAGCTCCGCGGTGGCGCCGATGGTGCCGCATTGGCCGAAGACACGGAGTGTGATGAGCCTGACATCGATCATGCGCTAATTCTGCATGGATATTCGCAAAATCTCGCGCTTTTTCTGCGAGGAATGTGACCCTAATCTCATCATGACAAGCCTGTCGCGCACCCCGCCCCTCGTGTCTCCCCGGGAGGAAACCCATGACCGCTCCAGCGAACGCTCCCCTCAGCTCGCGCGGACGACTCGCCGCCACACTGCCCGTGGAGCAGCTGGCCGAGATCTCCGCCTTGTTCGAGTTCCGGCGCACCGGATATTCGCTCGATGCCCCGTTCTACACGGACCCCACGATCTTCAAGCTGGACATGGAAGCCATCTTCGGGCAGCACTGGATCTTCGCCGCGAGCACGGCGGAACTGCCGGAGCCGGGGGACTATGTGACGGTTGATTACGGCCCCTACTCCCTGATCGTCCTGCGCAACGACGACGGCGGCGTGAACGTCCTGCACAACGTCTGCCGCCATCGCGGCGCCCGCGTGCTCACCGAGGCCGCGGGGCAGACCGGCAACCTGGTCTGCGGGTACCACTCGTGGACGTACTCGCCCGAGGGCAACCTGATCCATGCCTCCGCGCCCGGCGAGGCCAAGTTCGACAAGAACTGCTTCGCGCTCAAGAAGGCCCACGGCCTCGAGGTCGCCGGGCTCATCTTCGTGTGTCTCGCGGCCGAACCGCCCACCGACTTCTACGAGACCGCCAAGATCTTCGAGCCGTACCTGGCGCCTCACGAGCTGGCCAAGACGAAGATCGCGTACCAGCAGAACATCATCGAAGAGGGCAACTGGAAGCTCGTCATGGAGAACAACCGTGAGTGCTACCACTGCGACGGGCACCCCGAGCTCGCCTGCTCCCTGTTCCCCACCTGGGGTCTGACGGAGGGGCTCATCCCCACCCACCTCGAGGAGGTCTGGGAGCGCAACAAGGTGGCCCAGTCGGACCTCGAAGCGCGCTGCGACCGATACGGACTCCCGCACCAGGTGGTGGAGGAGCTCGACACCCGCATCGCCGGCATCCGCATCTCCCGTGAGGCCCTCGACGGCGACGGCGAGTCGTTCTCCGCCGACGGCCGCCGGCTGTCCAAGAAGCTCCTCGGCGACCTGCGCGACTTCCGCCTGGGCCGTTGCTCGATGCACCTCCAGCCCAACTGCTGGTTCCACTTCATGAGCGACCACGTCATCACGTTCGGCGTGTTCCCGATCAACGAGCACCAGACGCTCGTCCGCACCACCTGGCTGGTGGCCGACGACGCCGTGGAAGGCGTCGACTACGACCTGGACAAGCTCACCTACACCTGGAAGCAGACCAACATCCAGGACAAGGCGTTCGTGGAACTCTGCCAGCAGGGCGCCGCGAGCCCTGCCTACGAACCCGGCCCGTACATGAAGAGCGAGTACCAGGTGGAGGCGTTCATCAACTGGTACGTGCACCGCGTGCAGGAGCACCTGGCATGACCGAAGTCCTCACGCAGCAGGCGGTCCGGGAACCCCAGCGCATCCGAGGCCTGGAGATGCCCTGGAACCGGGTGATGGGCAGCGCCGAGACCCCCGCCCGGGCCGCCCGGGCGCTGGGACCGTGGCACCCGCAGGAGTTCATGGCCGAGTGCGTCGAGATCATCCCCGAGGCGGGCGGTCTGATGACCTTCGTGTTCCGCCGTGGCGACGGGGCGCCGCTCGCGTTCCGTGCGGGCCAGTACGTCAACATCGCCTTCCCCGTGAACGGCGAGGATGAGGATCCCGTGGACCGCAGTTACTCGCTGTCCAGCTCACCCACCCAGCCGTGGACCTTCAGCTTCTCCGTGAAGAGGGATGCCGCCGGCGCGGTCTCGCCGTGGATCCACGAGAACGTCAGGCCCGGCACCGTGCTGGACATGCTCGGGCCGGTCGGCGCGTTCCATCTGCCGGATGCGGACCGCCGTGCCCGCTATCTCCTGCTGGCCGCGGGGGCGGGCATCACTCCCATCATGTCCATGGTCCGGACCATTCATTCGCTGCCCGGCCAGGCGGACGTCGTCGTGCTCTATCACGGCGCGGAAGCCGACGGCTTCGCCTTCCAGCGGGAACTGGACCACATCGCCTCCGTGGATTCGCGGATCCGTGTCCATTACTCGCTCGGCGACCGGGGCGTCCCGGAGGGATGGCAGGGCCTGCGCGGGCGGCTCAGCGCGGCGATGATCGACGAGGTCGCCCCCGACGCCAACGGCCGGCAGGTGTACGCCTGCGGACCGGAGGGATATCTGAACACCGCGACGGAGCTCCTGAGGAAGGTCGGGGTGGACGACACCTCGATCTACATGGAGTTCTTCACCGGGAACCGCCAGACGCTGCTGGAGTACCAGCAGGAGATCGCGCTGGCCTCGGACATCGCGGAGGAGATCGCCGAGGAGATCGCGGAATCCCCCGAGGAGTACTTCGAGAGCCAGCCGGCCGCGTTCGGGATCTACGAACCCGGCTACGACGAGGACGGCACGCTCGACGCCACGGGGCTGCCGCTGGAAGCCGCGGGCACGGCGGCACCCGACGCCGAGGCGGCGCCCGCACCGGGCACCCCTGACCCGTCCGGCTTCACCACGGTGGGCGCCGGAAGCCTCACCCTGTCCTTCCTCCGCACCGGGGTCAATGTCCGGATCGACCCCAGCGAGCACATCCTCGAGGTGGCGCAGCGCGCCGGGGTGAGGATCGGCGCCAACTGCAAGGAAGGCATGTGCGGCTCCTGCAAGGTCGTCAAGCTCTCCGGCGACGTCGACATGAACCACCAGGGCGGGATCCGGGCGCGGGAGATCGCCGCCGGGAAGTTCCTGCCTTGCTGCTCGACGGCGAAGACCGACCTGGTCATCGACGCCTGACCTCTCCGTCACCCCCTGTCACCCTCAGCACGTCTCAAGATCCAGGAGTAGATCGTGACCGTTGTTCTTGAAAGCCGCACCGCCGGCGAGGCGACCGCCGAAAACCTCGCGACCCCGGGCAGGACCAGCACGGCCCAGTACGTCCTCACTCTCGCCTGCCCGGAACGTCCCGGGATCGTCCGGGCCATCACCGCCTTCCTGGCGGACCGTGGCTTCGACATCATCGAGCACCAGCAATTCGACGACCAGGTCAGCGGCAAGCTGTTCCTGCGCACGGCCTTCACCCCCGGCGACGAAGACGTCACCGTCGAAGGCCTCAGCGCGGAGTTCGCCGCCGTGGCCGAGGAATTCGGCATGGATTTCACCATCCACGACGGCAAGCCGCAGCGCCTGCTCGTGATGGTGTCCAAGTTCGGCCACTGCCTCAACGACCTCATCTTCCGGTGGCGAGCCGGGAGCCTGGGGGCGGAGATCGCCGTCGTGGTGTCCAACCATGAGGACCTGCGGGCCATGGCGGAGGCCGCGGGCCTGCCGTTCATCCACGTGCCGATCACCGCCGACACCAAGCCCCAGGCCGAAGCGCGGCTGCTCGAACTCGTGGAGGAGTATCAGGCCGATCTGGTGGTGCTGGCCCGCTACATGCAGGTCCTCTCCGACGGTCTCACCCAGACCCTGCGGGGCCGGGCGATCAACATCCACCACTCGTTCCTCCCGGGCTTCAAGGGCGCCAAGCCGTACCACCAGGCCTACGACCGCGGGGTGAAGCTCATCGGGGCCACCGCGCACTACGTCACGGCGGATCTGGACGAAGGCCCGATCATCGAGCAGGAGGTGTTCCGGGTGGACCACAGCCTGGATGCGAACGCCCTCGCCACCGTCGGCCGGGACGCCGAGTCCCAGGCCCTGTCCCGGGCCGTGCAGTGGCACTGCCAGCACCGGGTCCTGCTGAACAACACCCGAACCGTCGTTTTCCGCTGACGCGAACCAGGAGAAACACAAGAAGATGAGCACATCACCACGAGTCGTCATCATCGGCGCCGGCATCGTCGGCACCAACCTCGCGGACGAACTCTCCAGTCGCGGCTGGACGAACGTCACGGTCGTCGAGCAGGGGCCCCTGGAGCTGGCGGGCGGATCGACCTCCCACGCTCCGGGCCTGGTGTTCCAGAACAACGGTTCCCGGACCATGACCCAGTTCGCCACCTACACGGTGGAGAAGCTCCTGGCCCTGAGCAAGGACGGCCAGTCCTGCTTCAACCAGGTGGGCGGCCTCGAGCTGGCCACCACGCCGGAGCGGCTGAAGGACCTCCGCCGCAAGATGGGTCTCATGACCTCCTGGGGCGTCGAGAGCCGTATCATCGACGCCGACGAATGCGAGAAGCACTACCCCCTGCTGACGACGGGCGCGCTGAGCGACGGCCGCGAGATCCTCGGCGGCCTGCTCATCCCGAGTGACGGCCTCGCGCTCGCGGCCCGTGCCGTGCAGCTGCTCATCGAACGCGCGAGCGAGCGCGGCGTGGAGTTCCGTGGCTCCACCACCGTGACCGGCATCGCCCGCGACGGCGCCAAGGTCACCGGCGTCGAGACGGACGCAGGCCTGATCCCCGCCGACATCGTGGTGTCCTGCGCCGGGTTCTGGGGCCGCGAGCTGGGCAAGATGGTCGGGCTTGAAGTGCCGCTGCTGCCGCTCGGGCACCAGTACGCCGTCACGACGCCCCTGCCCGAATTGGAAGGGGTCAACGAGCTGCCCAAGGGCGCGAGCAAGCCGATCCTGCGCTACCAGGACAAGGACCTTTACTACCGCGAATGGGGCGACCGCATCGGCATCGGCAGCTACGCCCACCGCCCGATGCCCGTCGACATGACCCGGCTGCCGCAGGTCTCCGCCGAGGAGATGTCCGATCACAAGATGCCGTCCCGCCTGGACTTCACGCTGGAGGACTTCCTCCCGGCCTGGGAGGACAGCCAGGACCTGCTCCCGGCACTGCGGAACGCGGAGATCGAGGACGGTTTCAACGGGATCTTCTCCTTCACCCCCGACGGAGGCCCGCTCATCGGCGAGCACCCGGACCTGAGCGGCTTCTTCGTCGCCGAGGCGGTCTGGGTGACCCACTCCGCCGGCGTCGCGAAGGCCGTGGCCGAACTCCTCATCGAGGGCCGTTCCCGCACGGATCTGCACGGCACGGAGCTCACCCGCTTCGAAAAGGTGCAGACGTCCGACGACTACGTCTCGGAGACCTCTCAGCAGAACTTCGTGGAGATCTACGACATCCTGCACCCGCTCCAGCCCAAGGAATCCCCGCGGGACCTGCGCGTGAGCCCGTTCCACGTCCGGCAGAAGGAACTGGGCGCCTTCTTCCTGGAGGCCTCCGCCTGGGAACGCCCGCACTGGTTCGAGGCGAACCGCGGGCTCCTCGAAGAGCTCCCCGACGAGTGGCAGGCGCCGGAGCGCGAGTCCTGGTCCGGCATGTTCCATTCGCCCATCTCCGCCGCCGAGGCGTGGAAGACGCGCACCGCCGTCGCGCTGTATGACATGACGCCGCTCAAGCGCCTCGAGGTGGTCGGCCCGGGCGCCGAGATGCTGCTGCACCGCCTGAGCACCGGCAACATCACCAAGAAGCCGGGCGCGGTCACGTACTGTCTGCTCCTGGAGCACGACGGCGGCATCCGCAGCGATGTGACCGTGGCCCGCCTCGACGAGGAGCGCTTCCAGCTCGGCGTCAACAGCAACGTCGACTTCGACTACCTGCGGGCCGAGGCGCGCCGGCAGTCGGCCGAGGATCCGTCGCAGTGGGCCCACGTCACCGACATCACGGGCAGCACGTGCTGCATCGGCCTCTGGGGCCCGCTGGCCCGTGAGGTGATCGGCAAGGTGAGCGGCGACGATCTCAGCAACGACGGCCTGAAGTACTTCCGCGCCAAGGAGATCTCCGTGGGCGGCATCCCGGTCACCGCGATGCGACTGTCCTACGTCGGAGAACTCGGCTGGGAGCTCTACACGAGCGCCGAGTACGGCCTGAAGCTCTGGGACCTGCTCTTCGAAGCGGGCCAGGAGTTCGGCATCATCGCCGCCGGACGTGGCGCCTTCAACAGCCTGCGTCTCGAGAAGGGCTACCGCCTCTGGGGCACGGACATGAACACCGAGTACCACCCGTACCAGGCGGGTCTCGGCTTCTCGGTGGCCAAGGACAAGGTGGGCTTCACCGGCGCCGAGGCGCTCGCAGAGCGCAAGGAGCAGCCGGCGGAGAAGACGCTGCGCTGCCTCACGATCGACGACGGCCGCTCGGTGGTGCTGGGCAAGGAGCCCGTGTACGTCGACGGCGAAGCCTCCGGGTACGTCACGAGCGCCGCGTACGGCTTCTCGATCCACCGCCCGATCGCCTACGCCTGGCTGCCCACCGCCGTCGGCATCGGCGACCAGGTGGAGATCGAGTACTTCGGTGAGCGGATCCCCGCCACGGTGACGGCCGAGCCGCTCTACGATCCGTCCATGGAGCGCATCCGCGGCTGATCCGCAGTCACCCCCTACAGCTCCGCCCCGGTCACGCACACCGTGACCGGGGCGGAGCTGTGTCGTGTCTGGACTGTGCTTCCGGTGAGAAGGGCGGTGCTCCCGGTGAGAAGAAGGCACCGCCGGGGGAGAGGGTGGAACCGTGCGGGAGGAGCTGGTCGCAGGGTGACCGGGCCGTCCTCAGGAGATCCCCGGACTTGTGGTCTTTCCCCGGCGCTCCAGCTGCGGGGAAAGACCGTAGCCCCGGGGGAAACGGTGGACGGCGCCGGGAGAGGGCACGGAAGAGCCCGGCCGGTCGATGACCAGCCGGGCTCGTCCTGGAACCTGCGCCAGGAACGGTGCTAGTTCCCCTGTGGCTCGTAAGGACAGCGGGCGGTTCCGGCGCCGCTGAGGGCCGGCGCTCGCCGATGGTGGCGGTGATGCACGGGGCACGGCTGAAGGGCCAGGTCGCCGGCTTCCGCGGTGCCGGTCCCGTCGGCGGCATCCGCCGGGACCTCCGGAGCCTCTGCCGCCGCGGCGTGCTCGGCGAGGACACCCGTCTGATGCCGGAGCTTCAGCCGGTAGAGCAGCGTGCCGATGACGATCACCCCGACCACGAACATCACCCCGCCCCACTGGAAGTACCACTCGAACGGCGGGACGGAGTTGTAGATCTCCTGACGTGGCCACACGAGGTTGAGCGTCATCGCCCCGCCCCACAGCACCGCCAGGATGTTCACGGGAAGGCCCCATTTTCCGAGGCTGAAACCGACCTCGGTGCCGTCGTCCTTCAGCGGCCACCGCTTCTGGAAGCGACGACGGAGCATCGGCGCGGTGACGAGCAGGTACGACAGGTAGATCAGCACGATGCTGATGCTGGACAGGATGGTGAAGATGGCCGGCTGGGTGATGTTCACCAGGAGCGGGATGATCGCCAGCACGCCGATGACGATGGCGGCCACCGTGGGCGTCTTGCGGACCGGATCCACCTTGCTGAGCTGGCGGCTGAACGGGAGGTTGTTGTCGCGGGCCATGGCGAACATCATGCGGATGGCGGCGGCGTGCACCGCGAGCGTGCACACGACGACGGCGACGACGATGCAGACCAGGAACGCCTTCCCGAAGGGGCCGCCCAGCACGGACAGCACGATGTGCTGCAGCCCGCCGTCGGGGGAGCCCAGCTTCGGGTCGTTCAGATCCGGCGCCGCGAGGATGCCGCCGAACAGCAGCAGGCCGCCGAGCAGGAAGGATGCCGTGACGGCGCGGATGATCGCCTTGGGCGCGGTCTTCTTGGGATCCTTCGTCTCCTCGCCCAGGGACGAGGCGGTGTCGAAGCCGTACATGACATAGCCCGAGGCCATCGCCGCGATGAGGAACACCCCGAAGAAGCCCATCGGCTTGCCTTCGCCGAAACCGCGGGTGTCCAGCAGGACCTCGGGGCCGTTGTTCACGTGCCAGAAGAGAGCGGCGACCAGGAGCACGGCGGCGATGAGCTCGACGAAGACGCCGATGCTGTTGATCTTGGTCATGAGCTTCACGCCGAACGCGTTGATCAGCGTGGAGACGACGATCATGCCGGTGGCCAGGACCACGCCGTTGATCGCGAAGTCGTAGGGGCCGGAACCGTCGCCGATGAACTGGAAGCCGCTCCACAGCTGCGGCAGGGTGATCTGCAGGGCCAGGGCGACGGACCCGAGCGCCATGATCGAGGAGATCAGGAGCAGCCAGCCGGCCAGCCAGGAGGGGGTGCCGCTGCTGAGCCTCTTGGCCCAGTTGTACACCGAACCGGCCACCGGATACCGGCCGGCGAGTTCCGCGAAGCAGAGTGCGACCATGAGCTGGCCGACGAAGACGATGGGCCAGGACCAGGCGTACGCCGGTCCGGCGGTGGAGAAACCGAAATAGAAAAGCTGGAAGACGCCGGTCAGGATGGAGATGTAACTGACTCCTGCGGCGAAACTGGCGAATTTCCCGATGCTGCGGTCGAGAGTCTGGGCGTAGCCGAACTCATCCATCCCGCTGCTGTCGGCGGTCTTGCCGGGACCGGTGGCGGTGCGTGTTTCTGACATCTGTGCTCCTCGTTCATGTGACCCGTCGGTTCCGCCGCCCCGGATACGGGGCGGCGGAACCGATCAGGCGTGCGTCGTTGCACGCCCGGCCGGATCCTGGAATACCGGATGCTGCTGTTCTGCCGGTGGGCGCTGCTCAGTCGGAGGAGCCGAACCACCCGCTGGGCGCGGGCTGGATGTTCTGCCAGATGTGCTTGGCCTCGCGGTACTCGTTGAGCCCGGCGCGTCCGAGTTCCCGGCCGATGCCCGACTTGCCGAACCCGCCCCACTCGGCCTGGGGGACGTAGGGGTGGTAGTCGTTGATCCAGATGGTCCCGTGCCGCAGAGCGCCGGCGACCCGCTGCGCCTTCGACGCGTCCGAGGTCCACACCGCGCCCGCGAGGCCGTACTCGGTGTCGTTGGCGATCGCCACCGCCTCGGCCTCGGTGCGGAAGGTCTCGACGGTCAGCACGGGGCCGAAGGACTCCTCCTGCAGCACGCTCATGCCCGAGCGGCAGTTGCCGAGCACGGTGGGCGGGTAGAAGTAGCCGTCGGCGAGCGGACCGTCGTCGGGGATGAAGCCGCCGCAGAGCAGCTCGGCCCCTTCGGCGATGCCCGCCTGCACGTAGGCGTGGACCTGGTCACGGTGCTTCGCGGAGATGAGCGGGCCGGTCTCGGCGTCGGCGTCGAACGGGCCGCCCATCCGGATCTTCTGAGCGCGCTCCACGATCTCGGCCACGAAGCGGTCCGCGATGCTCTCCTCGACGACGAGCCGGGCGCCGGCCGAGCAGACCTGACCGGAGTGCAGGAACACCGCGGTCAGGGCGTTGTCCAGTGCCGCGTCCCAGTCGGCGTCGGCGAAGACGACGTTCGGGTTCTTCCCGCCGAGTTCGAAGGCGATGCGCTTCACGGTCTCGGCCGCGGACGCCATGATGGTCTGACCGGTGGCCAGGCTTCCCGTCATGGAGACGAGGTCCACCCGCGGATCGGAGCTCAGCACCGGTCCGACCTTGGAGCCGCTTCCCGTGACCAGGTTCGCGACACCGGCCGGGACGCCGGCTTCAGCCAGCGTCTCCATGAGCAGGATGGATGTCGAGGGGGTCAGCTCGCTGGGCTTGAGCACGAAGGAGTTGCCTGCCACGAGCGCCGGGGCGACCTTCCAGGCGGCCTGCAGCAGCGGGTAGTTCCACGGCGCGATGAGGGCGCAGACGCCGAGCGGTTCGTAGACCACGCGGCTGATGGCGTTCGGCAGTCCGGTGTCGATCACGCGGCCGGCGTCGAGGCCCGCGATCTTGCCGTAGTACCGGAAACAGGAGGCGATGTCGTCGATGTCGTACTCGGCCTCGACCAGGCGCTTGCCCGTGTCCAGGGCTTCGGCCCGCGCATACGCGGCCTTGTCGCGTTCGAGCAGGCTCGCGATCTTCAGGAGGACCTCGCCGCGTTCGATGTCGGTCTTGCGGCGCCACGGGCCCTCGTCGAAGGCGTTGCGCGCGCTGGCGATCGCCCGCTCGGCGTCCTCGACGGTGGCCGACACGACGACGGCGACCTCCTGCCCGTCCGCCGGACAGCGCACGGTGGTGGTCCCGCCGTCGGCGGCCTGCTGCCAGGACCCGTCGATGTACAGGCCCCGGATGGTCTTCGTCTCGGTGGGAGTCACGGTCATCTTCTCAACCCTTCACTGACTGGCCGTTGGCGGACTGGTCCCGCACGAGCGGGGAGACGCCGTGGCGGTAGAACTCGGTGTGCTGCGCGGCGAGCGGCTCCTTGCCCAGGATGAGGTCCGCGGCCCGCTCGGCCAGCATCATCACCGGGGCGTAGATGTTCCCGTTGGTCACGTACGGCATGGCGGAGGCGTCCACGACGCGCAGGCCCTTGGTGCCGTGCACGCGCATGGTGAGCGGATCCACGACGGCCATCGGATCCGAGGCCGGACCCATCTTGGCGGTGCACGACGGGTGGAGGGCCGTCTCGGCGTCCTTGGCCACCCAGTCGAGGATCTCTTGATCGGTCTGGACCGAGGGGCCGGGGGAGATCTCGCCGCCGTTGTAGGGGGACATGGCGGACTGGCCGAGGATGTCCCGGGAGATGCGGACGGCTTCCACCCATTCGCGGCGGTCCTGATCGGTCGACAGGTAGTTGAAGATCATGGACGGGTGCACGGTCGGGTCCGAGGAGCGGATCTTCAGACTGCCCCGGGCGTCGGAGTACATGGGGCCGATGTGCACCTGGTAGCCGTGCTTGGCCTCGGCCTTCTGGCCGTCATAACGGACCGCCACCGGCAGGAAGTGGAACATGAGGTTGGGGTAGGCCACGTCCTCGTTGGACCGGACGAAGCCGCCGCCCTCGAAGTGGTTGGTGGCCGCGGGACCCTTCCGGCCGAGGAGCCACTGCAGACCGATGAACGGCATGCGCCAGACGTCGAGCGCGGGCTGCATGGAGACGGGCTGGGTGCAGGCGTGCTGGATGTAGACCTCGAGGTGATCCTGCAGGTTCTCGCCGACGCCGGGAAGGTTGACCACGGACTTGATGCCGAAGTTCCGGAGGTGCTGCGCGTCGCCCACGCCGGAGAGCTGCAGCAGCTGCGGGGTGTTGATGGCGCCACCGGACAGGATCACCTCGCCGGCGTTGACGGTGTGCGTCTTGCCGTTGTGGCGGTAGGTGACGCCGGTGGCGGTGTCGCCCGTGAAGTTGACCTTGGTGACGAACGCACGGGTCTGCACGGTCAGGTTCGGGCGGCCGCGGTTCGGACGGAGGTAGGCGCGGGAGGCGGAGAGGCGCTGGCCCTTGTGGACGTTGCGGTCGAAGGGGGCGAAACCCTCCTGGCGGTAGCCGTTGACGTCGTCGGTGAGAGGGAATCCGGCCTGCTGGGCGGCCTGGAAGAACGCGCCGAAGAGGGGGTTGGTGGCCGGGCCGCGTTCCAGGACGAGGGGTCCGTCGTGGCCGCGGAACTCGTCGTCCGGGTCCGCGGCGAGCGTGGTCTCCATGCGGCGGAAGTAAGGCAGACAGTGGGCGTAGTCCCAGGTCTCCATCCCGGCGTCGGCGCCCCAGCGCTCATAGTCCAGGGGGTTGCCGCGCTGGAAGATCATGCCGTTGATGGAGCTGGAGCCGCCGAGGACCTTGCCGCGGGCGTGGGCGACGCGACGGCCGCCCATGTGGGGTTCGGGGTCCGATTCGTAGCGCCAGTCGTAGAACGGGTTGCCGCTAGGGAAGGTCAGGGCCGCGGGCATCTGGATGAACAGGTCCCAGGGGTAGTCACTGCGGCCCGCTTCCAGGACCAGCACGCTGCGGGTGCCGCCCTCACTCAGACGGTTGGCCAGCACGGAGCCGGCGCTTCCTCCGCCCACGATCACGTAGTCGTAGCTGCTGTTGCTCATGAAGTCTCCTTGCACCTCGAGCGGAAGCACGGCGTCTGCTCCGCGCGACCCACGCCGGTGTGACGCGGGTCATATTTTCGAGGTTAGCGGAGCTTGAACAAACGTTCAAGACCCAGTTTGGACATCTGTTCAAAGGGGTGCGGGCTGGTGCCTGTCGGGCCTGTTCAGGCGCGGATGAGGGCGCTTCGGGCAGGGAGAAAGAGCCGCGTCACATTGGCGTGGAGAGGGGGAGGAACGCCGCTCAGTCGGCGAAGGCGATCTCTTCCGTGCGGAGGATGCTCCGCTCGATGGAGGACGGATCGATGCCCAGCAGCGACGTGAGCCACATGCCGTTCTGCACCACGACGACGTCGGCCGCCCGGTCTTTGCACTGCGCCGGCGTGAGCGCGGGCTTCGCCTTGGAGATCAGCTCGGCGAGCCCGTCGAGATACCGGTCGAACGCCTCGGCGTTGATGGCCGCGAACTCCTCGTCGGCCTGGGCGAGGGCCCAGAGGTGGAGACGCAGGGAGAGGTACTGGGTGGTCAGGATCTCCGGCGCCGCGACGCGCCGCAGCGCCGTGCGGAGCTGTTCGTTGGGGGACGCCTCGGGATCCGGGGCGACCAGCCGCAGATCGCTTTCACTGATCCGGCCGAGCACCGCACGGATGAGACTGGGCTTGTCCGCGTAGTAGTAGTTCACGAGTCCGAGCGCGACGCCGGCCTCCCGCGCCACCGCTCGCATGTTGACCCCCGAGATGCCATGGCGCGAGAGCAGCTCCAGCACCGCATCAAGAATGCGGGACTGGCGGTCCACCTGCTGCCGGGAATTCACTGTGCTGGGTTCCACTCGGACAGACTATGGCGAAACTCCCCGGAGGCGCATCCACCGGCTTTCCGCGGGTCTCCGCACGACGCCCGGGCGCGACGCCGGGCACGACCGCAGGGCGACGCCGGGCACGCGGAGAGGGCCCTCCCGGATCTCGCCGGGAGGGCTCGGGACAGGCGCGCACGGGCACACCCGCGGGGGAGTGGGCCCGTGCGCACAGGCGCCTCGTGTCAGTTCCGGACGTAGCCGTTCGGGTCCAGCACGTACTTGGTGGCGGCGCCGGCGTCGAACTCGGCATAACCGCGCGGTGCGTCCTCCAGGGGGATGGCCCGGGCGTTGACAGCCTTGGCGATCTGCACCTTGTCGTGAAGGATCGCCATCATGAGCTGGCGGTTGTACTTCATGACCGGGCACTGGCCGGTGGTGAAGGAGAGCGACTTCGCCCAGCCGGTGCCGAGCGACAGCGAGAGGGACCCTCGCTGGGCGGCCTCGTCGATGCCACCGGGATCGCCCGTGACGTAAAGACCAGGGATGCCCAGCGCGCCGCCGGCGGCCGTCAGGTCCATGAGCGAGTTGAGCACGGTCGCCGGGGCCTCGTGGGAGGCGTCCTTGCCGTGCCCCCGGGCCTCGAAGCCCACGGCGTCGACACCGCAGTCGACCTCCGGAACTCCGAGCAGCTGTTCGATCTGGTCGCGGGGGTCGCCGGCTCCGACGTTCACGGTCTCGCACCCGAAGGAGCGGGCCTGCGCCAGGCGGTCCTCATTCATATCGCCGACGATCACGACGGCGGCGCCCAGCAGCTGCGCCCCGGCCGCGGCCGCGAGACCCACCGGGCCGGCGCCGGCGATGTAGACGGTGGACCCCACGCCCACGCCCGCCGTCACGGCGCCGTGGAATCCGGTGGGGAAGATGTCGGAGAGCATGGTCAGGTCCATGATCTTCTCCAGGGCCTGGTCCCGGTCCGGGAACTTCAGTAGGTTCCAGTCCGCGTAGGGGACCAGGACGTACTCGGCCTGACCTCCGACCCAGCCGCCCATGTCCACGTAGCCGTAGGCGCTGCCGGGGCGGTCGGGGTTCACGTTCAGGCAGATGCCGGTCTTGCGCTCCTTGCAGTTGCGGCAGCGGCCGCAGGAGATGTTGAACGGGACCGAGACGATGTCGCCGACCTTGAGGAACTCGACGTCGGGCCCCACCTCGATCACCTCGCCCGTGATCTCATGACCCAGGACGAGGTCCTGGGGAGCCGTGGTGCGTCCGCGGACCATGTGCTGGTCCGAGCCGCAGATGTTGGTGGTGACGGTCCGCAGGATCGCACCGTGCGGGACCTTGCGGCCCACGTTGAGCGGGTTGACCCCTGGCCCGTCCTTCAATTCGAACGTCGGGTACTCGGTGTCGATGACCTCCACGACTCCGGGCGCTTTGTAGGCTACTGCTCTGTTTCCTGACATGCGCTGCTCTCCATTCTGTTGATGTGGCGAACCCGGGGTGGAGCCGCGGACGGCTCCCCCCGGGGACGTTTATTTGAGCCAGGCCGCCACCTTGTCCGGGTTGGCGTCGATCCACTTCTTGGCCGCGGCCTCCGGGCTCATGCCGTCCTTCGCGATGTAACCGGCGACGGCGTTCTGGTCCGCGTTGGTCCACGTGAAGCTCTTCACCAGCTTGTAGGCCGGGCTCCCGGAGGAGGCGAACTTGCTCGAGGCGATCTTGTTCAGCTCGTACTTCGGGTAGTCACAGGCCACCTTCGCGGCGTCGGCGTCGCAGCCGGCCGTGTAGGCGGGCAGGTTGACCTTCACCAGCGGCACCTCGTTGAGGAACCACTGTGGCTCGTAGAAGTAGCCGAGGAGCGGGGTGTGCTTCTGCTCCGCCTGACGGAAGGCCTGGATCAGGGCGGGCTCGCTGCCCGCGTAGACCACCTTGAAGTTCAGGTTCAGGTTCTTGACCAGGGCCTCGTCATTGGTGACGTAGGAGGGGTCGCCGTCGAGCAGCTGTCCCTTGCCGCCCGACTCCGAGGTCTTGAACAGATCGGCGTACTTGTTGAGGTTCTTGTAGTCCGTGATGTCCGGGTACTGCTTGGCCATCCATGGCGGCACGTACCAGCCGATCACGCCGGTGTTGCCGGTGGGCCCGGCGTCCACCGCGGTCTTCTGCTGCTTGATGTACTTGTCGGTCAGCTCGGGGTGGCCCCAGTTCTCCAGGACGACGTCGACTTCACCGCTGCCGAAGCCCTGCCACGCGACTTCCTCTTTCAGCGTCTTGTAGTTGACGGTGCAGCCGAGCTTCTCCTTGGCGACCGTGCCGACCACATAGGCGTCGGCCTCATAGCCCACCCAGGGGTTCACGGCGACGTTGAAGGCGCCGCAGGCCGCGGCCGCTCCGGACGAGGGACCCGCCGAGGAGATGTCCCCGCCGCAGGCCGTGAGTCCGAGCAGGCCCGTCATGAAGACCGCGGCGAGGGCCGTGTTCCTCATGCGTGCCGCGCCCCCGCGCTGGTGATTCGTTTTCTTCATGGCATTTTCCTTTGTCAGACCCGGCCCAGACGGGCCGCGGTGTATTTGGTGATGCGGTCGAGCATGACGCCCAGTGCGGTGATCGAGATGCCGGCGGCCAGACCCTTGCCGAAGAGCTGGGACTGCGAGAAGCCGGCCACCACGAGGTACCCGAGCCCGCCGCCGCCCACGAGGCCGCCGACCACGACCATGGACAGCACGTAGAGGAGGCCCTGATTCGCGGCGAGCACGACGGCGGAGCGGGACATGGGCAGCTGAACCTTGGAGATCATCTGCCAGGACGTGGTGCCCATGGACTCGGACGCCTCCACCGTGACGGGGGAGACTCCCCGGATCCCGTCGGCCACGAGCTTGGTGGCGATGGGGACCCCGTAGCAGAACGCCGCGATGATGGCGGTGAAACGGGTCGGTCCGAACAGGGCCAGCGCCGGGACCAGGTACACGAAGGACGGGATGGTCTGGAGCGCGTCCAGCACCGGCCGGATGACCGAGTCCACCACTTTGCTCCGCCCCATCCAGACGCCCAGCGCCATGGCCGCGATGATGACCAGGAGCGTGGCCACGAGGGTGGTGGCCAGGGTCTTCATGCTCTCGTTCCAGAGCCCGGTGCCGAGGATGACCGCCTCGCAGATCAGCGTCACAGCCGCTGCACGCAGGCCGCCGAGGGCCAGGGCGACTCCCAGCAGTACGATGACCATGACCCACCACGGGGACTGGGCGAGGAGGGACTGCAGCGGGTCCACCAGAAGTGCCGTGACGCTGTCCTTGAGCCAGCCGGTGAAGCCGGCGAAGGTCGAGACGATCCACTGGGTGGCGGCGGAGATGGCGTTGGCGAGCGGCGTCCCGAGGTCCGGGGACGACGGGAACTTGGCGAGGGCCAGGTAGTTGTGCGAGAGGTAGACGGCGATCGCCGCCACGACGGCCCCCGCGGTCACGAGGATGCGGCGCTTGCGCGGTCCCGGCATCAGACCCGAGCGGGAGCGCTTCTGGAAGCGGGCGGCCACGGCGGAGCGTTCGGAGGCCGCCGTCGTCGTGCGGTCGAGCATGACGGCCATGAGGACGATCGCGAGGCCGGAGACGAAGGCGCCGCCGACATCGAGGGACTGCAGGGACTGCAGGACCGGCTGGCCGAGGCCGGGGCCGTTGATCAGGGCGGCGATGGTCGCCATCGAGAGGGCGGCCATGGTGCACTGGTTGATGCCGACCACGATCGTCCGGCGGGCCATGGGCAGCTGCACCTTGACGAGGGTCTGCCAGGCGGTGCCGCCCATGGAGGTCACTGCCTCGAGGGTGGTCGGGGAGACGTTCCGGATGCCGTGTTCGGTGATGCGCACCAGGGGCGGCAGGGAGTAGATGATGGTCGTGACGATCGCCGCGGCCGGGCCGATGCCGAACACCAGGGCCAGTGGCGCGAGGTAGGCGAAGGACGGCAGCGTCTGCATCAGGTCCAGCACGGGGGTGAAGATGGCGGACACCCGCTGGCTTCTGGCCATCCAGATGCCGAGGGGCAGGCCCACGATCGCGCAGAGGATCACCGCCACGAAGGTGACGATCAGGGTGTCGATGCTCTGCTGCCAGTAGCCGAAGAAGCCGAAGAGCAGGACGCAGACCGTGACCAGGAGGGTGGAGCGGAGTCCCGCGAACGTGAAGGTGAGCCAGGCGAGGAGCGCCACGACGCCCAGCCAGCCCACCTCGGGGACCGGCCGCGTGGCGCTTCCCTGACTGAACAGGCTCTGCAGGCCCGTGACGAGGCCGTTGACGCCGTTCGTGATGGGCTGCACCACGTACTGGAAGAACGCCGAGGTGTCCCGGGCCGAGTCGAAGCCGTCCCGGACACTGTTGAGCCACAGGTGGATGTCTGTCTTGTCCGCGCCGCCGATCTCCAGCGTCTGGGTGCCCTTCAGCACGGCCCAGAGGATGAGCCAGAGAACGACGACGGCGACCAGCACCGTCCTCCGCCAGTGCCGCCGGAGGATGCTGAGCGGCGGAGCCTGGTCGACGCCGGCGGTGGGCTCTCCGGCTGCCGTGGCTGGGCGTTCAGAGGCGGTCGTGGACGTGCTCACGGGGCTTCCTCGGCCACGACCACGCGCAGGATGTCGTCGTCATCCACGACCCCCAGGAAGTCCTCGCCGTCGAAGACGCGGACGGGCAGCGAGGAATGCAGGACCTGACCGGCGGCCGAGCGGACCACCTGGTCGGCTTGCATGATGGGTCCGTCCAGCGCTTCGCCGGGGCGCGGCTGCCGGACCACGTAGCGCAGGGTCAGGACGTGCGAGCGGGGCACTTCGGAGACGAAGTCGCGTACGTAGTCGTCGGCCGGGTTGGCCACCACCTCGGCGGGGGTGCCCACCTGGACGATCTCGCCGTCGCGCATGATGAGGATCCGGTCCCCGATCTTCAGCGCTTCCTGGAGGTCGTGGGTGATGAAGACCATGGTCTTGCCCACCTCCTCGTGGAGGCGGACGACCTCGTTCTGCATGTCACGGCGGATCAGGGGATCCAGCGCGGAGAACGGCTCGTCGAAGAAGAGGACCTCCGGGTCGACCGCCAGGGCGCGGGCGAGCCCGACGCGCTGCTGCATGCCGCCGGAGAGCTGATCGGGGAAGGACTGCTCATAGCCGGACAGTCCGACGAGCTCGACCATCTCCTGGGCCCGTGCCTGGCGGACCGCCTTGGCCTCACCGCGGACCTCCAGTCCGTAGGCGACGTTGTCGATGACCTTCCGGTGCGGCAGGAGGCCGAACTGCTGGAACACCATCGACATGTGTTTGCGGCGCAGCGTCCGGAGCTTCGTCGTGCTCGCCTGGGTGACGTCCTCGCCGTTGATCGTGACGCGGCCGGCCGTCGGTTCGATGAGCCGGGTCAGGAGGCGGACGAGGGTCGACTTGCCGGAACCCGAGAGTCCCATGATGACGAACACCTCGCCGCGGGCGACCTCGAAGGAGATGTCCTTCACGGCGGCGAGACATCCGGTCTGGCTGAGGAGCTCCTGCCGGCTGAGATCGGCCTGCGCGGTGCCCATGATCTTGTCCGCCTTGGGGCCGAAGATCTTCCACAGTCCTTCCACGCGGAGAGCGGTGTCTTCAGGGGCTGGGGCGGATCTTCCGGCAGAGGATGGTTCCGCGGTGGCCACAGTGTTCACGTCGTTCTCCTTAGCGGTTGCGGCCTCGGATTCAGGTCATCGGAGGCAACTGGAAGCAACATGCACAACTGTGACGCAACTCATATATCAGCGTCAAGGGTTCGCGGTGTAAACACTGTGTTGCGTCGAAAAGTCCGGAGAGGTGACCGTTCGCGCCGGCTGGAGCGGCGCGGAATTCCGGGCGAGAGGGCCGTCGTTCCGCCGTTCGCGGAGCCGCTCAGAGGACCTTGCGGATCTCCGTTTCGAAGTCGGTGACGTGCGCCAGGGCGAGCTCGGCTGCGCGGTCGGCGTCGCCGTCGACGATCGCCTGCAGCAGGGCCGCATGTTCGACGATGTGCCCCGACAGTCCGGGCAGGCGCTCGATCACCAGGCACCAGATGCGGGTGGAGAGGTTGTCGTAGCGGATCAGGACGTCTTCCAGGTGGGGATTGCCCGCGGCGCGGTAGATGAGGCGGTGCACCGACATGTCCAGGCGCATGAGCTCGCTCTGCGCGTCCGCGGATTCGTCGACGGCGAGGAGCCGTTCGATGACGTCCTTCATCTCCTGCCGCACGGCAGGGGTGGCGTTCTCGGCGGCGCGCCGCGCGGCGACGGGCTCCAGGACCGAGCGGATGTCCCAGATGGCGGCGAGCTCCGTGATGTCCACGCTCGTGGCGAACGTGCCGCGCCGGGGGTAGGAGACCAGGAGGTGGTCGGTTTCCAGGCGTTTGATCGCCTCGCGCACGGGCGTGCGGCCCATGCCGAGCTCGGCCGCCAGGAGGCCGTCGTTCAGGGGCTCGCCGGGACGGATGTCGAGCATGACCAGGCGGTCCTTGATCGTCTCGTACGCCTGGTCTGCGAGGGACCGTCCTGCGGCTCCCGGATCCGCTGTCACGTCAGCCCTTCCTTTCCTGATGGATCGTCGTTGACATCTTCTCAGACCAACGCGATACTCGTCTTAGCATTCTGATATATCAATTAGATACTAGCCAACCGGATACCAGCCCTGTGAGGAGACCAGATGACCGAGGTTCTGACGCGTTCGCTCGCCGACACCGATCCCGACGTCAAGGCGGCCATCGACTGGGAACTCCTGCGCCAGCAGGGGACCCTGGAGATGATCGCCTCCGAGAACTTCGCGCCGCTCGCGGTCATGGAGGCTCAGGGATCGGTCCTCACGAACAAATACGCCGAGGGGTACCCCGGGAAGCGCTATTACGGTGGATGCGAGCACGTCGACGTCATCGAACAGCTGGCGATCGACCGTGTCAAGGCTCTCTTCGGCGCGGAGGCCGCCAACGTCCAGCCCCACTCCGGCGCCCAGGCCAACGCCGCCGCGATGTTCGCGCTCCTGGAACCGGGTGACACCATCCTCGGCCTCTCCCTGGCCCACGGCGGCCACCTCACGCACGGCATGAAGATCAACTTCTCCGGCAAGCTGTACCAGGTGGTGCCGTACGAGGTGAACCGGGACACCCTGCTCATCGACATGGCCGAGGTCGAGCGCCTTGCGCTGGAGCACCGCCCCAAGCTCATCGTCGCCGGGTGGTCCGCCTACTCCCGCCAGCTGGACTTCGCCGAGTTCCGCCGCATCGCGGATCTCGTGGGTGCGTACCTCATGGTGGACATGGCCCATTTCGCCGGGCTGGTGGCCGCGGGCCTGCACCCGAATCCGGTGCCGTACGCCGACGTCGTGACCACCACGACGCACAAGACCCTCGGCGGCCCCCGCGGCGGCGTCATCCTCAGCAAGGAGGCTCTGGCGAAGAAGATCAACTCCGCCGTCTTCCCCGGCCAGCAGGGCGGCCCGCTCGAGCACGTGGTGGCGGCGAAGGCCGTGGCCTTCAAGCTTGCCGCTGAACCCGCCTTCCGCGACCGCCAGCAGCGAACCCTGGAAGGGGCACAGATCATCGCGCGCCGTCTGCTGGCCGAGGATGTCGCGCAGGCCGGTGTCTCCGTGGTCAACGGGGGCACCGACGTCCACCTCGTCCTGGTGGACCTCCGGAATTCCGAGCTGGACGGCCAGCAGGGCGAGGACCGCCTGCACCGGATCGGCATCACCGTCAACCGCAATGCCGTGCCGTTCGACCCGCGACCGCCGATGGTCTCCTCCGGTCTGCGCATCGGCACGCCGGCGCTCTCCGCCCGCGGCTTCGGCGCCGCCGAATTCACCGAGGTGGCGGACATCATCGCCGCCGCTCTGAAGCCGGACTTCAGCGACGAGCTCGCCGAGGAACTCAGCGCCCGCGTCCGCGTCCTGGCCGACAAGCACCCCCTCTACCCGAACCTGAACGCCGAGAACGGAGCGCTCTGATGGCGGATCTGCTGCCCGAACACCCGGATTTCCTCTGGCGGAACCCGGACCCCAAGCCCTCCTATGACGCGATCATCGTCGGCGGCGGTGGGCACGGTCTGGCCACCGCCTACTACCTCGCCAAGCACCACGGCATGACGAACATCGCCATCCTGGAACGCGGCTGGCTCGCCGGCGGCAACATGGCCCGCAACACCACGATCATCCGCTCCAATTACCTCTGGGATGAGTCGGCGGCCATCTACGAGCACTCCCTGCGCCTCTGGGAGGCCCTGCCGGAGGAGCTGGAGTACGACTTCCTGTTCAGCCAGCGCGGCGTCATGAACCTGGCGCACACCCTCCAGGACGTGCGGGAGTCTGTGCGGCGCGTGGGCGCCAACAAGCTCAACGGCGTCGACGCCGAATGGCTGGAACCGGAGCAGGTCAAGGAACTCTGCCCTATCCTGAACATCGGCCAGGACATCCGCTACCCCGTCCTCGGCGCGACGTACCAGCCGCGCGCCGGCATCGCCAAGCACGACCACGTGGCCTGGGCCTTCGCCCGCAAGGCCGACGAGCTGGGTGTGGACATCATCCAGAACTGCGAGGTCACCGGGTTCCTGAAGGACGGCAACCGCGTGGTGGGCGTCCAGACCAGCCGGGGCACCATCCACGCGGGCAAGGTGGCCCTGTGCGCCGCCGGGCACTCCTCGGTGCTGGCGAAGATGGCGGGCTTCGATCTGCCGATCCAGTCCCATCCGCTGCAGGCCCTCGTCTCCGAGCTGCACGAGATCGTCCACCCGACCGTCGTGATGTCGAACCACGTCCACGTGTACGTCTCCCAGGCCCACAAGGGCGAGCTCGTGATGGGCGCCGGCATCGACTCCTACAACGGCTACGGCCAGCGCGGCGGCTTCCACGTCATCGAGGAGCAGATGGCCGCCGCCGTGGAACTGTTCCCGGTGTTCGCCCGGGCTCATCTGCTCCGCACCTGGGGCGGCATCGTGGATGTCACCCTGGACGCCTCGCCGATCGTCGGCAAGTCGCCCGTGGAGAACCTGTACGTGAACTGCGGCTGGGGGACCGGCGGCTTCAAGGGCACCCCGGGAGCCGGCTGGACCATGGCCCACACGATCGCCACGGACGAGCCCCACGCGCTGAACGCCCCGTTCGCCCTGGAGCGCTTCGAGACCGGCGCCCTCATCGACGAGCACGGCGCGGCCGCCGTCGCCCACTGACCCCACGAAAGGAGCCGAGCCATGCTGCTCATCACCTGCCCGAACTGCGGGCCGCGCGACGAGACCGAGTTCCATTACGGGGGACAGGCGCACGTCCCGTATCCCGAGGACCCCAGCGCCCTGAGCGACGCCGAATGGTCGCGGTACCTGTTCTACCGCGAGAACCCCAAGGGCCTGTTCGCCGAGCGCTGGGTTCACAGCGCCGGCTGCCGCAAGTGGTTCAACGCCCTCCGCGACACCGTGACGTACGAGTTCAAGACCATCTACACGGGGGAGAAACCCCTCACCGCCGGCGCGAAAGGAGACTCCCAGTGAGCCCCGCAGAGTCCGCCCAGCCGTTCCGCCTTCCCGCGGACCGGGCACCGCACGCCCGCATCTCCCGTGAGGACACGCTCCGCTTCACGGTCGACGGCACGGAGTACACCGGTCACGCCGGTGACACGGTCGCCTCCGCGCTGATCGCCCACGGAGTGGTCGAAGCGGCGCCGTCCCTGTACCTGGGCCGTCCCCGCGGCATCCTGGCCGCCGGGGTCGAGGAGCCGAACGCCCTGTTGAAGGTCAAGGACCGGGGCGCCGGCGGTGTGGACGAGTCCATGCTCCCGGCCACGATCGTCGAGCTGACGGACGGCCTGGACGCCGAGTACCTCTCCGGCCTCGGCAAGCTGGACCCCCGCAAGGATGAGGCCTACTACGACAAGAAGCACGTCCACACGGATGTCCTGGTGATCGGCGCCGGCCCGGCGGGCCTGTCCGCCGCCCGCCAGGCCGCCGCCACCGGCGCCCGCGTCATCCTGATCGACGACCAGCCCGAGCTGGGCGGGTCGCTGCTCTCGGCTCCCGGGGAGACCGTCGACGGCGTGCCCGCACCCGAGTGGATCGCCGCGGCCGCCGCAGAGCTCGCCGCAGCCGACGAGGTCACGGTGCTGACCCGCACCAACGCCTTCGGCTCCTACGACTCCAACTACGTGATCGCCCTGGAATCCCGGACCGACCACCTCGGCGCGGAGCGCGCCCGGGAACTGAATGCCCAGGGCGTGTCCCGGCAGCGGCTGTGGCACATCCGGGCAGGCCAGGTCGTGCTCGCGACCGGTGCCCATGAGCGGCCGCTCGTCTTCGCGGACAACGACCGTCCCGGCATCATGCTCGCCTCCGCGGTGCGCACGTACCTCAACCGGTACGGTGTGGCGCCCGGCAGCCGCGCCGTGGTCTTCACCACGAACGACTCCGCCTACGAGACGGTCCGTGACCTGGCGTCCGCCGGGGTTCCTGTGGCGGCCGTCGTCGACGCCCGCGCGGAGAAGTCCGACGCCGCCCTGACCGCCGAGGCGGCGGGCGTGCGGGTGATCAGCGGGGCCGCCGTGTGCGGCACCGAGGCGGACGGGGAGACCGGCCGCGTGAGCGCCGTCGTCGTCCGCCCGCTCGATGCCGACGGCTCGCTCAGCGGCGAGGCCGAGCGGATCGAGGCCGATCTCCTGGCCGTCTCCGGCGGCTGGAGCCCGGTGGTCCACCTCTTCAGCCAGCGGCAGGGCAAGCTGCGCTGGGACGAGGATCTGGCCGGATTCGTGCCGGCGAGCACGGTCAAGGCGCAGCAGATCGTGGGTGCGGCCCGCGGCTCCTACCGACTGGCCGACTGCGCCTCCGAGGGCGCCCACGCCGGCGCCGTCGCCGCCTTCAACGCCGGCTTCGTGACCGAGGCCGGAGCTCACGCCTCCGCCCTGTCCAGCCACGCGCCGTCCGCCGCCGCGCCGACCCGCCAGCTCTGGCTGGTGCCGGGTGCGGAGGGCGGCCCGGGGGAGTGGAAGACCCACTTCGTGGACCAGCAGCGGGACCAGAGCGTGGCCGACGTCCTGCGGGCGACCGGGGCCGGTATGCGGTCCGTGGAGCACATCAAGCGCTACACCTCGATCTCCACCGCCAATGACCAGGGCAAGACCTCCGGGGTCAACGCCATCGGCGTCATCGCGGCCGCCCTGAAGGACGCCCAGGGCGGAGTGCCGGAGAACCTCGGATCCATCGGCACCACCACCTTCCGGGCTCCCTACGCGCCCGTGGCCTTCGCGGCCATGGCGGGCCGGAAGCGCGGCGATCTGTTCGATCCGGAACGGATCACCTCGATCCACCCCTGGCACGTGGCCCACGGAGCCGAGTTCGAGTTCGTCGGCCAGTGGCTGCGCCCCTGGTACTTCCCGCAGCCGGGGGAGTCGATGGACGAGGCCGTGCTCCGCGAGTGCCGGGCCGTCCGTGAATCGGTCGGCTTCATGGACGCCACCACGCTCGGCAAGGTCGAGATCTGGGGCGCCGACGCCGGCGAGTTCCTGAACCGCATCTACACCAACGCGTTCAAGAAGCTCGCGCCGGGCATGGGCCGCTACGGCGTCATGTGCGGCCCGGACGGCATGATGTTCGACGACGGCGTGACCCTCCGTCTCGACGAGGACCGTTTCTTCATGACCACCACCACCGGCGGGGCCGCGAAGGTCCTCGACTGGCTGGAGGAGTGGCACCAGACGGAGTGGCCGGGCCTGGACGTCAACTTCACCTCCGTCACCGAGCAGGTCACCACGGTGGCCGTCGTGGGGCCCAAGTCCCGTGAGGTCATCGCCAAGGTCGCGCCCGGGCTCGACGTGGACAACGACGCCTTCCCCTTCATGGCCTGGCGCGAGACCACGCTGGCCTCCGGGATCCCCGCTCGCGTCTGCCGGATCTCCTTCTCCGGAGAGCTGGCCTTCGAGATCAATGTGGCCACCTGGTACGGCCTGCAGGTCTGGGAGGACGTCGCGGAAGCCGGGGACGAGTTCGGGATCACCCCGTACGGCACGGAGACCATGCACGTGCTCCGCGCCGAGAAGGGCTACCCGATCGTCGGCCAGGACACGGACGGCACGGTGACCCCGCAGGACGCCGGCATGGAGTGGATCGTATCCAAGGCGAAGGACTTCGTGGGCAAGCGCTCCTACGCCCGGCTCGACACCGCGCGGACGGACCGCAAGCACATGGTCTCGCTGCTCCCGGTGGACCACTCGTTCCGGCTGCCGGAAGGCACGCAGGTGGTGGAACAGGGCATCTCGCTCAACCCGGCCTACGGCCCGGTCCCGATGCTGGGGCACGTGACCTCCAGTTACCACTCGGCCGCGCTGGGACGCTCCTTCGCGCTGGCTCTGATCAAGAACGGCCGGAACCGCATCGGCGAGAAGCTCACCGCCGTCGCCGGGGACCGGATCGTGGAAGTCCTGGTCGGTGACACCGTCCTTTACGACCCTGAAGGGAAGCGCCGTGATGGCTGAGATGATTTCCGAGGCAACCCTGGCCGACGCCGCGAGCCTGCGGCGCAGCCCGGCCGCACAGCTCGCCGAGGCCTTCGCGGCCGCCGGTGTGTCCGGCGAACGGGGCGTGACCCTCCGGGAGATCCCGTTCCTGACCCAGCTGGGCCTCCGTGCCGTGCCGGGATCGGCTGCCGCGGCGTCTGTGGAGGCGGCGCTGGGCTTCCCGCTCCCGTCCGGTCATGGGAGCACGACGGCGGGCGGCGGCTACACCGTCCTCTGGATCGGCCCTGACGAGTTCCTCGCGGTCGGTGACGAGAGCACGGCCGGCCTGGACCGCGGTCCGGCGGAGGCGGGACGGCTCGCCGCGACCCTCGGCGAGCCCGGCTCCCGGGTGCCGGGCGCCGTCGTCGACCTCTCGGCGAACCGCACCACCTTCGAACTGAGCGGTCCGAGCGCCCGCCTGGTCCTGGAGAAGGGCGTCTCCTTCGATCTGCACCCGCGGTCCTTCCGCGCAGGCCAGGCGATCGTGACCGTGCTGGACCATGTTCCGGTCCTGGTGTGGAAGACGGGCGAGGAGACGTTCAGGGTGCTGCCCCGGGCGTCGTTCGCCGATCATGTGGGCCGCTGGCTCGTGGATGCGATGCGCGAGTTCTCCGCGCCGGAGGTGCACTGAGATGACCGGACCGGAATTCGTCCTGACGCTCGACTGCGGCTGGTCCACGGGGATCGTGGCCGCGGTGTCCGGCTTCCTCGCGGAGCGGGGCTGCGACATCGAGGACATCAAGGAGTATGGCGACCGCCGCGGTGGGCACTTCTACATGCGGCTGCACTTCGAGGCGAAGCCCGGGGAGATGGCGGAGGCGCTGGCGGAGGACTTCACCGCCGTCGCCGAACCGTTCGGCATGACCTGGACCCTGCGGCCCGCCGGAGAGAAGACCAAGGTGCTGCTGATGGTCTCCAAGTTCGGGCACTGCCTCAACGACCTGCTGTTCCGCGCCCGGATCGGGGAGCTGCCGGTGGAGATCGTGGCCGTGGTGTCCAACCACGAGGACCACCGCGGACTCGTGGAGTGGCACGGCATTCCGTACCACCACATCCCGGTGACCAAGGAGAACAAGCCGGAAGCCGAGGCGGAGCTGCTCTCCGTGGTGGACCGGTACGGCGCCGAGCTGGTGGTCCTGGCCCGTTACATGCAGGTCCTCTCGGATGCGCTGGCCACCCGCATGGCCGGCCGCGTGATCAACATCCACCACTCCTTCCTGCCGTCCTTCAAGGGAGCGAAGCCTTATCACCAGGCGTGGGAGCGCGGCGTGAAGACGGTGGGCGCCACGGCGCACTACGTCAACGCGGAACTGGATGAGGGGCCGATCATCGCCCAGCAGGTCATCGATGTGGACCACACCCACTCGCCGGAGGATCTGGTGGCGGTGGGCCGCGACGCCGAGTGCAAGGCCCTCTCCAACGCGGTGCGCTGGCACTGCGAAGGACGGGTCGTGCTCAACGGGAACCGGACCGTGGTCCTGCGGTGACCCTCCTCCTCGGGACGGCCGTGCCGGAGACTGGGGTCATGGGAACACCGGCGATCCGCGCGCGGTCCACGGCCCGGCCCTCGCGGCCACGCCTGATCGCGAGCGATGTGGACGGCACGGTCCTGAGTCCGGGCGGAGTCGTCTCCGCCCGGACCAGGGCCGCCTTCCGCCGCGCGCGTGAGGCCGGAATGGAGGTCGTCTTCGTGACCGGCCGTCCGATCCGCTGGCTCGGCCCGCTCGAGGAGCAGCTTGATCATGCCGGGACGGTCATCTGCTCGAACGGCGCGGTCGTCTGGGACATGGCGCGGCGGGAGGTCGTGGCCGCCGAGGCGTTCCGGCTGGAGCAGGCCCTACGGCTGCAGGAGATCATCAGGGCGCTGCACCCGGAGGCGGGGTTCTCCAGTGAACTGGTGACCGGTCCGCACCGCGAGCCGGCATTCCTCCGTCTCCATCCCGGTCTGCCCGTGGAGGACCAGGTGATCGGGCCGCTGTCCGAGACGCTGGCGCCGGATGCCGCCGTCGTGAAGCTGCTCGCCATCTCGCCCGTGCTCAGCGCCGAGGAGTTTCACGCGCTCGTCGCGCCGGCCGTGCAGGGCCTGGCGCACGTGACCTATTCGGACGTCAACCGCCTGGCACTTCTGGAGCTGGCCGTCCCCGGCGTCACCAAGGCGCGGACGCTCGAGAAGCACGCCGCCTCCCTGGGCATCGGCGCGTCCGAGGTCATCGCCTTCGGCGACATGCCCAACGATCTCGAGATGCTCTCCTGGGCCGGCGAGGGCTACGCGATGGCGGACGGCCATCCGGAAGCGCTCGCCGCCGCGCGGTTCCGGGCGCCTGCCTGTGCGGACGACGGCGTGGCGCAGGTTCTGGAGACCGTGCTGGCACGCTGAGGCCGGCGGAGTTCGCGCCTGAGTTCGCCGACCCGCGTGGCTGAGCCGCTCAGGCGAGCCGGGTCGCCCGCACCACCAGATCGTGCAGGGACAGCTCCCGCTCGGGCATCTGCACGGTGCGATGCCGTTCTTCGGCCGCATCGATTCGCCAGCGCTCCGGATCCAGGACGGCCACCGTGTCCGCCAGCGTGACCGTGCTCTTCTCCGGGGCGTGGCCGCCGTCGTGGCCGTGATCGTGTCCCGGCGCCTCCTCCGGTGCGGGGTGCCGGACCTCAGACAGGTGGCCGTGCAGGTGCCCCACGATGAGCAGCGTCCCGCCGACCGTCACCCAGTCCGCGATCCTGCGGTAGAAGTCCAGCTGCGGAGTCTCCGGATGCGCGTAGTTGGTGATGACCAGATCAAAGCGCTCGCCCGGTTCCCACGTGGTCAGGTCCGCCTCCACCCAGCGCGTCCGATCCACGACTCCGCCTTGGGTGGCTCGTGCTGCTGCTTCCCGGAGCGCGTGCGGCGAGAGGTCCGCCCCGGTGACTCGCCAGCCATGGTCGGCGAGCCAGACCGCCTCGGCGCCTGTCCCGCATCCGGCATCCAGGGCCGTGCCCGGAGGCAGCGCCGACAGATGTTCCTGGAGGTACGGGTTCGCCGGGGTGGGCCGGTCCGCCGCGTCGCGCCAGTGGCCATCCCAGTACTGCTTGTCGAAGGTGTGCGTCACGTGGCGGCCTTTCATCGGGAGTCTCTTCTCAGCATCGCCAGCGCGACGGCGAGTGACAAGCCCGTTTGCCGAAAAGGCAAACCGGGGGAACCGCTCAGCTCTCGCCCAGCACCTCGCCCAGGATCCGGGCCGCGTCGGGGAAGCGTTCGGGGTTCGAACCGGAGTAGTTGAGCCTGACGTAGGACCCTGACGGCTCGGCCGGGAACCACTCCGTTCCCGGTGCGATGATGACGCCGCGGCTTTCGCAGTGGCGCGCCAGCAGTTCGGCGTCCGTGCCGTCGGGCAGCCGTGCCCAGAGATTCAGCCCGCCCGGGGGAGAGAATTCCACCTGGGCCTGGGGAACGTGTTCGCGCAGGGAGTCGAGGAGCAGATCACGACGGTCCTTCAATTGACGCCGGAGACCCTTCAGATGGGTCCGCCAGGACGGTTGCGTCACGACGTCGAGCGCGGCCGCCTGAAGCAGCCCGCTCACGTACATCGACTCGGCGGCCCGGTCGGCCAGAATGCGGTCCCGTGCGGGGCCGCGGGCGATCAGCGCCGCCACGCGCAGGGACGGGGAGACGCTCTTGGTGAGCGAGCGCAGGTAGATCACGTGCCCCTGATCGTCCTGGGCCGCGATCGGATGCGGCTCGGTGTCGATGCCCAGGTCATGAGCCCAGTCGTCCTCGATCAGGAATGCGCGGTGGCGGCGCACCACGTCGAGGATCGCGAGCCCGCGTTCGCGGCTCCACTGCGCGCCGCTCGGATTGGCGTAGCTCGGCTGGGCGTAGAACGCGCGGGCCCCGGTCTCCTCGAAGGCCCGTTCGACGTCGGCGGGGTCGGGGCCGTGCTGACCGCTCGGCACGGGCACCAGCGTCACCCCGGCCTGGGCGGCGGCGAGGATCGACCCCCAGTAGCTGGGTGATTCGATGACGAGGGGCTGCCCCGGACCCACGAGGGCGCGGAAGATCGAGCTGAGGCCGCTCTGGCTCCCCGAGAGCACCAGAACGTCCCGGGCGCTCGGCGGCGTGACGTCCACGGGAGCGGAGGCTGCGAGCTCGCCCGCGAACCAGGCCTGCAGCTCGGGAAGTCCCGCGGCGGGGGAGCGCCCCAAGGCGGCGTCCGTGCGGGCGGCCCGGGTGATGGCCGAGCGGACGAGCCGTTCGGGGAGCAGCTCACGGGCGGGGTACCCGGAATGCAGACTGATGGCATCCGGCGCCACGGTGCGCTGAGTCGAGGACAGCGAGCCGCCCCGCGACGGCGGAGCCCCGAGTGCCGCTGTCTGCCACCCGAAATCGACGGGACGCGTGGGCCGAACGCCCCGGACGAAGGTGCCGACGCCCGGGCGGCTCTCGATGAGGCCCAGGGACGCGAGGGTCCGCATCGCCTTCTGCACGGTGACCGGGCTGGCGCCGTATTCGGCCGTCAGGGCCCGGTTGGAGGGCACCTTGGCCCCCGGTGCGGCGGTGGCTATCCACGCGCGCAGGCCCCGGACGATGCGCTCGGTGCTATCATGATTCATGAAGGTACATAGTAGCGTTACTCCGCAGAGAACGGCAGTGCTATCCCGGCACGTGCCGTCCGGACAATCATCGTCCGGACGAGGGCCGTCCCGGCATCCGGGACGATCCGGTGACCGGGGCCTTCTCCGGCATCCCGGGCTCTGGTGGGGTCTGCTGGGCGTCACGGCTTTCTCTTTCACCCTCCCCTTCACGCGGATCGCGGCGGCGGGCCTCCCGGCCTTGTTCATCGGCTCGGCCCGCGCGGTCGTCGCGGCGGTGCTCGCCGCCTGCGCCCTCGCGCTCACCCGGCAACGGCTGCCTCGTGGGGCGCAGTGGCTACGGCTCGCAGTCGTGGCCGCCGGCGTCGTCGTCGGCTTCCCGGTGCTCACGTCCTACGCGCTGACCACCGTGCCCGCGAGCCATGCCGCCGTAGTGATCGGCCTGCTGCCCGCGGCGACGGCGGTGCTCGCCGTCTTTCGCGGCAAGGAACGGCCGGCGCGTTCGTTCTGGGTGTTCTCCGCGCTCGGCGCCGTCTGTGCTGTGGCCTTCGCCTCGGTGCAGGGTGACGGTATCGCGACCCTGCACTGGGCCGACGCCCTCCTGTTCGCCGCGGTGCTCGCGGCCGCCGCCGGCTACGCGGAAGGCGGACTGCTCGCCCGCGAACTCGGCTCCTGGCAGACCGTTTCCTGGGCCCTCGTTCTCGCCGCGCCTCTCATGACCGTGCTGACGATCGTCTCCCTTGACGGACGGGTCCTCCAGGCGGGCCCGGAACAGTGGTGGGCGTTCGCCTACCTGGCCGTCGTGAGCATGTTCCTGGGATTCTTCGCGTGGTACCGCGGACTCGCCATCGGCCCGATGGCTCAGGTGAGCCAGATCCAGCTCACCCAGCCCGTGATGAGCATCCTCTGGGCGGCTCTGCTGCTGGGCGAGCAGCCCGGCATTCCGACGCTGCTGGGCGGCGTCGCCGTCATCCTGTGCGCCGCGCTCGCGGTCCGCACCCGCCTCACCCCCGCTACCCCCGTGAAAGGACACTGATGCGTCACACACCCCGCTATCTCATGACCGATCCCGACGAGGTCAAGCGGCTCATCCGCAACAACCCGTGGGCGACCTTCGTCTCGCCGTCGTCTCAGGGGCTCACGGCGTCCCACTACCCGGCCATCCTGGACGAGGAGGAGGACGGGATCGTCATCGTCAGCCACTTCGGCCGTCCGGACGAGAAGCTCCACGAACTCGGCGAGCACGAGATCCTGGTCATCATCCAAGGTCCGCACGACTACGTCTCACCGAGCTGGTACGCGCCGGGCGACCTGGTGCCCACCTGGAATCACGTGACCGCTCATCTGTACGGGACGCCGGAGATCCTGAGCGACGAGGAGAACTACGCCATGCTGGGCCGTCTCACGGATCACTTCGAACGCCACCAGTCGCACGGCCGGAGCCTGAGCGAGGACGAGGAGGGGACGCGCCGCATCGTGAAGGGCACGGTCGGGCTGCGGATGAAGGTCGACCGCTTCGAGGCGCGGGCGAAGCTCAGTCAGAACAAGGGCCCGGAGACGGTGGAGAACATCGTGGGGGAGGTGGGGAAGAGGAACCCCGCGCTGGCCGAGGAGATGCGCCGGGTCCACCCCCGCCATCAGGCGTGAGGCCATCCCCGGCACGCCCTCGAAAAGTCGGTTCCGCCGGGTGCGGGTGTCTGACGGTAGGCTGAAAGAAGCCTCAACCGGGCTCTGAGAAGGCTTTCTACAGAAAGGTTCATCATGGGATTTCTTGGTTGGATCGTCCTTGGACTCATCGCCGGCGCGATTGCGAAGGCCCTCATGCCGGGCGAGCAGGGCGGCGGCTGGCTGGCGACCCTGCTCCTCGGAGTGGTGGGCGCACTGGTAGGCGGCTGGATCGGATCCGCCCTCTTCCACGTCGGCCTGAATGAATTCTGGTCCCTGTCCACCTGGCTGCTGGCGATCGTCGGCTCGCTGGTGGTGCTCTTCATCTGGGGCCTGATCACGAAGCGGCGCGCCTGACGGCGACACGACGACGACGGCGGGGCCGGTCCTTCGGGGCCGGCCCCGCCGTCGTTCGTTCCTCGCCGTCGTTTGTTCCCAGGGCGGGGGCGCGGCCCGGATCCTAGCGTCATTGCTGCCTCGCGGATCGGGCGTACTCGCAGCCATCCTCGCCTGGCTCCAACCCAGTGAGCGTACCTACCGGGTGCGTGCGTACGTGGGACCCGGGTTGAGTCTTGCTGGTAACCCGCTCCCGCCTCCGGTGCGAAACTCTTGACAGCCCGGAAGGCACGCACTTCGCGGAGAGTGCGCGGCGACGTCCGGTTCAGCTCGCCGGAAGCTGCGACGCTTCCTGCTCGAAGGCATCGAAGGCTCGACCGATATCGATCAGGCGCCCGAGTGCCTCGTCACGATGGGACCAGTCAGGGTGGATGGTCGTGTCGGCGGTGAGAGCCCGCCACACGCGGAGGCCACGTCGCCCTTCGGCCAGGATGGTGGGCGGAAGGTCGCCGGTGATCTTGACCTGCCCGAGCGCCGTGGCGACGCGGGTGCGAGCCTCGAACATGAGCGCCCACTCGTTCATGCGATCTGCACGAGCCCACGCCAAGAGTTCTTGCTCAGGGGCATCGGTCAGGCCGACCGGGACCTCGAATCCAGACTCGGCAAGTGTCTGCGCCAGATAGCCGCTGGGGTCGGCGTCTGCGCCGTGCTCAGTCAACCAGTCCTCCAGACCGCGAAGGGCGTCGCTGCCGTCGTCGCTTCCGAATGGCGCAAAGTCGTACATCTCTTCGTAGAACCAGTCAGGTACGACGGCTACGAATCGAGGGTGACTCGTGTCCGGCGAGGTGCCCTCGCCGTCCATGTCATCCACATAAAGCGCTGTCATGAAGCTCTCCTTTCATCACGCGCCGAACGAAGGCGCCGATCATACGCAAACGGCACACCGCGCCGCTCCACAAGCATCCGACGTATCATCCGAAACCGCCACCGGGCTTCCCTGGCCCCATCAATGTCCCCTCGGGAGACGTTCCCTAGCCCTGGGTGCTGAGCGGCTTGAGGGGGACGAACACTCGAGGCTGTCCCGCCCACTGAGGAGAGAGGTCGTCGATGGTCTCGTTGATCAACTTGGCCGAGGCGCGCCGGGCCGCGGTGGTCTTGCCATCCAGGATCGCCCGGGCCACGTCGAGGTGCCACTGCAGCGCCTCCTCCTTCGGCTGGCTCGGCATGAGCCCGTGGGCGGTGCGCCCGGCCAGGGTCTCGGTGACCTGACCGATCAGCGTGGCGAACATTTCGTTGCCCGAGCCGCTGAGCACGAGTGCGTGGAAACGGGCATCGAGGTCCAGGAAGCGCTCGAGCTTGCCCTGGCGGCCCACCCTCGCCATCTCCTCGGCCACCTGCAGCAGCTCGCGCCGCATGGCGAAGGGGGCGTTCTGCGCCGCCAGTTCACTGGCCACGGGTTCCACTGCGGAGCGCAGTTCCGCCAGGGAGCGCAATTGGGCGCCCCGCGCGTCGCTGTCCATCTTCCAGCGGATCACGTTCGCGTCAAAGGGGTTCCAGGCGTGCGACGGGCGCACCCGGATGCCCACGCGTTTGATGCTCTCCACCATCCCGATGGACTGCAGGACGCGCACGGCCTCCCGCACCACGGACCTTGACACCTTCAATTCCGTCTCGAGACTTTCCGCCAGCATGACATGGCCTGCGGGAAGAGTTCCGTTGACGATCTTGCGTCCCAGGATCTCAAGAGCCTGATGGTGAAGGCTGGGCTGACGGCTCGTCATCGATGTCGAAATCCTCAGGGTGAAGTGGTCAAATGTGAAGTAACACCAGCGTAGGTTCTTCCGGCGGTTTCCGCCCCGACCGCGTGAAATGTGCTTCACCTTACAGCTGGCTCTTCCGTCGCCGGTGTCCAGGACGTAGGGTTGAAAACGTCTTGTTAAAATCAGATTACTAGCATTGACTTGGAGTGTAGATGCCTGCACAAATCGGTGTCACCGGTCTCGCCGTCATGGGGGCCAACCTGGCCCGGAACCTCGCCCGCAACGGCTTCACGGTCGCTCTGCACAACCGCTCCGTGGAGAAGACGGACGCCCTGCTCGCCGCTCACGGCGACGAAGGCGACTTCGTCCGCACCGAGAGCCTCCAGGAACTCGTCGACTCGCTCGAGAAGCCGCGCCGCGTCCTCATCATGGTGAAGGCGGGTGCTCCCGTCGACGCTGTCGTGGACCAGCTCGTCCCGCTGCTGGATGAAGGCGACATCGTGATCGACGCCGGCAACTCCCACTACACGGACACCCGCCGTCGCGAAGCCGCGCTGGCGGAGAAGGGCCTGCACTTCGTGGGCGTCGGCGTCTCCGGTGGTGAGGAAGGTGCACTCAACGGCCCGTCCATCATGCCCGGCGGCTCCAAGGAGTCCTACGAGGCTCTCGGCCCGCTGCTCGAGAAGATCTCCGCTCACGTGGACGGCGAGCCCTGCTGCGCCTGGATCGGCACCGACGGCGCCGGCCACTTCGTCAAGATGGTCCACAACGGCATCGAGTACGCCGACATGCAGGTCATCGGTGAGGCCTACGACCTGCTGCGCAGCGCCGCCGGCATCGAGCCCGCCGAACAGGCCAAGATCTTCGAAGAGTGGAACAAGGGCGAGCTGTCCTCCTTCCTGATCGAGATCTCCGCCGAGGTTCTCGGCCATGTGGACGCCAAGACCGGCAAGCCGTTCGTGGACGTCGTGGTCGATTCCGCCGGTCAGAAGGGCACGGGCCGCTGGACGGTCCAGTCCGCCCTGGACCTGGGTTCGCCGGTCTCCGGCATCGCCGAGTCCGTGTTCGCCCGCGGCATCTCCTCGCAGCGCGCCCAGCGCGCAATCGCCCAGGAGACGCTGGAAGGCCACGAGATCGAGGTGGCCCTTCCGGAGAACTTCGTGGAGGACGTCCGCCAGGCCCTTTACGCCTCCAAGCTCGTCAGCTACGCGCAGGGCCTGGACATGCTGACCAGCGCCGCCAAGGAGTACGGCTGGGACCTGAAGCTGGACGAGATCGCCTCCCTGTGGCGTGCCGGCTGCATCATCCGCGCCGAGCTGCTCAAGGACATCATGGCCGCCTACGAAGGCGACGCCAAGCCGGAGAACCTCCTGTTCGCCCCGGCGTTCGCGAAGTCCGTCGGCGAGGCCGTCCCGGCCTGGCGCCGTGTGGTGGCCACCGCCGTCCAGCTGGGCATCCCGGTCCCGGTGTTCTCCTCCTCGCTGGCCTACTACGACGGCCTGCGCCGCAAGCGCTTGCCCGCCGCCCTGATCCAGGGCCAGCGTGACCTCTTCGGCGCCCACACCTACGGGCGCGTGGATGAAGAGGGCACGTTCCACACCCAGTGGAGCGGTGACCGCTCCGAGGTCAGCGCGGTCGACACTCACTGAGGCACCCACGCACGACGACGGCGGCCCTCACCTTCGGGTGGGGACCGCCGTCGTGCTTCATCGCCTTGCGTGCTCAGTTGTTGCGGGTGTTCACGCCGAACACCCGCAACAACTGAGCACGCAAGGCGATGTGAGGTCAGTCCTTGCCGAGGTGCCGGGCGATCGTCTTCATCTCCGGCGTGAAGGCGTAGACGGTCCCGTTCGCCGCGGACACCCACCACTTGCCGCAGTAGTGGCTCGCCTTGCGCTCCTGGCCGGCCGGCCACCAATCGGCGGAGAGGGTGGCCTCCGAGATGAAGTCGTCGGCCTTGCGCCGGTCGTCCTTCTCCGGCTGGGGGCTCGGTGCGGCGCCCGAGGGAAGCGCTGTGCACTGCGCGGGAAGATCCGACGCGTCTCCGGAGTACTTCAGGATGCGCTCGGCGCCGGTGGTCCGTATGACCTCACGGACGTCCGTGGCTCCGGCCGGGATCCAGCCGGGGGCCACACCGTCCTTGGTGGCCTCGGAGCCGCGGGGCCAGTCGTGGCTCTCCCGCTTGTCGTAGTTGTCGGCCAGGGGCGTGATGCCGCAGGCGCTCAGCGGCAGCAGGGCGGCGCCGGCCAGGCCGAGGACCGTCAGTTTCCGAGCGCGGCCGGACACGGTGGGGTTCTTCAGAGTTCTCATACCGTCCACGCTACGAGCGGGTACCCGGCCGCCGCCTCGGACCCGGGACGGACTTGCGCACGCGGGTTCTCGGCCCGAGGGCGGAGAGAGCCTGTCAGATGTAGTAGTACTCCGCGGGGTCCACGGCCGGCTTCGTCTCGACCTCGGCCACGCGGGGACGCCAGGTGGCGGGGATGCCGGTGACGATCGAGTTGGCCGGAGCGTCCTTCACGACGACGGCGTTCGCGCCGATCGCGGAATCGTCACCGATGACGATGGGGCCCAGGACCTTGGCGCCTGCGCCGATGGTGACCCTGTTGCCGATGGTCGGGTGCCGCTTGACCTTGGCCAGGGACCGTCCGCCGAGGGTCACCCCGTGGTAGATCATGACGTCATCGCCGATCTCGGCCGTCTCGCCGATGACCACACCCATGCCGTGGTCGATGAAGAAACGCCGCCCCACTGTCGCACCGGGATGGATCTCGATGCCCGTGAGGAAGCGGGTCAGCTGGGACAGGACGCGCGCGGGGAAGCGAAGAGCCGGCTTCTGCCACATGCGGTGCGTCACGCGGTGGACCCAGATGGCATGCAGGCCCGAATAGACGAAGAAGTTCTCCGCGGACCCGCGGGCGGCGGGGTCATGGGAGCGGGCGCTCTCGAGGTCCTCTTTCAGGCGGGTGAAGAAGCTCACGCTGTCCTTCTGGTCGCCGTACACGGGCGCGTACGTGGTGGATGCTGAACGGATAACCAGCGGGCCCGGGAAAGAATTCCCCGGGCAGCCGACTGCCCGACGTCGCCGTCCGTCCGTGGTCCGTGCGCTGGAGCACGCAGGGACCGCCGGGACGGGAGGGGCGACGCCGGGCAGGCGAAGCCGGGAGGATCAGCCGCGGATGTCGTCGTACAGGACGGTGGAGATGTAGCGCTCACCGAAGTCGGGCACGACCGCCACGATCAGCTTGCCCTTGTTCTCGGGACGCTTGGCCAGCTCGAGGGCGCCCCAGACGGCCGCACCCGAGGAGATGCCGCCGAGGATGCCCTCCTTCACACCGAGCGCACGCGCGGTGGCGACGGCGTCCTCGAGGCTGGCGTCCAGCACCTCGTCGTAGATGCCGGTGTCCAGCACCTCCGGGACGAAGTTCGCGCCGAGGCCCTGGATCTTGTGGGGGCCCGGGGCGCCGCCGTTGAGGATGGGGGAGTCCTTGGGCTCCACGGCCACCACCTGGACGGAGGGCTTGCGCTCCTTGAGGACCTGGCCGACGCCCGTCACGGTGCCGCCGGTGCCCACGCCGCCGACGAAGATGTCCACTTCACCGTCGGTGTCGGCCCAGATCTCCTCGGCCGTGGTGGTGCGGTGGATGGCAGGGTTGGCCGGGTTGGCGAACTGCTGCGCCCAGATGGCGTTCTCGGTGTTGGCGACGATCTCCTGGGCCTTCTCCACGGCGCCGCGCATGCCCTCGGAACCCGGGGTCAGGACGATCTCGGCGCCGTAGGCACGCAGCATGACACGACGCTCGGTGGACATGGTCTCCGGCATGGTCAGGATGACCTTGTAACCACGAGCCGCTCCGACGAGGGCCAGGGCGATGCCCGTGTTGCCCGACGTGCCTTCCACGATGGTGCCACCCGGCTTCAGCGCGCCGGCCTTCTCGGCCGCGTCGATGATGGCCACGCCGATGCGGTCCTTGACGCTGTTGGCCGGGTTGTAGAACTCGAGCTTCACGGCGACCGTGGCATCCAGGCCTTCGGTCAGACGGTTCAGCCGGACCAGGGGGGTCCGGCCGATGAGCTGAGTGACGTCATCGTAGATACGTGCCATGGTGTACTGCTGCCTATCTCCAGGTGGATGGTTAAGGAAAGCCTAGTGAGCCGGTTCACCCAGCGTCATGACTTCAGCCATGCGGAGTAATATTTCCGGGCCTTGGCCAGCTTCGGATTGATGATCACCTGACAGTATCCCTGCCCGGAGTTGTTGGCGTAGTAATCCTGGTGGATCGCCTCTGCCTCGTAGAAGCGGCTGGCCCGGGTCACCTCGGTGACGATCGGGGCGCTCCACAGCGCCTGGTTGCGCTCGATGGCGGCGCGGAACAGCTCAGCCTCCTCCTCGTCCTGGTAGAACATCGCGGACCGGTACTGGGTCCCGACGTCGTAGCCCTGACGGTTCAGTGTGGTGGGGTCATGCAGGGCGAAGAACATGTCCAGGATGACGTCGGCCGGGATGATGTCCTCGTCGAAGGTGACGGCCACCGCTTCGGCGTGCCCGGTGGTGCCGGAACAGACCTCGTAGTAGCCCGGATCGGGCAGATGCCCGCCGATGTAGCCGGAAACAACAGAAGAGACGCCGCGCGTCTGCTGGTACACCGCGTCAAGGCACCAGAAGCAGCCGCCGGCCAGGATGAAAGTTCTCACAAGATGCTCAATGGCCGGCGGAGCCGAAATGTTCCCCCGATGGTCCTGAGCGGGTTCAGCTCTGGGAGAAGCCCCCTCCAGGGAGGGGAATCGGCCCCCTCGCGGACGCAGTGCGGTAGAACTTGAGTATGCAGAACGAGACGCACGGCAGCCCCGGCCCGGCTCTGGAGGGCCAGGTACCGCCCACCGCGGCCCCAGAAACCGGCGCGGAGCATCTCCCCGGACAAGACCAGGCTGAGGGGCGAAACGGAGAGCCGCCGGTCGGCGGTGAACACGAGGACGCGACGACGACGGCGGGCGAGGACGCCCTGTCCGTCCCGGGCGACGCGACCGGCGCCGCAGCCCTGGAGCAGCAGACGCCGACGCTCGCCGAGGTGCTGCTCGCCGTCGAGGAGCTCTGGCCCGAGTCGCTCGCCGAGGACTGGGACAAGGTCGGCCTCGTGACGGGCCGGCCGGAGCAGCCGGTGCGCCGCATCCAGTTCGCGGTGGATCCCACCGAGGAGGTGGTCCAGGAAGCGGTGGACCTCGGCGTCGACCTGCTGATCACCCACCATCCCTTGCTGCTGCGCGGCGTCAGTTCGGTGGCGGCCACCACGGCCAAGGGTCGGGTCATCCATCGGCTCATCGAGAACGGCGTGGCCCTTCTGACGGTCCACACGAACGGCGACTCGGCCGTGGGCGGCGTCTCCGATGTCATCGCCGATGCCCTGGACCTGCACGACCGTGAACCGCTGACGGCGGCCCGCAACGGGCTTCCCGAGGAAGGGGTGGGACGTGTCGGCGCCCTCGGCTCCGCCGTCACCCTCGCCGATCTAGCCGCCCGGCTCTGTGGGTTCCTGCCCTCCGTGGCGGGTGGGGTCCGCGTGGCGGGGGACCGGGACGCGCTCGTGCAGCGCGTGGCGATCTGCGGCGGCGCGGGGGACTCCCTCTTCGACGATGTCCGCGCGCGCCAGGCCGACGTCTACATCACGGCGGACCTGCGGCACCACCCGGCGTCGGAGGCCCGGGAGACCGCGCGTGGCGGCCGTCCGTACCTCATCGACGTCTCCCATTTCGCGAGTGAGTGGCTCTGGCTTCCGGCGGCCGCCCAGGCCCTCGACAACGTGCTGGAGGACCAGGGGTTCCCGGTCGAGATCGGCGTCAGCGGGATCAACACGGATCCGTGGGACTTCATCCTCACCCCGCACGGCGACGGCGAAGGCTGACGAGGACCGGCCGACGAGGACCCGTGCGGTTTCGCGCGTTTCGTTCGGCCCGGATATGGCCTAGTCTCAAAGCACCTGTCACCACAGAGGCGGCGTGAATATCAGCGCCGTCATAGGAGGTCCGCATGGCCAAGGCACCGGCTGCCGAGCAGCTCAGACTCCTCGAACTCCAGGCGTTCGACAGCGCCCTGAAGGCGAACGCCACGCGACTCAAAGCGCTCGAACAGGATCCCCGCCTCCCGGCGCTTCTGGCCGCCGTCGAGGATGCCCAGGCGTGCGCCGAGGAGGCCGAGCAGGCGCGGGACGCCGTGCGGAAAGCGCTGACGGCGCTGGAGGACGAGGTCTCCGCGCTGGACGTGAAGATCGAGCGGGACACGGTGCGGCTCAACGCGGGCGGCCTCTCCAAGGACCTCATGGCGCTGCAGAAGGACATCGAAACGCTGAGCTCGTTCAAATCGGGCAAGGAGGACACCGAGCTGGAGCTCATGGAGGAGCTGGAGGGCGCGGAATCAGAGGTGACCGCCCGCCAGGAGGCACTCGCCGAGGCCACGCGGCAGCTCCGTGAGGTGCAGGAGGAACTGGCAGCGAAGACGGCGGAAGCCGAAGCGGAGCGTGACGGTGTGCGCGTCGAACGGGACGCCTTCGCCGTCACACTGGACCCCGGACTCCTGGCCCTCTACGAGAAGACTCTGGACCGGCGCGGGGTCGGCGCCGCCCGCCTGTTCCACGGACACAGCGAGGGCTCCGGCATGGACCTGAGCCCGGGCGACCTGGCCGAGGTCAAAGCCGCCGCCGAAGACGACGTGGTGTACTGCCCGGACTCCGGCGTCATCCTGGTGCGCAGTCCCGAGTGGAGCTGAACCGGGACCGTCAGTCCGTGAGGATGATGTTCAGGGCGTGCACCTTACGTGCCGTCCCCGGAACGAGCTCGGCGCGGTAGAGCTCCGAGGCGGCCTTGAGCAGCTGCTCAGGAGACTGCGGAGACTTGCCTCGGCGCGTGAGCAGGTGGCGCGCCAGCTCGCCGCGCGTGTGCTTGGCGAAGTGGCTCACGACGCTCCGCTTGCCGTCGCGCTCGCGGAACACGTTCACGGCCACGGTCTGCTCTGCCGGCGGGACCCAGGCGGTGGCGTAGGTGCTGGAGCGGCAGTCGACCAGGAGTTCCCCGTCGATCAGGGGAGCCAGCGCCTCGGACAGCCGGGGCTTCCAGTAGGAGGCGAGCCGGCCGAGCCCGGCCAGAGCGGTGCCCATGGACAGGCGGTAGGCGGGGACGGCGTCGTCGAACTTCAGGGCGCCCCAGAGCGCGGAGATGATCACGACGGCGTCATCCGCCTTGCGCCGCTGAGCCGCGGTCATCGAGGCGTAGCCGAGGGCGTCGTAGAGGACGCCGGAGTACACGCTGTGCGCCGGGGCGGCGGATTCGTGCCGGAGCCGCGTGTTGCGGGCGACCTCCTCGTGCAGGGAGGCTCCGACGCCCAGCAGCTCCAGCGCCTCCTCATGAGCGCTCACGGTGCCGAGCGCTTCCAGCACCTCGGCCCGGGCCGTGTTCAGTTCCGGGAAGCTCAGGGCGGAGAAGTCGACGCCGGGGCCCTGGGAGGCGGCGGTCTTGCCTTCGGACGGAGGGAGGAGGATCAGCACCGTTCGATGGTAGCGAATCACGGGGCCGCTCCTGATCCGGCTCGACACCATCCGGTCCAGGCCGGTCCTGGCGGGCGGCCAGGCGGGCGGCCAGGCTGGCGGCCGGGCTGGCGGCCGGGCGTCCCCGCGGCGGATAGAATGGTCGCTGGACGGGTTGGCTGGGCGATCGCGTCGACGCTCCGGCGTCGCCGAGGAAAGTCCGGGCTCCGCAGAGCAGGGTGGTGGGTAACGCCCACTCGGGGTGACCCGCAGGCCAGTGCCACAGAAAACAGACCGCCACGCGCCTCGGCGCGGGGTAAGGGTGAAACGGTGGTGTAAGAGACCACCAGCTCCCCGGGTGACCGGGGAGGCTAGGTAAACCCCACCTGGAGCAAGGCCAGACAGGATGTGTTCGAGGGCTGCTCGCCCGAGCATCCGGGTAGGCCGCTTGAGGCCACTGGCAACAGTGGTCCTAGATGGATGATCGCTACGCCGCACCTGGCAACGGGCGCGGCTGACAGAACCCGGCTCACAGGCCAACCCGTCCACTCATCACCGCGTTTGTGACTGATGTCACCGGGGTCTCGTCCCGGAGGCGGGCCCCGGGACGATAAACTGGACCCGAACGCTGTTGTTCACCCCGCCGGGCCTGCGTTCGCCTAGGCGGTTTTTTCATGCCCTGAACCCCGGTGGCGAACTGCGCCCGACGTCGCGCGCAGAAGAGAAAGGTTCCTTGAGTGAGTCAGAACTCCGAGTCCTTCGAGCAGTGGATGAGCCGTGAGGCCAAGGCCGAGGCGATGATCCCGATCGTCGGCCGCCTGTACCGCGACAACAATGTGGTGACCAGCATCCACGGGCGCAGCCTGATCAACAAGTCCACCATGCAGATCCTCAAGGCGCACCGTTTCGCCCGCCGGATCAGCCAGCGCGAGCTGACCCTGGAGGACACCCTGCCGCTCGTGGAGGCGATCGACCGCCTCGAGCTCGGCGCCGCGGCCGTCGACCTGGCCCTGCTCAACGAGAAGTACCACGACACCGCCGCCGGCCGTCCGCTCGAGGAGTTCCTCCGTGAGGAGCTGGCCCCCGTCGTCGGACGCCAGGGCGCCGACGACCGCACCAGCCAGGACGTGGTGCTGTACGGTTTCGGCCGTATCGGCCGTCTGCTGGCCCGCATCCTCGTGGAGAAGCACGGTGGCGGCCAGGGCCTGCGTCTGCGGGCCATCGTGGTCCGCAAGGGCAGCGACAACGACCTCGCCAAGCGCGCGAGCCTGCTCCGCCGCGACTCCGTCCACGGGCCTTTCGAGGGCACCATCCAGGTGGACGAGGAATCCCAGACCATCACGGTCAACGGCATCCGCATCCAGGTCATCTACTCGGACAGCCCGTCCACCGTGGACTACACGGCGTACGGCATCGAGAACGCCCTCGTGGTGGACAACACCGGCCGCTGGCGTGACGCCGAAGGCCTCGCCCAGCACCTGCAGAGCAAGGGCGCGGCCCGCGTGCTCCTCACGGCTCCGGGCAAGGGCGATCTGAAGAACATCGTCCACGGCATCAACCACGGAGTGATCTCGGACGAGGACACGATCGTCTCCGCCGCGAGTTGCACCACCAACGCGATCACCCCGGTCCTGAAGGCCATCAACGACAAGTTCGGCGTCCTCCACGGCCACGTCGAGACCGTCCACTCCTTCACCAACGATCAGAACCTGATCGACAACTTCCACAAGGGTGACCGCCGTGGCCGTTCCGCCGCGCTGAACATGGTCATCACGGAGACCGGCGCCGCCAAGGCCGTCGCCAAGGCCCTGCCGGAGCTGGCGGGCAAGCTGACGGGCAACGCCATCCGCGTCCCCACGCCGGATGTGTCCATGGCGATCCTGAACCTCAACCTGGAGAACGGCACCACCAAGGACGAAGTCAACGAGTACCTGCGTGAGCTGTCCCTGCACTCGGGCCTGCGCAAGCAGATCGACTTCATCGACTCGCCCGAGGTGGTCTCCACCGACTTCGTCGGATCGCGCCGCACCGGCATCGTGGACGGGCTCGCCACCATCGCCAACGACAAGAACCTGGTCCTCTACGTCTGGTACGACAACGAGTTCGGCTACAGCTGCCAGGTCGTCCGCGTGATGGAGGAGATGGCGGGCGTGAACCCGCCGGCCTTCCCCGCCGCCTGAGCATTTCCGCTGGAAGCTGAGAGGTCACGCCACCCTGGCGTGGCCTCTCGCTTTTAACGCGGCGCGGGATCAAGATGGGCTTCATGGAACACGACACCACTTTGGAACACGCACTCGACATCGCCACTGCCAACAGCAAGGAGGCGCACCGTCTCCTCGACCAGGCGAAGGGCATGCTGGCGACCGGCGATGTCACCCAGGAGCGGGTGGACCAGCTTCAGGAACTGGCCGACGCCGCCGACGCCGACCTGGTCAGGGTGCGAAAAGAGCAGTAAGACTCCGGCCTGTGTGTGAGTTTTTCCACATCCTCACCGCAGGCCGCTCATCCTGTCAGTGACACCTCCTAGGCTGGACCGGTGCGGACATCGGTCCGGTCTGGAAGGGGTTGTCTGTGAGTGTGAACTGGGCCGGTTACCGGAGACGACGTCGGCGCTCCCGGTCCGCCGCGGCGCTCCTCGCCGCGGTCACGGCCGCCGTCGTGGGGCTGCTCGGCTGGTTCTTCCTGCGCGGTCAGTACGAACTGGGGGAGAACGGCTCCGGGCCGACCACCGCCCGGCTGTACGACATGACGTGGATGAAGCCCCTCCCGGGCGTGCACGCCGTCCCCGACGCCCCGGCACGTTCCGTGCTGGACGCCCTTCCGGTGGCCCCCAAAGACTCCTCCCGCGGCTACGACCGCGCCGTGTTCGGCCAGGCCTGGGCGGACGAGGACCGCAACGGCTGTGACACCCGCAACGACATCCTGCGCCGTGATCTGGACGCCGTGACCTTCACGGCGAGTTCCGCACGAACGCAGTGCCGGGTGGCGACCGGCTCGCTGTGGGACCCGTACACCGGTCACCACATCCCGTTCGAACGGGGCCAGGGGAGCAGCCAGGTCATTCAGATCGACCACGTGGTGGCCCTGGCCGAGGCCTGGAAGAGCGGCGCCGACCACCTGACGGCCGTCGAACGTCAGACCCTCGCCAACGACCCTCTCAACCTTCTCGCGGTGGACGGCCCGTCCAATCAGCAGAAGAGCGCCCAGGACGCGTCCACCTGGCTCCCCGCCAACAGGGGCTTCCGCTGCCACTACGTGGCTCGTCAGGTCTCCGTGAAATACAGCTACGGCCTCAGCGTGAGCCCCCAGGAACGGGATGCCATGCGGCGCGTGCTGGACGGTTGCCCGGATCAGACCGCCATCGCCCGACCCGCTGTTCCGGCACGCTGATCCGGCCTCCAGATCCGGCGCAGTCCGGCCGGCCGGTCAGCACAGCGCTACTTCAGTTCCAGGTAGACGTCGGCGCGGTCCAAGGCGAGGGCGTAGTAGTTCTTGACGGGCACTTCGTCCGGACGGATGCTCACGAATCCCGCGGCCCGGTAGAGGCGCAGGGCGCTGGTCAGGGCATGGTTCGTGCTCAGGAAGAGTCTGCGGCCGCCGAGAGCAGAGGCCCGCTCGATCGCGGCGCGCACCAGGAGGGCGCCGATGCCCCGGCCACGGGCGGTGCGGCGCACGCCCATCTTGGCGAGTTCGAACACGTCCTCGGGATAGGCCACCAGAGCGACCGCGCCGAGGATCTCGCCCGACGCGTCGTCGCGCGCCAGGAGGACATCGCCACCGGCGTCGATGATGGTGCGCTGCGGGTCGCCGAGGGCGTGGAGGTCCTCCGGCTCGACCTGGAAGTGCTCCGTGAGCCATTCCTCGCTGATCTGACGGAAGGCGAGGGCATCCTCAGGCCCTCGGAGTGAACCGATGGTGATGCCGAGGGTGGGTTGCTGGGACATGAGGGGCCTCCTTTCAGGCGTGGAATCAGTCTCGCCAGGCGCCATTCAGAAGTCCAATAGATCAGACAACACCGATTGATAAGCTCGGCGTATGGATTCATCCCTCGAGCTGAAACACCTCCGGGCCTTCGCCGTGCTGGCCGAGGAACTCCACTTCGGTCAGGCCGCGTTCGAGCTGGGCATCGCCCAGCCGGCACTGTCGCAGCGGATCCGGCAGATGGAGGAGCTGCTGGAGCTCCGGCTCTTCGAGAGGACGTCGCGGCATGTCGCGCTCAGCGAGGCGGGTGCGGCCTTCCTGCCACGCGTTCGGGACCTCCTGGACCGTCTGGACCGCGACGTGGAGGAGGCCAAGCGTGTGGCGCGCGGTGAAGCGGGGAGGCTCGACCTGGCCTTCATCACCTCGGCCGGGGTCATCGTCAGCGGTCACCTGCAAGGGTTCGCCGCAGTGCGGCCGGACGTCCAGGTGCGGCTGTCCAACGGCGACACCACCCAGGTGCTGGACCAGCTCCGGCGGGGCAGCTGCGACATCGGGATCGTCCGTGACGCGGAGCCTGAGGACGGGATCCTGCTCAGCACCCTGAGTCGTGAGGACTTCGTGGCGGTGCTCCCGGCGGATCATCCGGCCGCCGGAGCCGCCGAGGTGGACGCCGCCGAACTGCTCGATTCGCCCTTGATCCTGTTCCCGCGCGCAAGCGGGCCCCGGGCCTATGACCTCAATGTGAAGCCGTTCCGGGACCTCGGAGTGGAGCGCCGGGCCGACCAGGAATGCACGGGCTGGCACACGATCATCCAGCTCGTGTCCCGTGGGCTCGGTGTCACGATCGCTCCTGAGAGCGTGACGGGGGAGCTGCCGGTGGGCGCGATCCGAGTGGGCCTCGCCGGACCGGAGCGCTACACCACGGAGGTGCAGCTCGCGACGCGCGACGGCGACCACCGGGCGGTCGTCGAGGCCTTCCGGCAGGCGGCCGGCGTCAACTGAGCCGATAGTTGCTGAGCCGGCGTCAGCTGAGCCGGGCGCCGCTCCGGTGGCGACCAGAGCGGGTAGGAGGTCCGGCTCAGCCGCGCGGCAGCGTCAGGTGACCGTGGCCGAGGCCCCACTCGCCGCCGTCGTCGATGTGCTCGAGCACCGCGCGCTGGAGCGAGCTGTCGCGGGGCAGCCGGTCCAGGCCGTCGAGGCCGCGCTGGCGGAACGTGAAGTACACGGCGTCCGTGGGGGAGGCGCTCGTCCGGTCGAGCGTGAAGCGCTGGGCGAAGGCGGCCATGTTGCTGCCCGGGACGCGGCGCGCCAATTCGGGGTCCAGGAGCCAGGAGATGCACTCGGCGCTGCGGACCGGCTGGTCCGGGAAATGCCGGGCGAAGAACTCGACGGCCTGCGCGAAGCTCGCATCCACGGCGGCGGGGGAGAGGCCGCCGCCTTCCGGGATGTGCACCGAGAGGATCCACTCGCCGGGCTGTGCCCAGTCGGCGTCCTCGTGGTGCTGGAGCAGGTGGAACTGCAGACGCCCCAGCTGGAACAGATTGCCGGCGAAATGCAGGGAGAGCCAGCCGAAGGTCTCGAAACCGAAGGTCCCGAAGACCCGTCGGTTGATGTCCACATGGCGGCCGAGGTCCGCGAGCGTCGCGGCCACGATGTCCTGGGGGATGCCGAGGCCTTCCCAGTAGCTGAGGAGCTCCGGGGTGAACCGGGCGTATGCCTCCAGCCAGCCGAACTCGTCGACATCGCTCTGGGGGGCGTACCCACCGGGGAACGTCCCGAGGCGCTCCCGCAGCACACCGAGAGCGGTCTGCGCTCCCTCGCTCGGCGGGCCGTCGAGCAGCGCCAGCACGGCGTCCCGGTCGGCATCCTGCACGCCGAGGAGTGTCAGGAGCCCGGCCGGTTCCAGCGCGGTCGTCTCCACGGCTCAGTCCTCCGAGTCGTGGCCGAAGGGATCGGGGTCGACGCCGGGCATCCACGTCAGGCCCGGAACGCCCCAGCCGTTGCGCTTCACCTGGCGCTTGGCACGGCGGGCGTAGCGGTCGATCAGGCGGTCGACGTAGAGCAGCCCGTCCAGGTGGTCGTACTCGTGCTGCATGACGCGCGCGAACCAGCCGGTGGCCTCGAAGGAGACCGGCTCGCCGAAGCCGTCGAATCCCTCGACGCGGACCCAATCGGCCCGCTGGAGCGGGTAATGCTCGCCCGGGAAGGAAAGGCAGCCTTCCACGTGGTCCTCCGGATCCGGTGCGGCGCCGGAGACCTTGGAGAGCGTGAGGCGGGGGTTCACCAGGACGCCCTGAGGTGGCACTCCATCCTCGTTGGCGTATTTGTAGACGAAGATCCGCAGTCCGACGCCGATCTGCGGCGCCGCGAGGCCCACGCCGTTCGCCGCATCGTTGGTCTCGAACATGTCGGCGATGAGAGCACGCAGCTCGTCGTCGAACACGGTGACCTCGTCGGCCCGGCGGTGGAGCACCGGTTCGCCCCAGATAGTCACAGGACGGACTGCCATGGCCGTCACTTCCCCTCTTGCCGATGTGCGGATGAACGACTAAGGCCGCATCGGAATCCGATACGGCCGAGCGGGCCGGAGCCCTGGAACCGTGCCGTGGGGCACGTCCGGAAACACTACCGGAACCTGCATTTCCGGACAAACCGCGCTGCCATGCCGGGACACCGGGGCCGGACCGCCGGCTTGCCCGCCGATTCAGCGCTTGGATACGGTCGAAGCATGAGTACGGAGAGCCAGAGCCCGCCCGTCCCTTCAACAGTCTCCCGGACCGGGATCGCCCGGTGGGTCTTCTGGCCCACCGCGGTCATCGTCCTCGCGTTCGTCACGGCCACCATCATCAGCCCCGACGGCATGAGCGTCGGCATCGCGGCCGTGCAGGGCGCGATCATCGCGAACTTCAGCTGGTGGTACGTGCTCTTGGCCTTCGGCTTCGTGCTGTTCTGCATTTACCTGGGCTTTTCCCGGAAGGGTGACGTCAAACTGGGCCGGCCGGACCACGCCCCTGAGTTCTCCCTGGTGAGCTGGTTCGCTCTGCTTTTCGCGGCGGGCATGGGCATCGGCCTCGTCTTCTACGGAGTGACCGAGCCGCTGACCCATTTCGCCACCCCTAAGCCGTCCCTTGCGGAGCAGCACCTGCAGCCGAGTGCCCAGGCGCAGGAGGCCATCGCGACCACCTTCCTGCACTGGGGCTTCCAGCCGTGGGCGATCTACGTCGTCGTCGGCCTCGCGCTGGCACACGCCATTCACCGCCGTGGCCGGCCGCTCGCCGTCCGCTGGGCCCTCGAACCGCTGTTCGGCGAGAAGGCGATGCGCGGCGGCTGGGGCAACACGATCGACGTCGTGGCCCTGGTGGGCACCGTGTTCGGCGTCGCCACCTCACTGGGACTCGGCGTGACCCAGATCAGTGCAGGTCTGAAGTCGCTCGGCGTGATCGCGGAGGACAACCACTGGATCGAATACGTGATCATCGTAGTGGTCACGTGCTTCGTGCTGTGGTCGGTGCTGTCGGGCGTCTCCCGCGGCATGAAGTGGCTCTCCAACATCAACCTGATCCTCGCGGGCGGGCTCCTGCTCTTCATCCTGATCGTCGGCCCGACGCAGTTCCTGGCCAAGGAGATCGTGCAGTCCGTGGGTCATTACCTGCAGAACTGGCTCGGCATGTCCACGGACACCTCCGCGTTCACGGGCTCGGCGGGTGAGGCCTGGCAGGCGTCCTGGTCCACCTTCTACTGGGGCTGGTGGATGAGCTGGGCGCCGTTCGTGGGCGTCTTCATCGCACGAATCTCCCGTGGCCGCACGGTGCGTGAGTTCATCCTCGGCGTGGTGCTCGTGCCGGCCCTCATCACCTTCGTCTGGTGCGGCGTCCTGGGCGGCACGGCGATCTTCCACGAGATGAACAAGACCGCGGGCTACACCTCGGTGATCGCCGCCGACGGCAGCGTGGACGCGAATGCCGCTCTGTTCCAGGTGCTGGAGCAGCTCCCCGCCGGCGGACTGCTGGTGGTGGGCGCGATCATCCTCTCCGCCATCTTCTTCATCACCTCCTCGGACTCCGGCTCCCTGGTGATGGCCATGCTGGCCACGGGTGGCGACACCGAGCCGCGGAACTGGATCCGGGTCTTCTTCACGCTCGCGACGGCGGCCCTGGCCGCGGCGCTGCTCCTCGCGGGCGGTCTCGCCGCCATTCAGACGCTCGCCGTCTCCATCGCGCTGCCGTTCAGCGTCGTGATGATTCTCATGTGCGTGGCCACCTTCAAAGCCCTGCAGCGGAACGTCCGGCGGGCGGACCGCCTGCGCCGGGAGGCGCTTGTGGCGGACCTCTCCGAGAAGTTCGGTCTGGAGTCCGACGACGACGCCATCGAGTCCGGTCCGCGCAGCGCGGACGTCTGGTGGGACGGTCTGAGCAGCCGCCGTCAGCAGGCCATCGTCATGGGGGTGGCGAAAGCCGCCCAGACGCTGCCTGCCGAGCACCGGGAGAACCTCCTGGGCCGGCGCAAGCGCAAGGAGTAGGCGCGGGCCGGCGGACGGGTAGGCCCGCCCGTCGGCGCCGTTACAGCAGCACGGTCCCCGCGACGCCGTCGCGGACCGCACCGCCCACCCACAGCCGGTCCTCGGCGTCACGGGTCAGGAACAGGCGGCCGGCCCGGCCGATGCCGGTGCCCTGATGGGCGACGTAGGGCGTGTCCAGGACGCTTTCACGGGACAGCCAGCCCGCCAGCCCGGCGTTCAGGCTGCCGGTCGCGGGGTCTTCCGCGGTGCCCTGCTGTGTCAGGGTGATGCCGCGGACCTCGAGAACGGGCTCCTCGCCGTCGCGCCTCGGGTGCAGCGCGCACATCCCTGCCTTGACCCCGAGCGCCCGCAGCACGGCCGATTGCGGGCGCGCCGCACGCAGCGTCTCGACGTCGCGCAGGAGCAGGCCCATCCAGCGCGCGCCGTTGTCGATCCAGCAGGCGCCGATCAGGGCGCTCTCCGGCAGGTCCAGAGCCTGCGAGACCTCGGCCTGGAGATCCTCCGGGACGGGTTCCAGCACGGGATCCGGGGCCGCGAAATGCAGCAGACCGGCATCGCGCCGCACCCGGACCAGGCCCTGAGCGGATTCCTGCACCACGTGGTCCGGGTCCCGCGGCGTGCCGCCGGCGGCGAGCCAGGCGTGGCAGCTGCCCAGCGTGGGATGCCCGGCGAACGCCAGCTCCGTGAGTGGGGTGAAGATCCTGACGCGGTAGTCGGCCTCGGGGGAGTCCGGCGGGAGCAGGAACGTGGTCTCGGAGAGGTTCGTCCAGCGGGCGAACTCCTGCATCTGCTCGGCGTCGAGCCCGCCGCCTTCGAGGACGACCGCGAGCGGGTTGCCCCGGTATGAGGCTCCGGAGAACACGTCGACTTGGCGGAACGGACGGTGGCGCATGGGATCCTCGCTGCTGAAGGGCCGGGTTCACGGATCATTCTGCCTGCTCAGGTGTCGTCTCCCCGTCAAGCGCCGCGCGGCATCTCCGCTCAGGAAGTCTCAGTGCGCGTCGAGGCGGTAGAGGTATTCCGTCACGACGCGGCCGACGCCGGCCGCATAACCGGTGTCCTGCCCAACCTCCTCGAAGCCGCTCTTCCGGAGCACGGCACGGGACGCCGGATTGGTCTCGGCGACCCGGCCTCGCAGCGGACGGGTGGTCTCCTCCGCGAGGAAGAGGCCGAGTGCCCTGGACGCGACGCCCTGGCCCCACCACTCCCGGGCGATCCAGTACGAGATCTCCCGGTCATCGTCGATCCAGAAGCTCGAGATCGTCCCGACCGGCTCGCCTTCGGTCTCGATCACGCGGATCAGATTGGACGGTTCAGCCCTGATCTTCCGATAGTGCTCGTCGAAAGCGTCACGGTCGCTCGGATCGCTGCGGGTGAAGGCCGCCAGCCCGACGCCGGCCGGATCGCTTTCCCACGCGAAGACCGCGTCCAGGTCCGCATCCCTCAGTTCACGGAGACGAAGCTCCATGGTGACCCTCTTTCCTGCGGAGTGGTCCAGCCCATTCGTCCAGTGCATTCCGCGGCCGCGGGGCCGCGCCGTCGTCCGGATTCGCCGCCAGTCTAAAGAGGAGGACTGACAGGAGAAAAGGGGAGGCGGAGCCTTCGTGAGGGGGAAAACAAAAGTGGCGAGGTTCAGAACTGAACCTCGCCACACATGGGGTGAGCGACGGGGGTTGAACCCGCGACCTCCTGGACCACAACCAGGCGCTCTGCCAACTGAGCTACGCCCACCATGCGGCTCTCGACGGACCGGTTTCCCGGTGTTCCCCCGAAAAGCAACGTCCATAAGCTTACCTGCTCCGGAACCCACTTCGTGCCACTTTTGGCACTTTTCGCGAAAAAAGTTTCGGTGAGTGGTGCAGATTACAGCTGCTGGCCGAGCTGCGCCGCGGTGGCGGCACTCTCGGGAGCCGCCGAGATCTGCGCGGAGATCTCACGGGCCGTCGCGGTGTCGGGCCCGGGGGCCGGGACGAACACGGCCTGGCGGTAGTAGCGCAGTTCGTCGATGGAGTCCCGGATGTCGCCGAGGGCGCGGTGTCCGCCGTGCTTGGCGGGCGCCTGGAAATACGCCCGGGTGAACCAGCGGCGGGAGAGTTCCTTGATGGTGCTCACGTCGATCACGCGGTAGTGCAGGTGATTCACCAGCTCCGGCATGTCACGCAGCAGGAACATCTTGTCCGTGCCGATCGAGTTGCCACCCAGGGGAGCGACACCCACCCCGGGAACCCATTCCTTGATGTACGCCAGGACCTTCTCCTGTGCTTCCTCCATGGTCATGCCGTGGGGGAGCTCGTCCAGCAGCTTGGAGTCCGTGTGCATCTGGCGGACGAAGTCGTTCATCTGGGCCAGTGCCTCATCGGACGGCTTGATGACCACGTCCACGCCGTCACCCAGGATGTTCAGCTCCGAGTCGGTGACCAGTGCCGCCACCTCGATCAGGGCGTCGTGTTCCAGGTCCAGCCCGGTCATCTCGCAGTCGATCCAGACAATTCGCTCTTGTGTTTTAGCCACGAGGACAGACTACCGGTCGGTAGTGCGGCGGGGTGGCGGGCGAGCGGCACGGGGTGGCGGGCTTCCCCTGCTTCCGGTGCGTGCGCTGATAAAATGGCGTCTGCAAAAGCAGGGGGCCTGGCCGGACGGCCGATCAATCCCCCTGACGGCACGCTGGGATGGAAGTGATACGAACGGACGGGTGGCGGTGGTGACGGGTATGGCGGAGACGCAGGACGGAACCACCGTGGACAAGCCGGCTCGCAGGCGTCGCCTCTCCTGGCGTGAGCCGTGGGCGGGCAGTGCCTGGCCGGCCATTGTGGAGGGGACCTTCGGGTCGTTCCTCATGTTCGCCGGTTCGGTGGGCATGGGGTGGATCGCTCCCGCCTCGCCCATGCTCCGGCACCCTCTGGTCATCTTCCTCCGCACCGACGGACAGGGCATCGCCGCCTCGACGCTGGCGCTCAGCCTCGGCGCCATGATCCTTATCCGCTCCTGGATCCGGCTGGGTCAGCGCCTGGGCGGCTGGGGGCCGGGTTCCCTCAAGGCCGTGGTCTGGGCGATCTCGCTGTGGGCGCTGCCCCTGTTCTTCGCCGTCCCCATCTTCTCGCGGGACATCTACGCGTACACGGGTCAAGGGCGGCTGGTGGCCGAAGGACTCGATCCGTACTCGCAGGGCATCTCGTCCCTCAGCAACTGGTTCCAGCTGGGCGCGGATAAAGCCTGGGCGGAGAACCGCACCCCGTACGGGCCCTATTTCCTCTGGCTGGCCCGCGCCGTGGTCGGCATCACGGGAGCCCAGCCGGACTACTCCGTGCTGCTCTTCCGCGTGGTGGCGCTCATCGGCGTGGTGCTGTGCATCGTGTACGTCCCGAAGCTCGCGGCTCAGCACGGCATCAACCCGGGAAGGGCCCTGTGGCTCGCCGTCGCGAATCCGCTCTTCCTCATCAGCTTCGTCGCCAGCGCGCACAATGACGTGCTCATGGTCGGCCTGGCCGTGGCGGCCTTCTACTTCGCCTCCGTGGGCAAGCACGTGACGGCCCTGCTGCTCATCACAGGGTCGATCGGAGTGAAGATCATCACCGTGGTCTTCCTGCCCTTCCTGGGCCTCATGTGGGCCGGGAAGGGCGCCGGGTGGCTCCGCAAAGTGCTGTTCTGGGCCATCAGCGGGCTCGGATCGCTCGCGATCCTCCTGGTCAGCGGTATCCCGTACAACCTCGGCATGGGGTGGCTGTTCGCCCTGACGGACCCCACCCCCGGCTACACCGGCTACGCGCCCTCGGGCTTCCTGGGGCAGCAGCTCGAAATGATCTTCAATGCGCTGGGACTGCCCGGCGGGGACATCGCCACGGGCTTCCGGACGCTGCTGAAGGTGGGCTCCATGGTCATCGCGGCGCTGCTCATCCTGCGCGGCAAGCATGAGCATCTCGTGCGGAGGGCCGGGCTCGCCATGGCCTCGATCGTCCTGCTCTCGCCCATCATCCAGCCCTGGTACATCCTGTGGTTCGTGCCGCTTCTCGCGGCCACCGGCATCCGCAACGACTGGCAGGTCAAGTCCCTCTACATCGTGGTGACCTTCTTCGTGGTGTTCGGCGCCCAGGACCAGCTCTCGGTCTACTCCTTCGTCCAGCTGGGCGTGCCGGTCACCTCGATCGCCTTTTTCGTGGCGCTCGGCATGACGGTTTACCTCGCCTTCCTCGACGTCCACACCCGCAAGGCCCTGTTCGGCGGCCGCCGGAACGACGGGAACTGGGGCGTCATCTGAGCCGCGCAGCGCGCGACTGAACGGGAGCCGGCCATCCCGGCCCGGGCTCGGCGCCGGGAGACGCAGCAGGACGACGACGGCGCGCCGGTGGCGCGCCGTCGTCGTCCTGTCAGAGGGTGGTGCCGGAAGCCCTGCTTCAGACCACCGGGGCCGGTGCGTCCTCCACGCGGGGGGTGGCGCTGCGCCCGAGGTCCAGCGTCCTCCGGATCGACCACACCAGCAGGACCACCAGCAGCACGTTGCGCAGCGTCAGCACGGCGGCCATCACCGGGTGCGCGTGGATCAGCGGCGTGTAGAACAGCGGGTAGATGACGAACGTGGTCATGGCGATCACCATGAGCAGCGCCCCGGGGACCTTCCAGCGGTCCCAGTCGTGCGTCAGGCCGGCGATGACCACGGGCGCGAGCCAGATCATGAACTGGGGCGAGCCCACCTTGTTGAACACGATGAACGCGGCGGTCATGAGCAGCGCGCCCTCGAGGAACAGCTCCTCCCGCTCGGCGCCCCGGCGGAGGGCCCAGATCAGGATCGCAGCACCGCCGACGATCACCAGCAGGAACAGGGGCTGCATGAGCCAGGCGGCCACGGAAGCGCCCGGCCCGTAGACCTCGGAGGAGTTGATCGCGACGTTGTCCGCGATGTGGGAGCCGGCGATCCCGAAGACGCTCAGCCACACCCAGGGGGTGGAGAACGTCGCTTCCAGCTGCATGCCGCGCTCACCCTGCTGCAGCATGAAGTCGGCGATGTGGGAGAGATTCCCCGTGCTCCACAGACCCACGGCGACCAGAGCCGTGATCGCCACGCCCGTGGCCAGGACCTTGAGCCGGTCCCGGCTGGCGATGATGATCGGTGCGATCACCGCGGCCGGCCAGACCTTGATCCACGTGGCCACGCTCAGCAGGGCGGCCGCGAGCACGGGGCGGCGCACCGCGGCGAGCAGGCCCACCAGCACGATCGGCGCCACGACCCCCTCGACGCGGGCGAAGCTCAGGTAGCCCATGAACACCAGGAAGAACATCCACCACCAGGCCGGTGCGACACCCGTCGTCCGGCGCGGACCGGACAGCAGGACCACGAGCGCCCAGGCGTTGAGGGCCGTGATGAGGAGGAACCAGCCGAGCAGGTAGAGCGAGGGGCCGAAGACGTTCGCCAGGTGGATCGGGATCTGCGCCAGCGCCGGGTACACCCACGGGGTGATGGGCGCCATGCCGGGGCGGTCCGGGACCACGCCGGTGGCCCATTGGCGGTACTGCTCGGTGTCGCTGAAGGTGTCCCCTCGAAGGAAGAAGGACGCCATCCACGCCAGGAAGTAGCCGTGCACCACGGCGAAGCCCCACCAGACGCTGGCTCGGGTGCCGAACCACGCCACGACGGAGGCGGGCAGGACGCGGTCCCGCAGGGAGGTCAGTCGATCCAGCATGGTCAGCTCCTAGGCCGTGGCGACGGCCGGAGCGGCGGTCTTCGCGTCGCGGCCCAGCACGTACAGGCGATGGACGGAGATGACCAGGAGGCCGACGAGCAGGAGGTTCCGGACCGTGAGGACCAGCGCCATGAGCGGATTGTTGTGGCTCAGCGCGTCGTAGAAGAGCGGGTAGATCAGGAAGGTGGTGATCGCGATCAGGATCAGCATGACGGCCGGCGTGCGCCAGGCCTTGAGGTCGTGGATCAGACCGAGCGCGACGGCCGGAGCGAGCCACACCATGAACTGCGGGGAACCCACCTTGTTGAACACGATGAACGCGGTGGTCAGGGCCAGCGTACCCGCGAGCAGCAGCTCCGTGCGGTCGATGCCGCCGCGCTGCTTGCCCTGATGCAGGGCCCAGAACACCAGGCCGGTCACCACCAGGGCGGCGAGGACCAGGAGCGGCTGCATGAGGGCCGACATCACGGTGGTGCCGGGGCCGTCCACCTGCATCGAGTTGATGTCCGTGTTCATGTACATGTGGGAATCCCCGACTCCGAGCACGGAGAGCCACAGCCACGGCGTGGTGAACGTGGCTTCGAGCTGCATGCCGCGGTCACCCTGCTGGGTCAGGAAGTTGAGGAGGCGGGGGAGCACACCGAGTGCGGCGGCGACGCCGGCGACGCCCGCGGTGACCACCACGCCGCCGAGGATGACGCGGACGCGGTTCTTGACCACGGCGAACAGAGCCAGCATGACCGCGGCCGGCCACACCTTCATCCAGGTGCCGACGGCGAGGATCACCGAGGCGACGAACGGCCGGCGGACGCCGTGGATGAGTGCGATCAGGACGATCGGAGCGGTGAAGCCGTCCACCCGGGCGAAGCCGAGCCAGCCCATGAGGAACACGAAGCTGAGCCACCACCAGGCGGCCGTCATGGTCTTCGGGTTCCGGCCCCAGTCGGTGAGCATCCCCAGCGCGACGCCGTTGAGCACCGTGATCATGAGCACCCAGAGGAAGAAGAAGAGCGCGGGTCCGAACGCGTAGGCGATCGCCATCGGCGGCAGGGCCAGGATCGGGTACACCCAGGGGCTCGGGCCGGAGATGAGCTGGTCGTTGAACCCGGCAGCCACCCAGTCGCGGTAGATGAAGGTGTCGCTGAAGGCCTCATTGCGCGTGGCGAGCACCAGGGCGAAGATCAGGAAGACCGCGTGGAGCACTCCGAAACCGGTCCAGAGACCGCGAGGGGTCGTCAGCCAGTCCTGGGCTCGGCGGGGGATGAGCCTTGTCCTGAGATCCGTCAGTTTCGAGAAGAAGGCGTCGGAGAAAATGGGCTTGTCCTTGTCTGCCAGCGAATGGGTCCACGGCCAACACGCGCGGCCTCGGCCTGGGCGTGGTGGTACGGAGACAGAGGCCCAGACGGTACATTTTATCCCAGTACCCTCTTCCCAGCCGATCCTGAGAACACTCGGATAGCCTCGGTGGGGGTGCGGTGGCCTCCGGGTCCCGCTTCCGCCCGGGTGCCACGTGGTCACCGGGCCGGGCACGTGCCTTCCATCACGTGCCACAGATTCAGAGTGTCGGAAGGAACCAGGACTGCAGATGAGTGCGCCGAAGCCCGCTGGGGGCGGGGTCGAGGTGGCGTTGCGCCAGGGACTGCTGGGTTCGGTCCTGATGACCCTGGGTTCCGTGGGTGTCGGATGGCTGGCCGGCACCAGCAGCGTCCTGATCCGCACCTGGCCGTTCATCGTCGCGCGCACCACGCTGCCCGCCGTCGTCGTGTGCACCATCCTGCTCTGTGCCGGCGCTGTGCTGCTCCTGCGCGCCTGGCTGCGGCTCGGCCAGAAGGTCGGGGAGTGGACCCCCGAGACGCGGCCGCTGCTGAAGAAAGCGCTCTGGTACTGGGTGACCCCGATGGTCTTCGCGGTGCCGCTGTTCAGCCGGGACATGTACGCGTACATCGGGCAGGGCCGCCTCATGCTGGAGGGCCTCGATCCGTACACCAACGGGATCTCCTCGCTGAGCAACTACTTCAACCTGGGCCCCGACACGCTCTGGACCGAAGCGCCGACGCCGTACGGTCCGCTGTGGCTGTGGATCGAATTCGGCACCGTGCTCGTGTCCGGCGGGATCCCCGAACCGGCGCTGTTCCTCTTCCGGCTCGCCGGGGTGCTCGGCGTGGTCCTGCTGTACATCTACCTGCCACGCATCGCCTCGCTGGTCGGCCTCAACCCGGAGCGCACGCTCTGGCTCGTGGTGCTGAACCCGGTGCTCCTGATCAACTTCGTCGCGAGCGGTCACAACGACTCCCTCATGATGGGGCTGGTCGTGGCCGGTCTCTACTACGCCGCGACCCGGCGGGCCGTGCGCGGAGTCATCCTGATCACCGCGTCGATCGCCATCAAACCCATCACGATCCTGGCCCTGCCCTTCGCGGGTCTCCTGTGGGCCGGGCGTGATGCGCGCTGGCCGCGCCGCCTGCTCTGCTGGGCCGCGACGGCGGGTATCTCCCTGGGCCTGCTGGCGGTGGTCGGGTATCTGAACGGGCTGGGCTTCGGCTGGCTGGGCGCCCTCCAGACGCCGGGCGCGGTCTGGATCTGGTTCGCGCCGGTGGGACTGGTCGGCCACGCCGTCGGCTTCGCGGTGCAGCTGCTCGGGGGATCGGGCGACCCCGTCACCGACGTCATCCTCACCATCGGCAAGGTGCTGTCCGTCCTGGTGGTTCTCTGGCTCGTGTTCCGCTGGCCCCGGAAGGACCAGGACTTCACACGGGAGATCCTGCGGAACAACGCCTGGGCCTTCGCCGCGGTGGTGGTCCTCGCCCCGGTGATCCAGCCCTGGTACATGGTCTGGCTGCTGGTCTTCTTCGGTATGACCGGGATCGCGGAGGGCTGGCAGCTGCGCCTGGTCTACTACCTGACGGTGTTCTTCGTGCTGATCGCCCTGACCGACCAGCTGAGCGTGTTCGGCTGGATCCCGTTCGGCATGCCGGTGGCCCGGGGGGTCGCGATCGTGGTCGGCGTGGCGCTGGTGCTGCACCTGATCTACGCCGACCGGAAGACCCATCACCTGTTCAACGCCCCGCGTCTGCGGAAGCGCAAAGCAAGCTGACGTACTGGCGACCGGCTTCAGCGACCGGGCGCGGTGTCCACGGGATCCGCGGACTGGAGCTTGCGTGAGTCCGGGACGAGTGCCCAGGTGAGCGTGGCCGCGGCGAGCAGCGCGGCGGTGACGGAGAACGCCCAGCCGAAGCCCGCGGCGTCGAGCAGCGCTCCCGCGATGAGCGGACCGAGCACGCCGCCCAGGTCGCTCGCCATCGAATACCCCGCCACCACGTTGCCGCCGCGGCGCTGCGCCAGGACATCCGCGAGCACGGCCTGCTGCGCCGGATTGACCAGGGCCGAGCCCATCCCCGCGACCACCATGAGAGCCATCGTGGCCCAGAGGATCGGGACCGCAGGCACCAGCAGGTACACCGCGGTCATGAGCAGGAGCCCGGAGACGAGCAGAGGCTTGCGGCCCATGGTGTCGCCCCAGCGCCCGGCCGGGAAGATGAGCGCCGCATTGCCTGCCGCATAAGCGGCCAGGACCCAGGCCGCCGTCGCCGGGTCGCCGTGCAGACCGACGACGACGAAGATCGGGATCACGGACACGCGCACCCCGAAGGACGTCCAGCCGAAGGCGAACACGGACAGGAGCAGGGCGCGGTACTGGGGGATGACCAGCGCGGCGCGGAACGCCACCGGCGCCTCGGTCCCGGGCCGGGGCACGCTCCGCGCCGCGTGGCTCGAACCGCGGAGGGCGATCGCCACCACCGTGGCCGCCGCCAGCAGGGTGAAGAAGTAGAACACGAACGGAGCGCGCAGCCCGAACGCCGTGACGATGCCGCCGAACACGGGCCCCAGCAGGCCGCCCAGCAGGAATCCGGCGGCGTTCAGGCTCGCGACCCGGGCCCGCGCGTCGGGCGGGCTCACCTTGATGAGCAGGGCGGTCGCGGCGATCGTGAAGAGGGCCGAGCCGATGCCACCCGCCCCACGGAGCACGAGGAACTGGGCGTAATCCACGGCGAGGGCCGAAGCACCCGTGGACAGTGCGACGATCAGGATGCCCGTGATGTAGGTGCGGCGTTCGCCGAAGCGGTCGATCACCCGGCCGGCCACGGGGGCGGAGACCACCCGCATGAGAGCGAAGGCGCTGACGATGGCGGACGCTGCGAAATTCGAGACCCCGAACTCCAGCGCGAACTGGGGGATGACCGGCGCCACCACCCCGTAGCCGAGGGCCACCGTGAATCCGCCGGCCACGAGGGCCCAGACTTCGAAGGGCAGCCGGGTCTTCCGCGGTTCGGGGGTGTTCAGCACCAGTCGATCTTAGCCGGGCAGTCCGTCATGAGGAGTTCAGCGCGGCCCTGCCCGAGGGCGTTCAGGCCGGCTTCTGCACCCAGCCGGTGGTCGCGCGGCGGGCGCGGGCAACCCACAGCGTGACCCCTCCCAGCAGGAGCGTGGCGAAGACCAGGACCCAGCGGCCCTGCCCGGATTCGATGAGCAGCACTCCGGCCAGGCCGCCCGCGAACATCGCGAGGACTGAGAGGAGCCTCCTGCCGATCCGGCCGTCCCGGCCGCCCGCGATCCTGCTGTCCGCACCCATGCCGGTGAGCGTCATGGTCAGCACCGTCGTGGTGAGGTCTGGGACGCTGAGACCGCGCGCCGTCGCGTTCTGGAGGCCCATGGCGACCCCGAGGATGATGATCAGCACCGCCAGGAGCGCACCGTCAGAGGAATCCCGAGGGGACGCCATCGGCGCCACCCAGGTCAGGATCACGGCGACGGCGAGCAGCGCGGTCTGGGTGGCGGCCCCCGCGAACAGATGGCGGCCGCGGTGTCCGCCGGACGCCGCGCCGATCCTCCCGCCGAGCAGTGCCCCGAGCAGGAAGGTGACCACCGCGAGGAGCGACGCCCACCAGAGGAAGCCTGGCGCCCCGCCCAGGGCGAACGACAGGAACACGACATTGCCGGTCATGTTCGCCACGAAGACCCGGCCCAGCTCGAGGTAGCTGAACGCGTCGACCAGACCCGTGACGATCGTCAGGAGCACCAGCATCGGGGCGAGCGGGCCGTGGGGGTCGTCCGGCCGGGGCCGGACCGTGTGCCACGCGTCGCGCCAGAGAGTGCTCATGAGGGCTCCTGTTCCTTCAGCTCGTTCCTTCGGCTCGGCCGGTCCGGGTCACTCGACTCACTCGACGGTGACGGACTTCGCGAGGTTCCTCGGCTTGTCCACATCATGACCCAGAAGGACTGCCACCTGGTAAGCGAGCAGCTGCGTCGGGATGGTGAGGAGGATCGGGTCCAGCTCCGGCTCGTTCTTCGGGACCACGATCGTCTGCGCCTTCAGGTGCCCGAGCTCGACGGAGTCGTGGGTGATGGCCACGAGCGGTCCCTTGCGGGCGAGCACCTGCTCGGCCGCGGCGACGTTGCGGTCGGTCAGCATGTCATCCGGGATCACCGCGATGGTGGGCATCTGCTCGTCGATCAAGGCCAGCGGGCCGTGCTTGAGCTCGCTCGTCCGATACGCCTCCGCGTGGATGTAGCTGATCTCCTTGAGCTTCTGCGCGCCCTCCCGCGCGACCGGGAAGCCGCGCACCCGGCCGATGTAGAACACACTGCGCGCCTTCGCGATCTCCTCGGCGAGCGCGGTCACCTGGCCGGCGTCGTCGAGGATCGCCTTCACCTGCTCCGGAATGCGCTGCAGGCCGCGCAGGATGCGCTCGCCCTCGGCATGCGAGAGGTCGTGGAGACGGCCCAGGTGGAGGGCGAGGAGGGCGAACGCGAGGGCCATGTTGGTGAGCGCCTTGGTGGAGGCCACCGAGATCTCCGGCCCGGCGTGCAGATAGATGCCGCCGTGCACGGTCCGGGCGATCGTCGAGCCGACCACGTTGACGACGCCGATCACGCGCCCGCCCTTGCGCTTGATCTCCTCGACGGCGAACGCGGTGTCCGCGGTCTCTCCGCTCTGGCTCACGACCACGTACAGCGTGTCCGGTTCGATGATCGGCTGACGGTAACGGAACTCGGACGCGGCCTCGGCGTCCGCGGGGATGCGGGCCAGGTCCTCGATCAGCTGGGCGCCCAGCTGGCCGACGTAGTAGGCGGAGCCGCAGCCCAGGATCTTCACCCGGCGGAAACCGCGCAGTTCCCGGGGGTCCAGGCCAAGGCCGTCCAGGCGGGCGGTCGCGAAGCGCTCATCCAGACGTCCGCGCAGGACCATGGCCGCCGCGTCGGGCTGCTCGTGGATCTCCTTGAGCATGTAGTGCTGGTAACCGCTCAGTTCCAGGTCCTCGGCGGCCACGCTGATCTCCACCGGCTCCCTGCTCGTGGGGCTGTTGCCGCGGTCGAAGGTCCTGAAGCCGGTGGCCGTGACGGTGGCGAGCTCGCCGTCCTCCAGGTGCACCACCTGGTTGGTGTGGCGGACGAGAGCGGCCACGTCGCTGGCCACGAGCATCTCCTTGTCCCCGATCCCGATGATGAGCGGGGAGCCGCTCCGGGCCAGGACGATGCGGTCCGGGTGCTGTTCGTCGAGCACGGCCAGCGCATAGGTGCCGGTGATCTTGCCCAGGGCTTCGAGGACCGCTTCTTCAAGGGTCGCCGCGGTGGAACGGGCCACCAGATGCGCGATCACCTCCGTGTCGGTCTCGCTCGTGAACGTCACGCCGGCGTCCGTGAGCTGCGCTCGCAGACCGGCGGCATTGTCGATGATGCCGTTGTGGACCACGCTGATCCGGCCGTCCTGGCTACGGTGCGGGTGCGCGTTCTCCTCGACGGCGGGGCCGTGGGTGGCCCAGCGGGTGTGGCCGATGCCCGCCTTGCCGGCCAGCCGCTTGGGGAGCGCCGCCTCGAGCTGGCGCACGCGGCCGACCTGGCGGACCGTCGTCGTGCGCTTGCTGCCGACGACGGCGATGCCCGCCGAGTCGTAGCCGCGGTACTCGAGGCGGGTCAGGCCTTCGATGAGGATGGGCGCGGCGGGCTGGTGGCCGATGTATCCGACGATTCCGCACATGGGGGAGTCTCCTGGGGGTCGAGGGGGTGTGGTCGAGGTGGTGGGGGGCGAGCCTGGTGGTGCCGGCTCAGCCGTAGATCATGCGGCGCAGCTGCCGGACCGAGAGGTCGGGCGCCGCGAAGGGACGGTCCTTGAGTTCGGCCGCGATGAGTTCGAAAGCTTGGGTGTTACGGGTGCCGTGGATCTGGAGTTCCGCGTGGCGGCGCCGGACGTAACTGTCGACGGTCTCGGAGTGCACGGCGAGGACGTCCTCGATCACCCGGGCCGCGACGGACTCGGGCAGGCCCGTGGAACCGGCGATACGGCGGATGAGGTCGTGGTCAGGCATACAGGGAGTATTGCCCTCTTCGGAGTCGAGTGGCAAAAATCTGCCCGGATTCGGGCAGGAAATGACCATTAGTGGCATCAATCGCTCGTTTGAGGGGCCAGGGCCGAGAAGTTCTGGCGGGAGTGTGCGGAACGCGAGATGCCCGGGCCTCCGCTGAAAGGAGGCCCGGGCATCCGGGCTGAGTGCCCCTGGAGGGAGTCGAACCCCCGACCGTCGGATTAGAAGGCCGCTGCTCTATCCACTGAGCTACAGGGGCCGGTCCGGGTAACCCCGGCGGCCCATCGAGTCTACCCCGAAGTTGTGGAGGGCCTGTTGCGTGAGGTGTCCACATAGGGCCGGAAGGCGGTCCGGAGCGGGACGCCCTGGCCCAGGCTGGAGTCATCGATTCAGCACGAGAAAGGAACGACCATGGCAGACATCATCACGGTGCGGGGCTTCGTGGCCGGGGACGTCCGGCCTGGGACCACCAACGGCGGCGTCAACACGGCGAACTTCCGCCTGGGCTCCACGGACCGGCATTACGACAGGGCCACCCAGCAATGGGTGGACGGGGACACCAACTGGTTCACGGTCCAGGCCTATCGCCAGTTGGCGGGGAACATCGCGGGCAGCGTCAAGAAGGGCCAGCGTGTGGTGGTCATGGGCCGCCTCAAGCTCCGGCAGTGGGAACGGGATGGGAGGGTCTACAACGTCGCCCAGATCGACGCGGAGAGCATCGGCCACGACCTCAGCTGGGGGACGGCGAACTATCAGCGGAGCGTCGCGCAGCAGCCCGCGAAGCGTGAGCCCGAGGCCGGAACTCCCGGGGCCGGGACTCAGGCGGCACGTGAGGAGGTGTTCCTGGTCGAAGGGCAGCGCGTGGACCCGGAAACCGGCGAGTTCATCGACGACCGGCAGGCTGACACGCCAAGCGGCGAGGACGACGAGGGGCGGGTGGGAGGTCAGCTCGGCGTGGTGCGTGATCTCGAGGAGACCGACCGCTACCCCGATGCGGCCTGAGCGCCCTGGCAAAGGTGGGCGTCCGGGACGGCGGAGGCGCGATCTCGGCATCTTGACGGGGCGGCATGGCACAATAACGCCTGATGAAGCCCTCCGCCCCCGCCCCGCAAACTTCCGTCCGCGAGCCCGTACTCCACCGTGCGTGGTCCGGGTCCGACGTGCAGCGCGTCGGTCATTCCCGCCGTCTCCTGGCGGCTGGCGCCGTGAGCCTGGGTCTTCTCCTGAGCGCGTGCGGTTCCCCGGCCCCGGCGCCGGCGGAGCCGGACTCTTCGGCGACGACGGCGGGTGCGGGCTCCGGCGCGACGCCGAACCCTGCCGAACAAGCGCGGCAGAAGGTGGAGGCTTCGGTGGAGAAGAGCCTCAAGGGAGTCTCCAAGCCGTCCACGGACGCGGTCCGCAAGGCGATGCAGGCAGCGGTGGGCCCGGGAGTGACGGTGGAGGTCAGCAACTCGGTCACCCCGACCGGGCTGGAGGCCGATGCCGTGGTCGCCGCTGCGGTGGTGGTCCCCAAGAACTGCGTGTTCGTCTATCTCCGTGAGGGGACCGTCAGCAGCAATACGCTGCCGACGCTGAGCAACGGCAAGTGCTTCATCGGAGATCAGGGCGCTCCCCGGACCGGGTCCTGAGCACCGCTGACGACGCGTCCGGCGCGGTGGTCCACCGGGTGAGAGCCACCCGGGCCGCGGAGCCGGTGCGGGGCGGTCCGGAGAACGAATAGGACTTCGGCGCGCCCACGCACTAGATTTAAGGTCATGGCGGAATTCATTTACACGATGACCAAGGCTCGCAAGGCCGTTGGTGACAAGGTCATTCTCGATGACGTCAGCATGTCGTTCTTCCCCGGTGCCAAAATCGGTGTCGTGGGCCCGAACGGTGCTGGTAAGTCGACCATCCTCAAGATCATGGCCGGGCTGGACACCCCCTCCAACGGTGAGGCCCGGCTCAGCCCCGGTTACACCGTGGGCATCCTTCTCCAGGAGCCTCCTCTGAACGAGGAGAAGACCGTTCTGGGCAACGTCCAGGAAGGTGTCGCTGAGATCTACTCCAAGGTCCAGCGCTTCAACGAGATCTCCGAAGAGATGGCCAATCCCGATGCGGATTACGACGCCCTCCTCGAAGAGATGGGCAAGCTGCAGGAGGCCATCGACGCCGCCAACGCCTGGGACTTGGACTCCCAGCTGGAGCAGGCCATGGATGCGCTGCGCTGCCCGCCGGGTGACGCCGACGTGACGGTCCTCTCCGGTGGTGAGCGCCGCCGTGTCGCGCTCTGCAAGCTCCTGCTGCAGAAGCCCGACCTCCTCCTGCTCGATGAGCCCACCAACCACCTGGACGCCGAGAGCGTGCTGTGGCTGGAACAGCACCTCAGCAACTACGAAGGCGCCGTCCTCGCGGTCACCCACGACCGCTACTTCCTGGACCACGTCGCCCAGTGGATCTGTGAAGTCGACCGCGGACGTCTCTACCCGTACGAGGGCAACTACTCCACGTACCTGGAGAAGAAGCGCGCCCGTCTGGAAGTCCAGGGCAAGAAGGACGCCAAGATGGCCAAGCGCCTGGCCGAGGAACTGGACTGGGTCCGCTCCAACGCCAAGGGCCGCCAGACCAAGTCCAAGGCCCGTCTGGCCCGCTACGAGGAGATGGCAGCGGAGGCCGAGCGCACCCGCAAGCTCGACTTCGAAGAGATCCAGATCCCGCCGGGACCGCGCCTGGGCAACCTGGTCATCGAGGCCGAGAACCTGCGCAAGGGCTTCGACGACCGCGTCCTGATCGACGGCCTGACGTTCTCCCTGCCCCGCAACGGCATCGTCGGTGTCATCGGCCCCAACGGTGTCGGCAAGTCCACGCTCTTCAAGACCATCGTCGGCCTGGAGCCCCTGGACGGCGGCGAGCTCAAGATCGGTGACACGGTCAAGATCTCCTACGTCGACCAGAGCCGTGGCGGCATCGACCCGGAGAAGACCCTCTTCGAGGTCGTCTCCGACGGTCTGGACTTCATCCAGGTCGGCCAGGTCGAGATGCCGTCCCGCGCCTACGTGGCCGCCTTCGGCTTCAAGGGCCCGGACCAGCAGAAGAAGGCCGGCGTGCTCTCCGGCGGCGAGCGCAACCGCCTGAACCTGGCGCTCACCCTCAAGCAGGGTGGCAACGTCCTGCTCCTCGATGAGCCCACCAACGACCTTGACGTCGAGACCCTCAGCAGCCTCGAGAACGCGCTGCTGGAGTTCCCCGGCTGCGCCGTCGTCGTCAGCCACGACCGCTGGTTCCTGGACCGAGTGGCCACGCACATCCTGGCCTACGAGGGCACCGAGGAAGACCCGGCCAACTGGTACTGGTTCGAAGGCAACTTCGAGTCCTACGAGGCCAACAAGGTCGACCGTCTGGGCGCCGAAGCGGCGCGTCCGCACCGCGTGACGCACCGCCGCCTGACCCGCGACTGATCGGGACAGGCCTGGCGGGTCGGCCGGCCGGTTGAACTGACCACAGCACAGCGCGGCTGACCAAGAGACAGTGCAACGGCGAGGGCCGACGACCGCGGGAGACCGCCGTCGTCGGCCCTCGCCGTTTCCGGGTCAAGACCGGGGAGGACGAGTCCTGCGCCCTACAGCTCGGGGACGCGGACCATGCCCTCCTGGGCGACGGAGGCCACGAGGACACCGTTCCGGTCGTAGATCCGGCCCTGCGCGAGCCCGCGGGAGTTCTGGGCGCTGGGGGAGTCCTGCACGTAGAGAAGCCACTCGTCGGCGCGGACCGGTCGGTGCCACCACATGGCGTGGTCCAGGCTGGCGACGCTCATCCCGGGATTGCTCCAGGCCAGGGAATGCCTGCGCAGGATCGACTCCAGCAGCGTGTAGTCGCTCGCATAGGCGAGGGCAGCGCGGTGCAGCGCGGGGTCGTCGGGCAGGGTGTCGAAGGTCTTCATCCACACGGCGTTCCGAGCGCCGGCCTGCGGATCGGCGCTCAGGTAGAGCGGAGCATCGATGTGCCGGATGTCGAACGCCCGCTCGAAGGCCCAGTACCGGGCCACCGGATGGTCGATCCCGGCGAGCAGCTCGGCGGTGGATGGGAGGGACTCCGGGTCCGGCATGCCCTCGGGCATCGGCTGGAAGTGGTCCACGCCCTCGTCCTCCGTCTGGAAGGACGCGATCATCGACAGGATCGGCACGCCGCCCTGGTAAGCATGCACGCGGCGCGCGGAGAAGGAGCGGCCGTCCCGCAGGCGCTGAACCCCGAACGTGATGGGCTCCTGCGAATCACCGGCCCGGAGGAAGTACCCGTGCATCGAGTGGACGGCTCGTTCCGGATCGACCGTGCGGCCGGCGGCCATGAGGGACTGCGCCAGGACCTGCCCGCCGAACACGCGGCTGCGGGGCTGCTCGTGCACCGGCCCGACGAAGATGTCCTCGTCCGTCCTGATGCCGTTGAAGTCATCCAGTTCCAGCAGTTTCAGCAGTTCCCGAGTGGCCTTCCGGCCGGTCTCCTGAGGGTCCGGAACGGCAGGGGTCGGACGATCGTGCGCGGCAGTCATGGAGCTGACTTTACTCAGTGTCTTCCAGCAGGCTCAACCGAGAGTCTGGCGACATTCGGGCGGCCATCGCCCGGGTTTCGTCCGCCGTCGCCGCCGGTGCCGCACAAGGACCTGACCTGCCGGCCGATCTGGAAGAATCTCCCTCATGACAGAACGTCCCGGCCTGAGTTTCCCCGTCCAGATCCGCTTCGGCGACATCGACAGCTACGGCCACGTGAACAACGTGGTCTACCTCAGCTACCTCGAGGATGCCCGTGTCCAGCTCATCCACCGGGCGCTGGGCGAGGATGCGGGGGCGGGCGCCGCGGAGGAGGACTCGTTCCACGATCTGGTGGGCGTGGAGAACTTCACCCTGGTGGCGAGGCATGAGATCGAATACGTCAAGCCGCTGCTCTTCCGCACCGACCCGGTGCACGTCAACATCTGGGTCACGGGTATCGGCGGGTCCAGTTTCGACTTCGGGTACGAGGTCGCGGAACCGGACGGCTCGGCCGTGTACGCGCTCGCCGCGTCGTCCATGGTCCTGGTCAACCGCGACAGCGGCGTGCCCGTCCGGCTGAGCCCGGCTCAGCGGCACGCGCTCGAACAGTGGAAAGGCGAGGCGGTGCCGTTCCGCCGTCGTCGCTGACCGGCAGTCCGGAGGGATTCGCAGCGGTGACGGCAAGACCCGGCCATTGAGGCGTATGACACAGCGCGCCCCTCGGCGGCGCAGGCGCGAGTAAAGTCGATGAGGTGCAAGCACCCACCCTTTTCCGTCCGGAACAGCTCGATTTCAGCGACGCCCGGGACCTCGCCGACCTGAAGAACTTCGTGACGCGCGCCAAGTCGATCCAGGATTCGGGGATCCGGCTGCAAGCCGCGGGTCCGGTCCTCCTGGCGTCGGTCTGCGTGCTGCGTCCCGCGCTGCTGGGCGAGTCGACGCCGACCGTCCTGGGTCTCCGCACGGTCGCCCTGGCCGCTCCTGCGGAGCTCGATGTCACCGTCCCGCTCGCGGCGATCCTCGACCGGGTCGCGCGGCAGCCGGAGGCGTCCCACCTGGAGATCCCGCCGACCACGGTCCGCGAGTCGTGGGCCGGTGTCGGGGCGCCCCGGGGGCCGTGGGAGCCGGTGGCGACGGTGCCCGGCGCCGCCCTGAGGGACGCGGCAGAGGAGGGCATCCGCCGCGTGGCGGGGATCCTGCCGGACAGCCCAGGTGCGCTGATCGTCAACAACGCCCGCGCGAGCGTCTGGGGCGAGCCGTTCACGGCGCCGTGGACCGTGCAGCAGGGCGAGGCGGGGGAGTCCGCCGCCGGACTGCCGCGGGGCGCGGCCTTCGCGGCGCATGCGCTCGGTTTCCTGGCCGACGACGCCGACGCCACCCTCTTCCGTCACGGCACCTGGTGGCGGCTGAGCACGCCCGCCGGCCACGTGCTGGTGCGGCGCCCCGCCAGCCTGCTCGGCTGATCCTTCCCGGGAGCCGCCACGACGTCGGCTTTGAGGGAGCGCCGAAGGCCTAACCCGGCGTGTTGACCAGCGAGTGGGCGGCGCGTTCCATGTAGTCCCAGAGCGTCGCCTCGTGCAGGGGCGGCAGCTCGAGGGCGTCCACGGCTGTGCGCATGTGCAGGAGCCAGCGGTCACGGGCCTCCGCCGTCACGGTGAAGGGGAAGTGCCGCATCCGCAGACGGGGGTGGCCGCGCTCCTGGCTGTAGGTGTTCGGCCCGCCCCAGTACTGCTCGAAGAACATCGTGAGCCGGTGCTTCGCGGGGCCGAGGTCCTCCTCGGGGTACATCGGCCGGAGCAGCTCGTCCTGGGCCACGCCCTCGTAGAACACGTCGACCAGCTTCACGAACGTCTCGTGACCGCCGATCAGCTCGTAGAAGCTGTCCGTGTACGTGGGCTGCGAGAACGGGTCGTTGCGCATGAGCTGCGGACGCTCCTCGGGGTTGACCATGCGCTTACTGTCCTTCTTCCGTGCCGGAGGGGGTCTCTGCGGGGACGTAGTTGCCCTGCGAGCGGTTCCCCACCCTCATGATCTCACCGTTGCGGAGGTACCAGATGGTGCCGTCGTCGCCCTCGACTTTGGTGATCCGCAGTCCTACGGCCTTCACGACGCCTTCGACCTCACTGGTCACGATCCGGTCCCCGATGCCGTACTGGTCCTCGAGGCTGATGAAGATGCCGGCGAGGTAGTCCCGGATGAGCTGCTGGGAGCCGAAGCCGATCGCGATGCCCACCACGCCGACGCTCGCCAGGAGCGGCGCGATGTCCACGCCGAACGCCTTGAGGACGTAGAACACGACGATCACGGAGATCACCACCGTGGTCACACTCGTCAGCAGGGAGCCGATCGTCTTGGCCCGCTGCTCGCGGCGCTGGCTCTCCAGGGCCTGCAGCGCCGGAGCCACCCAGCGGAAGCGCTCCTTCTTCAGGAACGTGATGCCCTGGGCGATCCGCTTGGTGACCTTGCGGATCAAGAAGGTCGCCAGCGCCCAGATCAGCACTCCGACCGCGATCACGATCGCCACTTCGAGAAAATCGACGGACGCTCCTGTCATCACGATCGCCGCCTGCTCACTGCTGCCTGTCTTGAATGCCACTCGGGTCCTTTCCTCGCCGTACGTGTCGATCTCTGCCGTGGGCGGAAGCCATGGCCTTCACCACCCTAGCGCCGTAGCCTGAACGCATGCGCATAGCGATCCTCGGTGGCACCGCATTCCTCTCGTCCGAACTGGCCCGCCAGGCCGTCGCCGCGGGCCACGAGGTCCACCTCGTCGCCCGAGGGGAGAGCGGAGCGGCCCCGGACGGCGCCCACTGGCACCGGGCCGACCGGGAGGCGGGAGCCGCCGCCCTGGACGGGCTCGCGGGGGACTTCGACGCCGTCGTGGACGTGACACGCCAGCCGCACCATGCGGCCTGGCCGCTGGAAGCCCTGGCGGACCGGGCGGCGCACTGGACGCTCGTGTCGAGCTGTTCCGTCTACGCCACCCACGATGTCCCGGAGGCCGACGAGACCGCGGACGTGCTCGAACCGCTGCCGGCCGGCGCGCCGATGGCCTCCATGGAGGAGTACGGCCCGGCGAAGGTCCGCTGCGAGCTGGAGGTGCTGGGCGCCCTGCCGGATCGTGCGCACATCAGCCGGCCCGGCCTCCTGGTGGGCCCGGGCGACCCGAGCGATCGGTTCGGCTACTGGCCCGCGCGCCTGTTCCGGGGAGGCCGGGTGTTGCTGCCCCGCGGGGAGCGCTCGAGCGTGCAGTACGTGGACGTCCGGGATTACGCCGCCTTCCTGCTGACCGCCGCGGAACGGCGATTGGCGGGCACGTTCAATGCGGTCGGCGCGTCCCGGCCCTGGGTGGACGAGGTCGCCGAGTGGCTCCGTGTCTCAGGGTTCGACGGTGAACCGGCCGTCGCCGAGGATGCCTGGCTGGACGAGCAGGGCGTCGCTCCGTGGGCCGGTCCCGGGTCGTTGCCCGTCTGGCTTCCCGCCGGCTACGAGGGGTTCATGACGCGCACCGCCTCGGGAGCCGTCGCCTCCGGTCTGCGACAGCGTCCGCTCGAAGAGACCTGGGCCGACACCCTCGAGTGGGAGCGGCGGCAGGGTCTCGACCGGGAGAGGAAGGCGGGGCTCAGCGAGGCCCGGGAGGCTGAGCTGCTGGGACTGCTGCGGTAGACGCGGCCGGTCTTTACCGGGTGTGCGTCCCGCCAGGGAGGGGATGAGCAGGCGGGCCGTCAGGCCTGGGCACTCGGTTCGTGATGCACCGGGAAGTTCACGCTGTTCGCGATGAAGCACAGGCGGTTGGCCTCACGGTGCAGTTCGTCGGCGAGCTCGCGGTGCGCGGGATCCGCCACCGTGACCTCGGGGTGCAGGGTGACCTCCTCGAACTGGCCGCTGCCGTCGCGGTTCAGCCGCATCGTCCCCGTGGCGTGATCGCGGTACGCCGTGACGGTCACGCCATGCTGGACCGCCACGTGGAGGTACGACAGCATGTGGCACTGCGCCAGTGCGGTGAGCAGGAGCTGCTCGGGGTTGTACCGCTCGGCGTCGCCGTGGAAGGTCGGGTCCGCCGAGCCTGGCAGCGGGGGCAGCCCGGGCAGCTGGACGGTGTGATCCCGCGAGTAGGCACGGTAGGAACTCGTGCCCGTCCCGAGGTTCCCGGTCCAGTCCACGGTCACGTCGTAATGATGCAGGTCGATGGCCATGTGCTCAGCCTAATGCCGCGCTTGGCGCGCCGTGCTTGCCCAGGCCGTCCTGGCCGTCCGGATGAGGACGGCGGGGACGACGACGGCGGGTGGCCCACTCGCGTGAGTGGCCCACCCGCCGTCGTCGGGGCTGCTGTGGCGGCTCCGCCGCTCAGGTCACCGCCGGGATCAGACGTCCGCGGCCTGTGCCCGGAGTGCGCGCTCCACGGCGTCCCGGTTCTCCAGAAGGGTGCGTCGCAGCGCGGCGCTGTCCTCATCCAGGGTCTCCAGGAACGCGTTGGTGCGGTCGACCGTCTGCTGGGTCGTCTGGTAGGACGGGTACAGGCCGACGAGGATCTGCTGCGCGAGGGCCAGCGTGCGGCTCTTCACGATCCCGGGGACGGCCTCGAAGAACTTCTCCGCGTACGGAGCCAGGAGGGCCGCGTCATGCACGCGGGTGAAGCCCGACACCGCGGAACCCTGGATCGCGTTGGACAGCTTGCCGTCCACCACGATCTCCTGCCACGCTGCGGCCTTGGCCTCCGGAGTGGCGATGGCGGCCTTGGCCAGCGCCGCGGAGTTCTGGCCGTTCGCGGTGTTGTCGCGCTCCAGCTCGGCGTCGATCTCGGCCTGCGCGGCGCGTCCGCCGACCACGAGCGAGGTCAGCAGCTCCCAGCGGAGATCCTGTTCCACGGCGAGGCCGGGGATCTCCCGGGTGCCGTCGAGGATCTCGGCCACGCAGTCCAGCTGAGCCTGGCTGCGGGCGTGCAGCGCGAAGGCCTTGATGAACTGGAGCTGGCTGTCGCTGCCCGGCGCCGCGTTCTCGGCGAGCTCCAGGAGGGCGTCCGCAGCCTCGATGATGGCCTGCTCGCGGTGCTCCGGGGCCACGTAGAAGTTCAGCGTGGTGGCCAGCTGGCGCAGCTGGATCAGCACCACGGACGAGTCCGTCTCGGCTCCGATGTTGTTCAGGAGCAGCTGCAGGTACTGACGGGCCGGCACCTCGGCGTCCCGGGCGGCGTCCCAGGCGGAGGCCCACACGAGGGTGCGGGGGAGGGACTCGGCGAACGCGGAGAGGTGTTCCTGCGCATAGCTCCAGGACGCCGGGTCGAGCCGGACCTTGGTGTACGCGAGGTCGTCGTCGTTGATCAGGATGAGGCCGTCGTGCGGCGTGCCCACCAGCTCCGGGACCTCGGTGCGCTCGCCGTCGACGTCCAGTTCCAGACGGCGCGTGCGCACCAGCCTGCCTTCGGCGTCCAGCGAGTACAGGCCGATGGCCAGGCGGTGCGGACGGAGGGTCGGGTGATCCTCGGGCGCGGTCTGCACCAGCGTGAAGGACGTGATGACGCCGGCCGCGTCGAGCTCCAGCTCGGGCTTGATGGTGTTCACGCCGGCGGTCTCCAGCCAGAGCTTGCCCCAGTCGCCCAGATCGCGCCCGCTGGCGGCTTCCAGCTCGACCAGCAGGTCGTTCAGGACCGTGTTCTTCCAGGCATGCTTGGCGAAGTAGGCGCGTACGCCCGCCATGAACTCCTCCTGGCCCACCCAGGCCACGAGCTGACGGAGCACCGAGGCGCCCTTGGCGTAGGTGATGCCGTCGAAGTTGACCTCGACGTCCGCGAGGTCGTTGATCGCGGCGAAGATCGGGTGCGTGCTGGGCAGCTGATCCTGGCGGTAGGCCCAGGACTTCTCCACCGAGGCGAACGTGGTCCAGGCGTTGGTGAAGGCGGTGTTCTCCACGGCCGCCAGGTGGGACATGTACTCGGCGAAGGACTCGTTGAGCCAGAGGTCGTTCCACCAGCGCATCGTGACCAGGTCACCGAACCACATGTGGGCGAGTTCGTGCAGCACGGTGATCGCGCGGCGCTCCACCTGGGCCTGGGGGACCTGTCCGCGGAAGACGTAGCCCTCCAGGATGGTCACGGCTCCGGCGTTCTCCATGGCGCCCGCGTTGAACTCGGGGACGAAGAGCTGGTCGTACTTCTCGAACGGGTACGGGATGCCGAACTGCTGCTCGAAGAACTCGAAGCCCTGGCGGGTCAGTTCGAAGATGTTGTCCGCGTCGAGGTACTGCATGAGGGACTTGCGGGCGAAGACTCCGAGCGGGATGGTCCGGCCCTCGGAATTGACGAGTTCGCTGCGCACCGACTGGTACGGGCCGGCGATCAGGGCGGTGACGTAGGAGGACAGCCGCGGCGTGGGGGTGAAGCTCCACAGCGAGCGGGCGCCGCCGTCCTCGCCCGCGGGCTGCGGCACGGGGACCGGGGTGGGGGAGTTCGAGACCAGGTCCCAGTGGGCGGGAGCCGTCACGTTGAACGTGAAGGTCGCCTTGAGGTCAGGCTGCTCGAAGACGGCGAACATGCGGCGCGAATCCGGAACCTCGAACTGCGTGTAGAGGTACACCTCGCCGTCGACGGGATCCACGAAGCGGTGCAGGCCCTCGCCGGTGTTCATGTAAGGGTTCTCGGCGACCACGGTGAGGACGTTCTCGGCGGCCAGGCCGTCGAGCTGGATCCGCACGCCGTCGGAGACCTGGGCGGGATCGAGGTCCGCGCCGTTGAGGATCACCTGGGAGACCGAGTCGGTCACCGCGTCGATGAAGGTGGAGGCGCCGTCCTTGGCCGTGAAGCGCACCGTGGTGGTGCTGCCGAAGACCCGATCGCCCCTGGTGAGGTCCAGGTCCACCGTGTAGGAGTCAACAGAAAGGAGCGCTGAGCGCTCCTCGGCTTCCGCTCGGGTGAGATTCATTCCTGGCAAGTTCTGCGCCTTTCCCTGGGGCTGATGGTGAGGAGCGCCACCTTTGGCGCCACTTTGAAGCTAGTGTTTCACAACTATGCCCGCTGACCGTTCCTCTCCGCCAGAGGGTAGCGTGAAGAACATGCGCGGTGCTGAAGGAGACGAAACACGACGTCGGCGTGACGGGGTGGTCGACTGGCGGACCCTGCGCTTCGCGGTCGGCTTCCCGGTGGTCCTGGCCGGCGCGTTCTGGCTGGCCGTGCAGGCGGTCGCGCGCCGCCTGCCCACGCCCGTGGCGTTCCGCTGGGAGAGCCAGGGCGGCGTGGCGTTCACGGACCTCGCCGGCTATCTGACGATGGCGGTCCTCCTGATCATCGTCCCCACAGTGCCGTTCCTCGTGGCCTCCGGCCTGACGAACCTCCCCGTGCTGATGCGGCGGATCATGCTCTCCGCCGGCATCACCCTGAGCCTGTTCCTCTGCACGGTGGCCGCAGCCGGACTCGCCGGCCAGTTCGACGTCGCGGACGCCCGGAACTCCCATGTGGACAACCTGGTCCTCCTGCTGGGCACCGGCGGCGCCTTCGGTCTCGGCCTGCTGGTCCATTACGTGTACACCCCGCTCGCCCAATGGGACCCCCGCGACGACCGTGCCTTGCAGCGGGAGCTGCAGGCGCTGGAGCATCCGGAACTGGCCGCCGTGGACGCGGCGGTCTGGGCCCGGCCCCGCACCTCGGTGCTCGTCATGACGGGCCTCCTCGGCGTCTTCCCTGCGGCCCTCGTGAGCATCGTGAATCCGTGGCTTGCCCTGGTGCTCCTGGTGCTGGCCGTGGCCGCCGCGGCACTCCTCATCCTGCGGATCCGCGTGAGCCGGGACGGGCTCTCGCTGCGTCTGGGTGGGTTCCTGCCCGTGTGCCGGATCTCCGCGGGGGACATCCGAGGTGCCGAGGCACTCGAGGCGACCGCCGCCGACTACGGCGGCTGGGGGCCGAGGACGGGGGAGCGCGGCCGCAGCTTCCTCGTGGCGAGCGGGCCCGCCGTCGTCGTGCTGCCGGCAGCGGATAGCGGCCATCCGGCGGTGACGTTCTCCGCCCCGGATCAGGAGACGGCGGAGCGGCTCGCAGTCGCGCTGCGCAGCCTCGCCCGGCCCGCGTAACGTGCGCGGGGGGACGGTAGGGTGGAGAGGACCGATCCCTCCTCAGAATTCCCCGGAGACCCACGTGACCGACACTGCCGTCAAGCCCCGCGTCCACATCGCCACCGACCACGCCGGAATGGAGCTGAGCGCCTACCTGGTGAAGCACCTGACCGAGCAGGGTTACGAGGTCATCGACCACGGCCCCACCGAGTATGACGCGCTCGATGACTACCCGGGCTTCTGCATCAACGCGGCGCAGGCCGTCGTCGCGGATCAGGCCGCGGGTGTCCACGCTCTCGGCATCGTCCTGGGCGGCTCCGGCAACGGCGAGCAGATCGCCGCGAACAAGGTGAAGGGCGTCCGTGCGGCGCTCGCGTGGAACGACTCCACGGCCCGTCTGGCCCGTGAGCACAACGACGCCAATGTGGTCGCCGTGGGCGGCCGTCAGCACAGTGTCGAAGAGGCCGCCGCGCTGATCGACGCCTTCCTCACCGAGCCGTTCAGCAACGACGAGCGCCACGTCCGCCGCATCGGCAAGATCGCCCACTATGAAGAGACGGGCGAGGTCCTGGCCTAGTGCCTGAAGGGCATTCGGTCAGGCGACTGGCCATCCAGTTCCACGACGTCTTCGCCGGTCAGCGCCTCGCGGTGAGCAGCCCTCAGGGGCGGTTCGCCGCGGGCGCCGCCCTGCTTGACGGGCATCGCCTGCTCTCCTCCGAGGCACATGGCAAGCAGCTGTTCCTCGGCTTCGAGGGAGACCTCTGGCTGCACGTTCATCTCGGACTGTATGGCGCCTGGGAGTTCGGCGGCGACGAGACCTTCACGGGCGCCTCGAGCATCGGCGCCCCGCGACGGATCGGTGAACGCGAAGTCGCCGACAGTGGCGAGGACGTCTACACCGGCCCTCCGGCGCCCGTCGGCGCCGTCCGCGTCCGCCTCGTGAGCGAGCACGGCTGGGCGGACCTGCGGGGCGCGAGCCGCTGCGACGCCGCCACCGGCCCGGACGTGGCGGCCGCGCGTGCCAAGCTCGGCCCGGACCCGCTGCACCGCGGCCTTCCCGGCCATGAGCGCGACGGCGACGAGTTCGCCCGCCGCCTGCGGTCGCGTCGCACCTCGGTGGGGCAACTCCTGATGGACCAGGGCGTGGTGGCCGGCATCGGCAACATCTATCGCGCCGAGCTGCTGTTCCGCGCCGGGATCGATCCGGCGCGCCCCGGCACGTCCCTCAGTGCCGACGAGGCCGCCGGGCTCTGGGCCGATGCGGAGCGTCTCCTGGCCGACGGTGTGCGGGACGGCCGGATCATCACGACGGAGCCGGGCACCTGGACGGGTTCACTGCCCGAGGAGCATGAGGCGTTCTCCGTCTACCAGCACCAGGGCAGTCCGTGCCCGCGCTGCGGCACGGACATCGCTCTCCGCGAACTGGCCGGGCGCAAACTGTACTGGTGCCCGGGCTGCCAGCACTGAATCACCGGCTCCATCGTTGTGTGCTCAGTGGTTGCGGGTGTTCAGCCGCGACACCCGCAACAAGTGAGCACACAGCGGGGAGACCAGTACGCGGGCCGAGATCCGGGCATGAAAAATGCCCCGGTTCGCGTGAACCGGGGCATCGGGAGAGGGGACGACGGGAATCGAACCCGCGTAATCAGTTTGGAAGACTGAGGCTCTACCATTGAGCTACGTCCCCGTTGCGCGTTTGAGCTTACAGGCGAGCCGGGACGATCGCAAAACGGGGCTTGCCCAGGTGCGCCGAACCCGATTTAGGGAATGCGTCACGGTGGCCTATAGACTGTCATCTGCACTTACGGGGTGTAGCTCAGCTTGGCTAGAGCGCCTGCTTTGGGAGCAGGAAGTCGCAGGTTCAAATCCTGTCACCCCGACTCTGCGCACACATCTGCCATCGGTGCGTTCACAGCAATCCGGCGGCGCAGAACTGAATCCAGACACCAATCAGGAGAACGAACGCCGTGAAGAGCGCTGTCGAGAACCTTTCGCCCACCCGGGTCAAGCTCAATGTCGAGGTCCCCTTCGAGGAGCTGAAGCCCAGCATTGACGAGGCGTACAAGACCATCGCCTCCCAGATCCAGGTCCCGGGCTTCCGCAAGGGCAAGGTTCCGTCCAAGCTGGTCGACCAGCGTGTCGGTCGTGGCTACGTCCTCGAGACCGCCATCAACGACGGCCTCAACGGCTGGTACCAGCAGGCCGTGGCCGAGACGGAGATCCGCCCGCTGAGCCGTCCCGACGTCGAGATCACCGAGGTCCCGGACCCCTCCGCCACCGATGGTGAGCTGAAGTTCCAGGTCGAGGTGGACGTCCGTCCCGAGGTCGAGCTGCCCGACTACGCCGGCATCAAGGTCGAGGTCGCCGCCGCAGAGGCGAGCGAAGCCGACGTCGACAAGGCACTTGAGGATCTGCGCAGCCGTTTCGGCACCCTCGTGGCCGCCGACCGTCCGGCCGCCGACGATGACTTCATCACCATCGACATCGCCGCCAGCATCGACGGCGAAGAGGTCGACAGTGCGAGCGGTCTGTCCTACCAGGTCGGCTCCGGCACCATGCTGGAAGGCCTCGACGAGGCCGTCACCGGCCTGTCCGTCGACGAGGACGCCGTCTTCGACACCACCCTGGTGGGCGGCGAGCACGCCGGTGCCAAGGCCCAGGTCAAGGTCGTTCTCAAGAGCGTCAAGGTCCGCGAACTGCCGAAGGCCGATGACGACTTCGCTCAGCTGGCCTCCGAGTTCGACACCATCGCCGAACTCCGTGAGGACCTGGCCAAGCAGGCCGCCGAGGGCAAGCTCATGGAGCAGGGCGTCGAGGCCCGCGACAAGGTCCTGGACAAGCTCGTCGAGCTGATCTCCGTGCCGGTCCCCGAGTCCGTCATCGAAGAGCAGATCGAGCAGCACTTCTCCCCGGAGAACAACCACGCCGGTGAGGACCACGACACCGAGGAGCACCGCGCCGAGGTCAAGGCCAACTCCGAGCGTGCCTTCCAGAACGAGATCATCCTGGACGCCATCGCGGACAAGGAAGAGGTCGGCGTCTCCCAGAACGAGCTCATCGACTACCTGGTGACCACCGCTTCGCAGTACGGCATGGAGCCGAACCAGTTCGCCCAGATCCTCGACCAGGCCGGCCAGGTGCCGCTCATGGTCGCCGAGGTACGCCGCCGCAAGGCTCTGGCCGTCGTGCTGGGCCAGGCCGAGGTCGTCGACTCCGAGGGCAAGGCCGTGGACCTGAGCGACTTCGTCAAGGGCCGCGACGAGCTCGAAGCCGAAGCCGCCGAAGAGGGCGCCGAGGAAGCCGCTGACGCCAAGGCGTAAGCATTCCGACGACGGCGGGCTGCCGCCGTCGCACGCTGCATGACACGAAGGACCGCCGGAGGAACATTCCTCCGGCGGTCCTTCGTGTCATGCAGCCACCGGCCCGGTGCGCCTAAAGCGAACAGGGCCGTTTTGGCGAACAACGGCCCGCCGAAAACGGTTAGTGTCCAAGTAACCGAAATCCGTTTGCGGCCATCCACGAAAGAGGTAGGCAACCATGTCACAGCAAACACCGGCACCGCGCATGGCGAGCGTTGACCCTGCGGCGCAGGACAACTACATCTACAATCGCCTGCTCAAGGAGCGCATCATCTGGCTCGGCTCGGAGGTGCGTGACGAGAACGCCAACGCCATCTGCTCCCAGCTGCTGCTCCTGTCGGCAGAGGACCCCGAGAAGGACATCTACCTCTACATCAACTCGCCTGGCGGTTCCGTCACGGCGGGCATGGCGATCTACGACACCATGCAGTTCATCCCGAACGATGTGGTGACGGTGGCGACCGGTCTGGCCGCCTCCATGGGTCAGTTCCTCCTCTCCTCGGGCACGAAGGGCAAGCGCTACGCCACCCCGAACGCCCGCATCCTGATGCACCAGCCTTCGGGCGGCATCGGCGGCACGGCCTCGGACATCAAGATCCAGGCCGAGCTCATCCTCCACATGAAGAAGGTCATGGCGGAACTCACCGCCGAGCAGACCGGTCAGAGCGTGGAGACCATCCTCAAGGACAACGACCGGGACAAGTGGTTCACGGCGAAGGAAGGCCTGGAATACGGCTTCTTCGACAAGATCGCCGAGCACGCGGCCTCCGTGCCGGGCGGCGGCGGAACCAACAAGTAACATCGGACCGATTCGCAAGGAGTCACAGACATGAACTACAACTTCGGTTGGTCCGCGGGAAACCTGCCCAACAACCGCTACGTCCTGCCCCAGTTCGAGGAGCGCACGCCGTACGGCTTCAAGCGCCAGGACCCGTACACCAAGCTGTTCGAGGATCGCATCATCTTCCTGGGCGTCCAGGTGGATGACGCCTCGGCCGATGACATCATGGCGCAGCTGCTCGTGCTCGAGTCGACCGACCCGGAACGGGACATCACGCTCTACATCAACTCCCCGGGTGGGTCGTTCACGGCGATGACCGCGATCTACGACACCATGCAGTACATCCGCCCGGAGATCCAGACGGTCTGCCTCGGCCAGGCGGCCAGCGCCGCCGCGGTCCTGCTGGCGGCCGGAACCCCCGGAAAGCGCCTGGCCCTGCCGAACGCCCGTGTCCTGATCCACCAGCCCGCCCTCTCCGGCGGCCAGGGTGGACAGGCCTCCGACCTGGAGATCCAGGCCAACGAGGTCATGCGGATGCGGTCCTGGCTGGAGGAGACGCTGGCTCAGCACTCGGGCCGCACGCCAGAGCAGCTGAACAACGACATCGAGCGCGACAAGATCCTGACCGCCGCCGAGGCCGTGGAATACGGCCTGGTGGACCAGGTGCTTGATTCCCGCAAGGTGAAGAAGGCCGCGATCACGCGCTGATCCTCAGCGCAGCCGGAAGTCGCCGGGGCAATTATTTGCCCCGGCGACGTCTGTCTTCGGCCAAAGTGTCGGAGCCCTGACTTAGAGTGGAAATACGACTGGAGCCCGGAGACACACCGTTCCCGGGTGGGCGACGAAGGGAAGTCCCTCATGGCTCGGATTGGTGAGAGCACGGACCTGCTCAAATGCTCCTTCTGCGGAAAGAGCCAGAAGCAGGTGCGCAAGCTCATCGCAGGTCCCGGGGTGTACATCTGTGACGAGTGCATCGAGCTCTGCAACGAGATCATCGAAGAGGAGCTGGCGGAGGTCAAGGACCTCGGCCCCATGGAGCTGCCCAAGCCCCGCGAGATCTTCGACTTCCTCCAGCAGTACGTCATCGGCCAGGAGCCGGCAAAGCGTGCGCTCTCCGTCGCCGTCTACAACCACTACAAGCGCATCCGGTCCGGGGCATCCGGCACGGCGCTGGGGGAGGGCCTCGACGAGGTCGAGGTGGCCAAGTCCAATGTGCTGCTCGTCGGCCCCACCGGCTGTGGCAAGACCTATCTGGCACAGACACTCGCCAAGCGTCTCAACGTCCCGTTCGCGGTGGCCGACGCGACAGCCCTGACGGAGGCCGGGTACGTGGGCGAGGATGTCGAGAACATCCTCCTCAAGCTCATCCAGGCCGCAGACTATGACGTCAAGAAGGCCGAACACGGCATCATCTACATCGACGAGATCGACAAGATCTCCCGGAAGAGCGAGAACCCGTCCATCACGCGGGACGTCTCCGGTGAGGGCGTTCAGCAGGCTCTTCTCAAGATCCTGGAGGGGACCGTGGCCAGCGTGCCGCCGCAGGGCGGCCGCAAGCACCCGCACCAGGAGTTCATACAGATCGACACGACCAATGTGCTCTTCATCGTGGCCGGCGCCTTCGCCGGCCTGGAGGAGATCATCGGCTCGCGGGCGGGGAAGAAGGGCATCGGCTTCGGTGCTCCGCTGCATTCCGCCGAGGACCACACGGACAACTACGCGGACGTCCTTCCGGAGGACCTGCTGAAGTTCGGTCTGATCCCCGAGTTCATCGGGCGCCTGCCGGTCATCACGAGCGTCTCCCATCTGGACCGCCCCGCGCTCATCCAGATCCTCACCGAGCCGCGTAACGCGCTGACGAAGCAGTACCAGAAGATGTTCCACCTCGACGGCGTGGAACTCGAGTTCGAGCAGGAAGCGCTGGACGCGATCGCGGACCAGGCCCTCGAGCGCGGCACCGGAGCCCGGGGTCTGCGGGCCATCCTCGAAGAAGTCCTGCTGCCGATCATGTTCGATCTGCCCAGCCGCGAGGATGTGGCCACCGTGGTCATCACCAAGGACGTGGTCACGGACAAGGCCGAGCCCACCATCATCAGTCACGAAGTCCGGGCCAAGCGCCGGAACAAGTCCGCCTGATCCCCGTCATCCTGACTCGAACACCCCCGTACAGCAAGGAGCACTTTCAGTGGAACAGCAGCGCGCCGATTTCTGGTTCGATCCCGTATGCCCCTTTGCGTGGGTGACCAGTCGCTGGATCGGCGAGGTGGAAGAGGTCCGTCCCATCACGGTCCAGTGGCACGTCATGAGCCTTTCGGTGCTGAACGAAGGCCGCGACCTCCCCGAGAACTACCGGGCACTCATGGACCAGGCGTGGGGCCCGGTCCGGGTGATCATCGCGGCGAGCCAGCAGCACGGTGAGCAGTACATCAAGCCGCTCTACGACGCCATGGGCACCGAGATCCACAACAACGGCAACAAGGATTACCCCGCCGTCGTCGCCAAGGCTCTGGCCGAGGTGGGGCTCCCCGCCGAGCTGGCCGCGGCCGGCGAGAGCGATGCTTATGACGAGGCGCTCCGTGCCTCCCACGAGGACGGGATCTCCCGCGTGGGCCAGGACGTCGGGACCCCCGTGGTGGCCTTCAACGGCACGGCTTTCTTCGGACCGGTCATGACCCGTATCCCGCGTGGTGAGGAAGCCGGGCGCATCTGGGACGCCGCCGTCACGCTCGGTGGGTACCCGCACTTCTTCGAACTCAAGCGCAGCCGGACCGAAAGCCCCGAATTCGACTGATCCCGTGCCCTGACGCTACTTCAGGAAGCGTGAGGTCCGGCGGTCCGCGAGGATCTTCCCGTTCGTCTGACAGGTGGGGCAGTACTGCAGTGCCCGGTCGGCGAAGGAGACTTCGCGGACCGTGTCACCGCACACCGGGCACGCCTGGCCTGCCCGGCCGTGGACGCGCATGCCACCCCTCTTGGCGTCCTTGAGCAGCTCCGGCGGCTTACCGGAGGCGGCCGCCACGGCCTCACCGAGAACTTGCTCGACGGCGGTGAAGATGCGGGAGCGTTCGTCCTCGTCCAGTGACTTGGCGATGGCGAACGGGGAGATCCTCGCGGCGTGCAGGATCTCGTCACTGTAGGCATTGCCGATGCCCGCGATCACGGACTGGTTCCGCAGCAGCCCCTTGATCTGTTGCGAGCTGCCCTCGATGATGCCGTCCAGCACGTCCTGTGTGAAGCCGGGGTCGAGTGGATCCGGCCCCAGACCAGCGATTCCCGGAACCTCTGAAGGATCGCGGACCACGTACACCGCCAGGCTCTTCCGGGTGCCGGCCTCCGTGAGGTCGAAACCGACGTGCGTTGCCGGTTGCCCGTCCCGGGCGGGCACTGAGAAGGAGAGCCGCGCGGCGATCGGACCGGATCCGGGCCGGAGGGGTTTCGACGAGGGGCTCTCGGTGTAGCGGAGCCAGCCCGCCTTGGCCAGGTGGAAGACGAAGTGGATGCCTTCGACGTCGAGGTCCAGGAACTTCCCGTGCCGTGCGACGCCCGTGACGGTCTTGCCCTCCAGCGCTGAGTGCGGGGGATCCGCCGTCTTCAGCACCGCGAACGAGGTGATCCTGACGGAGTCCACGACGGATCCTCGCAGCTTGTCGTCCAGGAAGGCCCGCAGCCCCGTGATCTCTGGCAGTTCCGGCATGCCACTACTGTGCCACACGGCGCCGCACCACGCCCGGCGTGTGGTGCGGTCGCTCCGAGGGCGCGGCCCCAGGGGCTGGAAACCGAGGGGCTGGAATCACATCGGAGTAGTTCTTCCGAAGGTCTTGTCCCGCCCAGCGGACAGGGTCACAATGGTGAGTACCACTCCGCAAGGAGAGGACGCGGAAGCCAGAGATTCAGAGATGAGGGACCCTGACGCAGCCATCGGCGAAGTCGGGAACTCGCCGCCAGTGACGAGGCGGGAAGACCTGAAGATCCGAGGATTCCGCCAGACTGCCGGTCCGTCACCAGGCAGCCGAAAGTCGAAGCCCCACCGACGGCAAAACGCCGATGGGGCTTCCCCTTTGCCCGGAAGAGGACGGCTCCTGAGCCCGCCGGTTCAGCGACGAAGGTCGCGATTCTTCGCGAGCCCCCGTTCCTTGGCGAAGGCCCGGTGCTGATGAGCCATGGACTTCATCTGGGCCAGCCGTTCGGAGCGCAGCCTCGCGTCCGTGCGGGCCGCCATGCGTTCCGCCTCGCGCTGGAGTTTCCGGTAACTCTGCAGCCGGCGCTCGGTGAGAGTGCCCTCAGAGATCGCCGCCTGCACGGCGCATCCTGGCTCGCTCGTGTGGGCGCAATCCGAGAACCTGCACTGCGCGGCCAGGTCCTCCAGGTCCGAGAAGGCATCGCTCACCCCCTCCTCGGAGCCCGTGACCCCAGCGGACCGCAGTCCAGGGGTGTCCAGGAGCACGCCGCCGTCGGGCATGGGCAGCAGCTCCCTCCAGGCGGTGGTGTGCCGGCCCTTGCCGTCGACGGCGCGCACCTCTCCCGTGGCCAGAAGGTCGGCGCCCAGCAGACGGTTGCCCAGACTGGACTTCCCGGCGCCGGACGGTCCGATCAACGCCACGGTGCCGCTGATCGCGGCGCGGAGTTCGTCCACGCCCGCCTCGGTCTCAGCGCTCGTGGCGACGACCCGGACACCGAGGGCCACCGGTCCCAGTTCCTCGAGTGCCGTTTCCGGATCCGGATGCGTGTCGGCTTTCGTCAGTGCGACGACGGGTGTGGCGCCCGAAGCCCAGGCAAGGGCCAGGAGCCGCTCCGTCCGGGAATGCCGGAGCGGGCTCGCCAGCGACACCGCCACCACGACGGTGTCGACGTTCGCGGCGAGTGCCTGTTCCTGGGAGTCGCCGCCCGCCGTCGCGCGGGCCAGCAGCGTCCGGCGCGGCAGGACGGAACCCAGGTGCGCCGCCGTCGAGCTCGTGGCAGGGACCATGGAGATCCAGTCTCCCGTCGTCGGCCAGAGTCCGTGGCCGACGCCCGGGGAGCCGAGGAGGTGGACCCGGTCCGGTCCGTGAGCGGTGATGACCTCGCAGAGGCCGCGTTCGGCCCGCAGGACCCGGGCGGGAGAAGTCCCTGGATCGGCGAGCTGGGTGAAGGTTTCCTGCCACTCCGCGTCCCAGCCGTGGGCGCGGAGCAGTGGGGATTCAGAGGTTTCGTGCAGTGAAGAAGTCACAGTGGAGACTCTTTCGTGGGGGTCTCCTGCCGCAGCTTGTGGCGCGGTGCGGTGCGTCCCTGACGGACGGAGTGCGGACGGCGCGCAGAGGAATGCGGCTCAGGCGGAGACGGGGGAGGTGTGGAATGTCGAAGCGTCGCCGGGCATGGCGACAGTGAACGTGACAGTCATGGTCACACCTCCTTCGGCGTCTCGGGCAGGCGGTCGGAGCGCCTGAATGTGAAGCAACCCTAGCATAACGCCGAAGGGGCGGCCCCGGAAGATCCGGGACCACCCCTTTCGATGTCGCGGCAGCCGTACGCGTCGACTCAGCCGTGTGCTCGACTCAGCCCTGCGCTCGGCTCAGGCCTGCGTCGGCACCTCAGCGGGAGCCAGCTCGACGTCGCTGACCGTGAGCTCGCCGTCGGCTGCCACCAGGGAGACCTCGCGGGCGTTCGCCGCGGCCTTCAGATCGGCGAGGCCGGCCTCGAGCTGCGCGATCCGTGCCGCGGGGCCGGAGACCGTCGCCTGCAGGACCTCGGTGCGCTGCTTGACCTTCGCCTCGGACTTCGCCTTGCGGAGACCGGAGAGGGCCTCGCCGACCGTGGCGAGCAGCGTGACGTCGCCGTCGATGCCCTCCAGCGGTGCCGGCCACGCGGCGCGGTGCACGGACCCGGTGCGCCACCAGCTCCACACCTCTTCGGTCGCGAACGGCAGGAACGGTGCGAAGAGGCGGAGGAGGGCGTCCAGCGTGGTCGCCAGCGCGGCCAGGACCGAAGCCTGTCCTTCCTCGCCCTGAGCACCGTAGGCACGGTCCTTGATGAGCTCGACGTAGTCATCCGTGAACTGCCAGAAGAAGGACTCCGTCACCTGCAGGGCGCGGGCGTAGTCGTACTTCTCGAAGGCGTTGGTGGCCTGGCGGATCACCTCGGCGAGCTGGGTCAGCAGCCCGCGGTCCAGGGCGTTCGTCAGCACCGCGCTGTCGGCCGTCAGCACCGAGGCTTCCGTGGCGCCGAGGTTCAGGACGAACTTGGACGCGTTGAGCAGCTTGATGGCCAGGCGGCGGCCGATCTTCATCTGGGCGATCTCGTACGCGGTGTCCGCGCCGAGCTTGGCGGAGGAGGCCCAGTAGCGGACGGCGTCCGAACCGAACTCCTCGAGGACGGCGGTCGGGACCACCACATTGCCCTTGGACTTGGACATCTTCTTGCGGTCCGGGTCCAGGATCCAGCCGGAGATGGCGGCATGCTTCCACGGCGCCACGTCCTGCAGGGCGTCGGCGCGGACCACCGAGGAGAACAGCCACGTGCGGATGATGTCGTGGCCCTGTGGGCGGAGGTCGAACGGGAACACCTTGGCGAAGAGCTCCTCGTCGCGGCTCCAGCCACCCACGATCTGCGGGGTCAGCGCGGACGTGGCCCACGTATCCAGGACGTCGGCGTCGCCGATGAAACCGCCGGGCACGCCGCGCTGATCCTCGGTGTAGCCGGGGGCCGCGTCGGCGGCAGGGTCCACCGGGAGCATGTCGTCCGTCGGAACGATCGGGGACTCGTAGTCCGGGTTGCCCTCGGAGTCCAGTGCATACCAGACCGGCACGGGCACGCCGAAGAAACGCTGGCGGGAGACCAGCCAGTCGCCGTTGAGGCCCTCGATCCAGTTCTCGTAGCGGGACCGCATGAAGGCCGGGTGGAAGTCGATCTCCCGGCCACGCTGGATGAGGCGCTCGCGGCGGTCCTCATCGCGGCCGCCATTGCGGATGTACCACTGACGGCTGGTCACCACTTCGAGCGGCTTGTCGCCCTTTTCGAAGAAGTTCACGGCGTGCATGATCTTCTTCGGCTCTCCGTCCAGAAGGTCCTGCTCGCGGAGCATCTCGACCACGGCCTCCTTCGCGGAGAACGCGGTCTTGCCGGCGATCCGCTCGTAGGCTTCACGGCCGGCGTCGGTGGTGATCCATTCGGGGGTCTCCGCGAGGATACGGCCGTCGCGGCCGATGATCGCGCGGGTCGGCAGCTGAAGTTCGCGCCACCAGGTGACGTCGGTCAGGTCGCCGAAGGTGCAGACCATGGCGATGCCGGAGCCCTTGTCGGCCTTGGCCAGCGGGTGGGCCTTGACCTCGACCTCGACGCCGAAGAGCGGCGACGTGACCTTCTTGCCGAACAGCGGCTGGTAGCGCTCGTCGTCCGGGTTCGCCACGAGGGCGGCGCAGGCGGCGAGCAGCTCGGGACGGGTGGTCTCGATGAAGATCTTCTCGCCGTCCTCGGTGAAGAACGGGTAGCGGTGGTACGCGCCGGCGACTTCGCGGTCCTCGAGCTCCGCCTGGGCCACGGCGGTCCGGAACGTCACGTCCCAGAGGGTCGGGGCCTCGGCCAGGTAGGCGTCACCTGCGGCGTGGTTCGCCAGGAAGGCGCGCTGGGAGACGGCGCGGGAGGCGTCATCGATGGTGCGGTAGGTCATGTCCCAGTCCACGGAGAGTCCGAGGGTCTTGAACAGGTGCTCGAAGACCTTCTCATCCTCGACGGCCAGACGCTCACACAGCTCGATGAAGTTGCGACGGGACACGACGTCCCAGTCACGCTGGTTCTTCGCGGGCTCGGCCGGAGGCTGGTAGCCCTCCTGGTACGGGATGGCCGGATCGCAGCGGACGCCGTAGTAGTTCTGGACGCGGCGCTCGGTGGGCAGACCGTTGTCGTCCCAGCCCATCGGGTAGAAGACGTTCTTCCCCTGCATGCGCTGGTAGCGCGCGAGGACGTCGGTCTGGGTGAAGGAGAACATGTGGCCCACGTGCAGCGAGCCGGAAGCGGTGGGAGGGGGAGTGTCAATCGAGTAGACCTCACCCCGGGTGGTGTCCTGCTGGAACTTGTAGGTCCCCTCGGCCAGCCAGCGCTCGGTGAGCTTGGCTTCCAGGCCTTCGAGGGCCGGCTTGTCGGGAACGGTGGTGGCTTCGGGCGTGTCTGTACCCTGCGTCGCATCAGTCATGGGAGCAATTCTTTCATGCCTGGTGCGCGCCGAGGTCCTCAGCCGGATGTGCCGCGGCCCAGTGTGCCGCGGAACACCCAGGGTTGGCGGGGGAGCCGTTCGGGGTCGAAGGCCGTCAGGGCGTTCTCCAGGCCGCCACCCGGCAGGCCCAGCGACTGCAGCAGCGTGTCGCGGACCTCCTCCGCGCCCCAGCCTGCGGCGGCCAGATCGCTGAGCGTCACCGCGCCGTCGCGCTTGGCGAGTCTCTTGCCCTCCGGCCCCAGGACGAGCGGCACATGGGCGTACGACGGCGGAGCGTGGCCCAGCGTGCGCGCCAGGCGGATCTGGGTGGGCGTGGAGGCGAGCAGATCGTCGCCGCGCACCACCTGGTCGACACCCTGGTCGGCGTCGTCGACCACGACCGCCAGGTTGTAGGCGATGGCGCCGTCGTTCCGGCGCAGGACCACGTCGTCCACCGGGCCCACGTAGTCGCCCGCCACGGCATCGGTGAAGCGCTCCGTGCCGCCCCCGGAATGGAAGCGCAGCGCGGACGGGCGTTCACGGCGCCGTTCCTCGCGTTCAGCAGCACTCAGGTTCCGGCAGGTGCCGGGATAGAGGGGGATCGCGCCGTGCGCCGCGGAGGTCGCCTCGGCGATGTCACGGCGGGTGCAGAAGCACTCGAAAGTGCGTCCGTCGCGGATGAGAGTCTCCAGGGTGGCTTCGTGAAGCCCTCCGCGTTCTGACTGGCGGACCGCGGGTCCGTCCCAGGTCACGCCCACGGCCTCGAGGTCATGGAGCTGCGACTCCTCGGCCCGGGCACGCACCCGGTCCAGATCCTCCACCCGCAGGAGGAAGCGGCGGTTCGTGGTGCGAGCGAAAAGCCAGGCCAGCAAGGCGGTGCGAAGGTTGCCCAGATGCAGATCCCCGCTGGGGGACGGGGCGTAACGGCCGGCACCGGAAGAGTTCACGGAGTCACTGTAACCGGCCCGGCGCACGCCGCGCGGGTACACCCGACTATGGCCGGTCAGCGGGGGAGCAGGGGAATGGCGCCAGGAGGATCAATGAGCGGGCGCGCGGTGCTGGTCACGAACTCAATGGGCAGCGGATGACGTTCACCGTGACGGTGTCCTGACCAGAGCGCCGGGTCCGCCTGGGCAGTTGACGGAACCTCGCAGGTCGTGGACCGGCTGGTTGTCCACATAGAGACCTTCACTCGGGTCGCCATGGATCCGCGGTGCCTAGCATGAACCATGACGAATCAGCAGCTTGGACGATTGACCACCGCCCGGATCTACGACGAGCCCGTCGAGGGCCGGTACCGCATCCTCGTGGACCGGCTCTGGCCGCGCGGGGTGAGCAAGGAGAAAGCCGCGCTGGACGAATGGCTCAAGGACATCGCTCCCTCCGGTCCGCTCCGAACGGAGTTCGCTCACATGGCCTCCCGCTTCGAGGAGTTCACGGCGCTGTACCGGGAGGAACTCGATGAGCACCCGGTTCCGGTGGACCACGTGGTCGGACTCCTGCGCGAGGGCCGGGATGTCGAGTTGCTCTACGCGGCGAAGGACCGCGAGATCAGTCATGCCCAGGTGCTGCGCTCGTATCTGCTGGAACATCTGGAGTGAGACGCGTCCGGTGCGACGGTCCGAGTGGGAGGGCCAGAGACGGACGGAACTCGCTCGCGCACCTCACGGATTCAAGGGAGCTCACGGACGAGGCCGAGGAAACTCCATGGCCATGACGGTCCGGACCGGCCCGGCATCCTCCAGAGGACCTGAATCCCCGTGATCATCCGGGCCCTGCGCCATGCCGAGTTTCTCCGCCACCCGCCGGGATGCCAGATTTTCCGGGTGGATGATCGCGACGAGTTCCTGAGCTCCGAGCACGTCCTGGGCGAAGTTCCGGCACGCCTGAGCAGCCTCGGTGGCCAGACCGCGGCCCTGGAACTCAGGCACGACGTGGTAACCCACCTCGAGCCGGGGCTGCCCGTTGACCCGCTGCCACGTGAGACCGCAATCGCCGACGAAGGCGCCGTCGTGGTTCTCCACGATCCAGAGTCCGTGGCCGAGCTCGCGGTAGTTGCGCTGGTTCCATTCGATCCACGCCAGCGCCTCGGGCCTGGTCTTCGGGCGGGGGTAGAACTCCATCACCGCGGGATCGCCGAGGAGGCGAGCCATCACGTCGAGATCCGAGGGGGTCATTTCCCGGAAACGGAGGCGCGACGTGGGGGAGGGCAGCATTCGTCCACTCTAGACCGGGGGGCTCCGTGAGACGTCGGGTATCCCGGGGAAGGATGTTCGCCTCGTGAGAGAGGGGTGTCCCCTCGTGCGGGCTGGAGTAGCGTCGAACGAAAGCCGTGGCGGGCACGTCTTCTGGAGCAGCGCGGTCCGTCGGTGAGAGGACAGGGCCGGTACCGGCCGGCATTCGACAGAAGGAGATCTCATGGCATGGCACTGGATCGCATCGGCATGGGGAAGCCCCGAAGGATGGGAATTCAGGGAATACGCCCCCACGAAGCCAGGGCCCCGCGAAGTGACGATCGCCGTGCGGGCAGCCGGGGTGAACCCAGCCGATGCCAAGCACGTCGCCGCGCCGCGCCCGGGCCAGCAGCTGCCGGTCGCCATCGGCTACGAGGTCGCCGGCACTGTCGTGGCGGTGGGTCCAGGTGCGACGGCGGTGACCGGCCCCGTGTCCGTCGGCGACGAGGTGCTCGCCTTCCGGGTCCGTGGCGGCTATGCCACGGAGCTCACTGTGCCGGCCGAGAAAGTCCTGCACCGTCCGGCGTCGCTCGACGTCGAGGAGGCCGCGAACCTCCTCCTGGCGGGAACGACCGCGGCGGAGATGCTCCACACGGTCGGCGCCACCGCCGGCGAGACGATCCTGCTGCATGGGGCGTCCGGCGCCGTCGGTTCCATCGTCCTTCAGCTCGCGGCGCTGCGGGGCATCACCGTGATCGGCACGGCGAGTGAGGCCCGGGCGGAGGACGTCCGGGCACTCGGCGGGATCCCGGTCGCGTACGGCACGGGGTTGCGCGATTGGGTCGAGGAGGCGGTCCGTTCCCTCCGCCGCTCCGGAATCGACGCCGCTCTGGACGCGGCAGGGACCGACGAAGCCGTCGAGGCGTCGTTGTCCCTCGTGTCCGACCGGCAGCGGATCGTCACCGTCGCCGCACCACGGCAGGCGGAGGACCACGGATTCCGGGCGCTCGCCGGCACCAAGCCCGAGAGCGCGGCGTTCCGGGATGCGGCCCGCGAGGACCTGGTGACGCTCGCAGGCCGGGGTCTGCTGCGCGTCCCGTTGAGCCGCAGCTACCCGTTGTCCGAGGCTCCGGAGGCTCACCGCTTCCTGTCCACGGGCCATCCTGGCGGAAAACTGACGCTCGTTCCCGGCCCGGAATCGGGCGTCACGGAAGCTCATGCCGGGTCACACGACCGCTCCGGGGGTGACCTCTGATGTCCTCCGCTTAACCGGCACGTCGCACGGTTGAGCTGAAAGTCGGAGGGCCTTTCACCGGGCCAAAAACCCCGGTAGACACGGGGTACGGCCCGTTCCATCGCGGGTCCGTTGACCTTCAGACGACCGAAAGGACGGCACGTGATGAGCACCATCGCCGCCACCAAACTTGATTTCACTCCCTTGAGCGCTCGCATCGGGGCCGAGATCCGCGGGCTCGACCTCAGCGGCGATCTCGACCCGGACACCGTGACCCAGATCCGCGAAGCCCTCAATCGCCACAAGGCCCTGGTGTTCCGCGAAGCGAACATCCTCACCGATGAGGACCAGGTCCGTTTCGCCAGTCACTTCGGCCCGCTGACCAAGGCGCACCCGACCGTCGCGTCCGTGGAAGGCGAGGAGAACGTCCTTCCCGTGGACAGCGAGAACGGCTCCGCCAACACCTGGCACACCGACGTCACCTTCGTGCTGAACCCGCCTCAGGCCTCCACCCTCCGCAGTATCGAGGTGCCGGCCTACGGCGGAGAGACCCTGATCGCGACCACTGAAGGCGCCTACCGTGACCTCCCCGAGGAACTGCGGCGCTTCGCGAACACCCTCTGGGCCATCCACACCAACGACTACGACTACTCGGTCCCGAAAAACCTGGAGCACGCGACCGCGGAGGAACGCCGCAAGGAGTTCACCCGGGTCCACTTCGAGACCGCGCATCCCGTGGTCCGCGTCCACCCGCTGACCGGCGAGCACGGCCTCTTCATCGGCGGCTTCGCCCAGCGGCTCCGGATCGTCGGACTGTCCAACACCGAGTCCCGTGACATCCTGCGCCTGCTGCAGGCGTACGTGACCCGTCCGGAGAACGTCGTCCGCGTGACCTGGGAACCGAATCAGTTGGTTCTCTTCGACAACCGCATCACTCAGCACTACGCGCCGGACAACTACGATTCCCAGCCGCGTAGGCTCAACCGCGTCACGATCGCCGGCGACATCCCCGTCGGCGTGGACGGCACGGTGAGCCAGTCGCTCCAGGGCGACTCCTCGGTGTACTCCGTGATCGCCCCGGTGGACGGCGGGCAGCACGGTGTCCCCGCGGCGGCCGGAGGGCCCGTCGCACCCGGAGGACATGAGACAGCCGTGCAGCAGCCTGACCAGGGGAGCACTCGGCATGACGCGTGACAGCGACTGCCCGGGTGACTGTCAGGAGCCTTGCGACGGTTTGAGGAACGGTGGGAGGTGGAAGGGAGAACGCCCTTCCACCTCCGTCGTCTCCGGCCCCCTCCGGGCCTGGTTCCGCCGCAGGACCTCCGGAGCGAAGGCCGCTGTGACACGGCTCTTCCCGACGCCGGTTAAAGTGGTGCCATGACGCTCCAGAACGCCCAGACCCCTCGAATCGCCCTCGTCACGGGAGCCAGCACCGGCATCGGCGAGGCGACCGCCCGCCGGCTGAGTGCGGAGGGCTGGAAGGTCTACGCCGTCGCACGCCGTGCGGACCGCCTCGAGGCGCTCGCTCAGGAGACCGGCGTCGTTCCGCTCACGGCCGACATCAGCGAGGACGCCGACGTCGCGCGTCTCGTGGAGACGGTGACCGCCGACGGCGGCATCGACACCCTGATCAACGTCGCCGGAGGCGCTCGCGGCGCGGACCGGGTGGCGGACGCGGACATCGACGACTGGGAGTGGATGTACCGGGTCAACGTCCTGGGCACCCTCAAACTCACGAAGGCGTTCCTGCCGCTGCTGCGCGCTCACGGCCGCGGCACGGTCCTCAACGTCACGTCCACCGCCGGTCACGTCGCCTACGAGGGCGGCGCCGGGTACAACGCCGCAAAGTTCGGCCAGGCGGCGCTCAACGACGCGCTCCGCCTGGAGGAGGCCGAGCACAACGTCCGTGTCATCGAGATCGCCCCCGGTCTGGTGCAGACCGAGGAGTTCGCCCTCCGCCGCCTCGGTGACGCCGAAGCCGCTGCGAAGGTCTACGCGGGCGTCGAAGAACCCCTGGTGGCCGAGGACGTCGCCGACGTCATCACCTACGCCGTCCAGGCGCCGCACCATGTGAACCTCGCTCACGTGACCATCCGCCCCGTCGCTCAGCCTGCGGCCCACAAGCTTCTGCGCGGCCCGCTCGGCGCCAACTAAGGACGGGATGCGGGTCCGGTTCGCCGGGCCCGCACCCCCTTGCCGAATCCGCTAAACTGGACACAAAGCTTCGACCCGGCCATCACCGGTGAGCTTCCGGAAGAAATCCCGTCCCGGCGCCGTCGTGCGCCAGGAGCAGCGGGAGAATAGAACCGGACGGTCGTGCCCGTCACAGCGCACCAATGAGCGGTCGTCCGTCCGCAGCAGCGGGAGGACGGCAAGCGGGGTGGTACCGCGCCACCTGTCCCCAGCGGCAGGGAAGCGTCCTCGCGGAGTCGCACCGCGCCCTGTGGGCACAGTGCGCCGACACGCAGCGAAACGCCAGGATGCCACAGTGACCATCTACCCCAAGGTCTCCTCCAGCGAGGACCGCACCGTCTCCGCCTCCGTCCGCTTCCCCGAGATCGAGAAGCGGATCCTCAAGTACTGGGATGAGGACGGCACCTTCCAGGCCAGCATCGACCAGCGGGACGCCGGCGTCGATGGCAGCAACGAGTTCGTCTTCTACGACGGACCTCCCTTCGCCAACGGCCTGCCGCACTACGGCCACCTCCTCACCGGTTACGCCAAGGACCTCGTCGGCCGCTACCAGACGCAGCGCGGCAAGCGCGTGGAGCGCCGCTTCGGCTGGGACACGCACGGTCTGCCGGCCGAGCTGGAGGCCATGAAGCAGCTGGGCATGACCGACAAGACCCAGATCGCCGCCATGGGCATCGACAAGTTCAATGATGCCTGCCGCGCCTCCGTGATGAAGTACGCGGACGAGTGGAAGGACTACGTCCGGGCCCAGGCTCGCTGGGTCGACTTCGAGCACGACTACAAGACGCTCAACGTCGAGTACATGGAGTCCGTGATCTGGGCCTTCAAGCAGCTCCACGAAAAGGGCCTGACGTACAACGGCTACCGCGTCCTCCCGTACTGCTGGAAGGACGAGACGCCGCTGTCCAACCATGAACTCCGCATGGATGACGACGTCTACAAGAACCGCCAGGACCAGACCGTCACCGTCACGTTCCCGCTGGTCGCGGGGGAGAACCCGCTGTCCCGTGACCTCGAAGGCGTCCTCGCGCTCGCCTGGACCACCACCCCCTGGACGCTGCCCACGAACGCCGCGCTCGCCGTCGGGCCGGACATCCAGTACGCCGTCGTGCCGATGGGTCCGAACGGCGTCAAGGCCTCCGACGTCCCCGACGGTTCCCGCTTCCTGATCGCCCAGGACCTCCTGGGCGGCTACGCCAAGGATCTGGGATACGACGACGCCGCTGCCGCCGCCGCAGCGGTCACCGCCACCTACGCGGGCGCCCAGCTCGAGGGCATCGGCTACCAGCGCCTCTGGGACGACTTCGCGGACGCCGAGAAGTACGGCACCGAGAACGCCTGGCGCATCCTCGTGGCCGACTACGTCACCACCACCGACGGCACCGGTCTGGTCCACCAGGCTCCCGCCTACGGTGAGGACGACCAGAAGGTGTGCGAGGCCGCCGGGATCCCCGTGGTGCTCTCCGTGGACGAGGGTGCCAAGTTCCTGCCGCTCTTCAAGCACGGCGAGCTGGCCGACATCGCGGGCCTGCAGGTCTTCGAGGCCAACAAGCCGATCACGCAGCATCTCAAGGCCCAGGGCCTCCTGGTCCGCCAGGCGAGCTACGAGCACAGCTACCCGCACTGCTGGCGCTGCCGCAACCCCCTGATCTACCGCGCCGTGTCCTCCTGGTACGTCTCCGTGACGACCTTCAAGGAGCGCATGGTCGAACTCAACCAGGAGATCAACTGGATCCCCGGCAACGTCAAGGACGGCCAGTTCGGCAAGTGGCTCGAGAACGCGCGCGACTGGTCGATCTCCCGCAACCGCTTCTGGGGCAGCCCCATCCCGGTCTGGGAATGTGATGGCGAGGAGTGCGAGCACCGCGAGGTCTACGGCTCGCTGGCGGAGATGCAGGCCGCCTTCGGCCGGCTGCCCGTCAACCACCAGGGCGAGACCGATCTGCACCGTCCCTTCATCGACGAGTTGACCCGGGTGCACGAAGGCTGCGGCGGCACGCTGCGCCGTGTCGAGGATGTGCTGGACGTCTGGTTCGACTCCGGCTCCATGCCGTACGGCCAGGTCCACTACCCGTTCGAGAACGAGGAGTGGTTCAACACCCACAACCCGGCGGACTTCATCGTCGAGTACATCGGACAGACCCGCGGCTGGTTCTACATGCTGCACATCCTGTCCACCGCGCTCTTCGACCGCCCGGCATTCCGCAACGTCATCAGCCACGGCATCGTGCTGGGCTCCGACGGGCAGAAGATGTCCAAGAGCCTGCGCAACTACCCGGACGTGTCCGAGGTGCTCGATCGCGACGGATCCGACGCGATGCGCTGGTTCCTCATGTCCAGCCCGATCCTCCGCGGCGGCAACCTGGTGGTCACCGAGCAGGGCATTCGCGACGGCGTGCGTCAGGTGCTGCTCCCGCTGTGGAACGTGTACAGCTTCTTCTCGCTCTACACGAACACCGCGAACGGCGGTCAGGGCTACGAGGCGAAGCTCCGCTACGACGGCTACAGCGACGAGCTGGACCGTTACCTCCTCGCCAACACCGGCGCCCTGGTGACGACCGTCCGTGAATCGCTCGACTCGTACGACATCTCCGATGCGTGCGACGCCCTGCGCGAGTACCTGGACATGCTCACCAACTGGTATGTGCGCCGCAGCCGCCAGCGCTTCTTCGACGAGAACACGGACGCCTTCGACGCCCTCTACACGGCCCTCGAGACCGTGACGCGCGCCGCCGCGCCGCTGCTGCCCCTCGTGGCGGAGGAGATCTGGCGGGGCCTCACCGGCGGCCGGTCCGTGCACCTCACGGATTACCCGGACGCCGCGCTGTTCCCACAGGACGACGAGCTGGTGGCGGCCATGGACCGCGTGCAGCAGATCTGCTCCACGGGATCCTCGCTGCGGAAGGCCGCCAAGCTGCGCGTGCGCCTGCCGCTGCAGGAGCTGACCGTGGTGGCGCCCGGCGGAGCGTCGCTGGAGGCGTTCGCCGGCGTCGTCGCCGATGAGCTGAACGTGCGCAAGGTCCGTGTCCTGGATGCCGAGTCTGCCTCCCCGGAGGAGTTCGGCATCGAGCAGAAGCTCGTGGTCAACGCCCGTGCCGCCGGCCCGCGCCTCGGCAAGAACGTCCAGCTGGCCATCAAGGCCAGCAAGTCGGGCGATTGGTCCGTGGGCGACGACGGCGTGGTGACCGCGGGCGGGCTCGCCCTCGAACCGCACGAGTACGCCCTGGAGACGGTCGTGTCCGAGTCGGAGGACGCCGGCTCCCGCGCCGCCGCGGTCCTGCCCGGCGGTGGATTCGTGGTGCTCAACACTGAGGTGACCCCGGAGCTGGAAGCCGAAGGCGTGGCCCGGGACATCGTCCGCGCCATCCAGCAGGCCCGTAAGGACGCCGGCCTGGAGGTCTCCGACCGGATCCGCACCCGCGTCGGCGCCGATCAGGCGACGGTGGACGCCCTTGAGGCGCACCGCGAACTGGTCAAGGGTGAGACCCTGAGCCTGGAGCTGGATCTGGCGACCGCCGATGAGCTGACCGTGACCGTGGAGAAGGTGGAAGCATGAGCGACGAATTTTCGGTGGAGAGCGTCTACGCCGAACTGCTGGGGCGCGCTCCGGAGAACAAGATGGAGCCGCGCCTGGCACCGCTGTTCCGGGCGATGGAGGTGCTGGGTGAGCCGAACAAGGCGTGCCCCATCATCCACATCACCGGCACCAACGGGAAGACCAGCACGGCTCGCATGATCGAACAGGGCCTGATCGCCCACGGGCTCAGCACCGGGCGGTACACCAGCCCGCACCTGTCCAAGGTGACCGAGCGCATCAGCATCAACGGCGAGCCGGTCAGCGACGAGACCTTCGTGCGGATCTGGGACGAGATCCGCCCGTACCTCGCGATCGTCGACGCCGAGCTGGAGGCTGACGATCAACCGCGCCTGACGTACTTCGAGTGCCTGACCATCCTCGGCTACGCCGTCTTCGCGGACCAGCCCGTGGACGTCGCGGTCATCGAGGTGGGCCTGGGCGGCATCACCGACGCCACGAATGTGGGCGACGGCGCGGTCTCCGTGGTCACCCCGATCTCGCTGGACCACACGGATCTGCTGGGCGACACCACGGGCGAGATCGCGGTCGAGAAGGCCGGGATCATCAAGCCCGGCGGTTTCCTCGTCAGCGCCGTCCAGCCGCGCGACGCGGCCCAGGTCCTCCTGGAGAAGGCCCAGGAAGTGGGCGTCCCGTTCCGCTTCGAGGGCGTGGAGTTCGGTGTGGAATCCCGTGCCGTGGCCGTCGGTGGGCAGATGCTCGACATCCAGGGGCTGGCCGGCCGCTACGACGAGGTCTTCCTCCCGCTGCACGGCGCCCACCAGGCGGAGAACGCCGCCGTGGCCGTCGCCGCGCTCGAGGCGTTCTTCGGTGGGGGAGAGCGCGAGCTCGATCCCGAGGTGCTGCGCGAGGCGTTCCTGAACGTCACTTCGCCCGGCCGTCTCGAGGTGGTTCGCACCGCTCCGACCATCATCGTCGACGCGGCGCACAACCCGGACGGCATCCGCGCCTCGGCCGAGTCCATCCAGGAGGCCTTCAACTTCAGCAAGCTCGTCGTGGTCCTGGGCGTCCTTCAGGAGAAGGACGCCGCCGAGATCCTCAACCAGCTCAAGGAATCCCTGGGCGACCTGGCCGAGGAGATCTGTCTGACCCAGTCCACCTCGCCGCGCGCGATCCCCGCAGGGGAGCTGGCCGAGCTGGCCGTCGATCTGGGCTGGGGTGAGGAGAACGTCCACATCTCCGAGAAGCTCGACGACGCCATCGAATGGGCCGTGGCCCGTTCCGAGGCGAACGATGATCTGAGCGGAGGCGTCCTCATCACGGGTTCGATCACCGTCGTCGCGGAGGCCCGCATCCTGCTTCAGGCGAAGGGGGCGTGAACATGGCGAAACTGACCCGCGCGCAGCGGGAATGGCGGCCCGGCACCCCGAAGAAGGCCCGCTCGACCAAGGTCACCTTCGCCTCGACGGTGCTGGTGCTCGAAGCGTTCGTGATGTTCTTCGCGGCGCTGGTGGTCTTCGGCCTCCGCAAGAGCGAGCCGATCGCCCCGGTGCTGCTGGGTGTCGGCATCGGCCTGGCCGTCCTGATGGTGCTCTCGTGCGCCTTCCTGCAGAAGAAGTGGGGCTATGGCCTGGGCTGGGGCATCCAGCTCCTGCTGATCCTCACCGGCTTCCTCGAGTCCACCATGTTCGTGATCGGAGTCCTGTTCGCCATCACCTGGTGGTACGGTCTCCGGGCCGGCGGGCGGATCGACCGGGAGCAGCTTGAGCGTGCCGCTGAGCAGGCCCGCTGGGAAGCCGAGCACCCGGACGAAGCCTGACCCGCCGTCGTAGTCGGCCGGCCTGGCGACAACCTAGAATCGTTACCGAACCAACCATCTCTTTTTGGGAGCAGTAGTGAGCATTGAGCGCACCCTCGTCCTCGTCAAGCCTGACGGCGTTCAGCGGCAGCTGACCGGCGCCATCCTGGCCCGCATCGAAGCCAAGGGTTACACCCTGGCCGCCTTGAAGAAGCTCGACGCCGGCCGCGAGCTGCTTGAGCAGCACTACGCCGAGCACGAAGGCAAGCCCTTCTACGAGCCGCTGCTCGAATTCATGCAGTCGGGCCCGGTCGTTGCGGCCATCGTCGAGGGCGATCGCGTGATCGAGGGCTTCCGTTCGCTGGCCGGGACCACCGATCCCACCACGGCCGCTCCGGGCACCATCCGCGGTGACTTCGGGCGCGACTGGGGTGTGGCGGTTCAGCAGAACCTCGTGCACGGCTCCGACTCGGTCGAGTCTGCCGAGCGTGAGATCGCCATCTGGTTCTGAGAACGTCGGCTTGAACCACGAAGCCGGTCCAGGAATTCTCCTGGACCGGCTTCGCCGTTTCCTGTGGACTCACATGGTGGAGCCGAAGAAGACCCCGCTGAAGCGGATCAGGATCGAGGCGATGACGCCGATGTAGAGCAGCGCCACGAGCGGCCAGGCGAAATCGCCGACGGACTTCCGGAACTTCTCCGGGACGGGGATGACCCCGTGGACGATGTTCCGCACCGTCACCCAGACGAACATGGGGATCATCATGGCCCAGACGATCATGCAGAACGGGCACAGGATGCCGATGGCGTAGAGGGCCTGGGACCACAGCCAGCAGACGAACGCGAAGCCGAGGGTCACACCCGTCTGGAGGCCGAGCCAGTACCAGCGCGCGAAGCGGGCGCCCGACAGCAGGGCCATGGCGGTCGTGATGATGACCGGGAACGCCACGATGCCGATGAACATGTTCGGGAACCCGAACACGGAACTCTGCGCGGTCTGCATGACCTGGCCACAGGAGATCCACGGGTTGATGTCGCAGATGGTGGCGTGGTTCTTGTCCTGCAGCACTTCCAGTTTCTCGATGACGAGCCACCACGACGCGATGAAGCCGACGACGCCGGTCACGAGCAGGAGCCACGCGAAAGGCCGGTGCCGGGTCATGAGGGGAAGCGCCTTCTCCTCCTGGTGCTGGGTGGGAGTGCCTCCCGCGGCGGTACTCATGCGCTGGCGTGTCCTTTCGATAAGACCGGTATGCCGCCGATTGTAACCATGGGACCTCCGGAAAAACTCCGAGCACAGCGCCACGGTGCGGGAAAGCCGGTTCTCGGGCTTTTGTGGGATGATGGGTACGGCTGGGCCCGGTCCACACCCGGAGCCCTGGCCCAGTGTGATGCCCGCAAGATCCACGTGATGCGTCGGGTGCCCGATCACCGGAGGGACGCTTCGTCGCTTCCCGGCCCGGAACCAGGCACCCTGAAGCCACTGTGGCACCTGGCCGTAGTCCTTACGGCGGGTTCCAGGCTCCACTGGCCCGAGCCGGCCGTGGTCCTCGCGTAGAGCAGAGGCACGCAGCCGCCGGGTACCTACTGACTTTCGTCGGTGCCTGAGGGTGCTGACTTCGTGAAACGCCTCGCGCGGGACCGGGTGTGGGGGCTCCCGTCGGGCGGGAATGTTGACCATGGATTCCGAAAATCTCCCCGCAGGGGAAGCAACGAACGCAGAAACGAATTCCACGGAGGTGGCGAAGAAGCCCGCCAGGTCGCGACGCCGTATCGCGTCCGCCCCGGCCGGCGCACCGGCTCCCGTGGCCGAGGCTCCCGCCTCACCTGAGGCTCCCGCGGCCGAGGCCGGGGAAGCCCCCGCGAAGACCACCACGCGACGTCGTCCGTCCCGGGCGAAGGCCGCCGTTGCGGAAGAGCCCGCCACGGCCGCACCGGTCGCCGAGACCGCCGCCGCGAGCACTGAAGCCTCTGTGTCGGAGGCGCCCACGACGGCAGCACCTGCGAAGGCGCCGGCCCGCAAGCGCGCGCCCCGCAAGGCCACCGCTCCGACGGCCTCGCCCGAGCCCCGTGCCGAGACTGAGCCGGCTCCGGCGGCCGTGGAGGTCCCGGCCACCGAGGCGCCCGCGGTCGAAGCCCCCGCCGCCAAGACCTCCACCCGGAAGGCGCCGGCCCGACGCCGCAAGGCGACCGATACCGCGGCTCAGCAGACGGCGCCGACCGAGGACGCCGCTCCGGCTGAGGTCGCGGAGACCGCGGCCGCCGACGTTCCGGCGCAGGAGACCAAGGCCCAGGATTCCAAGAGCCAGGATTCCAAAACCCAGGGCACGCGTTCCTCGCGTGGCCGCAATCAGGCCGACCGGTCCAAGGGCGCGCGCGCCGAGGGCGGCCGGTCTCAGAATTCCCGGAGCCGTAACGCCCGATCGCAGAACGCCTCCGCGGCCGCCACGGACCGCGCCGCCGAGCGGCAGGCTGCCGCGCCTGCTGCCGAAGAGACCGCCGCGCCGGTGCGCCGCCGCCGGGTGAGCAAGTACAAGGCCGCGCCGCAGGCGGTCGAGGCCGAGGTCGCCGAGCCGGCCGTGGCCGCTCAGGAATCCGATGCGCCCGTCCACGCCGCCGAGCCGGCCGAGGCCGTGCTGATCGTCGCCACCGAGCCTGCACCCGCCGAGGAGGAGGCTGCTGCCGAGAAGGCCGTGGAGCCCGCGGCCGAGGAGTCCGCGGCGGAGGAGACCACTGAAGAGACCTCCTCGGTCTCGAGCCTCTTCCTGGCCCCCGCCGATGTGACGTCCGTGCTCTTCCACGCTCCTGATCTGTCGCTGGCCTTCCCGGAAGGCGAGGAGACCGGGGACGCCGAGGACGAGGATGACGAGGACGATTCCACCGAGGGCACGGGCAGCCGCTCGCGCCGCCGTCGTCGCGGCCGTTCGCGTGGCCGCAGCGGCGAAGGTGCTGAGGAGGGGTCGCAGACCGAGGAGGCCACGGAGGAGAACGACGGCGTGACGTCGCGCCGTCGTCGTCGCCGCCGCCGCGGCGATCAGGACCTTGAACTGACCGGCGGGCTGGACGACGATCCGCCCAACACCGTCACCCGGGTCCGTGCGCCGCGCACGCCGTCGGAGACCGTCAGCAACAAGGTCGCCAGCGTGAAGGGCTCCACCCGTCTGGAGGCCAAGAAGCAGCGCCGCCGCGAGTCCCGTGAGTCGGGCCGTCGTCGTCAGGTCATCACCGAGGCCGAGTTCCTCGCACGCCGCGAGTCCGTCGACCGCCAGATGGTGGTCCGTCAGAAGGACGACCGTATCCAGATCGCCGTCCTGGAGGACGGCGTGCTCGCCGAGCACTTCGTCTCCAAGACCCAGCAGGACTCTCTGATCGGCAACGTGTACCTGGGCAAGGTCCAGAACGTGCTGCCGAGCATGGAAGCCGCCTTCGTCGACATCGGGCGCGGTCGCAACGCCGTGCTGTACGCCGGTGAGGTCAACTGGGACAGCGTCTCCTTGGAGGGCAAGCCGCGCCGTATCGAGAACGCGCTGAAGTCGGGTGACTCCGTGCTGGTCCAGGTCAGCAAGGACCCGATCGGCCACAAGGGCGCCCGCCTGACCAGCCAGATCTCGCTGCCGGGCCGCTACCTGGTCTACGTGCCGGGCGGCTCCATGACGGGCATCTCGCGCAAGCTGCCCGACGTCGAGCGCAACCGCCTCAAGCGGATCCTCAAGGACCGTCTGCCGGAGAACGCCGGCGTGATCGTCCGCACCGCGGCGGAAGGCGCCTCGGAGGAGGAGCTGACCAACGACATCAACCGCCTCCGCGCGCTCTGGGAGTCCATCGAATCCCAGACCGGCTCCACCAAGGTGCTGGCGCCCGAGCTGCTCTACGGCGAGCCGGACCTGACCATTAAGGTGGTCCGCGACGTCTTCAACGAGGACTTCTCGAAGCTGATCGTCTCCGGTGAAGAGGCGTGGGACACCATCGAGGCCTACGTGACCTACGTGGCCCCGGATCTGGTGGGCCGCCTGGAGAAGTGGACCGACGCGAAGGACATCTTCTCCGCGTGGCGCATCGACGAGCAGATCCACAAGGCGCTGGACCGCAAGGTCTTCCTGCCGTCCGGTGGCTCGCTCGTGATCGACCGGACCGAAGCCATGACCGTGGTCGACGTCAACACCGGCAAGTTCACGGGCAGCGGTGGCAACCTCGAGGAGACCGTCACCAAGAACAACCTGGAGGCGGCCGAGGAGGTCGTGCGCCAGCTCCGTCTGCGGGACATCGGCGGCATCATCGTGATCGACTTCATCGACATGGTGCTCGAATCCAACCGCGATCTGGTGCTCCGTCGCCTGGTCGAGTGCCTGGGCCGGGACCGGACCAAGCACCAGGTGGCCGAGGTGACCTCGCTGGGCCTCGTGCAGATGACCCGCAAGCGGATGGGCACCGGCCTCCTCGAGGTCTTCGGTGAGCAGTGCGAGCACTGCGCGGGACGCGGCGTCATCACGCACGATGAGCCGCTGGACACCCGCCGTCCGACCGGCCACTTCGAGCACCAGCACGGTGTGCGCCCGGAGAACCCGCAGCAGCCGAGCGGCCGTTCGGAGCGCAAGCGCCGCCGCGGACGCTCCAACGCCGCGGCCACCGAGGAGGCTCCCGCGCAGCAGCCGGCTCCGGAGCACGACGACGAGGACAAGGCCGCGAAAGCCGCCGCCACCCGTGCGGTCCTGGCGAACATCGCTGCCGCGGCTCACGCCGCGCATTCCCACGACGGCGAACACGGTCATGAAGGAGCCGAGGACGATCAGGCGGATCGCCCCGCGGCCGTCCTGACCATCGGTGGTGAAGTGGTCGAGCTGCCCCTGGGCCAGGCCGAGGAGCCCGTTCAGGAGCCGGCGCCCGTGCTGAGCCTGGACGCCCTGGCCGCGGCCTTCGACAGCATCGGTGGCTCGTCGGCTCCCGCTGCCGCCGCGCCGGTCCAGGAGACCGCGCCGGTGCAGGAAGCCGCACCGGTTCAGGACCCGGTCGCCGAGCAGGCGGCTCCGGCCGTGGCCCGCGAGGACAAGGCCCCCGAGGCCAAGCGTCCCGCGCGTCGTCCTCGTGCCTCCCGCCGGGCCCAGAGCGCCGTCGGCGCCTCGGACGTCCAGCAGGTGGAGGTGACCGCGGCTCAGGAGAGCGGGTCCGTCCGCAGGGCGTCGGTGCAGGCCGAGCAGTCCCGGGACAAGGGTCCCAGCGGCGAGGAGCCGCTGGTGCTCGGCGTGGGAGTGCCCGCATCTGAGCTGTGAGTCCAGCCGTCCTCGGACGGCATGTGACTGTTGAAGCACCTGACAGGAGGGGGCGTGGCGAAAGCCGCGCCCCCTCTTGTATTACATTGGTGGCACATCCCCGATTGGAGTTCCGCCATGACCCGTGTCCCCGTCGCATCGTCGCTCCTGCCGACGGAGGCTCCGCCCCGGCCCCGGGTGCTCAGCATCGCCGGATCCGATCCGAGCGGGGGAGCGGGCATCCAGGCGGATCTCAAGAGCATCGCGGCCAACGGCGGCTACGGCATGGCGGCGATCACGGCGCTGACGGCTCAGAACACCCGCGGCGTCCGAGGGGTGCACGTCCCGCCCGTGGAGTTCCTGACGCAGCAGCTCGAGGCGATCAGCGATGACATCACCGTCGACGCGGTGAAGATCGGCATGCTCGGCAATGCCGCGGTCATCGACACCGTCAGCTCGTGGCTGGAACAGCATCGGCCGCCGGTCGTGGTCCTGGATCCGGTCATGGTGGCGAGCAGTGGGGACCGGCTCCTGGACGCCGAAGCGGAGGCCGCGTTGGAGCGCCTGCTCGGCCTGGCCGACGTCGTGACCCCCAACATCCCTGAACTGGCCGTGCTGCTGGGGGAGAGCCCGGCCTCCGATTGGGAGTCGGCCCTGGAACAGGGGAAGCGCCTCGCCGCCGCCCATGGGGTGGCCGTGCTGGTCAAGGGCGGTCACCTGGAGGGCGAGACGGCCTGGGATGCCCTCGTGGATCTGAGCGGCCGGTCGGTGTCCGATGTGACGGTGTTCGAGGGACCCCGCGTGGCGACGGAGAACACGCACGGCACAGGCTGCTCGCTGTCCTCGGCGGTGGCCACACTGCTCGGAGCCGGGCTCGACCCGGAGCACGCCGTGCGGCAGGCGAAGTCGTGGCTCCTCGAAGCCATCCGGACCTCGTCGGAGCTTCAGGTGGGCCACGGCCACGGACCAGTGAACCACTTCCACCACGGCGTTCTCGCGGGCGCCCGGAGCCAGGCGGCGTATGCCGGCGAACTCTGGTCCACGGCCGCTGCGGATCTGGAACGCATCCATGCCCTGCCTTTCATCGAGCAGCTGGGGGCGGGAAGCCTGGCGGAGGCGGACTTCGCCTACTATCTGGCACAGGACGCCCTGTACCTCAATGCCTACTCGCGCGTGCTGGCCGCTGCGAGCATGCTGGCCCCCACGGAGGCGGAGCAGGCTTTCTGGGCCAAGGGCGCCCGGGAATGCCTCGAGGTGGAGGCCGAACTGCACCGCACGTGGCTCGTCGGCCGGGAAGTCAGCCTGACGCAGGGGCCAGAGACGCGCCAGTACGTGGACCACCTGCTCGCGCGCGCCGCCGAAGGCGACTACGCCGTCCTGGTCGCCGCCGTCCTGCCCTGCTACTGGCTCTACGCCGAGGTGGGGGCCACCTTGTTCCGTGAGTTCGAAGAGGCGGGGGCGCCGGACGGCCACCCCTACGCGGTGTGGCTCCGCAGCTACTCCGACCCGGCCTTCGCCGAGTCCACCCGCCAGGCCATCGCCTGGACCGCTCAGGCGGCCCGGCAGGCCGACCCGGCCCGCTGGGCACGGATGCAGGAGGCCTTCGCGGTGTCCTCCGGCTTCGAGGTGGACTTCTTTGACGCGCCGCGCCGACGTGGTCCGCGGAGTACGTCCGGCATCCGCTAGACTTGAATGTCGGGAAAGGCGCCACGTGGGTCATACCACGTCCGGTGCCCTGTGGACCAGCCTCATTTGCAGCGAGGGTGAGGACTAGCGTAAGCTAGACCTTCGGTGCTAACGCCAACCCATGGGTATTGCGGGAAGATCCTGAAGAGGAATCACCCGGACTCCTTTATCGGGCCCTTATCGTGGGGTCCGACGGCGCAGAGGCACAGCCAGGACCTGATGGGGGATTTCCCTCTGGTCCGGCACGCAAACTTAGTAAGAATCGTCGAGAGAAGTGAGTTCCCAAGTGGTGTACGCGATTGTCCGCGCCGGCGGCCGTCAAGAAAAGGTCTCGGTTGGAGACTTCGTAACCCTGAACCGCGTCGCCGGTGAAGTGGGTGGCACCATCGAGCTGCCTGCCCTCCTGCTGGTGGATGGTGACAAGCTCACCACGAAGGCTGCCGATCTGGCCAAGGTCAAGGTCACTGCCGAGATCCTGGAAGACCTGCGCGGCAAGAAGATCGTCATCCAGAAGTACAAGAACAAGACCGGTTACAAGAAGCGTCAGGGTCACCGTCAGGAACTGACCCGCGTCAAGATCACCGGCATCAAGTAAGACCCTTCACGGGATTACTTCTACCTAGAAGGCAGGCATAAGGCATGGCACATAAGAAGGGCGCGAGTTCCACTCGCAACGGTCGCGATTCGAACGCTCAGTACCTCGGTGTGAAGCGCTTCGGTGGTCAGGTCGTCTCCGCTGGTGAGATCCTGGTCCGTCAGCGTGGCACCCACTTCCACCCCGGCAACGGCGTGGGCCGTGGCAAGGACGACACCCTGTTCGCCCTCACGCCCGGTGCTGTCGAGTTCGGCACCCGCCGTGGACGCCGCGTGGTCAACGTGGTGGCCGCAGCCGCTGAGTGATCAGTCGCACACTTTCGATGGGGCGGGCCTGAGGCCCGCCCCATCGGCGTTTAACATCCGGGCCAGGCCCTGGCCGGGATCATAGAATCATTCTGGAAGCCGCGCGTCGACGCGGATCTTCGACAGCAGAACAAAGGAGAACCAGTGGCGAGCTTTGTGGACCGTGTGGTCCTGCACGTCTCCGGCGGCAATGGGGGACACGGTTGTGTCTCCGTCCATCGGGAGAAGTTCAAGCCACTGGGTGGTCCCGACGGCGGCAACGGCGGCAACGGCGGAGACGTGGTGCTCCGGGTCGATCCACAGGTCACCACTCTCCTCGAGTACCACCACTCGCCGCACCGCCACGCCGGCAACGGCGGGCCCGGCATGGGTGACTGGCGCGGCGGCAAGGCCGGCGAGACCCTCGTGCTCTCCGTCCCCGAGGGCACGGTCGTCAAGGACCGCGACGGCGCCGTGCTGGCCGACCTGGTGGAGCCCGGCACCGAGTTCATCGCCGCAGCCGGTGGCATCGGCGGCCTGGGCAACTCCTCGCTCGCTTCGCAGCGCCGCAAGGCGCCCGGCTTCGCCCTCCTCGGCATCGAGGGGGAGCAGCGGGACATCGTCCTGGAGCTGAAATCGATCGCCGACGTCGCGCTGGTCGGGTTCCCGTCCGCCGGCAAGTCGAGCCTCATCGCGGCCATGTCCGCCGCGCGCCCGAAGATCGCGGACTACCCCTTCACCACCCTGGTCCCGAACCTCGGCGTCGTGCAGGCCGGTGATGTCCGATTCACCATCGCCGATGTGCCCGGACTGATCGAAGGCGCGAGCGAAGGCAAAGGCCTGGGCCACAACTTTCTCCGCCACGTCGAGCGCTGCGCGGCGATCGTGCACGTGCTGGACTGCGGATCCCTGGAATCCGATCGTGATCCCCTGAGCGATCTGGACATCATCGAACGGGAACTCGAGCGCTACGCGGTGGACATGGCGTACGGTGACGGCGAGGTCATCCCCCTCAACGAGCGTCCCCGCATCGTCGCACTGAACAAGGTCGACCTGCCCGACGGCAAGGACATGGCCGAGTTCGTGCGCCCCGATCTGGAGGCCCGCGGCTACCGCGTCTTCGAGGTGTCGGCCACCAGCCACGAGGGTCTCCGCGCCCTCGGCTTCGCGATGGCCGAGCTGGTCCAGGAGGCCCGTGACCGGATCGCCGTCGCCCCGCCCGTGGTGGCCCCGACCGTCCTGCGTCCGCGCGCCGTCAACGAGACCGGGTTCGTGATCCGCCGTGAGGAGCGCAATCTGGAACCGCTGTTCCGTGTCCGCGGTGAGAAGCCCGAGCGCTGGGTCAAGCAGACCGACTTCGAGAACGAGGAGGCCATCGGCTACCTCGCCGACCGCCTGGCGAAGCTCGGCGTGGAGACCGAACTCTTCAAGATGGGCGCCAAGCCCGGTGACACCGTGGTGATCGGTGACGACAACGGAGTGGTGTTCGACTGGGAGCCGACCATGGCCGCCGGCGCCGAACTGCTCGCGTCCCCGCGTGGCACGGACATCCGCATCGCCGATGCCGAGACCAGCTCGCGTCCGACCCGTGCCCAGAAGCGCGAGGAGCAGCAGGAGCGCCGCGATGCCAAGGCCGCCGCCCGCGCCGAGCTGGAAGCGGAACGCAAGGCCGGTATCTGGACCGAGTCCTCGCAGCGCCGCCGGCAGGACAAGGCAGCCGCCGTCGAACGTGACATCCTCTCCGCCGAAGGCCTGGGTGACGAGGACGAGGCATGAGCCTCGCACCGCTCACACAGGAGGGCCGCGCCGTCCTGCGTGACGCCAAGCGCGTGGTGGTCAAGGTGGGTTCCTCCTCGCTGACCAGCATCCAGGGCGGGATCTCCGAGGAATCGGTGCTCGCCCTCGTGGAGGCTCTGGCGGAGCGCCGCAACGGCGGCACCGAGGTGATCCTCGTGTCCTCAGGCGCGATCGCCGCGGGTCTGGCCCCGCTGGGACTGGCGCGCCGCCCCCGGGATCTGGCCACTCAGCAGGCCGCGGCAAGCGTGGGTCAGGGGCGGCTCATGTCGCGCTACACCCAGGCGTTCTCAGTGCACGGGATCACCGTCAGCCAGGTGCTGCTCACCGCGGAAGACCTGGTGCGCCGCACGCAGCATGCCAACGCTTTCCGGGCACTGGACCGGCTGCTGAATCTCGGCGTGGTGCCGATCGTCAACGAGAACGACACGGTAGCGACCCATGAGATCCGCTTCGGTGACAACGACCGGCTCGCCGCGCTCGTGGCGCACCTCGTGCGGGCCGATGCGCTGCTGCTGCTCTCCGACGTCGACTCCGTGTACGACGGTCCGCCGAAGGACGGTGCGCGCCGCATCGCCGAGGTCCGCGGCCCGGAGGACCTGGCCGGCGTCGTGGTCGGGAGCGCCGGCAAAGCGGGCGTCGGCACCGGGGGCATGGCCACCAAGGTGCAGGCTGCGAGCATCGCGGCCGGGTCCGGCATCCCCGCGCTCGTGACGTCCACGGCCAACGCCCAGGCCGCCCTGCGGGGTGAGGACGTGGGGACGTGGTTCTCCGTCCAAGGCGACCGCAAGCCCATCCGTCTGCTGTGGCTGGCGCATCTGGCGACGGCGCGTGGTGAGATCGTGCTCGACGACGGCGCGGTGCGGGCCGTGACGCGGAACCACCGTTCGCTCCTGCCCGCAGGGATCACCGCCGTGCGTGGCGAGTTCGAGGCCGGCGACCCGGTGGATCTGCTCGATCCCGCCGGTACCGTGGTGGCCCGTGGGCTCGTGAACTACTCCGTGGAGGAGCTGCCCCGGATGCTCGGGCGATCCACCAAGGAGCTGGCGCGCGAGCTGGGCCACGAATATGAACGCGAAGTGGTTCATGTTGACGACCTGGTCGTCCTCTGAGGCGGACACTGGCCTAAACTTGTCGCATGACTGACACCGCTCTTTCCACCGGCCTCGACGACGCGCAGCTGCACGACGTCGAGGCCGCGGTCCACGCGATCGCCGACCGGGCACGCACCGCGTCCCGCCGGATCGCCCGTGCCACCCGGGCGCGGAAGGACGAAGCGCTGCGAGCGATCGCCGCGGCGCTTCTGGAGCACGAGCCACGCATCCTGGCCGCGAACGCCCAGGATGTCGAGCGCGGCCGGGGGAATGGCACGTCCAAGGCGATGCTGGACCGCCTGAGCCTGACTCCCGCGCGCATCCAGGGCCTCGCCGACGCCCTGGAGAACCTCGCCTCCCAGCCCGATCCCGTGGGCACCGTGGTCCGCGGCCAGACCCTCCCGAACGGCCTGCGCCTGCGCCAGGTCAACGTGCCCATGGGCGTGGTGGCCGCCATCTATGAGGCTCGCCCCAACGTGACCGTGGACATCGCCGGACTCGCGCTCAAGGCCGGGAACGCCGTGATCCTCCGAGGCGGTTCCGCTGCCGCCAGTACCAACGAGGCGCTCGTGGAGGTCCTGCGGGATGCCCTGGACTCCGTCGGCCTGCCCGCGGACGCCATCCAGACCATCGACGCCTACGGCCGCGAGGGCGCCAATGTGCTCATGCGGGCGCGTGGGCGTGTGGACGTCCTCATCCCGCGCGGCGGCCGTCAGCTCATCCAGACCGTGGTGCAGAACTCCGCCGTCCCCGTCATCGAGACGGGCGAGGGCAATGTGCACATCTACATCGACGAGTCGGCCTCCGAGGACATGGCCGTCGAAATCCTGCTCAACGCCAAGACCCAGCGCCCGAGCGTCTGCAACACCGTGGAGACCCTGCTGGTGCACTCGCACTCGACCGTGCTGCCCGCGGTGGCCCGCGCCCTGCGCGACGCCGGCGTGCGGCTCCACGTCGACGGCCGGGTCGCAGCGCTGCTGCCCCCGGGCGAGGACGTCTCGGCCGCCACGGACGACGACTGGGGCACGGAGTACATGGACCTGGACCTCGCCGTGGCGATGGTGGACACCCTCGACGAGGCGCTGGAGCACATCCGCACCTGGAGCACGGGCCACACTGAAGCGATCCTGACGAACGACCTGCGCAACGCGGAGAAGTTCATCGCAGAGATCGATTCCGCCGCGGTGATCGTGAACGCCTCCACCCGTTTCACGGACGGCGGCGAGTTCGGGCTGGGCGCCGAGGTGGGCATCTCCACGCAGAAGCTCCACGCCCGTGGGCCGATGGGCCTTGGGGAGCTGACCACCACCAAGTGGATCGTCCAGGGTGAAGGGCAGACCCGCGCCTGAGTGCGGGTAGGATTGAACAACGTCACGGCGGCAGCGTCGCTGGTCGCCCCCGGATTGATCCGGGAAGAAGCACTGTGAAGGGAACACCATGTTGGCTCAGCTGGCCACCACTGTAATCCAGGCAGCCGCCGAGGGCGGCCACGAGGAGCTCGCTCCGCTGATCGCCCCGCCGTTCGTGGTGGGCGGCGTGATGATGGCGATCCTGCTGGTGCTTCTCTTCGTCACCGTGTCCTACAGCAATCTGGGCAACCGCCACGATGCTGTCGAGGAGCACGCTGATCCGCACCGTCAGCACACCAACAAGCACGATCACAGCCACCAGGGACACTGACATTCCCAGCGGCACCCAGGAGCCGCGCCGTCACCGTCTCGGGGTGATGGGCGGCACCTTTGATCCGATCCACCATGGGCACTTGGTGGCCGCCAGTGAGGTGGCCGCCAAGTTCCATTTGGACGAAGTGGTCTTCGTCCCCACCGGCGAGCCCTGGCAGAAAGCCAAGAAGAAGGTCAGCCCGGCGGAGCACCGTTATCTCATGACGGTGATCGCCACGGCCTCGAATCCGCGCTTCACCGTCAGCCGTGTCGACATCGACCGTGCAGGTCCCACCTACACGATCGACACGCTCCGGGATCTCCACCGTCTGCGTCCGGGCTCCGACCTGTTCTTCATCACGGGTGCCGACGCCATGGCCCAGATCGTCTCCTGGAAGGACTCCGAGGAACTCTGGAAGCTGGCTCACTTCGTGGGCGTCACCCGGCCCGGGCACGAACTCGACGCCCTGGGCCGTGAGGATGTCAGCCTCCTGGAGGTGCCGGCCATGGCGATCTCCTCCACGGATTGCCGAGCCCGCGTGGCCGAGGGAAATCCGGTGTGGTACCTCGTGCCGGACGGTGTTGTGCAGTACATTGCCAAGTACGGCCTGTACGAACGCGATGCGGCATCTTCCGTCCCGGGGAACCCTGGCGTGCTGCCGTCCGTTCCTTCACGGGGACGCTGAACACTTGAACGGCGGGGCGGGCCTTTCGCGGGCACCCCGCACCATTGAACGGAACTGGATGATTAACTGATGAGTCAGGAAGAGCAGCCTTTCCGCACACGACGAGAACTGCGTGAGGCGCGCGAGCGGGCAACGGTGCAGACCACCGCTGCGGATTCGCCGACTCCTGACGCTCAGCAGGACAGGACCACGGGAGGCGGCTCAGGCGCGCCCGCGGCCGACAAGCCTGTCCGGACTCCGGAGGCGAGCGGGCAGACCGCCCCTCCCACAGGTCGCACGCGCCGCGTGGCCGAAGGGCCGATCGACGCCGAACCCGTGCGCACCGAACGCAGCTCGCAGCTGCGGGCGCGGGACCGCGCCGCCCTCCGGGCCATCAAGGACCTCGCGGAGAAGGAAGAACAGCTCAGCGGTGGCACGCCCACCCGCCGGCAGCGCCGGCTCCAGGAACTGGCTCTCGAGACGAGGCAGCGGCCCGTGGTGCCGATGCCACCGTCCGACGGCGCCGGGTCCGGACAAGGCGGCACGGGCGGTCAGGTTTCAGGCCAGGCCGGCCAGGGACGCGAGGGGTCCGAGGGCCCAGGGCGTCCCGCCATGGGCGTCAGCCTCGGCCCGGTCCCCGGCACTGGAGCGGTGCGAGTCGTCCCGAAGAGCGCGGGGGAGCCCCTTCCCGAGGACATGAGCCTCGAGGAGGCTCTGGCGGAGCGTGAGCGGTTCACCGCCCAGGCGCAGGAATACTTCGCGAAACTCGCCGAGAACCCCGGCGCGGCTCCCGGGGAAGTGGATCAGGACGTCCTGGCCGAGCAGATCGCCATGGCGGAACGCGCCGCGATCCTCAACCAACGCGCGCAGCGCAGGGAAGAGCTCGCTCGGGAGGCGGAGAACGCCAAGGCCGGCCCCAAGCCTTCCTTCGCCCCGGCCACCGCCCACAATCTCGGGACCGTGTCCCGGGAGGAGACGGTCGAGGTGCCCGGCGTGGCCCACCCCGTCATCAAGGCTCCGACCACTCAGGTCCAGATCCCGGTGCCGCCGCGCAAGCCGCAGAAGCCGGCCGTCGCGCCGGCGGTTCCTGGTCCGGGCGAGGATCCGGCTCCCGAAACGGTTCAGGTGCAGAGGGTGCCCGCTCAGGCGGCGGAGCCCGTCGACCCGGAGGCCGGGACGACGACGTCGGCAGATCAGCCGGAGGCGTCCGCGCCGGTTTCGGCGAACCACGGGAAGAAGGGCGGCAAGGGGCGCAAGCCTGGACGGCGCGCTCAGCTGCTGGCCCAGGCGGAGGCCCTCGCCAGCGCCGGCGAGGCAGAGGGGGAGGCGGCCGGCGTCGTCGTCCCGGCGGCTGATGCTCCGGCTCCGGAGACGCAGAATCTCGGCAAGGTCTTCACCCCGACGGTTCCGGTGGCCGCGCCCGTGACGGTGGCGGAGCCGGAGCCCGCGCCGCGCGATGCGGACCGGCAGAAGCCCGTCAAGCCCGCGGCCGCTCCGCAGGCTCCTCAGAGCGCGGTGGCCGTGGAATCGCGTCCTGTGGCCGCACGGGACGCCCACGGTCTGGACCCGCTGGACGTGGGCACGGCGGGCGTGCATGTCGCCACACGGCTGCGGCTGTTGTACTGGGGTGTGCTGGCGCTGGGCGGCGTGGCGCTGGTGGTCGGTGTGATCCTGGCCATCTCCGCCGGTGGCCGCTGAGCGCAGGGACTAGAATTGAATGATGCTGGCATCCGTCCAGCGGCAACTGTGTGTGACAAAGGAGACCTGTGAGCGCTAGCTCTTCCGCGATTGAAACGGCCCGACTGATCGGCAAGGCAGCTGATGACAAGCAGGCCGAGGAGATCCTGGCTCTGGACGTCAGTGAGCGCATGCCGTTCTCGGACATCTTCGTCATCGCCTCCGCCGCGTCCGAACGGCAGGTCAAGTCCATCGCCGACGAGATCGAGGAGCAGCTGATCGCCAGCGGCCGTAAGATCCTCCGTCAGGAAGGCCGCGCTGCCGGCCGGTGGATCCTCCTGGACTTCTCCGATGTGATCGTGCACGTCCAGCACGGCGAAGAGCGTGTCTTCTACGCGCTGGAACGCCTCTGGCAGGATTGCCCCGTGGTCGACCTGGGTCTTCCGGAGCATTCCGCCGCCGCGATCGATGAGGACGAAGCGACCGCCTGAGCGACGCCCGGATTTGCTGCTCATCCGGCTGATGGTCTACACTGGATGAGTTGCCCCGGCCGGGAAAGCACGCTGAAACGGCGGGGTGAACAAGTGAATATGGGGGTATGGCGCAGTTGGTAGCGCGTCTGCATGGCATGCAGAAGGTCAGGGGTTCGAATCCCCTTACCTCCACAGATGAAGGGCCGGTCGAGAGACCGGCCCTTCGGCGTTCCCGGGGTCGGGTCCCGGAAATACAGGGGTCTTGCGCAGTGCGCCCCGGCCGCGAAGACTGAAGACATGATCGGAAGCCTGAGTGGAATCGTCATCGACTGCCCTGACCCCCGCGCCCTCGCACCCTTCTACGAGGCGCTGCTGGGTGCGTCGAGGGCCTATGAGGACGAGGAGTGGATCTCGCTGGATCTGGGACCGGGTCTGCCGTCCCTGGACCTGCAGCGGACCGACAAGTTCCACGCTCCGGATTGGACGTCGGGTGACCCGGCGCAGCAGCTGCATCTCGATGTCCAAGTGGCGGATTTCGAGGAGGGCGAAGCGGCCGTTCTGGCGGCCGGGGCCACCCTGCTGGAGGGGTCGGAGGACCACCCGGGGTTCCGCGTCTACGCCGATCCCGTGGGACATCCCTTCTGCCTGGTCCGGCCGCGAAGCGACAGCTGAGGAACTGCGGTCAGACGTCTCCGTCAGCCTGGGCCAGAGCATCGGCGAAGTCATGGGCCTCGCTGCAGACCAGGAAACTGACCGTCTCCACGGCATCGTCGACCAGTTCCGGGTAGGCGGCTCTGACCGCCGCCTGGGCCGACTCTTTGATGCGGTTCCACTCGCGCCGTCTCCGTTCACCCTGTTCACCGGCCTCCCAGCCCGGTGACATCGGCAGGCCCGCGGTCGCGCGTTCGGCGACGGCGATGACTTCGAGGACTTGCGGCAGGAGCTCAGGTGCGACGGCGGAGGAGTGGCGCGCGGGCGTCTTCCCTCCCTGCGCGTAGCGTCCCGTGTACCTGAGCAGCGCTGCGTCGAGGGGACCGAGCGTGACGCCCCGCTCCGCGCGGCGCTGATCGGCGTCGTACTCCCACATGCGGTCCCAATCGGAGTACTGCGTGGCCGTCTGGACGGCGTCGGTGACCTTGCCGCGTTCGAGCAGTGGAATGTCGGCGCCTTGCGCGACCAGCTGTCGTTTGTCCCACGGGATGCGACGGAACAGCGCGTCGATCTCGTGGGGTCTTCCGAAGAGGATGGGATCCAGCAGCGCCGTTGCCGCCCGGGTGTTGAGCGGGCCCTTGATCCCGGCGTCGTAGCAGAGCGGCAGGAAAGCGCTCCAGAGCAGGAGGTGACGTTCCACATCGTGCTCGATGACCTCGAGCTGGGCCTCGGTGAGGGGAATGGTGAACTCCCGTGGGTCATGGTTGGCATCGGCTCCACCCACGATCCGGAGCCTGAGATCGCCGCCCTCGCGGATGGCGGTCGGCATCCACGGGTCCCTGCTGAAGACGACGGTCATCGGGTCCTCCTCGTGGTGCGGGCCGGGGGAGCGGCCGGCGGGTACAGCAAACCCCGGAGGCGGCCCTTAAAGCAAGAGGTGCGGCCAGTGACCGCACCTCCCCCCAATCCAGCTTCGCTGACAGATCAACCGAGCTCGGTTGGTGGTATCAACAGGTCCAGTCTATTCCTGGACCGGGAAGTAAACAAACCGTTCAGCCGGTTTTTCGCCCCATGATCGTATTGTTATCCCTCGGTGATCTTCGTCCGATACCAGTCCCATTCGTCGGCATCCGGCAAGGGGGCGGCGGGTGAATTCCACCCCGTGGCGTCGCGAAGCGCTGTTCCCGCATACCAGTGGTCCCGCGTGACCAGATCCACTTGATGAGCGGTGAATCCAGCCTTCGTCAGGGCGTCGCGCCCCACGGCCTCGGGCCCGAACGCCGGTGCGGGGAGGCGCAATGCCGCGGAGGCTTCGGTGATCAGTTCCGCCGCAGTCACCGGTCGGGATCCGACGGCATGAAAGGCCCGTCCGTGCCTTTCTGGTGAAAGGGCCAGGCGGGCGGCCATTTGCCCCAGTTCTTTCACGCCGATGAGGGATAACAATGCCGACCCATCGCCTGGCCAGATCCCGGTTCGCAGCATTTTCACCAGGCCTGGAATGAACCATTGGTCGCCGGCGCCGAAAATCAGATTCGGCCTGATGACGGTGCCGCCGCTGTCGAGGACCATGCGGTCGGCTTCAGCTCGTGCGGCACTGATGGGCGACTGCGGGGAATACGTGCCGTCCTCTTCCGTGATCCCCCGGTGTGGACCGCTTCCGTACACGCTCGTGGTGCTGAGGTACACGAAGCGGTCGACACCGAGTCGGCGGCATTCCGCCAGGAGGTTCGCCGTGCCCTGACGATTGACCTCGTCCGCCAGCCGTGGATCCTTGCCGACGTAGGAGGCGGCGTGGATCAGCACGTCGACGCCGCGCAGCGCCTCTGCGAGGCTGTGAGGGTCCCCGAGGTCGCCGGGGACGGTGATACCGTGTGGGGCGAGGGGATGCTCCGCCGGTTTCCGTGACAGCACGCTGAGTCCGACGCCCTCGGAGCCGAGGAGTGAAGCCGCGATCCGGCTTCCGACGAAGCCCGTGGAACCCACCAGGAGGATCGCCGTCGGACGATCCACATCCCGGTGCGCCGTCTTGCCCGTCCCGGCGGTTGGGTCTTTCATAGAGACAAGTATTCCTCCTGACCCCACGACGAAAGGTCCTCCTCCGCAATGCAGCAGCGGGCAATCGAAACCCGGAGTTCCGTCATCGAAGGTGCTTCGAAGGTTTTTGAAAGCGCTGGATACGGCAACGCCAGCCTCAGTGAGATCTCCACGCAGTCGGAGGTCACCAAAGGCGCGTTGTATTTCCATTTCAAGTCGAAGGAGGAGATCGCCCTCGCGGTGATCGAAGCCCAGCACACTCGGTCGCGCGACGCGGGGGACAAGGTCACAGCCCTCGGGCGGAAGGCGCTGCCCACCATCATCGAGCTCTGCCGGGTGTTCGGTCAGCAGCTGCTCGACGACGTCGTGGTCAGGGCGGGGATCCGCCTCACCTTCGAAGCCTCCGCCTTCGACGCCGACGTCACCGGGCCGTACCAGGACTGGATCGACACCATGGCCTTTCTGGCGGCCCAGGCTCAGGCCGAGGGCGATATCCGCGACGACGTCGACGCGGCCGATTTCGCACGGTACCTGGTGGCGTCCTTCACCGGAGTGCAGATGGTCTCCAATGTCTTGACGGGACGCGCGGATGTCATGGAGAGGATCCGTCAGATGTGGGCCTTCATGCTGCCTGCCATCGCCACGGATCCCCGGCGCTGGGACACTCACGAGCTGTTCGCCCCTCAGCTGTAGAGGCCTCGGAGCGACATCAAGGTGGTGTCGCCCGCCGTGATGTCGACGTGGGCGGTTCCGTCACCGAGGCTCACGACGGTGACGGCCGCTTGATACCAGAGCTCCACGATGTGGTGGAACTCTGCGGTGAAACCGTGCAGATCGACGTCGGGCCTGCCCGCTGCCACGCGGATCGCCTGGCGTGCGGCCTCCACCAGGAGCATGCCCGGGACGTGGTCGAGAGGATGGTCGAAGAACACGGGGTGGGCGATGTCCACCACCAAAGGCCAGGTGGACGGCTCCCGGGAGGCTCCCAGCACCACGTGCCGACCATCCCGGTGGCCCACGTGTGCGCCCTTGAGGGCGCGCGCCGGGCGTGGTCCCGGCGGCTCGGGCGAGACTCGGGACCGGAAGCGCTGGTAGGTCCGCGCATCCAGGATCCGTGCGGCGGCCGAGCCGGTTCCGATCCTGAGGTTTCCGGACATGAAGCGCGCCGAGACCTCCAGCGAGGTGAAGACGCCGGCTCGTACCTGGGACCGGATCACCTCCAGGCCGACGATCACCTCGGTCGGCCGTCGGGGGTCACGGTCGAAGGGCGAGACCTCCAGAGCGAGGTGCGGCATGAGGAACTTGCGGTCCAGGGGGACGCCGCTGCTGTGAGCGAGCAGGATCACGGACTGCCGAAGGGTCTCGGCGAGGAGCATGGAATCGGTGGGGCCGCCGGGTCCACGGTAGAAGACATGCCAGCGGGGCCATTGTGCGCCCACGACGAAGTGATTCTCGTCCAGCCGCTGGATCTCCGTCAGCAGGACCTCCGACAATGAGGTCTTGTGGACGAGCTCCCGCGGCACGGTGGCAGAGAAGTCAAGATGTCGGCCCCCGGCGTCCTGCTGGAGGCCGACCGTTCCCATCGGTCTCCCAGCCGTGGAATAAGCCGCCATGATGCGCCCCCTCGTGGCTTGATGGTACAACTCCGCGGCGCTCCCGGGGAGGGGCCGCCGTGAAATGACAGGGGCGGTGCACCGGCGAACCGGTGCACCGCCCCTGAACCGGGATCGACGTGATCAGTTGGCCACGAAGTACAGGCGCTTGTTCACGAACTCGTCCATGCCCAGCGGGCCCAGCTCGCGGCCGAAACCGGAGCGCTTGACGCCGCCGAACGGCAGCTCGGCGCCTTCACCGGCGGGGGTGTTGACGTTGGCCATGCCGACCTGGAGCTTGTCCGCGATCTGACGGGCGCGGTCCTCGTCCTTGGCGAATACGGCGCCGCCGAGGCCGAACGGAGTGTTGTTGGCCAGCTCGAGAGCCTCCTCATCGCTCGTGACCTTGTAGACCACGGCCACGGGGCCGAACAGCTCCTCCTGGAAGGCGCGCATGTCCGGGGTGACGCCCGTGAGGACGGCGGGGGAGTAGTACGCGCTGTCGCCCTCGGCCAGGACGCCGCCAGCGTGCAGGGTCGCGCCCTTGGCGACGGCGTCCTGCACCTGGGCGTCCAGGTCCTCGGCCGCCCGGCGCGAGGACATGGGGCCGTAGGAGTTCTCGCCCGGCTCCAGCGGGTCGGCCGGCTTGACGGCCTGGGCCAGCTCGGTCAGCTCGGAGACGAAGTCGTCGAAGATGTCCTCCATGACGATCATGCGCTTGTTGGAGTTGCAGGCCTGACCCGTGTTGTAGATGCGGGTGCCCCACGCGGTGGCGGCGGCTTCCTTGATGTCATCGGAATCCAGGATCACGTACGGATCGGAGCCGCCGAGTTCCAGCACGGCCTTCTTCAGGGCCTTGCCGGCCTGGGCGCCGATGATGGCGCCGGCCCGCTCGGAACCGGTCAGCGAGACGCCCTGGATGCGCGGGTCCTCGATGATCGTGGAGATCTGATCGTGCGTGGCGAACACGTTGACGTAGGCGCCCTCGGGGACACCGGCGTCACGGAAGATCTGCTCGATGGCCAGTGCGGACCGCGGGCAGGACTCGGCGTGCTTCAGGAGCACCGTGTTGCCGAGCACGAGGTTCGGACCGGCAAAACGTGCCACCTGGTAGTACGGGAAGTTCCACGGCATGATGCCCAGCAGCGGACCGATCGGCAGGCGCTGGATGACGGCCTTGCCATCGGCGAGGGTCGGGACCTCCTGGTCCGCGACGAAGGCCGGGCCGTGCTCGGCGTAGTAACCGACGATCGCGCTGGAGAACTCGGCCTCCTCCACACCCTCGTGGAACGGCTTGCCCATCTCCGTGGCGGCGATGCGGGCGAGCTCCTCCTTGCGCTCCTCGAACAGTTCGGCGGCGCGCTGCACGACGGCGGCGCGCTCCTCGATGGTCCGCGATCCCCAGTCCTCGTAGGCGGTCTGGGCCTTGGTCAGCGCATCCTGCACCTCAGCATCGGTGGAGAAGGGGAACTCCTCCACGACCTCGCCGGTGGCAGGGTTGGTGACCCGGTAGCCCTGTTTTGTGGTCGTCGCCATTGAACGTGTCCTTTTCGCTTCAGCTACGAGATCCGGTGGGAACCGGACCTAATTTTCTACACGCATTCATTTTCCACTGGCAGGCGCGGTTCGGCCAGCCCCTGCCGGTCTTGCGGACGCCGTGCCTCACGAGCCTATCCCCGCGCGCCCCCTGAATGCGAAGGATTGCGTGGGGCCGGAAGACGTCGCCCGCGAAGGGTCTGTGACTCCGGCCACAAGGTCTGATGTGTAAATACTATAGTTCCAGATGATTTATTCCCAAGGGAGGTGCCCGGAAGCCGGTGCGCGGGCTGCTCTGGTCCCGGGGCGGGACTGTTGCTAGCCTGCCAAGTGTCCTGTGAGGACGCTCACGAAGCCGTCCCACGTCAGCTCGGGGCCTGCGGATCGGCACGAACCGTCCGGGGTCCCGCCTTCCCCTCAAGGAGCCGGGTCCATGGAACTCACCGCCACAGCAGCCCTCGTCACCGGAGGGGCCTCCGGCCTCGGAGCGGCCACGGCGGCCGCTCTTGTGGAGCGTGGGGCCCGCGTCTTCGCCCTGGACCTCCCGCAGCAACTGGAGCACGCTTCGGCGCCCGACGGCGTGACCTTCATCCCCGCTGACGTGACCGACGGGGCTCAGGTCCAGGCCGCCGTCGAGCAGGCCAGCGCTGAGCTGCCGCTCCGCACCGTGGTGAACTGTGCGGGGATCGCCCCGAGCCGCCGGATCCTCGGCCGGAACGGCGTTCACGACCCCCAACTGTTCGCCACGGTGCTCAACGTCAACCTCCTCGGGACCTTCACCGTTCTCGCCTATGCGGCTGAAGCGATCGCCGCCACGGCCCCGGACGACGACGACGGCCAGCGCGGCGTCATCATCAACACGGCCTCCGTCGCCGCGTACGAAGGCCAGATCGGCCAGGTGGCGTATTCCGCGTCCAAGGCCGGCGTCGTGGGCATGACCCTGCCCGCCGCACGCGACCTTGCACGGCACGGGATCCGGGTCTGCACCATCGCCCCCGGGATCGTGGACACCCCCATGCTCGCCACGGTGAGCGAGGAGTACCGGGCGGGCCTCGCCGCGAGTGTCCCCTTCCCACAGCGGCTCTGCCGCCCCGAGGAGTACGCCCGCCTGGTGACCATGATCGTCGAGCACGACTACCTCAACGGCGAGACCCTCCGGATGGACGGCGCCCTCAGGATGGCTCCGCAGTAGTCGGCGCGGGTTCTGGGGCGGCGCCGCCCCGGAACCCGAGGCTCAGCCCTCAGCGTTCGCCGGAGATTCCCCGTCCTGGAGGGCGTCGCTGAAAATGCCGAGCGGCACGTGGACGAGCTGCACGCCTCCCGCGGCGAGTGCCTGCTCGACTGCGGGCCGCACCTCCGCGGGGGCGCTCACCGAGACCCCGTGGCCCCCGAAGGCCGTGGCGAGCGCCGCCCAGTCCGGCTGGCGCAGGTCGACACCCACCGGAGCGATCCCACGGTCCGTCTCGTTCTGTTTGATCTCGGCGTAGCCGCCGTTGTCGACGCACACCACCACGAGGTCCAGGCCCTGCTCGACCGCCGTGGCGAACTCCTGCACCGCGAACATGAGGGCGCCGTCGCCCACCACGGCCACCACGGGGCGCTCCGGGGCCGCGACCTTGGCGCCGATGGCCGCCGGCAGCCCGTAGCCGAGCGTGGCGTACGCCGGGGTGTACAGGAACGAGTGCGGTTCGTCCTGGGGGATGAAGGTGGACGTGCCGAAGTAGGTGATCTGCGAGGAGTCGCCGGCGATGATCGTGTCCGCCGGGACCGCGGCCTGGATCTCGCACGCCAGGGCGGCGAGGTCCGGGGCCATCGCGCGGCCGGTGTCCTTCAACTCGACGCGGAGCTCGCTGAGCCGGGCCGTGAGTCCGGAGCCTCGCGGGTCCGGGCTCGTGAGGGCGGCGGTCGCCGCTTCCGAGAGCGCGCTCCGCACCGCCTCGAACAGCTGCGGGAGCACCGCCGCGCTGTGCCCCACCAGCCGGACGTCCGCGCTCAGGTTCGTGTCCATCTGGCGTTCCAGGATGTCCACCCGGATCACGGTGCCACGGGGCGCCACGTCGCCACCCCAGAGTTCGGCCTCGCCGACTTTGGAGCCCACGACCAGCAGGACGTCCGCGTCATTGCAGAGGGCCTGTGCCGCGGGAAGACGGATGTCGGAGCCGAGGGAGAGCGGATGGGATTCGGGGAGAGCGCCCTTCCCGTTCAGCGTCGTGACCACGGGCGCCGGCAGGGCTTCCGCCACGGCGCGCAGAGCGCCGCGGCCGGGCAGCGAGCCGCCGCCGGCCAGGATGACCGGGCGGGCCGCGCCGGCGAGCAGTCGCGCGGCGGTGGCGACGGCGTCGTCGTCCGCGGGGGAGGGGGCCGGTGCGGGGCGTGCGGCGAGCCGCCGGCTGCTCAGCGCGGCGGGACCTTCCAGGACGTCGAGCGGCACCTCGAGGTGGACCGGGCGCGGACGGGTGCCGCGGAACAGCGCGAAGGCCCGGTGGATCGCCTCCACGGCCTCCTCGGCGGACGTGGCGCGCAGGCTCCATTCGACGATCGCCCCGGCGGCCGCCGTCGAATCCTTCGTCTCATGCAGCGCTCCACGGTCCGCGAACTCGTCGCCCAGCGCCGGACCGGGGGAGAGCAGGAGGAGGGGGCGGGACTCGCAATAGGCCGTCCCAGCCGCCGAGAGGGCGTTGAGCAGACCCGGGCCGGAGGTCGTGATGACGACGCCGGGCAGTCCCGTCTGCTGGGCCCAGCCGTCCGCGGCATACCCGGCGCCCTGCTCGTGGCGGCTCGTCACGGGGTGGATGCCCAGGGGCGCCAGGTGCCGGTAGAACTCGAGATTGTGGGTGCCGGGGATGCCGAAGACGGTGTCGATGCCGTAGTTGCTGAGTGTCGTCATGATCGCGAGGCCGGCGTTGGCGTAGGGGCCGGACTCGATCGGCTGCTGTTCGGGGGAGGTGATGGTGTTCATGTCTCAGTCCTGGGTCGCGTGCTGTGCGGGGAAGGCGGTGGGGGTTCCGGCGAGGAAGCGGCGCCGCCCGTCCACCCAGGTCTGCAGGACCTGGATCCGGGCGATGTCCTCCTCGGGGACCGTGAGCGGGTCGGCGGACAGCACCGCGAAGTCGGCCCGCTTGCCGACTGCGAGGGACCCGAGATCGGTCTCCCGTCCGATCGCCCGGGCGGCCGTCAGGGTGTGCGCCTTCAGGGCCTCTTCACGGCTGATGCGCAGGTCGAGGGAACCCAGCCGGTGGCCGCGCCGGGTGACCCGGGTGACCGCGGCCTGGATGGCTTCGAGGGGCAGCGGATCCGCCACCGGGGCGTCGGAGCTGATGGTGACCGGCACGCCCGCCCGGACGAATTCGCCGAGCGGATTGAAGCGCTCGCCCGGTGTGCCGATGGCGGCCGTGACCCCTTCGCCCCAGTTGTAGTAGTGCTGCGGCTGATTGACCGGGTGGATGCCGGCGGCGGCCATCCGCTCGATCTGCTCGGGCGTCGGCAGGCCGCAGTGCTCGATGCGGTGCCGGGCGTCCTCGTCCGGACGGTCCTCCAGGGCGGCCTCGATCGCCCCGATGACCATCTCGAGTGCGGTGGGGGACTGCGCGTGGGTGGCCGTCTGGATGCCCGCCGCGTGCGCCTTGCGGATCAGCTCCCGGTACTCGGCGGGCTCGTGATAGAGCTGGCCGGTCCGGCACGGATCGCCGACATAGCCGTCCGGGAAGTACGCGGTCCAGCCGCCGAGAGTCCCGTCCGCGTAGAGCTTGATCCCGGCGAAGCTCAGCATGTCGTTGCCGAAGGCGCCGTGCAGGCCCATCTCGAGTGCGTCGTCGAGCAGATGGGACAGCAGGTACATGCTGACGCGGGTCTTCAGGCCGTCGGCTTCGGCGAGACGCAGGTACATGTCGAACTCGCGGCGGGACACCTGGGCGTCGCCGATGGCGGTCACACCGCCGGCCAGGAACTTCTCCTGGGCGGCCGCCAGCTGGCGGAGATGCTCCTCCGGGGCGTCGGCGACGTGGAAGTTCGGACCGTGATGGCCCACCTTCACGCCGTGCACCCCGGTCAGGACGTTGCAGGCGGCGTCGGACAGCTCGCCCGTGAGCTCGCCGTCGGCGTCGCGGAAGAACTCGCCGCCCGCGGGATTCGGGGTGTCCCGCGTGACGCCGTGGAGCTCCAGGGTGTAGGTGTTCACGACGCCGCCGTGCCCCGAGGCGTTCATCAGGTACACCTCGCGGTCCGTGGCCACCTGGTCCAGCTCGTGCCGCGTGGGGTGCCGGCCCTCGGCGAGGTTCCGGTGCTCGTAGCCGTAGCCGCGCACGGGCCGGCCGGCCGGCAGATCGCGCGCGGCCTCCTGGAGGAGCGCCACGATCTCGGGAATGGAGCCGGCTTTCTCCGGGCCGCAATCCACCCAGGTCATGAGCTGGCCGTACATGAGCGGGTGGGCGTGCGCGTCGATGAAGCCGGGCACGACGACGGCGCCGCCCAGGTCGACGACCTCCGGCGCCGCCGGGCTGATCGCCGCCGCTGCCGCAAGGCAGTGCTCGAGCGTCCCGGTCGCGGCGATGTCCTGGCCGAAGACGAGGAGGGCCTCCGGCGAGGACCCGTCCTCCAGGGTGTGGAAGGTGGCGTGGTGGAGCACCACCGGGTGTGCCTGGGCGGCGGACCGGTGGAAGGTGGTGAGGGTGCGCATGGGAGGCTTTCTCGGTCGATGAGGCGAGGGGTGGGCGGACGATCCGTGGCGGCTGGCACCGGGTGCGGGAGTCCCGCGCCAGAGAATCCGCGTCAGCGGACTTCCGTCAGAGGACCTTCGAGAGGAAGGACCGGGTGCGTTCGTGCTGCGGGTTCAGGAGGACGTCGTCCGGGAGGCCCTGCTCCACGATCACACCGCCGTCCATGAAGACGACGACGTCGGCCACTTCACGGGCGAACCCCATCTCATGGGTCACCACGATCATGGTCATGCCGCTCGCGGCCAGCTGCTTCATCACGTCGAGCACTTCGCCCACGAGCTCCGGGTCCAGGGCCGAGGTGGGTTCGTCGAACAGCATGAGGTCCGGCTTCATGGCGAGGGCCCGGGCGATCGCCACCCGCTGCTGCTGACCGCCCGAGAGCTGGGACGGGTAGTTGTTGGCACGCTCGGCCAGGCCGACCTTGGCCAGGAGTTCCCTGGCTTCGTTCTCGGCCTGGGCCTTGGGGGTCTTGAGCAGCTTGGTGGGGCCGAACATCACGTTCTCCAGGGCGGTCATGTGCCCGAAGAGATTGAAGCTCTGGAACACCATGCCGATGCGGGAGCGTCGTCGGTCGATCTCGGCGTCGGACGCCTCGACCAGGCGGTCACCGTGCACGTTGTAGCCGATCATCTGGTCATTGACCAGGATGGCGCCGGCAGTGGTGACCTCGAGGTGGTTCACGCAGCGCAGCAGCGTGGACTTGCCGGAACCGGACGGGCCGATCAGGCACACCACCTGCTGCGGTTCCACCCGGAAATCGATCCCCTTGAGGACCTCGACCGGGCCGAAGCTCTTGTGGACGTTGAGGAACTCGACGGTAGCCATCAGCGGGCCTCCTTCTTGGCGGGCTTGGCCGGGCGGGCGGTGCCCTTGGAGTACTTCTTCTCGAGCCGCGACTGGAACCAGCTGAGGATGCTCGTCAGGGCGATGTACCAGATGCTGGCCACGATCAGCAGGGGGATCTGCTTGAGGTTCTGGGCGTAGATCTGCTGGGCGTTGTAGAGCAGATCGCCGACGCCGATCACGATCACGAGGGACGTGGTCTTGAGCATCGAGATCACGTTGTTGCCGATGGGCGGGATGATCACCTTCATGGACTGGGGGATCACCACGTACCAGAGGGTCTTCAGGTGGCTGAAGCCCATGGACCGGCTGGCCTCGGTCTGCCCGGCGGGAACGCTCAGCAGACCGGCCCGGATGATCTCCGCCGTGTACGCCGCCTCGTTCAGTCCGAGACCCAGGATGGCCGCTCCCATCAGGGAGATGACGTCATTGGTGTTCCACTCGACGAAATTCGGTCCGATGAACGGGATGCCGATGCCGATCGTCGGGAACAGGGCCGCGGCGAAACCCCAGAACAGGAGCTGGACGAGCAGCGGTGTGCCGCGGAAGAACCAGATGTAGGCGCCTGCGACGCCGGAGATGAGCCGGTTGGGGCTCATCCGCATGACGGCCAGGACCATCCCGACCGCGAAGCCGATGACCTCGGCGATGACCGTCAGCTCCAGGGTGAGGAGCAGCCCGGCGAGGATGCGCGTGTCGAAGAGGTACTTGCCGACGGTGGGCCAGCCGAAGCCGTGGTTGGTCAGCAGGGTGCCCACCATCAGGACGAGGAGGAGGGCGATGACGATGACGGAGACCACCTGCCCGGGGCGCCGTCGTTTCAGGACGGGAAGGCCGGACATGGCCAGGTAGTCGATCCGGCCGTGGTCTTCGGTCACGGTTCCGGGGCTGGAAGGGGTCACGGGGTGCTCCTGGTTTCGGCGCGCGGGCTACTTGACGGGGTTGATCTCGGAGGCCGGGATCGCGGAGGCCGACATGCCCCAGGCGGAGAGGATCTTCTGGTAGGTGCCGTCCGCCATGAGCGAGCCGAGAGCCTTCTGGAACGCCTTGGCGAGCGAGGCGTCCGCCTTGTTCGTGATCACGCCGGTGAGCGCCGGTTCCACGAGGATGCTGTCCACGGCGGAGAACACGTCCGGCTGCAACTGCGAGTAGTACGCCACCAGGGCGTTGTCGGCGGCCATGGCCTGAGCGCGGCCCGTGGAGACGGCCTGGTTCACGTTGTCCTGCTGCGGGAGGATCAGTGCGGTGATCTGGCCCTTGCCGGCGTCCGCGCACTGCTTCTGGAAGGCGGGGAGGACGGAGAGCGCCTGCGTGGTGCCGGTCTGAGCCGCCACGGTCTTGCCGCACAGGTCCTCCACCTTCTGCACGCCGGACGGGTTGCCCTTCTTCACCATGACGGACGTGCCGCCCTTCATGTAACTGACCATGTCCACCTGCGCGGCTCGGTCGGCGGTGATGGAGAAGGCGGCCCAGGACGCGTCATAGCGCTTGGCCTGGACGCCGGCGATGATCCCATTGAAGTCGCCCTTGCTGAAGTCTGCCTTCAGACCCATCTTCTTGCCGACGGCGACGGCGAGGTCCGGCTCGAGGCCCACGAAGGCGCCGCTGCTGTCGGTGAAGGTGATGGGGGCGTAGGTGGGGTCGGTGACGAGGCTGAGGGCGCCCCTCTGCTTGAGGGCCGCCGGCACGAGGGCTTCGACGGCAGGGTCGGCCTGCACGGCCTCCGCGGCGGCACGGCCTCCCGCGCCGACTCCGCCGGGGGCGTTGGTGCCGGAGGCTCCCGGGTTGCCCGCCGCCGTCGGGGTCTCGGTGTTGGTGCAGGCTGCGGTGCCGGCGACGAGCGCGAGGGCGGTCAGGGTGAGAGCGGTGCGGCGGACCAGGCGGCCGGCGGTGATCTTCTCGGCGGTCTTCTTCGGGGTGGGTTTTTTCATGGGGGTCTTCCTTGGCGGCTGGGCGGGGAGGCAGCTGGGGTGCTGTTGAAAACTTCAATAAGTTCAACTTATTATTTGAGTGATGCGAGTCACTGTCAAGGGCGATCCGCTAGCGTTCTGAATGTCACTGCAATCCGTCAGGAGGAAGTCCATGGGCACCGTGGTGCGTCGCAGGAGCAATGCCGTCACCGAGGAGGCCATCGCTGAACGGCGGGTCGAGATCCTTCGCTCCACCGCGTCCGTGATCGTGCATTCCGGCCTGTCCGGCTGTTCCTTCGGGGCGGTGTCGGACGCCACGGGGTTCAGCGTGGGCATGATCCAGCACTACTTCCGCACGCGGGACAAGCTGATCGAGGCCTGCGTGGAGCACCGCATGGAGGAATCCGAGGCCGAGTGGCGGCAGATCGCCTCCCGGGACGGTGAAGCGGACGCCGCCCGCAAGCTCCGCGGTCTGATCGACTATGCGGTCATGGGGGAGAAGGACTTCACCGATGCCTGGGGCTTCTGGTTCGAGCTCTATGCCGCCGCACGCCTGGACCCCTCCCTGGCGGAGAAGGTCAATGACCGGCTCCGCTACTGGCAGCGGCTCTTCACCGAGGCGATCCAGGACGCGCTTGACTCCGGCCAGGCCGTCACCGACCGCACCGTGGAGGACGTGGTGAACTCGGTCCTGGGGCTCACCGATGGACTCGCCTTCCAGGCGATCAACGGCACCTTCGGCATGACCGCGCCGCGCATGCACGCGATCCTCCACAGCTTCGTCGAATCCGAACTGCAACTCCCTCGCGCGACGGCGGGCGTCACCGCCGTCGACTATCACTGAAATCACGCCAGACCGGCGACGACGCCGGTGCCGCACCGACCCTGAATGAGGCGACCATGAGCACAACCCCCACCTTCCTCCAGCCCGCCGCCCGCGCGGCCGGCTACCGTCCGTCCCCGGTGCGCGACTTCTGGGAGGTCTCGATGCAGCCCGGCGTGATCTCGCTGGCCGGCGGCAACCCGGATCTCACCGTCCTTCCCCTCGCGGAGCTGGGATCCGCCGCCTCGCGGATCGTCACGGAACGCGGCATGGAAGCGCTTCAGTACGGCTCCGGAACCGGGACGCAGGGCGCACGCGACGCCGTCGTGCGGGTCATGGCGGCGGAAGGCATCCCGGTGGACGCGGACAGCGTCCAGATCACCGCGGGCTCGCAGATGGCCCTGGAACTGGTCATCAAGCTGCTGTGCGATCCGGGAGATGTGATCCTGGCCGAGGGGCCCACGTATGTGGGCGCACTCGGCGTGTTCGCGGGCCTGCAGGTGGAGGTGGAGCATGTCGCCATGGATCAGGACGGCCTGCGGCCCGATGCGCTCGAGGAGGCGATCGCCCGGCTGCGCTCGCAGGGACGGACGGCAAAGGCGCTCTACACGATCCCGAACTTCCACAACCCCACAGGGATCACCCTCTCGGCGGAGCGGCGCCCGCAGGTGGTCGACGTGTGCCGCCGCGCCGGAGTGCCCATCATCGAGGACAACCCCTACGGCCTGCTGTCCTTCGACGGCGAGGTCCAGCAGAGCATGCGGCAGCTCGACCCGGAGAACGTCATCTACCTCGGCTCGTTCTCCAAGATCGTGGCGCCCGGTCTCCGGGTGGGCTGGGCCGTGGCGCCCGAGCCGCTGCGCCGTCCGCTGCAGCTCGCCTCCGAAGCCACGACCATCTGCGCCTCGGTGCTGAGCCAGGCGCTCATCGAGGAGTACGTGCTGGGTCACGACTGGCAGGCGGCGCTCACGACGGCGCGTGGCCTGTACCGCGGCCGGGCCGCGGCCGTGCGGGAGGCGCTGGAGGAGCACATGCCGGCGGGGACGCGCTGGAGCACGCCACGCGGCGGCTTCTTCACCTGGCTCGACCTGCCCGAGGGTGTCTCCTGCCACACGGTGCTGGATGCGGCGATCGACGCCAAGGTGGTCTTCGTTCCGGGGACCGCGTTCTACGACGGTCCGGACTTCGGCGTCGGCGCGCCGGGCCTCTCGCAATTGCGGCTCGCGTTCTCGCTGGAGGACGAGGACACCCTGCGGGAAGGCGTGAAGCGCCTGGGCGGCGCCATCGCCGGTCGGTGAGCCGGAGCAGAGGGATCGCGCGCAGGTGATGCGAGGCACGGGGAGAAGGGCCGGCCGCGGCGTGGCTGCGGCCGGCCCTCGCACAGCGCCGCGAACCGCAGCGCGGTGCGGCGGGCGGTCCGGCCCGGATAAAATCTGACGGTGAAAGAAACCCTGCCTCCCTGCCCCGAGTGCTCCAGCGAGTACACCTACGAGATGGGCGCGCTCCTCGTGTGCCCGGAATGCGCCCACGAATGGGAGCCCGCGTCCGCCGAGGAGAGCGCGGAGAAGGTCATCAAAGACGCCGTCGGCAATGTGCTCGCCGACGGCGACACCGTCACGATCATCAAGGACCTGAAGGTCAAGGGCAGTCCCACCGCCATCAAGGTGGGCACCAAAGTCCGGAACATCCGGCTGATCGAGGGCGTGGGGGATCACGACATCGACTGCAAGGTGGACGGCTTCGGGCCCATGCAGCTGAAGTCCAGCGTGGTCAAGAAGGTCTGATCCGGACCGGTCTGCGCTCCCGCGGCGTAGGCTGACACCGAGCGCTCTGAGACAGAGCACCGTGACTCAGGGCACTGGAGGACCACGAGCGACAGGAGACGCGATGTCCGCAACCACCGAGGCGACCACCGTGGCCGGGCTGATGGAAGAGCTTGCGGCACTGGATGATCCGCGGGCCCGTGAGGTCAACCTCCGGCACGGCGACGATCACGGCGTCAATCTCAGCAAGCTGCGGGCCATCGCGAAGCGCCTGAAAACCCAGCAGGACCTCGCCCGCGGGCTCTGGGCCACCGGCGACACCGCGGCCAGGCTGCTGTCCCTGCTGATCTGCCGTCCCAAGGACTTCAGTCGCGACGAACTCGACACCATGCTGCGCGAAGCCCGCTCCCCGAAGGTGCAGGACTGGCTGGTGAACTACGTCGTCAAGAAGTCCCCGCACACCGAGGATCTGCGGCTCACGTGGTTCGCGGACGAGGACCCCGTGGTGGCGAGTGCGGGATGGATGCTCACGGTGGACCGGGTCGCCAAGAAGCCTGAGGGCCTGGACCTCGACGGCCTCCTGGACACGATCGAGGGGACGATGAAGGAAGCGCCGGAGCGCCTGCAGTGGGCGATGAATCACTGCCTCGCGCAGATCGGCATCGAACATCCGGCCCTGCGGGCCCGTGCCCTGGAGATCGGGGAGCGGCTCGAAGTCCTCAAGGACTACCCCACGCCGCCGGGCTGCACCTCGCCCTTCGCCCCGGTGTGGATCACCGAGATGGTGCGTCGCAAGGAGGCCTGAACCGGCCGACGTCGTGGGGCGGCTCAGATCACCCCGAGAGCGAGCATCGCGTCGGCCACCTTGGTGAATCCCGCGATGTTCGCCCCGGCGGAGTAGCTCCCCGGCACGCCGTACTCTTCGGCTGTTTCGAGGCACCGGTCGTGGATGCCCCGCATGATCTCCTCGAGCCGCTGCTCCGTGTGATCGAAGGTCCACGCGTCACGGGAGGCATTCTGCTGCATCTCCAGGCCGCTCGTGGCGACCCCGCCCGCGTTGGCGGCCTTGCCCGGCGCGAAGGTCACCCCGGCCTCGGCGAACACCTTCACCGCGTCGGGACTGCACGGCATGTTGGCACCCTCGGCGACGACCGTGCAGCCGTTGCGGGCCAGCTCGAGTGCGTCCCCGCCGTCGAGCTCATTCTGCGTGGCGCAGGGGAGCGCGATGTCGCAGGGAACTTCCCAGATCGACGCGCCGGTGACGAAGCGCGCCGCCGGACGGAACTCGAGGTAGTCGGCGATCCGGCCCCGGCGCACCTCCTTGATCTCCTTGAGGGCGTCCAGATCGATCCCGGTCTCGTCCACGATGAAGCCGGTGGAGTCCGACGCGGCCACCACCGTCCCGCCGAGCTGATGGACCTTCTGGATGGCGTAGGTGGCCACATTGCCCGAACCGGACACCACCACCTTCTTGCCGTCGAAGGAATCGCCACGGGCCCGGAGGATCTCGTCGGTGAAGAACACGGCGCCGTACCCGGTGGCTTCGGTCCGGACCAGTGAACCGCCCCAGCTGAGCCCCTTGCCCGTGAGGACGCCGGACTCGTAGCGGTTGGTGATGCGCTTGTACTGGCCGAAGAGGTAGCCGATCTCGCGGCCCCCGACGCCGATGTCGCCTGCGGGCACATCCGTATGCTCCCCGATGTGCCGGTACAGCTCGGTCATGAACGACTGGCAGAAACGCATGATCTCGCCGTCGGACCGCCCCTTGGGGTCGAAGTCGCTGCCGCCCTTGCCGCCGCCGATCGGCAGACCGGTGAGGGAGTTCTTGAAGATCTGTTCGAAGCCCAGGAACTTCACGATGCCCAGGTAGACCGAGGGATGGAAACGGAGACCGCCCTTGTACGGCCCGAGCGCGGAGTTGAACTCGACCCGGAACCCGCGGTTGATCTGCGTGACGCCGCGGTCGTCCACCCACGGCACGCGGAAGATGATCTGCCGTTCGGGTTCGCACATCCGGCGGATGATGGCGGCGTTCGTGTACTCCGGATGCTTGGTGACGACGGGGCCGAGGCTGTCGAGGACCTCACGCACTGCCTGGTGGAATTCGGCCTCGCCGGGGTTCCTCTGGAGCACTTCGTCATAGATCTCCTGCAGAGCGGTGTGCAGCGCGGCCATTGATGTCCCCATGTTCCTCGTCGGCGGTTCGGTCGGTGTGCCGGAGGAGTCCACGGTTCCCCGGCCGTTGACTCGGAAGTCTGCCACGGACGGTCGGCGGGGGCTCTGCGAAGCCGATTGTGACGCCCTGAGCGGACGTGAGTCGGGTGGAAAACGGCCTCGCGCGGAAGTTTTTCAGTGAGCTGAATCACAGTCATTTACAGGGCTTTGAGCGTCCGCGACCGGATCCGCACGTCCGGAAAGCCCGGAAACTCCTTGAGTAAAACATTTTACTTCCCTACGTTGGGCGCAGGCTCCGCAACGGCTCCGGCGGCCGGGGCGGACAGAACGCCTCACATGACCGGATTCAGAGAAAGCAGGCAGCGTTGGCATCCGAACTGTATGGGAACGCCAGGTTCTTCACCGCGGACAAACGACGGTGGGCGGAGGCCCTCCTTGTCGTCGACGGGCGGATCGCCTACGTCGGAGATCCGGAGACCGCGCGGCGTCTCGCCGGTCATGACGTCCGGGAGATCGACCTGGACGGCGCCACCGTGCTGCCCGGCTTCGTGGACGGACACGCCCATGTCGTCGGCACGGGGGAGGCCGCCGCTCAGGTGGATCTGTGGGGCGCCAAGGACCTTGAGGAGATCCAGCGGCGGATCGGGGAGTGGGCCGCCGGCCACCCGGAATCCCCGGTCATCCGGGCCCACGGCTGGAACCACGGGGCGCTCCCGGGCGGCGTGCCGGACCGGCGCCAGCTGGACGCGGTGGTCGCCGACCGTCCGGTGTTCGCCCAGGCCTACGATTTCCACTCGATCTGGCTCAACACCGCAGCCCTGGACCTGGTGGGCATCGACGCTGAAACCCGGAACCCACCCGGCGGCACGGTGCACCGCGACGCCGAGGGCCGCGCGACCGGATACGTCGACGAGACCGCCATGCACCGCCTGGTCTGGCCCGCGCTGGACGAGCACGTGACGGACGCGGACCGGGACGCGGCTCTCGCCGCCGCACTGGAGAGCTACCGGCGGACGGGCGTCACCGCCACCACGGACATGGCGCTCGACGACGGCGACCTCGCCGCCATGCGGCGCGCCGAACGCGACGGCACGCTCACCGCCCGCATCGTGGCGCACTGGCGGGTCCAGCCGACGGGTGACCTCGCCCAGAACCTCGCCCAGGTCGACAAGGTCGCGGACCTGGCCGCCGAACACCGTTCCGAATGGCTCCGGATCGCCGGGATCAAGGTCATGGTGGACGGCACCGTCGACGGCTGCACCGCCGCGCTGGGCGCGCCCTACGCCGACGGGAGCAGCGCCGACCCGGTCTGGAGCCTCGAGGAGCTCGCCCCCGTCGTGGTCGCCGCGGATGCCGCCGGGCTCCAGGTGGCGATGCACGCGATCGGCGACGAGGCGATACGGATCGCGATCGCCGCCGTCGAGCGCGCGGTGACGGAGAACGGGCCGGCACAGCGACGCCACCGGATCGAGCACCTGGAAGTGGCGGATCCTGCCGACATCGAACGTCTCGCGGCACTCGGCATCACCGCCAGCATGCAGCCCGTCCACGCCGACCCGGCCATCCAGGACAATTGGCGGGCTCAGCTCGGGGACGCCCGCGTCGAGCGGGGCTACCCGTGGCCGGAGATGAGCGACGCCGGCGCACCCCTGGTCTTCGGCACCGACTCGCCCACCTCGCCCGAGGCCCCGCTGCCGAACATGTACGTCGCCGCCACCCGGCGCTCCGCGCTCGACCCGAGCCGCGAGGCCAATCTCCCGCGGTATGCCGTGCCGCTGACCGATTCCGTGGAACACGCGACGCGGGACGCCGCCTGGGCCTGCGGCTCCGAGGACCGTTACGGGCGGCTCGCCGCAGGGCTCCATGCCGATTTCATCGTGCTGGACCGCGACATCTTCAGCGCGCCGCTCGAGGAGCTCCTGGAAGCGCGCGTGGTGCGGACCGTCGTCGGGGGCAGGACCGTGCACCTGGCGCAGGACGCGCCGGGCGACCGGCAGTGCGCCGCAGAGGAAAGGATCCCGGCATGAGCGGACGGATCGACACCGGGCAGGCCACCCCGGTCACGTCACCGGCGCCGTCCCAGGTCCGGCGCCGCGGTGCCGACTGGGGGCTGGTGCGCTTCATCGCGCAGCGGATCGGCGGCCTGCTCGCCACCCTGTTCGTCGCGAGCCTGGTGGTCTTCGGGGCACTGTACGCCGCGCCCGGCAACCCGCTCACGTTCCTCACCCATGGCAGGTCGCTCCCGCCCGAAGGGATCGCCCAGCTGAAAGCCCAGTACCACCTCGACGATCCGCTGTGGCTCCAGTACCTCCGGTGGCTGGGCGGCGTGCTGCACGGCGACTTCGGCACCTCGATCATCTACAACCAGCCGGTCTCCGATCTGCTGGCGGCCCGGGCCTCGAACACGGTGCTCCTGGTGGCGATGGCCGCCGTGATCGTGCTCGTCTTCGGACTGGTGATCGGGGTGTTCGCGGGCCTCAAGCCCGGCCTCGTGTCCCGGTCCACCATGGGCTTCGCGACGGCCATCATGGCCGTCCCGACGTTCGTGGCGGCAGTGCTGCTCATCCTGGTCTTCGCCGTGAATCTGGGCTGGTTCCCGGTGTTCGGTGCGGGGGCTCCGGGCCCGGACGCGGTCTACCACATGGTCCTTCCGGCGCTGGGCCTGGCCCTGGCGTCGGTGGCTTTCGTGGCACGGCTCGCTCAGGCCGCCATCCGGCAGGAGCTGCAGGCCGACCATGTGCAGACCGCCATCAGCCGGGGTCTGCCGCGCCGGTTCATCATCCAGCGGCACGTCATCCGCAACGCGGCCATGCCCGTGCTGACGGTGGCCGGCCTGACCATCGCCGGCCTCATCGCGGGCAGCGTCGTGGTGGAGCAGGTGTTCCAGCTCGGCGGCTTCGGACAGTTCCTGGTGTCGAGCGTGCAGCAGAAGGACTTCCCCGTGGTCCAGGCGATCTGCCTGGTCTATGTGGGGTCCTTCATCCTGCTGAACACGGTCATCGACATCCTCTACTCGCTGCTCGACCCCCGCGTCTCGCTCGGAAGGAGCTCCTCATGACCACCGCCACCGCCGACCGTCGCATGATCGCCCGGAGTGCGCGCCGTCTCCGCCGGTCCGGGTCCCTCGGGCCGTCCGGCCGGATCGCGGCCGGGGTCCTGGCCGCCATCGTCCTGCTGGCCGTGCTCGGGCCCCTGCTGGCGCCGGTCGATCCCAACGCCGTCAGCCTTTCCGAGGCCTATCAGGATCCCAGCGCGGAGCACTTGCTCGGAACCGATGGCAACGGACGTGACCTGCTGGCGCGCCTCCTGGTCGGCGCCCAGACCGCGCTGCTCGGCCCGTTCCTGGTGGTGCTCGTCTCCACCGTGCTCGGCACCGCGCTCGCTCTGGCGGCCGTATGGTTCGGCGGCTGGTTCGACCAGGTGTCGGTGCGGGTGATGGACGCCGTGTTCGCCTTCCCGGGGCTACTGCTGGCCATTCTGGCGACGGCGCTCTTCGGGGCGGGTCTGACGGCGGCCATCGCGGCCCTCGCCATCGCCTACATCCCGTACATCGGGCGGATCGTCCGCAGCGCGGCGCTCCGGGAACGGAATCTGCCCTATGTCGCGGCCCTGCGGGTGCAAGGCGTCCGGGGGCTCCTGATCTCCCTGCGGCATATCCTGCCGAACATCGCAGGCCTCATCGTCGCCAATGCCACCCTGGCGTTCGGATTCGCGCTCATGGACCTCGCCGGTCTCTCCTTCATCGGCCTCGGGGTGCAGCCGCCCACCGCGGACTGGGGCGCCACCGTCGGCACCGGGATGTCGGGCATCCTCCAGGGCCACCCGGATGAGGCGCTCTTCGCGAGTGCTCTCATCGTCATCACGGTCGCCGCCGTCAACGTGCTCGGCGACCGCCTCACCGAACGCTCGGAGGCCCGCTCATGATGTCCTTCACCACGGCCGCCACTCCGCGAGAGGCTTCCCGGCGGGCTTCCGCGGGACCGCTCCTGACCGTCGACGGACTCACCGTGAAGCTGCCCGTCGCCCACGAACTGCGGACCGTGCTCCGCGACGTCTCGTTCGAACTGGAGGAGGGCAAAGCGCTCGGGCTCGTGGGTGAATCCGGGTCCGGGAAGTCCATGACCGTCCGCACGATCGCCCGGCTCCTGCCTCCCGGGGCGGAGGTCTCGGGACAGGTGCGCTTCGACGGCCAGGAGGTCTTCGACCTTCGCGGCGAAGCGCTGCGCAGATACCGGGCCGGGGACGTGTCCATGATCTTCCAGGACGCCCGTGCCCACACCAATCCCGTCCGCAGGATCGGCGACTTCCTCACCGAGGCTCTGCGCACGAATCAGAGGATGCCGCGGAAAGCCGCGGAGGCACGCGCCGTCGCGCTTCTGGACGAAGTGGGCATCCACGATCCCGAACGGCGCCTGCGGCAGTTCCCGCACGAACTGAGTGGCGGGCTGCTGCAGCGGGTCATGATCGCCGCCGCGGTGGCCGTCCGGCCCCGCCTGATCCTGGCCGATGAACCGACGACGGCGCTCGACGTCACCACGCAGGCGGAGGTCATGGTGATCCTCCAGCGGATGCAGGCGGAGTACGGGATGTCGATGCTCTTCATCACGCACGACCTGGAACTGGCCAGCGCCGTCTGCGACGACACGGTGGTGTTCTACGCGGGACAGGTCGTGGAACGTCAGGCCGCGTCGCGGCTGCACCACGACCCGTTGCATCCCTACACCGCAGCGCTCGTCCGCGCCCGGCCGGAGATCACCCATCGGGCGGATCGCCTCCCGGCGCTGCCGGGTCACCCCACCACGGCCTACGAGGCGCCGGACGGCTGCGCCTTCGCCCCGCGCTGCCCGTTCGCCGAGGAAGCGTGCCGGGCCGGGGTGCCGCCGCTGCTGCAGATCGGCGGGCTCGGGGACAGCCGCTGCCTGAGGATGCCCGAGCTGCACGGGAAGCTGCTGGCCCGTCCGTCGGAAGCTGCGGACGCTGTCCCGGTCGTAGCCGGAGCCGTGCCCGGCGGCGACGCGCCGTCGACCGTCGAACCGGGGGAGGAGACCCTGTGAGCACCACACCATTGCTCGTCGTCGAGCAGCTGACCAAGAAGTTCGGCAAAGGACGCCACGAGGCCACCGCGGTCGCGGGGATCGGCTTCGAACTGCGGGAGGGCGGTTCGCTGGGCATCGTGGGGGAGTCGGGGTCCGGCAAGACCACCACGGCTCGGATGATCATCGGCCTGGAGGAGCCCACGGAAGGGCGGATCCTGTTCCGCGGAGAGGATCGCACCCGGCCGGCCCGGACGGTCCGTGAGCTGCGGGCCCGCGGACGGAACATCCAGATCGTCTTCCAGGACCCGTACACGTCGCTCGACCGCCGCCAGAGGATCGGGGAGTGCCTCGCCGAGGTGCTCGGCGTCCACTTCCGGCTCGACCGGGAGGAGACCACGAAACGGGTGCGGGAGCTCGGCGAGCTCGTGGGCCTGGAAGAACGCCAGCTGAACGCCCTGCCGAAGGCTCTCTCCGGCGGGCAGCGGCAGCGCGTGGCCATCGCCCGGGCGCTCGCCGCCGAGCCGGAGATCCTCATCCTCGATGAGGCGGTCTCCGCCCTCGACGTCTCCATCCAGGCGCAGATCCTCAACCTGCTCTCCGACATCCGCGAGGAACGGGGCGTGAGCTACCTGTTCATCAGCCATGACCTCGCGGTCATCCGCCAAGTGTGCGACGACACGATCGTCATGCGGCATGGCACGGTGGTCGAGCACGGTCCCACTGCCGACGTGCTCGACCGTCCTCAGCATCCCTACACCCGCCTCCTGCGTGACAGTGTTCCGCGCGAGGGCTGGGATCCCGTCACCGTCTCTGCGCGGTCCTGATTTCTGCACCACCCTTCTCAAGGAGCCACCATGCACCATCCCTCCACCCTCAGCCCGCGCCGCCGCGGCGCCTCGGCGGTCGCCATCGGCCTGATCGCCGTCGCGGCTCTCGCCGCTTGCAGCAGCAAAGCCGTGCAGACGACGACGTCGGGCACGGACGGCGGCCTGACAACGCTCACCCCCGCGGGCGGTGCCGACGTCGGCAAGGTCACCTGGAACGTCTTCCAGGGCGAACCGCAGACCGTCGATCCCTTCCACGCCGCCGACTACACCCCGAACATGATCAACTCGAACATGTGCGAGAGCCTGCTCCAGCAGACCCCTGACTTCCAGATCAAGCCGGGCCTGGCGAAGACCTTCACGAACCCGGACCCGCTCACCTGGGTCTACGAGCTGCGGGACGACGTCACCTTCTGGGACGGCACCCCGATGACCGCGGACGACGTTGCCTACAGCCTCGACGTGAATCTGAAGGACAAGACCTCCTTCTACAACTACCTTTACGCGAACGTCGCCTCCGTGGCGAAGAGCGGCGAGCACCAGGTGACCGTCAAGCTCAGCAAGCCCGACTATCTGTTCAACGAGGAGATGGCCAGCTCCGCCGGCGTCGTGGTGGAGAAGTCGTTCCATCAGAAGGCCGGGAAGAAGTTCGGCTCGCCGGACACGGGGCTCATGTGCACGGGGCCGTACCGCTTCACCCAGTGGAAGCAGGGCCAGTCGATCTCCGCGACCCGCTACGACGGGTACTGGAACAAGGATCTCAAGCCCAAGGTCCAGCAGATCGACTTCACGTTCCTGACCGATGACAACGCGATCACCTCGGGGCTGCTCGCCGGGCAGATCGACGGCACTTACAACGTGCCCACCTCCGGCGCCGCCCAGCTGAAGGCCTCCTCGGCCGGCAAGTACTACGTGGGCGCAGCGCCCCTGGAGACGACGCTCGTGGTCGCCAATCCGAAGGGCGCCTTGGCGAACACCAACGTCCGCAAGGCGCTGCAGCTGGCGATCGACTGGAAGGGCATCGGGCAGACCGTCTACGGCGGCCTGGGCACCCCGAGCAAGCTGCAGACGCCGCCGTCGGTGTACGGCTTCGCGAAGGACGAACTGAACAAGCTCGCCGGCACGGTCACCTCGGACGGCACGGCTCAGATCGAGAAGGCCAAGGCACTGCTCGCCGACGTCCCGGCGGAGGTGAAGGCGAAGGAGATCACGCTCGTGGTCCCGGCGCAGGCCGAGACCCAGCAGCTCGGGGTGTCGATCAAAGACTCCGCGGACAAGATCGGCCTGAAGTTCAAGCTCAACGTGGTCCCGGCCACCGGGTACTCGAACTACCTGTACGACCCGGCCACCCGCGGCTCCACCGACCTGCTCTACACGCAGTTCTGGCCGGGCATCCCCAACCCGCTCGACTGGCTCGCCACCACCGCTGTGACCGGGGGAACGTTCAACCAGTCCGGCTACAACGGCATCGACACCCTGTTCGCCCAGGCCCGTGCCACGAAGGATCCCGCGCAGCGTGCCGCCGTCGTGGCACAGGCGGAGAAGAAGCTGCTCGACGAGATGACCCCGATGTTCCCCGGCGTGGAGCTCCGCAACGATGTGTGGATGAACAACCGCATCACCGGCGCCCCGGCGTCATTCGACTACGTCTACTACCCGTGGGCGGCACATCTGGGCGGGACCAAGTAGTCCCACCCCTCAGACCCGGCCGCACTGGGGAGGGCGCGCCGCGCTGAAAGGGCCCCGGAACCATCGAGGTTCCGGGGCCCTTCGGCGTCGTCACGCTGTCACGTGACGGGAAGACCCCCGGCTTCGTGGACCACCCACGGAAATTTCCGTGGGTCACCCACCAAGCCGGGGGTCGAACCGCTGGAGTGTCAGATGCGGACAAGCATCTTGCCGGTGTTGGCGCCGCGCATCATGGAGAGGAACGCCTCGACGGTGTTCTCGACGCCGTCCACGATCGTCTCGTCATAACTGATGAGACCCTCGCTGAACCAGCCGTTCATCCGCTCGGAGAACTCCTGGCCGAGGTGCAGATGGGAGCCGAGGGTGAAGCCCTGGAGCCGCAGGCCGCGGGTGATCAGATTGGCCATGTTGTCCGGGCCCGGCGTGCGCTCCGTGGTGTTGTACGCGGAGATCGCGCCGCAGAGGGCTGCCCGGCCGCCGTCGTTGAACGCGTCCAGCGCGGCTTCGAGGTGGTCCCCGCCGACGTTGTCGAAGTAGACGTCGATGCCCTCCGGGGCGGCGGCCGCGAGGAGTTCGCGCACGTCGCCGTCCTTGTAGTTGAACGCGGCGTCGTAGCCGTACTTCTCGGTCAGCAGGGCGACCTTCTCGGGCGATCCGGCGGAGCCGATGACGCGCTTGGCGCCCAGGAGCTTGGCGATCTGGCCTGCCGCGGTGCCGACGGCGCCGGCAGCGCCGGAGATGAAGACGGTCTCACCTTCCTTGAGGCTCGCGATCTCGGTGAGGCCCACGTAGGCGGTGAGACCGGTCATGCCGAGGATGTGCAGACGCAGGGAGAGGGGCACGCCCGGGATCTCGGGAACGGCGCGGAAGGTCTCGGCGGCGTCCTGGACGCCGTCCATCCAGCCATGCTGGTGCAGCACCACCGTGCCGACGGGCAGATCCTCGGAGGCGGACTCCACCACGCGGCCGATGGCGCCACCCGCGATCGCCTCGCCCAGGGGGTAGGGGGCGACGTAGCTGCGGGTGTCATTCATCCGGCCGCGCATGTACGGATCCACGGAGATGAACTCGTTGCGGACGCGGACCTGACCGGGTTCGAGCGCGGGGTGGGTGACGGTCGCGGTGTTGAAGTCCTCCGGCACGGGCCAGCCCTCGGGGCGGCGTGCGAGCTGGATCTCGGTGGTGGTGAAGTCAGTCATGGGGTTCCTTCCGGGTCAGAGGGTGATGCCGAGAATGAGGGAGATGACGCCAAGCGCGGGGATCACGCCCTGCTTGAGCGCCGCGGAAGCCTTCTCCGGGCTGGAGAGCAGCAGGACCAGGCTGGCCGCCACCATCGAACCGGCGCCGGTGAAGACGAGGGTGTTGCCGACCGCGGGCTGGCCGGCTGCCACGAGGATGATGCCGAGCAGGACGGCGATCGCCAGGAAGAGGTTGTAGAAGCCCTGGTTGAAGGCCAGCTCGCGGGTGGCGGCCGCCTCGGTCTCGCTGGTGCCGAACACGGCACGCGCCCGCGGCGAGGTCCAGGCGAAGGATTCCATCCAGAAGATGAAGACGTGCACGAGCGCGGCGATGCCGCTGAGGATGAGGCCGACGACGGCGAGGACGGTCATGTCAGGCCACCGCGAGTTCGACGTCGATGTTGCCGCGCGTCGCGTTGGAGTACGGGCAGACCTGGTGGGCCTTCTCGATCAGTTCCTGAGCCTGCTCGCGGGGGAGCGCGGGCAGATCGACCTCGAGACGGACGGACAGGCCGTAGCCGCCGTTGTCGAGGGAGTGCAGGGAGACGTCGGCAACGACTTCGGATTCACCGGCGTCGAGCTTGGCCTGTGCGGCGACGAGCTTGAGTGCCGAGTGGAAGCAGGCGGCGTACCCGGCGGCGAAGAGCTGCTCCGGGTTGGTGGCTCCGCCGGCTCCGCCGAGTTCCTTCGGGGTGCGGACCGGGGCGTCGAGGAGGCCGTCGGAGGACTGGATGTGGCCGTTGCGGCCATCTCCATGGGCGACGGCGGTGGCGGTGTAGAGAGCTTTTGTAGTCATGTACGCAACTATATTGTGCAAAATACAAATGCGCAATCTAGAATGGAGGCATGTCCTACGAACAACTCGATCTCGACGCGCAGCTGTGCTTCCCGCTGCACGCGGCATCGCGCGCCGTGACGCGCGCCTATGGGGAGCTGCTGGCCGAGTCGGGCCTCACCTACCCGCAGTATCTGGTGATGCTCGCGCTGTGGAAGGCGGAGGGTTCACTGAATGTCGGTGAGCTGGGCGAGCGGCTGCGGCTCGACAGCGGCACCCTGACTCCTCTGCTCAAGCGCCTCGAGGCGGCGGGACGGCTGACCCGTCACCGTTCGCCGGAGGATGAGCGGCGCGTGCTGGTTTCCCTGACCTCTGAGGGCCTGGCGCTCCGCGAGGTGGTGGCGGAAGTGCCCGGTCGGCTGGGCGAGATCGTGGGGCTCGGCCGCGAGGACGCCGAGAAGCTGAAGAGCCTCTTGATGACCGTGATGAGCTCACTCGACGGGCTCCGCTGAGGGGCTGGCCGACCTGGCTTCTGGGACGCGGAAGCGCAGGTCAGGCCTCGATTTGGGCGATCCGCCACCGGTGGTCTAAGCTATATGAGTCGCAGCGGCGGGGAACGATTTCCCGGCGAGGTGGACAAGTGAATATGGGGGTATGGCGCAGTTGGTAGCGCGTCTGCATGGCATGCAGAAGGTCAGGGGTTCGAATCCCCTTACCTCCACAGATGAAGGGCCGGTCGAGAGACCGGCCCTTCGGCGTTTTCGGGGGCCACGGTCGCTGTGCCTGCCTAGGGAGCTCCGCTCGGGAACGTGAACCCGGTGGCACCAACAAGACGAGGTTGGCGGACGAGGGCCGCTGGGGGCTGAGGGTTCCACGCAGGGCGAGGCGGTTCAGCCTCGGGCTACGACCGCACTGCTCCGTGTCGCCTGATCGAAGGCCAGTTCGGCGGTTCGGCGGGCGAGTTCGTCCGTGAGACCCGCGCCCACTGGCAGGAGTGCCTTGGTGAGCAGTGGGCTCAGGAGTAGATCGCAGATCCAGTCGAGGTCCATCTGCGAGGCTTCCATCTCTCCGCGTGTGACGGCCCGATCCAAGACGGCCTGCACATTGGCCCGGCGGGGCCCGATGAACTGAGTGAGGTAAAGGTGCCGGATCGACTCGTCGATACGGATCGTCTCCAGCAGCCCTGGGAGGTTGTTCCGCAGCAACGGATCGGCGAACATCGCGACCTCCTGGCGCTGAAGCCGGAGGAGGTCGGAGCTAAGGGCTCCCGTGTCCTCGATCTCGTTCACGCCGAATCGATGCTGGATGACGTCGAACGCCAGGTGTCCGACGTTACGGTACCTGCGATAAAACGTCGGCCTCGTGGTGCCGACCTCTGCTACGAGGCCGTCGACGGTGAGGCTTGAGTAACCCGAGCTCCGCATGATGCGTTCGGCGGCCTGTCGCAGGGCTTCGCTGACATCAGAAGAGAGCGGCCGGCCTCGTTTGGTTGCCATGCGGTCAGTCTATCAAGCCGCCTCCTTCGCGGTCCTTGTCTCGCCGTCGGTGAATTAATATAGTGAAGGCGCTGTAATGGATCTCTGCGTGACGAAGGAGAAATCGTGGGGGAGAGGCCCGGCGGGATGAGTCTTGAAGATGAGCTCGGTCCCGCGGAACATCGGTACTTCGGCGGCGGATACCGTCAGGTCAAGCACGAGTTGCTGGAAGACGGCGACGGCGACGGCAAGCTATGGCAGGGGCGAGTCACCTATCCGGTGCTGTGGTCGCTCGGGTCAGACGGGCGTTCCCGCCGCCCGCATCTGAGCTCGGTGGACGCGCTGGCACTCCCGATGACAGCACTCGCCAAGACCCACTCGCGGGAGGCCTTCACGTCTCAAAGCGATACGCAATACTGGGTCAGGTACGTGAAGATCCGGGCGGGGAGCGAACCGTGGGATCGGTTGACCGACGTCCCGGTCGCGCTTGAGATGAGCAGGCGCGCACATGGCGGGCGGTCGCTCGAATGGTGCTCGGCCCGGGTGGGGAACATGAAGGTCGAATTGGGGCTTGCCGTGGCGGCGATCAAGCCTTCGACGATGGCTGAGACGATCAGTGATCTCGACTATCGGGACCACTCGATCACGTCTGCGGTGGACGAGCCTGATGGCATGGTCCATGAACTCAGATCGAGGCATGTCCTCGCGATCGGGACGACTGCCGACCAGGCCCCGGCGTATGCGTCAGCCATCGACTTCCTTGTCACCATGGGCCAGCTGGCTCAGGCTTTGGTGTACCGGGCTCACGCGACAGACCGGACTGGCGTGGACAATCTGTGGATGCGGACGATGACCATTGCGGTTCATGGTGGACGGCCGATCGTCCCCGGACCTTTTGAAGCGGTGACGACGTTGGACCGGGAGGGCGCCGTGGCGATCGACGGCCGGCGGCTGCGGACCGTGCGTGTCCGATCCTTGGCATCGGTGGGCGTCGAAGGTGTGGCGGATCTGGCGTACTTCAGTGAGAGGTGAGGTGCGGGCATGATTCCTGACTCAGAGCGCAGGCAGGAGATTCTCTCGGCCGCAGCATCGTTGCTTGTCGACATGCCACTTGCGGACGTGGCCCTGTCGGACGTCGCTCGCGTCCTCCCTGCGCCGCTTCAGGAGGTGAATCGCTATTTCGGTTCCGTCGTCGACATCGGCGCCGCCCTTCTGAATGCCGAGGGAGACAGTATGCGGGAAGCGCAGCGCGCCGGTGCGTCAGCCGGGAGTGACCCGCTCGCGGTGCTCCAGTCCACGTTTCATGCGGTGGCTGTGAACATCAGTTCTCAGCCGATCGTCAGGGCTGGCATCCGGATCGCACAGGAGTCCCGACGGTTCTACCCCGAGCGGCGGATCGACCCATTCCGCACGTGGAAGGCGTTCGTCGTCGGGCAGCTGGAACTGGCCAAGTCTGAAGGGCGTCTTCGCTCAGGCGTCGACTGCGAGTCTGCGGCGTGGTTGATCGTGTCGTCGGGTCTAGGGGCGAAAGAGCTGGTCGCGTTCAGCGGGCGGTGGAGTGAGTTGCCCGAGATCATGGGCAAGACGGTTGGGCAGATCGTCTTGCTGCTTGAGACCGGCAGGGATCGTGCCGAGGACCCGGCCTGACCACGCGTGAGCACCGCTGGAACACGCTGCCGTCCGCGGTCATATTGAGCGCATCAGATCAATATTATGACAGGTAGTGTAACGTAAAGGCGTCGAGACGTTGACGTCTTGTGGGCATCTGATGGGGAGACTCGTCGGGGGAGCGCGGACGCGTGATGGGTTCACCTTCATGGTCATTGGGGGCTTGAAGGTGATTCTGGTGGCCTCCTGTTCTGGGGGGCGAGGCCAACGGGCCATCGCGCGGAAAGGGTGCAGGAAGCCGCCTGGCTTCGTGACGAGCATTTCGCCGTCGTTCCACCGCTGGGAATCGGGCTATTGATGCTCGGAGGGCTGCTGACCAGGCCGGGGCATCATGCTGAGGCGGTCAGCAGCCCATATCCATATCAGGCCGCGAACTGCCGGGAGGGCCCACCTGGGGATGGGCGCGAGCAGTCTACCGCGCCGCTCCTTGCGATGGCGGCGATGGCATCTCGATTGCGGCCCAGGTTTACGGTGCCCCGCTGCGTCGGGCCCACACTCCTCTTCGGGTTCCCTGCGGTGCCGCTATCGGCCGAAAGCTGATGACGTGTCCTGCGATGTCAACCTTGATGGCGACAAGCCTCAAGCCGGGCGTTACCCACATTGTCCATGGAGCGACGGAAGAAAATCGCGCTCGTCAGCGGACCTGATATGGACGACAGGTCGTAGTACAAGGACGATCCTCATTAAGATAGGGTATGTAACGTATATCTCGCAGTTTCGGTCGTTCGCCTCCATTCAGAGCCGGAACGGCGAGTGGCAGTGACTTGGTCAAGAGCGATCCAGCCTGGAGCTGGTTCAGCGACGTCAGGAAAGGGTCCCTTTGAGAATCACTCTTTGTCTTCTGTGTGATGAAGCCGCGGCTGACTCGACGTGCTGCCGGGTTCATTGAGGTGAGGCCTGAGCCAGCGAAGAGCATCGAGCGCGAGCCTCCTGCGGCCGGCCAGCCCGCCATTCTGTTGCCTGCGTAGCCCACATCGGAGGTGATCCGGATCTTCGGCGTCACCCTGCTCGAAAATGTGCTTGATAGCAGCCCCGCGGGGCTGCTTGTTCAGATTCACCGATCAGAATCCGGCCGGAGTCACCGTTTGCGTGACAGGAGGTTCCGGGTCGTCCAAATGCTATTCAACAACAAGAGTTTCACGACATGGCGACTGTGGTTCGCCGATAAAAGGAGATATCCGTGACGCACGACGACGGTCACGCCCTGATGCGTGAATCTGCGCATCCGGCGCGACAAGAGTTGGATGTTCTCGCGATTGGCACCTGCTCCGGGTCCGTAGGTGAGCTCTGGCAGGGCCCAGCATGGTCGGGTAGCGCGGACGAGGTTGCGCTTCTGACCCTGCACGGCCCGAACCAGAGCATCACCTATGCCAGCCCCGCGAAGCCTGGCGGTCTTGAACATCGCGACAGTTACGACAGGTTGAGGAGGACGGCCGAAGATGTCTTTTACGGAATGACAGGGTTCCCTCGCCAAGCTGTGGTGCTCCGGTATCTGAGTGACATTCCACGTGGCAAGGGCATGGCAAGCTCGACCGCTGACATCGTTTCCGTCATCAGGTGCCTCTTCAAGCTTCATGGTTCGCCCGTGACCGATGAAGCGATGCGGGAGATCCTTCGTCATATCGAGCGGTCTGATCCGATCTTTCATGATTATCAGTCGATCTATTTCAGTGGACTGCAGAGGGTCTACCGACGATTCGAATCGCGGGTCGGCTTTTATGCCTATTGGGCCTTCGGAGGCGAGACGACTGCGACAAAGCACTTCGACCGTGGCTTGCTGCTCGACTCGTACAGCCGACATCGCGACGCATACGCGGCGTCCTTGTCTCGACTCGTGGCCGGTATGGACGCCGGATCTGCTGCGGCAGTGGCTGCGGAGGCGACGGAGAGTGCCCGGCTGGCGCAGGACTACCTATGGTCACCGTCCGTTGAAAGTCTCCTCGGCAGCTACCGAGAGCTGGGTGCTGCCGGCGTCGTGCGCGGCCACACCGGAAGCGTAGCCGGCCTGCTCTTCGAGGAGCGCCCAGCGGCCGCGGAGGCTGACGAGGTCAAGCGGATGTTCTCCCGTAGTTTGATGGAATGCTATGAAGGAAGTGTGGGATTATGCTGACTCATCCAGCGGACTTTCTCTCCAAGCCGGCCCTTCTCACAGTGAGACCGGGGTTCCATGTCTTGCGCTTTGAGTCTATGAAAGTCGCCTCCGCTGTGACGACGGTGCGAACGCTTCTTGACGAGGGGCGCATTGATCGAGGATCAATCCTTGTCGACAGTTCGAGTGGTATTTACGCGGTTGCGCTGGCGATGGCGGCCCATAAATTCGGCTTGCGCTGCAAGATCTTCGCTTCGACGACCGTTGACGCCGTCACCCAGGCGCAACTGAAATCTCTCGGCGCTGAGGTGGAGAGCGTCCCACCATCCGCTTCGCTGAAGCTCGATCAGGGTGAGCGGGTTCGGAGGGTTCAGGCATATATTGAGGCCACGCCTGATGCGTACTGGATGCGTCAATATCACGATCCGCTGCACTATGACGGGTATGCGGAAATCGCCTCCGAGCTAACCTTCCCTGAGCGTCCAGAGATTGTTCATCTCGTGGGGAGTGTCGGTTCCGGCGCCTCGACAAAAGGGATATCCAATGGTTTGAAGTCGAATCACGACGTCGTAGTCCACGGAATCCAGCCGTTCGGGTCCGTGACGTTTTCTTCGGAGCACGTCGAAGACCCCGACATGATCATCGCTGGAATCGGTAGCGCCATTCATTTCGACAACGTCGAGAGAGATCTCTACCGATCGATCGACTGGCTGAGCTTCGGTGTAGCGGCCACGGCAACGGCAAGGATGTATCAGGAGATCGGCTTGTTCGCAGGCCTGTCGTCCGGATGTGCCTATCTGGTCGCCGACAAGATGATCCATAGAAATCTCGCCGAAGGCGAATCAGTGGTCATGATCGCTCCCGACACCGGTCATCGTTACGCACAGGCTTTGCTGCCTTACATCTCTCAACCTGTCATGCACTACGACGAATTGGCACCCATATTCGTGCGGAGTCGAGACGACCTGGCACTCCCGTGGAGCCGTCTTGATCGAGCCGAACTTCCCCTGAAGGATTGGAATGAGTTCTAAAACCATCGTCGCTCTCGAGGCGATGACCGTCAATCTCGAGCTTCTCGACGCCGCTGCGCGGCGCCGAGACCTCCATCTCATCGTCCTGGCGGGGGTCCCGGGCATGTATTTACCAGGTGGCCGGGACGTGGACATCCAGCAATGCGACACCTTCGATCTCGATGCGGTTCGGGCCCGCCTTGAGGAGCATGGCGACTCTCTTGTTGGCCTGCTCAGCCCCACCGATACGTGGGGGATTCAAGCGGTGGCGCTTTGCGAGGAACTGGGGCTCCCGCATCTCACGTCGTCGGAGAAGCTGGAGAAGCTCCGGGACAAGGCATGGGTTCGACACACCACCGATGCCGCATTCGGAAAGGTGCGCACGGGCATCGATCAGTCGCCACATGTTCTGAAGCCGCGGAAGGGCACCGGGTCACAGAACATTGAACTGTTCCTGACGCGTCTGGAGCTAGAAGAGTCTGCAGAAAAGCGGAATCTGGTGTCGGATGAATGGGTAGTGGAACCCTACTTCAGAGGTCCGGTCTACAGCGCCGAGACCTATACCCGGGGCGGGTCGACGGCTTTGCTGGGCGTGACCAACCGGATCATGTCACCCGAACCTCTCTTTGTGGAGCTGGTGAAGACGTTTCCCCATCTTCACGGCACTCCATGGGAGGGCAGTGTGGAGGCGTGGGCCAAGACGATCCTGGAGAGTGTCGAATTCGAAGCCGGGTTCGCCCACATCGAGTTCTGTGAGACGGCGAACGGTTTTGAGCTGATTGAGATCAACGCCCGAATGGCCGGTGCGCTCATCGGTCCTGCGATTCATCAGACGACAGGGATCGATATCTACGACATCCTGATCGCAGATGCCCTTGGAGAAGAACCGCGTTCTCTCGTGAGGAACATCCGAGGTGGGCACTCTCACGTCAGTGTCTATGCGGAGACAGCTGGAACCTTGACGTCGATCGACGGACTCGATCTGCTCGATGGCCTTCCTGGGAACATCGGCTGGATCCCGGCCAAGGCGGTCGGAGCTGAGATCTCACACGTGGGGGACTACAAATCTCGGATCGGAAACATCTATGCGACGGCGGCGGAGCCAGGGCTGGCCCAGGACTACGCGGTTGCAGCCAGCCGGCACTTGAGGGTGACGGTTTCCGGTGACTGAGACGTTGACGCCTGCGCCAGCGAAGATCCCAACATCTTCCTGGACGCTGCTGGTTCTGATCGTCGCGTCCGGCATCACGACCTTCATGTTCCTGCCGCTGCTCACGCTTGAGCTCGTGCGCAGAGGACTGGGCGTCGCCAGCATTGGAATCGTCGTAGGGGCGATGACCGGGTCCGGACAGATTGCGTCGGTATTTCTCGGATCCTTGGTGGCGAGGTTCGGCTCGAAAAGCGTGGCGCTCTGCGGGCTCGTGGTGAGGGCTGCCGGACTCTCCACCTTCCTGTTCCGTGATGATTTTGCCAGCTACCTTGTGGGAAGCATTGTTGCGGGCATCGGGTCCACCAGTGTGTCTCTAGGGATCAAGACTGAGCTTCTTGCTGCGGCCGGTTCGCGAAAGCTGATTTCACTCCGGTCGGCGGCGGTCAATGCGGGTGCCCTGATCGGTCCTGCCATCGGGGCGATCCTCTTCCAGGTCACAGGATTCAACATGATCATCGCCGCCTCATTGATCAGCTACCTGGTCATGGGTGCTGTCATCGTCTTTGTGCGCTTTGAATCCCGTGGCGCCGGAGTTCGGCCCAGTGCTGATCCACCGGTGCTTGAAGACCGCCTGTTTGCATCTGGAAAGCGTCGGCAGATCGCAGTGCTGCTGTTGCTGGTCGCGTCGTACTGGTTCGCATATTCGCAGTGGAACCTGCTGATGCCGCTTGCCGCCAAGCAGGCATTCCACACGGATCAAGCCTCTTCATGGTTTTACATTGCTAATGCTGCTCTGATCCTTGGGCTTCAATATCTCCTCCTCGTGCACCTGCTCGGTCGTCTGAGTTCACGTCGCATTCTGCTCCTGGGATACGGCAGTCTGGTCGCCGGATTCGTCGTGCTCATGTTCGGATGGGCCGCCCCCGCAGTTGTGGCATTCGTTGTGCTTTTCACTCTTGGCGAGGCTCTCGTCAGTCCGACTCTTGATGAGACCGCATCCGGGCTCTCCCTCGGACACGGGGGACTGGGTCGGCTGTTCGGCCTCATCGGATCAGTGTCCGGAGCAGCCTCATTCGCCGGTGGCGCCATGACCGGCGGGATTCTGAGTGCCGTTGGCACTGGTCCGGCCGCCAGCGCCGCCGGTCTCTTCGCGGGCCTTCTCGGTATGGTCCTCGCACTCTGGGGTTTACGAAAGAAGGAGCTGAGTTGAGGTTCACCATCTACATTCCGACTCCCCGGGGGATAGTCCTGGAGGCAGCGAGACGGTTCGGCCGCCTGTCAGTTGTTCCAGTGATTCAGCCCGGTCAGGACTTGAGCGAATACGGGGGGCTCGAGCCCCTGTTCGTTCAAGATCCACTCGACCCGGTTGAGGTTGCCCGGGCTGTTCTCGCACGAGACGCGGATGGTGACTCTCGATCGATCTGCCTTGCGTTCGGGGATAAGTCGACCGAGGTGGCAAGTCTTGTGAATGCTGCGCTTGGGTGGGACCTTCCGGGATACCTGGACTTTGTCACCCTCGAGACATTCCGCAGCAAATCCAAGCTTCGCCGTGTCCTCGGAGAGGGCAACCCGCTCAACGTTCCTTTCGCCGCGGTGTCACGGTGCGACGAGGTCGTTCGGTTTGTCGAGAAGATCGGCACGCAGGCGATCCTGAAGCCCGCAGACGGAAGCGGAAGCCGCAACATCGTTACTTTGGACCCCGGAACGGTGAGCGCGACCCTGTCGGCGATCGACACGTCGTGGATGTCGCAGGGCGCGGTTGTGGAACAGCGGGTTGTCGGTCCGGAATTTTCGGTCGAGGCGCTCAGCTGGAACGGGGAGCATTCGATTCTCGGTGTCACCCGGAAGTTCACTTCCGGTCCTCCGGGCTTCATCGAGACCGGGCACGAGTTTCCGGCGGACGTTTCGCTCGAGGTCCGAGACGCTCTCGAGCACGCCACCAAAGAGATTCTCAGCGCCGCAGGCCACCTCAGCGGCTTGTCTCACACTGAGCTGATCCTGGATGACGCGGGACCCAAGCTGGTGGAGTCGCACGGCAGACCAGGGGGCGATCGCATCTCGGACATGGTCGGCCTGGTTCGTGGCCGGTCGTCGTTCGAACTCTGGTTCGATGCGATGCTCACCGGTAGGCTCCCGGTGGTCCAGGAATCAGGGGTAACGGCGGGTGTCGAGTTTCTGGATCTCACGGGAATGAAGTCCACCGATGAGCAATGGACGGACCGCATGCTCAGTCTCCCCGGGGTCGTAGAGGCTTCCATCTTGCTGCCGGAAGCGGAGCGCGGCGAAATCGTTTCGTCGAGTACCCGGCACAGCCTGGTCGTTTTTTGTGGTTCGACAGACGAACGCGCCCGTATTCGGCGAGCAATCAATGCTGCAAACCTTGAACTTAAGTAGGGAAACATGAAGATTCTTGTTCTGACGATCCAGACCAACGATTACAAGTTCGTCAATAACTTCCTCATCCCGGAGTCCCTGCACCGCCAGGGCCACGAGGTCGCCCTCGGTGATGTCGATACGCTCAGCTACCTCCAAGGGGTCATTCAGTGCAAGCAGGCCACCTTCGAAGGCGGGGCTGTCGGCGAACCGCACGTGATCATGGATGAGATGCGCTCGTGTGAAGACTTCGATCTCGTCTGGGTGCTGGACTACAGTCACCCCGACCGTGAAAAGGAGTTCTTCCAGCTCCTGTGGCTCCTGGAGCGCAGAGTCCCCTTCGTCAACGACCCCAGCGGTCTCTTCTTCATGAACAACAAGATCGGAATCGCGGCTCTTGATCTGCAGGACAATCTTCCCGAGTCGTTTGTTTCCTGCGACGAGGAGACCCTCCGTCAGGTCTGCGAGTCCAATGGTGACATCTCCTGGGTGATCAAGCCGCCGAATGCCGGCTGCGGTGCAGACGTGTTCAAGCTGACTGCAGGCGACGCCAATTTCTCCGCCCTTCTTCAGTCAGCGACGGGCAACGCTTACCAGAAGTACGAGATGTTCACGCGGGAGGCCTTCGGCCAGGCGGAGAAGTATGCAGTGCTTCAGGAGTTCCTGCCGGAGCTCAAGGGAACCGAGAAGCGGGTGATGATCGCCGACGGAAAGGTTGTCGGGGGGTTCAAGAAGACGGGCAAAGGTGCCGAGTTCCGCGGCAACGCTTCGACAGGCGGCGATGTCGGTGCGCTCGAGCTGAATGCGGATGAGCTTGCCCTGAGCGAGAAGATCGGTGAGCGGCTGAAGGACTTCGGAATTCGTTTCGTGGGGATTGATATGGCGTATCCATACCTCGTCGAGCTCAACCTCGTGAATCCCGGCGGGATCAATTACCACAGAAAGGCCACTGGGGAGGACATTGCGGACTTGCTGACCAGGACAGCGGTCGACGGAGCGCTTGCCGCAGCTGCTCGCTAGGTTCATTTCTCAAGGGCCGCCGCATTCAAACCGGTGCAGGCCTTTGGGAAATTCGGCTGAGGCGTGTACACGGTGACGTGTGTGGTGGCCGCCATGAGCTGACGCCCGATTCCACTCTCAGGCGGGCGTCAGCCCATGCAGGCCCGTGTATTCGGTCGACGGCAGGATGCCTGGTCGTTTAACGGTTTTGAGGAGGCTATTTTGGTTGATCCACGGAGCGCACTCGTACTCACGCGAAAAGACCCGAAGTCTAGATGGTCGGACAGCACGCACGAGGTGGACTCCTTCGCCATCGGCGCGTCCAAGATCACCTTGACCTTTGTGCCGAAGCACGCAGGAAGCCCACGCATCGCGTACTCATACAGCCGGGTGCGGGCGGCCGTCTGTGCCCCAGGGACCCCGATTCTTGTGCCGGACCAGCATGTGGTCTTGGTGCGCGGAGTTCTGTGGTCATCGGCTCCCGAGATCTTCGAGTTCGATGGCCCGGATGGGCCACTGAGGAAGTTGTTCTGGACCAGCCGGGATGGCATCGAGAAAACGTGTTGGTACGAGGCGGAAGACGTGGTCATCATGGCTGACGCGACGTACCGCTCTGCCCAGTCCAGTGCAGTCTTGGGCTATTTCCGAGAGATCATCGAGGCGAAGGATCCTGAATCCGACCCGATAGTCCGGGCCTATCGATCGTTCGATTTCGTCCATCCGGAGAGCGTGCTCGCAAGGTATCTTTCGGGAGGGCTGCCGTCACCACGGTCTGCGCCAGCTAAGCGGGTGTATCCATTTCGTAGCAACCTCAGCCAGCAGGAGGCTACCGAGAAAGCGCTGACGCATCAGATCTCGGTGATTGAGGGACCGCCCGGGACCGGAAAAACTGAGACCATCTTGAACCTGATCGCAAACATCGTCGTCAACGAACTGGGGAGCGTTGCCGTGGTGTCGTTGAGCAACTCCGCTGTCGAGAATGTGGGTGAGAAGCTCCAAGAGTACGGGTTCGGTCATATAGTGGCTGAGCTCGGAAACCGAACGAAACAGGAAGCCTTTTTCGCGGCCCAAAGGCAGCGCAATGAAGCTGCTGTCGCCTTTGCCCATTGCTCGCCGCCCGCACCGGATCCCACGCAGCTTGCCGAGCTCGACGAGCGGCTGAGAGCGCTACAAGCCATGGAGCGCGAACGGGCACAGGCTCGGGCGCTCCTCGCCGAGTACCGGCTGGAGTACGATCACTTCCGACGACGCTGCGACGCCGAAAAGTCGGTGAGTGTCGACTCGCTTCCGCTTTTGCGCCGCCCCACCTCGCGCATCCTGGAGTTCCTTGCTGAGTCCTCCCTCGAAATGGAGTTTGGTTACCGCCCGGGTCTCATCGGTCGGGTGAGGAAATTCTTCAAGTATGGGCGTATACGAGACATCGATCCGGCCGACGTTGAAACTGTTCTCGCGCTTCAGTCCGCGTACTACCAAAAGCGCATTGCCGAACTCGTCTCAGACATCGCCAGGCTCGACGGCGAGCTCGATGGTTCCGACTTCGAAGAAGTAGCCCGCCAGCGGCAGCTGCGGTCGCTTGAGACATTTGCTGCATCGCTTGCATCAAGAGTCGGTCAAGGCGGCCGGGCCGACTTCACCCCGGACTCGCTACGGCACGCCACATCGTTTCGCTCGCTAGTTCACGAGTACCCATTGGTTCTCAGTACCTGTCACTCTTTGCGAAGAAATATTCCGGCAGGCAATCTGTTCGACTACCTCATCATTGACGAGGCGTCGCAGGTCGACCTCCTGAGTGCGAGCCTGGCGATGTCGGTGTGCCGAAACCTCGTCATTGTCGGTGACCGCAAGCAACTTCCGCAGATCAGCTCGATGCCGGAGGGCGCACTGCCGGCACCATCTCCACCTTATGACTATGTCGAGCAGAGCATCCTCTCCTCGTTGCAGTTGCTCTACGGTGAAACGGTGCCGGTGACTCTGCTCCGTGAGCACTATCGCTGTCATCCTGCGATTATCGGCTTCTGCAATCGTGCGTTCTACGATGGCCAACTGATTCCCTATACGAGCAGCGACGGCCGGGCCGCGCCGGCCATGAGGGTCCATCCCACAGCTCGCGGCAATCACATGCGCCAGCACCGAGGAGGCGGGAAATCGAATCAGCGGGAAATCGACGTCGTGCTTCAGGAAGTTCTCCCCGCAGCTCCGCCGGGCACCCGGCTGGAGGACATTGCGTTCGCGGCGCCGTATCGTCAGCAGGCTGACAAGGCCGCAGCGCAACTGAGCGATCAGATGGACACAGTCGACACCGTGCACCGATTGCAGGGCCGACAGAAACGCATGGTGGTGCTGACAACGGTGCTGTCCGAGACCTGGCAGGGCCTCCGCGGCCTGCAGTTCGTCGACGACCCCAGGCTCATCAATGTCGCTGTGTCCCGAGCCATCGACACCTTTGTGCTCGTCACAAACTTCGACCAGCTTCCGAAGAGCCGGCACATACGGGATCTGATCGGTTACATCGAGTACCACTATCCCGATCAGGCCGTCGAGCCGAGCGCGGTGGTGTCGGTTTTCGACCTGCTGTACCGAGACTTTGACGCGCAATTGGCTCCCCTGGCGGGTCGGCTCAGCAGTACGGCGAAGTACCGCTCGGAGGAGATCATCAGAGCGTTGATCGGAGACATCCTTGCCGAGCCGGCCCATGGCCATCTTCGATTGCAGGAGCAAGTCTTCCTCAAGAATCTCGTAGCTCGAGGAACTTCATTGAACGATGAGCAGCGTGCGTTTGTCCGGCGGACGTCCTCGGTCGACTTCGTGGTTTACAACACCGTGACTCAGCTACCGCAACTCGCCATTGAGGTGGACGGGTTCGCCTGGCACGAGAACAATCCAGCCCAGTTGAGGCGGGACAGAGTGAAGGACTCGGTCCTGCAACGCGTAGGGCTGCCTCTCCTTCGGCTCCGCACCACTGAGAGCGGAGAAGAAGACCGCATCCGGGGAGCCCTCGCCGCATCGGCGCGGGTTTGACCACAGGCTCAACAGGGGATGGCTCTGGACGGATCGCCCACTTCGTGGTCCGCTGGAACCATGAGCTCACTGATCCGGCACATCACCCTCGATGCGGCAGACCCCTTCCAGCTGGCACGTTTCTGGGCGGAAGCCCTCGACGGTTCACTGGGCGACGACGACGCGCTGGGCGATCCCGAAGCCCTGGTCACGTCTGCCGCCGGCTCGATGCTGTTCATCAGGGTCGATGACCGCAAGACTGTGAAGAACCGCATGCATCTGGACATCCAGCCCCAGGACCGCACCCGCGACGAGGAGGTCGAACGCCTCCTCTCGCTCGGGGCCACGGTGCAGGGAGACCACCGGCGACCCGACGGGACCGGGTGGGTAACCCTGCATGATCCCGAGGGCAACGAATTCTGCGTCGAGCGCAGCGCCTCGGAGAGGGCGGACGGCTGACGTCGTGACGCCCGGCGCCGGCTGACTCGGTGCGTTCCTGCGCGCAGGAAACCCTTGAACGAGATCCCCGAACGCGGCGTTGTCAGCGGAGAGTGTAAACGCTTACAATCTCTTTCGGCGCTGACTCCATCGCGCCGGAATGTGCACCATGAAAGGGTTGAGGCCGTGTTCCTTGACTGAGAGTAGCCGCGCCACCATCCGGGACGTCGCCCTGCTGTCCAGCCTGTCCATCTGCACCGTGTCGCGGGCCCTGAGGGGACTTCCCAACGTGTCCGAGGACGCCCAGCGCCGTGTCGAGGACGCAGCCTCCAAACTCGGATACCGCGCCTCATCCGCAGCGGCGCGACTGGCCGGTGGCAGGACCGGATCCGTGGCCATCATCGTCCCCCGGGCCACGACCTGGTTCTTCGCCCAGGCGGTGGAAGCGGCCGAAGAGGTGTTCGCCGACAGCGGGCTCGACTCCGTGCTCATCAGCCTCCGCGGCCGTGCTGACGTCCGCGAGAGGATCTTCGGTGATCTCGACGCCCTGGCTCAGCGGGTGGACGGTGTGCTGCTGCTCGGCGTCGACCTCTGCGACGATGAGGTGCAGGCGCTGGCCGCCTCGCCTCTGGAGGTGGCGAGCATGGGACTGAGCGGCGTACCGTGGGACACCGTAGGGATCGATGACGTTCAGGCGGCCCACGCGGCGACCAGTCACCTCCTCGGCCTCGGCCACGGGGAATTCGCCATCCTGGCGGCCGACGAGGACGATCGCGGGACCGTCGGCACCTCGGGCGATCGGCTCGCAGGGTTCACGCAGGCCCTGGCGGAGCACCATCTCGAGGTGCACCCTGACCGCATCATCAAGGAACCGTCCAGTATCGAAGGCGGGTACCGGGCCATGACCGAACTGATCGACAACCGGGGCCTCCCGGAGGCCGTGTTCGCGGCCTGTGACGAGGCCGCGTTCGGAGCGCTCAAGGCACTCCGCGAGCACGGGCTGTCCGCGCCGAAGGACGTCTCGCTCATCGCCATCGACGACCACCCGATGAGCACCGTCCTGGGGCTCACGACCGTCGCGCAGCCCGTGGCGGACCAGGCGGCGTTCGCCGCCGATCTGCTCACCGAGCGTCTTCAAGGACGGTCCGGGGCCCCGCAGGACCATCGCCTGCCCGTCGCCCTCATCGAACGCAAGACCACCCGCCGCCCCCGGCGTCAACCCTGAGGACCCCCCATGACCACATCACTGAACACGTCGATCTGGGACGGCACCGAGGCGCTCCTTTTCGACCTCGACGGCGTGCTGACCCCCACCGCTCTCGCCCACGAGCAGGCGTGGCGCACCCTGTTCGAGGACGTCCTCGCCGTCGAAGGGGTCGGACCGGAGTACACCGATGCCGACTACTACGCCCACATCGACGGACGGCCGCGCTACGACGGCGTCCGCGAATTCCTGGCCTCCCGAGGCCTCACTCTGCCTGAGGGCCAGGACGACGACGCGCCGACCGAACGCACCGTCCGCGGCCTCGGAAACCTGAAGAACCGCCTGTTCGCCCAGATCATCGAGGACGGCATCGAGCCGTACCCCGGTTCGTCACGCTTCGTCGCGGCTGCCCGCGAGCGCGGTGTGAAGCTCGCCGTCGTGTCGTCATCCCGCAATGCCCCGGCCGTGCTGGAGGCGGCAGGGATGGCGGATCTGTTCCCCATCGTGGTCGACGGCAACGTCGCGGCCCGCGAAGGGCTGCCCGGCAAACCGCATCCGGCCACCTTCCTGCGGGCCGCCGAGCTGCTCGGAGTGGACCCCGCCGCCGCCACGGTGGTGGAGGACGCCGTCTCCGGAGTCGAGGCCGGCGCGGCCGGCGGGTTCCGCGCCGTCATCGGCGTGGACCGTGGGGCGGGAGAAGACGTCCTGCGCTCCGCCGGGGCCACGCTCGTGGTGTCCGACCTCGACGAACTGCTCCCGGCCTGACCCTCAGGCACCCCACCCCACACTCCGCCGGGACGCTTCCCCCACGTCCCGGCGCCCCCCGATCGATCCAGCGTCTGAAAGCCTTCCCATGTCTCTGATCTCCGCTGACCGCACCCGATTCCCCGCCCACCCCTGGGCCCTGCTCGAAACGTCGTACGCCCCCGGTTCGGAAGGCGCCCTGGAAACCGTCTTCGCCCTCGGCAACGGTCACCTCGGCGTGCGTGGTGCTCATGCGTCCGCTGCCGACGCTTTTCTGCCGGGCAGTTTCATCAACGGTTTCCACGAGACCTTCGACATCCGTCACGCCGAGAACGCCTACGGCTTCGCCAAGCAGGGCCAGCGGATGCTGTACGTCCCCGATGTGCAGGAGACGCTGCTGCGCGTGGACGGCGAAGAACTCTCGCTCGGCACGGTGCCCGTCCTCGACTACCGCCGCACCCTGGACTTCGCGAGCGGGATCTACGAGTGCACCGTCGTCTGGCAGTGTGCCTCCGGTGCGGTCGTCACCACGGTTGAACGCCGGGTGCTCGGGCAGAGCCACCGCGGCTCCCTCGCCGTCGAACTGCGCCTGAGCGCGGACCGGCGGATCGTGCTCGATGCCGTCTCCCAGGTGGTGAACCGGCAGGATCAGCCGGCCGAGGATCATTCGGACCACGACCCCCGTCGCTCGGGACGTCACGCCGGCCGAGTGCTCATGCCGGCGTTCAGCGACGGCGCCAAGGGCTCCCTGCGGCTCGCCTGGACGACGGCGGCCTCCCGCCAGAGTGTCGCCGTCGCGGTCGATCACGTGGCGCCGGGCGCCCTCCCGCCCTTCTCGACGGAGACGGACGCCGACCGGAGTGCGGTCCGCTACGTCCTGCCGGTCGACCCGGGGGAGGAGTTCGTCCTCGAGAAGCGCGTCTCCTACGCCGTGGGTGCGGAGACTCCGGAGACGCTCCTGGCCCGTGCCGAGGAGTCGGTTCTCAGTTTCGAGGAGCTCGCCGCGGAATCGGCCGAGCACTGGGCGCAGTACTGGTCCACCGCGGACATCGAACTCCCCGGCCAGCCGGAGCTGCAGCAGGCGGTCCGCTGGAACCTCTTCCAGCTGGGCCAGGCGACCGCGCAGGCCGGCGTGTCCGGGATCCCCGCCAAGGGCGTCAGCGGATCGGGTTACGAAGGCCACTACTTCTGGGATCAGGAGGTGTACCTGATGCCCTACCTCAGCTACACCTCCCCGGACGCCGCCCGGAAGGTGCTCGCGTTCCGCCACTCGATGCTGCCCGCCGCGCGGGCCCGTGCGGCCGAGCTCAGCGTGGACGGTGCCTTGTTCCCGTGGCGCACCATCAACGGCCAGGAGGCCAGCGCCTACTACGCCGCCGGCACCGCACAGTTCCACATCAACGCCGCGGTCGCCTTCGCCGCGGCCCGGTACGTCTGGGCGACGGGCGACGACGAGTTCCGCACCGGGGAGGGCGCAGAGATCCTGTCCGAGACCGCCCGCATGTGGGTCTCCCTCGGCTTCTTCGGCAAGGACGGGCGCTTCCACCTGCACGGGGTCACGGGTCCGGACGAGTACACGGCCGTGGTCAACAACAACCTGTACACGAACGTCATGGCGAGGTTCAATCTCCGGGCCGCGGCCGCCGTCGAGGGGCACTTCGCCGGAGTGACCGAACGGCAGCTCTGGTCCGAAGCCGCAGAGCGCATGACCCTGCCCTACGACACCGATCTGCGCGTCCACGCCCAGGACGCCGACTTCATGACCCTGGAACCGTGGGACTGGGATGTGCCGCGGGACAAGTACCCGCTGCTGCTGCACTTCCACCCGCTGGTGATCTACCGGCACCAGGTGCTCAAGCAGGCGGACACGGTGCTGGCGATGTTCCTGCAGTGGCAGGACTTCAGCGCCGAGGAGAAACAGCGCGCCTTCGACTTCTACGATCCGCTGACCACCGGCGACTCGACGCTCTCGGCGTGCGTGCAGGGCATCATGGCGGCGGAGGTCGGCTACGGCGACGTGGCGCTGCGGCACTTCACGACGGCGGCGTTCATCGACCTGGACGATCTGCACCACAACACGGTGGACGGCGTCCACACGGCGTCGGCGGGCGGTGTCTGGGCCGCGCTCGTCAACGGTTTCGCCGGCTTCCGCGACCAGGGGGAGCACCCGCTCTTCGACCCCCGGTTGCCGGAGGGCTGGGAGGGCCTCGCCTTCCGCCTGCGGATGCGGGGTTCGGTGCTCGCCGTGCGCCTGGCGCCGGGCGAGATCACGCTCAGCGTCGAATCCGGCGGCCTCTTGGACGTCCAGGTACGGGATCAGCTCGTCCACGTCGGATCTGATCCGGTGCGGGTGGCCCTCGCGGCGGTGCCGTCCCCGGCGCCGAGCGTCTTCCCGCAGTCGCCTGCCACGGCCGGGCTGCAGACGGTGCTGACCCGCGCCTGAGTGAGCGGCCGACGACGGCGGGGGACCGCCGTCGTCGGCCGCTCGGCCGGCGTGACGGTCGGCGCCGCCCTCGACGGTGTTTTCTCCATCACTTTCGGCCCGAGTTCCGGGGTTTGTTACGGATGATCCCGCCTCGAACGATGGTCCGCACGGTACCGTTTTGACCAGGCCATCATCGTGGAGAAGGAGCACCAGCATGCCGGAGATCATCGTCGTCGGAGTGGACGGAACCGAGACCGCAGCGCGAGCCGCGGAGCAGGCCCTGCGCCTCGCCCAAGGGTTCGGCGCCACGCTGCATGTGGTCACCGCCTACGAGGGCAACAAGGCGTCCCTGCACGGGGCCAATTACGAGCGTGCCGTGATCTTCGGGGACCGCCAGGAGAAGGCCGCGGAGACCGCCCGGACTGTCGCCGGGAGCCTGTCCGCGGACGGCGTCCAGGTCGAAGCCTTCTCCGTGGTGGGCACCCCCGCCGAGGCGCTCATCGCCCACGCCGAAGAGCACGACGCCAGCGTGATCGTGGTGGGCAACCGCCGCATGAAGGGCCTGGCCCGCGTCCTGGGCAGCGTCGCCAACTCCGTGGCCCACGAAGCCAAGTGCAACGTCTACATCGCGGACACCACCGACTAGTCCGCGTCCAGCAGGCGCCGGTGCGCCATGGCTGGGTGACGGCGTCGACGTCGGGGGTCCGGTTTGGATGCGCGGGCTGCAGCCCGTGGTCTCGGCGGGTTCCCCCGAATTCGGCAGCGGAACCCCACGTGACGGGCCCGAGCGCCCTAGGATCGAGGCATGGAAGCTGCCCCGCCCTCCGGTCTGAGCGCGCCCGAACCCGCCGCCGCAGGCCTCTCCGCCAAGAAGGTGCGTCTCCGTCTCGCCTTCCTGTCCGCGCTGGGCCACGGCTTCCTGGAATCCGGCCAGACCACGCGCCAGACCGAGGAGGCTCTCGGGAAATACGGCCGTGAGCTCGGCCTGGACGGCCTCGTGCTCAACTCTTTCGGCCGGATGCTGTTGCTGGAGGCCGTCACGCGCGACGGCGCAACAGTCTCCCTCTCCGGCGCGGCCCGGTCGCTCGACGCCATCGACTGCACCAGGGCCCGCGCACTCGAGAGACTCGCTGAGCGCACCGTCGAGGACGCCCGGACCTGGGCCGATTCCGCCGCGGCCCACGGCGGTCTCACCGCGGCACGGCAGGAGGTCGAACGGCTCCGGGACACGGCCACGCCGTGGTGGGTGGTCACTCTCGGGCTGACGCTCCTGGCGTTCTTCATCAGCATGCAATTGGGCGTCAGCTGGCAGGCCTGGGTCGCGGCGGGGCTGGTGCAGGCCGTGACCTCCCTGGTCGGAGTGATGATCGGCGGGCTGCGACTGCCCCGGCTGTTCGCCATCGCCGTGCAGAGCTGCGCGGCGGGCGCCTTCGCCACCGCGCTCGTCCAGCTCGGCTTCGTGGACCCGGTGGGCGCGGCAGCGGCGATCGCGGTGAACTGGCTCCTGTTGATCCCCTTACCCCAGGTCATCGGAGCGGTGACGGACGCCATCGAAGCCGACCATCTGTCCGCCATGACGCGCGTGGCGAGCGTCGCCATCGCCGCCGGAGGGATCGCGATCGGCGGAGGATTCACCTTCGCGCTGGGGGAGGTCCTCGGCATGGCCCATCCACGACTCGACGCCCTGCCCACCCTGCCCTGGTATCTGGTGCTGGTGTTCTCCGCCCTGGGCGCCGTGGCGAATGCGTTCGCCAACGGCGGGAGGCTGGCGCTGGTGGCGCCGGCCGCCTTCCTGGGTGTGGTCACGGGCGCCGTCAACCAGTTCTTCCTTCACGTGACCGGCCTGTCCGCGGTCTGGGCGAGTTCGCTCTCAGCCGTGGTCCTCGGCCTCCTGAGTGCAGCCCTGGTGAAGCGCACCGGCTACCCGTACCAAGTGCTCGCACTCATGGGCATCACGGGCGCCCTGCTTCCCGGAATCCCGGTGTTCTTCGGCATCCTTCAGGCGATGGGCGGGGGCGATGCGGCGGAGCATTTCGGCACGGCCGCAGCGATCAGCCTGGGTATCGGGACGGGGGTCGCGCTCGGCGTGCATCTGGCGCGTCTCAGGTGGCGCACGCGCTGATCCGTCCGGGCGGTGCGGGGGCGTACGATGACCGCATGTCTGATGTCGCACTGATCACTGGAACCTCCTCCGGCATGGGCCTGCATGCCGCCGTCGACCTGGCACGCCGGGGTCTCACCGTGGTCGCCACGCTGCGCGACACCTCCCGAGCCGCCGCCCTCCACGCCGCCGCCCGCGACGCCGGGGTGGAGCTGGATGTGCGGGAGCTCGACGTCGTGGACCACGGCGCTGCCGAACGCGTGGTGCGCGGCGTGCTCGCCGACCACGGCCGCATCGATGTCCTGATCAACAACGCGGGCCGCGGCAGCGTGGCGACGGCCGAACAGCTGTCGATGGAGCAGATCCAGGCGCAGCTGGACGTCAATTACCTGGCCCCTGTGAACCTCACCAAGCTGGTCCTGCCGGGCATGAGAGAGCAGGGAAGCGGCCGGATCCTCACCGTCACGAGCGTGGGCGGAGCCGTGGGCCAGCCGTTCGCCGACGCCTATTGCGGGGCGAAGTTCGCGGTGGAGGGCTTCATGCAGTCGCTCGCGGTGGTCGCCGAACGGTTCGGCGTGCAGGTGGGCGTGATCGAACCCGCCGCGGTGGCCAGTGAATTCGTGGCGAACGTCGCGCGGCCCACGGAGACGGGCGCCTACGGGCCCTTGCTCGACGCCTATATCGGACGGACCGCCGGGGCGTTCTCCCAGGCCCAGTCCGCCGAGAGTGCCGGCACGGCGATCGCGGAGATCGCGACCGCGGCAGGCTTCGCCTTCCGGAACCAGACGTCGGATGCCGCGCGGAACTTCGTCGGCGTCTCGCTGGCGGACCTCGACGGCGAACGCGTCCTCGGCTTCACCCGCCCCTGGATCGCCTGAGGACAGACAGTCCGGACCGAGTCAGGACGGGCAGGCACCTCGAGCTGAGCGGCAGCCCGCTCAGCTCATCGGGTCGTACATGAACTCCCGCAATTCCTGCGGGCAGCGGCAGGACGCGGCGATCTTCGCTGCCCACGCCTCCGCCGATGCGCGGTCCGGCAGCTCGAGGATCGTGAAGCCGCCACGGATGTCGAGGCCCGGATACGGTCCTGGGCTGATGGACCCGTCGGCCCCGACGCGCACCGGCTCCACCTCCTCGTTGATCCCGCCACCGAAGACGTAGACGCCCGCGGCCTGGGCCTCCGCGATGACGGCGTGGGACTCCGCGACGACGGTGGGGAAGTCCTCCTCCGAGACCACCATCGCGTCGCTGGGGAAGGAAATCAGGTATTTGGTCATAGGCCGATCCTGGACCCGCCGGTCGGCGTGCGCAAGAGGTGTGTTTCCCTCCCGCGGCCCGGCCCGGGGCACTTCCACGCTCGTGCAGCGGTATCACGAACAACTCATCCAGCTTCACCTGCGTGCTTGGATTCAGCCGCAGCTCGTCCGTGGACGAGACCGGTGGGTATGCCGAGGAATGCGGGTTCCTGGGTGCCGCAGCAGGACCCGGCTTCGGTTTCCGTGTCCTGGGTTGTGGGGGTGTCGCAGTTGGTCCCGGCGCCGGCGGAGCAGACCCCGGTTTCAGGCAGGACGAGCTGCACCTCCTCCGCGGCCGCAGTGTCACCGGCCAGGGCCGCGGTGATGGAACGGACTTGTTCGTAGCCGGTGGCTAGGAGGAAGGTCGGGGCGCGGCCGTAGGACTTGGAACCGACGATGTAGAAGTCGTGTTCGGGGTGTGCCAGGTGCCGCGCGCCGTGGGGTGGGACGGTGCCGCAGGAATGGAATTCGGGATCGATCAGCGGCCCGAGCTGGGTGGGGGCTTCGACGATGGGGTCCAGGTCCAGGCGGAGCTCGCGCAGCATGTCCAGTTCGGGCCGGAACCCGGTGGCCGGGACCACGGCATCGGCTTCCAGGGCGCGCCCGTCCACCGCGGTGAGGACCAGGTGGTCGCCGGTGGTGTCGATGCGTCGGGCGTGGAATCCGGTGGTCAGTTCGATGGTGCCGGCCTCGACGAGGCGGCGAAGGCGGGAGCCGAGCTGCCCGCGGGCGGGGAGCCCGTCGGCATCGCCACCGCCGTAAACCCGGGCGGCGGTGCCGGCACGGATCGCCCAGAGGACCCGGGTGCCGGGCTCGTCCCGTGCCAGGGTGGCGAGGTTGATCAGGGTGTTCGCGGCGGAGTGTCCGGAGCCGATGACCAGGACGCGTTGCCCGGCGAACCGGTCTCGTTCGGCGCCCAGGGCGTCGGGCAGGGGCGTGGTGATCCGGTCCGTGGCGGTCTCTTCGCCGATCGCGGGCAGCCCGCCGGTCCCGACAGGGTTGGGTGTGTTCCAGGTGCCGGAGGCATCAATCACTGCGGCCGCGAGGTGATCGGTGACGATGCCGTTGGTGTGCTGGACGCGGAGCCGGAACGGAGCGTCCTCGCGGCCACGGCTGTGGGTTTTGTCCAGTCCCGCACGGGTCACTGCGATCACGCGGGCGCCGGTGTGGAGGCGGTCCGCGACGGCCGGATGCGCGGCCAGGGGTGCCAGGTAGTCATCGATGAGTTCGCCGCCATAGGGCAGGGCCGTCAGCCTGGGGGCTTCCCATCCGGTGGGCTCCAGGAGCCGGACGGCTGCGGCGTCGAGGTTGAACCGCCACGGCGAGAACAGTCGGATGTGCCGCCACTGGGTGATCGCGGCGGCCGGTGTGGGCCCGGATTCTAAGATCACCGGGTCCAGGCCCTGCTCGAGCAGGTGCGCGGCGGCGGCCAAGCCGATCGGGCCGGCGCCGATCACGGCCACAGGAAGCTCCGAGGTGCTGTCCATGAGGATTCTCCTAAAAGGTTCGCGACGCCCTGTGACGGCGTCTGGATACTCTCGAACGGTGGTGAGCTAGTACTTCGTGAGGGAAGCGATCAGGTCCTGAACCCGGGCCTTGATCTCGTCCCGGATCGGACGAACGGCCTCCACGCCCTGCCCGGCCGGGTCTTCCAGCACCCAGTCCTCGTAGCGTTTGCCGGGGAAGAACGGGCAGGTGTCCCCGCATCCCATGGTGATGACCACATCGGATTCCTGCACGGCCTTGGTCGTGAGGACCTTGGGGATCTCGGCGGACAGGTCGATCCCGACCTCGGCCATCGCGGCCACCGCGGCGGGGTTGACCTGATCGGCCGGTTGCGAGCCCGCGGAACGGACCTCGATCGCACCGCCGGAGAGGCTGGTCAGGTAGGCCGCGGCCATCTGGGACCGGCCGGCGTTGTGGACGCAGACGAACAACACGGAGGGCTTCTTGGTTTCAGTGCTCACGAGGTCTCCTGGAGGGTGGGCTGGTCAGGGGTGGTGAAGTAGCGGGTTCTGGCCCAGAGGGCCGCGTAGACCAGGCCGAGCAGTGCCGGCACTTCGATCAGGGGGCCGACGACCCCGGCCAGGGCCTGGCCCGAGGTGACTCCGAAGGTGCCGATGGCCACGGCGATCGCCAACTCAAAGTTGTTCCCTGCTGCGGTGAACGCCAGGGTGGTGGTGCGTGCGTATCCCAGACCCAGCAGTTTGCCTGCCAGCATCCCGGCGGTGAAGACCACGGCGAAATACACCAGCAGCGGGACCGCGATCCGGGCCACGTCCAGGGGACGGGCCAGGATCGTGCCGCCTTGCAAGGCGAAGAGCACGGTGATGGTGAACAACAGCCCGTAAAGCGCCCACGGGCCCAGACGAGGCAGGAACCTGCCCTCGTACCAGGTGCGGCCCTTGAGCCGTTCGCCCAAGGTCCGGGTCAGGAAACCCGCGATCAGGGGGATGCCGAGGAACATCAGCACCGAAGCCGTGATCGTCTGGAAAGAGAACTCCGCACTGGTGGTGGGCAGACCGAGCCAGGCAGGCAGTACCTGCAGGTAGAACCAGCCCAGCGCCCCGAACGCGAGGACCTGGAACATCGAGTTCAGCAACACCAGCACCGCGGCGGATTCCCGATCACCACAGGCCAGATCGTTCCAGATCAGCACCATCGCAATACACCGGGCCAAACCCACGATCACCAACCCGGTCCGGTACTCCGGCAGATCCGGCAAGAACACCCACGCCAGCACGAACATGAACGCCGGCGCCAGCACCCAGTTCAACACCAGTGAGGCGATCATCAGTTTCCGATCCGCCAGCACCCGATGAGCCCGGTCATACCGGACCTTGGCAAGCACCGGATACATCATCACCAGCAACCCGACCGCGATCGGCAAGGACACCTGCCCCACCTTCACCGCCTCCAGCGCTGAACCCAGCCCGGGTGCCAACGCCCCCAAGGCCAGACCCGCAGCCATCGCGACCAGGATCCACGCCGGCAAGAAGCGGTCCGTCCGCGACAAACGCCCACCGACCTCGGCAGACGCATCCCGCGCCGCGGCCACTCCCTGAGAACCCACCACACCCACACTCTTCATTGATGAACATCGATCTACCTGAGTATCAAACTATAGATCGATGAATGTCAATGTTTGTGGGAGGATGGAGTCATGAACGCCTCGCGAACTCTGGAGCTCACCCCCGTGGGAACGGCCTGCTGCGAGCCTTCCGGCCCGCCGGCCGTCACCGCCGAGGACGCCGCGGAGCGGGCCGTGGTGTTCAAGGCCCTGGCCGATCCGAACCGGCTGCGCCTGCTCTCGATCGTCAAGAACGCCCCGGGCGGGGAAGCCTGTGTTTGCGACTTGACCCAGCCGTTGAACCTCGGCCAGCCGACCGTCTCACACCATTTGAAGGTCATGGTCGACGCCGGACTGCTGCACCGCGAAAAGCGCGGCACCTGGGCCTACTACTCCCTGATCGAGGGCGCCCTGGAGCGGGTCACCGGACTCGTGGAGAGCCTGTGATCCCCCGACCCACGGCGCACATTCGCCCCCTGGAAGCCGGGGACTGGGGCGCCGTTGAAGAGATCTATGCCCAAGGGATCGCGACCGGGCTGGCGACCTTCGAAACCACCACCCCCACCTGGGAGGCCTTCACGGCCTCACGGCTGCCGGCGCATCGCCTCGTTGCCGATGTCGACGGGGAAGTGCTGGGCTGGGCTGCCGTCTCGGCCGTCTCCGCCCGCCCGGTGTATGCCGGGGTCGTCGAACACTCCATTTACGTCCGCCGCACGGCGCGTGGCCGTGGAGTCGGCATGGCGCTCCTGAACGCGCTGATCGATTCCACCGAGGCCGCCGGGATCTGGACCATCCAATCCAGCATCTTCCCTCAGAACCAGGCCAGCCTGCGCCTGCATGAAAAGGCCGGGTTCCGGCTTGTGGGGCGGCGTGAACGCATTGCGCGGCGCGCCGACGGCACCTGGCAAGACACGCTCCTCATCGAGCGCAGATCTAGGACTTGATGACCGGTGCGAAGTAAGTCATTGACTACGCCAGGGTAGGCGCGAACCTGACGTTGAAGCCCTTCCCGGAGAACTTCTTAAGAGTTTCTGAGGACCGCCCTGACACGATCGGAGCCACGCACGGTTCGAAAGGAACATCCATGGCTTCGCAGTCCACGCCCGCCCGTCCCGCCCGGCCGCGGCCTCCCCGGGGGTTCCCCCCTCTGAGCGTGCCGCGGCACTGGCTGCCGGCGTCGTCGGTGCTTGCCTTGGCCGCCCTGACGCTGGGGCTCTGCATCCGCCTGATGCCCGGTCTGAGCGGGGTGGAGCTCGGGGTCGACCAGGAGCTCAGCAGGCACCACGAGGCCGTCCTGACCGCCGTCGCGATGGGTCTGAACACGCTCTTCAGCCCGGTGGCCGGGGTGCTGATCATCGCGGTGGGGGCCGTCGTCCTCCTGGTTCGGTGGCAGGTCCTGCGGGCTGTGCTGTTCGCTGCGGCGGTGAGCTGGGGCTGGGGGATGTCACAGGTGTTCAAGCTGATCGTTGCGCGCCCGCGGCCGAACCCCGCACTGCTCCTGGACCCTCTGGCGCCGGAGACCGGGTCCAACAGCTTCCCCAGCGGCCACACGTGCCTGGCGGTGGCGCTGGTCTTCGCCGTGTGGTTCCTCCTCCGGGGGACCCGGTGGGCCCGGATCGCGGTCTGGGCCGGGGCGGCGATGGCACTCGTGGTGGCCTGGTCCCGCCTGTACATCGGGGTCCATTACCCGACCGACGTGCTCGCCTCCTTCCTCGTGACCGGGGCGGCGATGCTCGCCTTCACCTGGCTGTGGAACACTCTGGTCCCGCGCGTCCTGGCCCTGCCGCCGGTGTCCCGCGCGGTCCGCGCGATCGAAGGACACGACTGAGGAGCAGCGTCCGGGCCTTCCGGGGAGCGAGAATGGTCCTGTGAATCCCGCACCCCGGCCCTCCGTGCTCCTGGTGGAGGACGATCCTGTCCTGGGGCCTCTGACGGCCGAGCTCCTCGCTCCCGAGTACCGGGTGCAGCTCGCCGTCCACGGACGTGTGGGCCTGCACCTCGCGCTCACCCAGACCTGGGACGTGCTCGTGGTCGACCGTGGACTGCCTGGCCTGGACGGGATCGCCGTCGTCACGGCCCTGCGCGAGCGCGGCGTGGCGACGCCGATCCTCCTCCTCACGGCGCTCGGCGCGACCGAGGAGAAGATCAGAGGACTCGACGCCGGCGCCAACGACTACATGACCAAACCCTTCGACGCGGCGGAGCTGGCCGCCCGCCTCCGCGCGCTGACCCGCACGTACGATGCGCCGCCGTCGTCGCTCAGTTTCGGTGACTGGGAACTCGACGCCGCGGGGCGGCAGGCGCGGTCCGTCCACGGGCTCAGTGCTTCGCTCACGGCTAAGGAGGGGGAGCTGCTCGCGCTCCTGGCGGCCGATCCTGAGCGGGTCTTCAGCCGCGAGGAGATCCTGTCCCGCGTCTTCCAGCCGACGGACACCCCAGGTCTCGTGGACACCCACGTGCACCACCTCCGCCGCAAGATCTCCCGCGCCGTGGTCTGCACGGTCCACGGCGTCGGCTATCGGATCGGTGATCCTCATGACTGAACCCCGCCGCCCCGGCCCGGACCACGTGGAGCTCCGCAGAGCAGCTCTGCGGATCGCCCTCCGGATCAGCGCGGCATGCGGCGCCCTGGTGCTCTGCCTGCTGGCCGTGGCCACCGTGTATCTCTTCAGCAAGAGCGGTGGGCCGGGGCCCGATGCCGCGGAACCGGGCTCCGTCTTCGTCTCCCTGGACACGCGGGACCTGATCCGCGACATGATCGTCGTGGGGCTGGTGGGTGTGGTCCTGGCCGGGGTCATCGGCTGGTTCAGCGCCCGGAGCTCGATCCGCCCGCTGAGCGACGCGCTCGCCCGTCAGCGGCGATTCGTGCAGGACGCCAGCCACGAGATGCGGACCCCTTTGGCCATCCTGGACGCGCGCGTTCAACTGGCGCAGCGGACCAGCCCGGCGGATTCCGGGACCGGCCAGGCCCTCGCACAGATCCGGCAGGACACCGCGGCGCTGACCGAATTGGTCGACGGGTTGTTGGAGGCTGCCACCGGGGGAGAAGTGACGCCGGACGCCGAGCCGGTCGACGTCGGCGCGCTGACTGCCGAGGTCGTGAAGAGTGCCGCTCAGCTCGCCGAATCCCGCCAGGTGAGCGTGGACTGCGCGACGCAGGGCGGGGGCTTCGCCCGCATCAGGGCGCAGAGCCTGCGGCGGGCGCTCCTCGCGCTGCTGGAGAACGCCCTGGCCCACACCCCCGACGGCGGCCGCGTCACCGTGACCGTGGGACGGGAACGGGACATGGTCACGGTCAGTGTCGCGGACACGGGCAGCGGGATCTCCGACGTCGACCGGCAGCGGATCTTCGAGCGCTTCGTGCACAGCTCCAGCGACTCCGCCGGGACCGGGAGACGCGGCTACGGCATCGGTCTGGCCCTGGTCCAGGAGATCGCCACCCAGGCCGGAGGCCGGGCCGAACTCGTCCGGACGGGCTCCGACGGCACGGTCATGCGCCTCGTCCTGCCCGCGGCGAAGCACGGGCGCGCTCAGCCCTGAGCGGACTCCCACGGGAAGGCCACGCCCTCGCCGATGACGCGCAGGCAGAGTTCCGTTCCGGGCCGCGTGATGGACGCATTCCAGTGCCGGATCGTGATCGTCTCGCCGCCGCCCGGGATCTCGGGCCCGCCTGCCACGCTGGGCCGCGGGTTGAGGCGGATCCGCACAGTGGTCTCGGGGCCGAAGTAGTCGGTGTCCACGACCGTGCCGCGGATCGGGCCGTCCGGGGCGATCCGGATCTGCTCGGGCCGCAGCATCAGGTGCACCTTGCCCTGTGCCGGAGGGCGACGGACCGGGATCCCGCCCAGGGAGCACATGGCCAGGGAGCCCTCGAGCCAGGCGTCCAGCACGACGGCCTCGCCCAGGAATTCCGCGGTGGCCCGGTCGGAGGGCCGGGTGTAGACCACGAAGGGGTTGCCCACCTGGGCCAGGGCGCCGTCCCGCATGACGGCCACCTGATCCGCGAACGACAGGGCCTCGGCCTGATCGTGGGTCACAAGCACGGTGGTGACGCCGGCGGTCCGGAGCACCTCGCCCACGGCGCGGCGCGTGGCGACGCGCAGGCCGGCGTCGAGCGCGGAGAAGGGTTCGTCCAGGAGCATCACCTCCGGTTCACGGGCGAGAGCGCGGGCGAGGGCGACGCGCTGCTGCTGGCCGCCGGAGAGCTCGTGGGGACGGCGTGTGGCGAGAGCCGGGTCCAGGGACACCATCTCGAGCAGTTCCCGGATCCGGGCCTTCGCAGCAGAGGACCGGTGGCTGCCCAGATCGCCCGCGAGACCGAACGCGACGTTCTGGGCGACCGACAGATGCGGGAACAGCGCGCCGTCCTGCGCCACATAGCCGACGTTCCTCCGGTGCGCCGGAACCCACGCGGAACCCTGCGCCACGGCCGTGCCGCTCAGGCGGATGGAGCCGGCGTCGGGCCGTTCGAATCCGGCGATGAGCCGCAGCAGCGTGGTCTTGCCCGAACCGGACGGCCCCACGATCGCGGTGGTCCCGCCGCGGGCGACCGCGAGGTCGATCCCGCGCAGCACCTCCTGGCTGCCGAAGTTCTTGACCACACCGTCGATCGCGAGATGGGTGTCGGTGGTGCCGGCCACGGAGGGCGCGACGCCGGGAGCCACGGAGTGGGCGGAGGAGGGGGAGGTCACTGTCCGGCTGCTTTCTTGGACTGGTGGAACAGGAGATAGGTCATGGGGGCGGAGAGCACGATCATCAGGAGGGCGTAGGGGGCGGCCCCCGCGTAGTCGATCTCGCTGCTCTTGCTCCAGAATTCGGTGGCCAGGGTGTGCGTGCCGTTGGGGGAGAGGAGCAGCGTCGCCGTGAGCTCGTTGACGATGGCCAAGAACACGAGGGCGGCGCCGCCGGCCGCCGCGGGGGCGGTGAGGCGCAGCGTGACCCGGAGGAAGGCCAGGAACGGGGACGTGCCCAGGGCCTGGGCCGCCTCCTCCAGTTCCTTCGGCGCCTGCACCAGGCCGGAGCGCAGGCTGACCAGGGCCCGGGGCAGGAACAGCAGCACGTATGCGGCGATCAGCACGCCGGTGGTCTGATAGACGGCCGGTGCCAGCCGGATGGTCACCGTGACGAACGCCAGGCCCACCACGATCCCGGGCAGGGAACTCGTGACGTAGTTGCACAGTTCCAGGGCTTTGCTGAACCACGTCGGGTTCCGCACGGCGAGGTACGCCAGCGGGAACGCCACCACGGTGGTCACGGCGGCCCCGATCACCCCGTAGAAGAGGGTCTGCAGGAGGGCGGGGACGAACTCGTCCGCAGTCCAGACGGCGGCGCCGCCCTGCACGGCCCAGCGGAGGACCAGGGTCAGAGGCAGGCCGAAGGCGAGCAGGACGAGGGCCAGCAGGGACAGCTGTGCCGGCACCTGGTAGCGGCCCAGCGGCAGGCGCAACGCAATGCCCTGGCTCCCCGAGCCGACGCGGGAGTACCGGGCGGAGCCGCGCCCCCGGACCTCGGCGAGCAGGAGCAGCAGGCACAGGAACACCAGGACGCTGGCGAGCATGTTGCCTGCGGTGCCGTTGAAGGTGGACTGGAACTGGATCATGATCGCCGTCGTGAACGTGTCGAAGCGGATCATGGCGAAGGCGCCGTATTCTGCGAGCAGGTGCAGCGAGACCAGGAGCGCTCCACCGGTCAGCGCCACGCGGAGCTGGGGGAGCACCACCCGGAAGAAGGATGCCCACGGACCCAGGCCCAGCGAGGCGGCGGAGTGCTCGAGCGCCGGATCCAGCCGGCTGAGGGCCGCGGCCGCGGGAATGTAGACCAGCGGGAAGTAGGAGAGCGTGGAGATCAGCACCCCGGATCCGATCCCCTCGAGGGATGGGACGGCGGAGACCCAGGCGTAGCTGTTGACGAAGGCGGGGATCGCGAGCGGCGCGGCGAGGGCGACGGCCCAGAACCGGCGCCCGGCGAGCGTGGTCCGCTCGACCAGCCAGGCCCCGCCGACGCCGAGCACCAGGCACAGCGGCACGGTGAGGACCACCAGGAGCACGGTGTTGAGCAGGAGCTCGCCGACGCGCGGCCGGACGATGAGCGAGACCGCCGTGTCCCAGCCCGTGGTGACCGTCATGTAGACGACGTACCCGAGCGGGATGAGCGACAGCAGCGCGATGAGCATCGCGATCAAAGAGATCACGGAGACGCCGAAAGGCGGGCGAGGGCGTGCGCCCTTGCCCGCCTGCGGCGGCCTGACGGTGGTCTCCGCCGGGACGGAGGCCGTTGAATCAGCGGTCACGGAATCAGAGCAGTCCGGCCTGCGTCATCAGCTCGGTGACCTTGGCGGAGTTCAGCTTGGCCGGGTCCACCGTGGGGGCCTGCAGATCCTTGATCGGCACGAGCTTGGGGTTCGCCTCGACGTTGGACGCGATCGCGTACTCGAAGGAGGTGCCGTTCTTGAGGACCTCCTGGCCCTTCTTGCCGGTGATGAACTTCAGGAACGCCTGTGCGGCGGCCGGGTTCTTGGCGGACTTCAGGACGCCGCCGCCCGAGACGGACAGGAACGCGCCCGGATCCTGGTGCTTGAAGAAGTACGGGGTGACGTTCTTGGAGTTCTCGCCGGTCTTGGCCTGGTCGCCGTAGTAGTAATAGTGGTAGATCAGCGCGGCATCCACTTCACCGGCGTTGACAGCCTTCATCGCGGTGCTGTTGCCCTTGTAGGCCTTGAAGTTCTCCTTCATGCCCTTGAGCCACTCGGTGGTCGCGGCCTCGCCCTTGAGCTCCAGCAGCGCGGCGACGATCGCCTGGAAGTCTGCGCCCGACGGCGACGCGGCCCACTTGCCCTTCCACTCCGGCTTGGCGAGATCCAGCATGGACTTCGGCAGCTTGTCTTCGGAGATCTTCTTCTTGTCGTACACGAGCACGGTGGAGCGGGCGGCGATGCCCGTCCACTTGTTCGTGGACGGCCGGTAGGCGGCGGGGACCTGATCCACGGTGGCCTTGTCGACGTCCGCGAACAGGCCGGCGTTCTCCACCTGGGCCATCGCGGGGGAGTTCTCGGTCAGGAAGACATCGGCGGGGGAGGCGGCGCCTTCCTGGACGATCTGGTTGGACATCTCCGAGTCGTCGCCCTGGCGGACGGTGACCTTGACGCCGGTCTCCTGGGTGAACGCGTCCACCCATTCCTTCGTCAGGGACTCGTGCTGGGCGTTGTAGACCGTGATCTCGCCGGAGATCTTGGAGTCTCCGGATCCGCCCGCGGCGGGCGCGGAGCTGCCGGAACCGCAGGCGGCCAGGCCGAGAGCGGCGGTCGCGGCGAGGGCGATGCCCGCCAGAGCGTTCTTACGCAACGTCATGGGAACTGCTTTCTACGTGCAAAAGGGTTCGGAGTCCTGGGGAGGGTCCTGAGCAAGCTTAGGTTAGCTATGCCTAAAGGTGCCAATGCGCGAAGGGCGGACGCGTCACGATGACGCCGTGGTCGGTCGGGCGAGGGCCCCAAGCCGGCACGGAGCCCCTTGCTAAACTGGGGCCGAACCCGAGGCCTCACTGAGCCGGGCCGTGCCGGGATGACCACCAGGGAAGGACGCAGGTGCCGATCACCCGGACCGTGCTGGACGTCGCGCAACACGATCCCGAGCGAACGGCGATCGCCGGGGCCGATGGCCGGCTGAGCTACCGGGACCTGGTGGAGGATTCGCGCCGGGTGTTCGCCGCCGTCGATGCCCTGCACCGGGGCCAGACCACTCCGCCGGTTCCCGCCCCGGAGACCTTGGCCATTCCGATCACCGCCGTGAGCATCGACTCCGCCTTCCACACCGCGAGGATCATGGCCGGGCTGGCCGGATACCGTGCGGTGTCCGCCACGATCGACCCCCGCTGGCCCCTGGACCACCGGGTCGGCGTGATCCTCACGACCGGGATCGGCGTCGTCATCAGTGACTCGGAGGACCTCGCGGAGGCCCTCACGTCACGCGGCTGGACGGGGACCCTTCTCGGCCTGACGGGCTTCCAGGAACTCGAGCGGAGTCTGCCGCTCGCTCCGCCGCCGACCGTCCGCGACGGCGACGAGGCGTTCCTCCTGCTCTTCTCCTCCGGCACCACGAGCAATCCCAAGGCGTTCCTGAAGACCCGGCAGCAGTACCGCGAAAACGTCTCGGTCTCGAGCGCTCATCTGGAGCCCTTGCCGGGCGTGAGCACGCTGGCGCCGGGGCCGGTCTCGTACAGTCTCACCCTCTACGCCGTCATCGAGTGTCTCGCGACGGGCGGCAGCGTCCACGTGGCCGACGCGTTCGATCCGGTCGGGCTGGGGCGGCGCATCGCGACCGACGGTGTCAGCCGGGTCGTGGCCGTCCCGGCGGTGGTGCAGGCGATCACGGACGCGGCGCGCCGGGACCCGGAGCGGTTCGCTTCGCTGAACCTCATCGTCACGGGCGGAGCCAATCTGTCCTCGGCCATTCGCGCGGGGCTCGCTCACGCGCTGCCTCAGGTGCGCTTGATCAGCTATTACGGCGCCGCGGAGATCGGCTTCATCGGGGACAGCCGGGACGGGGACGGCACGGCCATCTCCGTCTACCCGGGTATCGAGGTCAGCGTCCGCGATGGTTCGGGCGAGGAACTGCCGGACGGCGAGCCCGGCACCCTGTGGGTCCGCGCGGCGGCCTGTTCGGACGGGTATCTGGCAGGCACCACGGACGCGGTGCTCCGGCAGCCCGACGGCTGGGCCACCGTGCACGATCAGGCCCGGCACGTGGGGGACCGGATCGAACTGCTGGGACGATCCGGCGACATCGTGGTCAGCGGCGGGCACAAGATCTCGCTGCCCGCAGTGGAGCGGGCCTTCGAGGACCTGCCAGGCGTTGGCGCCGTGTGCGCCGTGGCCGTGCCGGACGCACGGCTCGGCAGCGTGGTGGCCCTCGTGCTCGAAGGCGACGACGCCCCCGCCAAGGACGAGTTGCAGGCCTGGGCCCGGGAACGGCTGGCGCCCCAGTTCGTGCCGCGCCGCTGGTATCTGGCGCCCCGGCTGCCGCGCACGGTGGGCGGCAAGATCCGCCGCCCGGCCACGGCTGCGCTGGTCGACGGCGACGCGGCGGTCCGGCTGTGAGCGCGCCGCGCGACGTCGTCGTCACAGGACTCGGGGCCATCACGCCCAGCGGCCTCAGCGCGGAGCTGCTCTGGCAGTCCGTGTCCCAGGGGCGGAGCGCGATCGGCCGCCTGGAGGGGGACGAATTCGACGGCCTGCCGGTGCGGATCGGCGGTCAGGTGAGGGGCTTCGATCCCGAAGCGGTCCTGGAACGGAACCTCGTGCGGCGCCTCAGCCCGGTGCAGCACTGGGCGCTCGCCGCCGCGGAGGAAGCGCTCGGTCAGGCCGGAGCCCTCGGCACGGAACCGCCGTGGGATCCGGCACGGGTCTCCGTTATCGCGGGCACGGGGTCCGGCCCCGTCGACGCGATGCAGCAGGCCACACGTCTCCTCGACTCCCGGGGCCCGCGGGCGGTGCCGCTGACACTCTCGATGCATGGCGCGCCCGACGCCGCCGCGGCACTCCTCAGCCAGCGTCACGGCCTGCGCGGCCCGGCCCAGGGCGTGTCCGCGACGTGCGCCAGCGGGACCATCGCGCTCGGCGAGGGGCTGCGACGCATCCGGCACGGCTACGCCGACGCGGTCCTGGTCGTGGGCATGGAGGACTGCCTCAATGGCGTGAACCTCTCGTCCAACGCGAACCTGCGGGCCCTGGCCACCGGCCACGACGACGACCCCGCCGCGGCGAGCCGGCCCTTCGACAGGGCACGCACCGGTTTCGTCATGTCCGCCGGGGCGGCCGCGCTCGTCCTGGAATCGGCGGAGCACGCGACGGCCCGGGGTGCGGCGCCGCTGGCACGGGTCGCCGGCTTCGGGGCGTCCAGCGACGCGCACCATCCGACCGCGCCGCATCCGCAGGGACGCGGGGCGGCTCAGGCGATCCGCGACTGCCTCGCCGACGCGGGGGCCGGTCCGGCCGACGTCGGGCACATCAACGCCCACGGCACCGGCACCCCGGCGGGGGACGCGGCGGAGCTGCTCGCCTTCGAGGCGGCCCTGGGCGCTGCGGCCCACACCATCCCGATCAGCGCCACCAAGTCCCTCACCGGGCATCTGCTGGGGGCGTCGGGAGCCGTGGAGGCCGTGCTCTCCATCCTCGCCCTCCGCGACGGGCTCCTGCCGCCCACCCTGAACCTCGACGATCCCGAGTTCCCCGACTGGGACATCGTCACCGGAACCGCCCGGCCGCTCCGCGTGAACAGCGTGCTGTCCACGTCCTTCGGATTCGGCGGGCACAATGCCGCGGTGCTCCTGGCCCGCGCGGATGAAGGAGGAACACCGTGACCGATCGGGAGACGCGGCAGGCGGAGCTGGCGGACCGGTACCTGCCGCAGGAGCTGCTCGAACGGTTCCGCGAGCGGGCGGCCGTCTACGACCGGGAGAACCGTTTCTTCGACGAGGACTTCGCCGAACTGCGGGAGCTGGGTTATCTGCAGCTCTTCGTCCCGGAGGAGTTCGGCGGCCCCGGCCTGAATCTGCTCGAGGTCACGCGGCTGCAGCATCGCCTGGCCACGGCGGCCCCGGCCACGGCACTGGCCATCAACATGCATCTCATGTGCACCGGCGTCGCGCGGGCTCTGTGGGCGCGCGGCGACGACTCCCTGACCCGCGTGTTCGAGGAGGCGATGGCCGGGGAGGTCTTCGCCTTCGGGATCAGCGAGCCCTCCAACGACTGGGTGCTGCAGGGGTCGACCACGGTGGCCGAGGTCCAGGAGGACGGCGGATACCTGCTCACCGGCGTCAAGATCTTCACGTCACTCTCCCCGGTCTGGACCCGACTGCTGGCGCACGGCCTGGACGCGTCCGATCCGGAGAACCCCCGGCTCGTCTACGGTTTCCTCGAACGGGAGGCCCCCGGCATCACGGTCTCGGACCAGTGGGACGTGCTCGGGATGCGGGCCTCCCAGAGCCGCGCCACGATTCTGAAGGGCGTGCCGCTGAAGGCCGGGAACGTGGTGCGGAGGATCCCGCCCGGCCGCACGCCGGATCTGCTCACGTTCGCCATCACGAGCCACTTCCAGCTCATGATCGGCTCCGTCTATGCCGGGGTGGCGTGGCGCGCCCTGGAGCTGGGCGCCGCGGGCCTGAAGCGCCGCAGCTCGGCCAAGAGCGGCACCGCCTTCTCCGAAGTGCCGGAGTACCGCGCGCGACTGGCCGACGCCCACCTCGAGTACCTGGCGGTCCCCGCCCAGCTGGACACCTACTCCCGCGACGTCGACGAGCTGGTCGACCACGGAGCCGGCTGGCCGCTGCGCCTTGTGAGCGCCCGGCTCAACGCGGCCACCGCCGCGCGCCGGGCGGCCGAGACCGCGCTGACGTGCGCCGGGGGCAGCGGCTTCGACAACGGCTCCGAGCTGAGCCGTCTCTGGAGAGACGCGACGGCCGGGCTCTTCCACCCGCCGTCGGCCGACGCCGCGCGCCCGATGTTCGCAGCGGCGCTGCTGGACGACTGACGGACCGACACGTGGAGTGAGGGGACACCATGGACAAGATCGATCTCAAGAAGACCCTGGACTCGTACCAGGCGCCGAAAGGGGCCTTCCGGATCCTCACGGTCCCGGAGCGGCGGTACCTCATGATCGACGGGCACGGGGACCCCAACTCCTCGCCCGACTTCACCCAGGCCGTCGAGTCCCTGTACCCGGTGGCGTACAAACTGAAGTTCGGCAGCCGCGCCACGACCGGCCGTGACTATGTGGTCCCGCCGCTCGAAGGACTCTGGTGGGCCGAGGATCTGGACGCCTTCACCACGGCACGGGACAAGTCCCAGTGGGACTGGACCATGATGCTGCTGGTGCCCGAGTGGATCGACGAGGACCAGGTGCTGGCGGCCAAGGAGCAGGCCGGGGCCAAGAACCGCCCGGCCCGCCTGGACGACGTCCGGTTCGAGGCGCTCGCGGAAGGACTGTGCGTGCAGACACTCCATATCGGCTCGTTCGACGACGAGGCCCCCGTGCTCGACCGCCTCCACCACGAGTTCGTCCCGGCGGAGGGACTGGCCCTCCGGGGGAAACACCACGAGATCTACCTGAGTGACTTCCGCCGCACGGCGCCGGAGAAGCAGCGCACCATCCTCCGCCAGCCGGTGGAGCGCGTGCGGAACTGATTCAGCGCCGAGACTGATTCAGCCCCGAGTCAGCGCTGTTCAGCCCTTGGCAGGCGTGCCTCCTTCGGCGGGCGCGTCCGGCTCCGCGCCGGGTGCCGCGCTGAGGTGGTCCAGGAGGTCATCCAGCGAGTCGAACTCGACCGTCGGAACGTCCTCGTCGGCCACCTCGATGCTCTCCACGCTCTGGTCCGTCCCGAGCGTGCAGTAGACGGTGGACTCGCCGTCGGGGGACTGCGCGGTGTACAGCAGCACGACGACGCCGCCCGGCTCGACGATCACGCCGTCCAGGCGGAGCGTGGGCGCCTCCGTCCTGGCGCCGCCGTCGAGCGCGGCAAGGATCTCGCGCTCCGCCTCGGAGAACGTCCCGCGGTCCAGGGGTCGGAGCGCGTCCTCGACGATCTCCGTGAGCTGCTCCAGGCTGAGCTTCTGCTCGCCGGGCTCCGCCAGCACCTCCACGTCCCGTTCGCCGGGCAAGGTCGTGGAAGCCGTCAGGGAACCGTCCTCGTCCAGGGCGGCATCGATCAATCCGGACACGTCATCTCCTTCGTCGGTGGTCCCATCATGTCATCCGGAACGGCGTCAGGCCCGCCCACCGGGCCCCGACGGAGGCTCACGCCCCTTGCGCCGCCGTCGCGGTGCACTGGTAGAGGCCGGTGACGCCATCGGCGCTCACCGCCGTGCAGTTGGCCTCCACCCAGGTCCTGATCTCGGAGGCGGTGGTGGTGGTGGACGCGCCACCGGCCGCCCCGCCGAAGCCGCCTCCGAACCCGGCCCTGCCGCCGTTGCCCACCAGCACATACTTCAGCGCGCCCGAGCCGACGAGGGCCGTGAACTTCTGCAGGGTGGGTGCGGGGTCGTTGCCGCTGAAGCCGCCGATGGGCAGCACGGGTTCACCGCCGGAGCCTGTGATGAGGCTTGCCGCCTCCTGGGCTCCGAAGGTCGCCACCAGATAGTCCGCGTCTCCGCGGTTGGCCCGCAGGTAGCTGAGCAGTGCCGTCGACGCCGTGCCTTCGCGGCCTCCCGCCGCACCCTGCGGGAAGCCGGTCCCGCCCGGGGCGCCGTTCAGGCCGCGCCCCTGGAACCCGCTCGGCGGGGTGCCCGGCATGGCGCCTGGCTGTCCCTGGCCGAACCCCTGACGATTGCCGCCGAAGCGGGCCGCCGTCCCACCGGGACCGCGCATGCCGCCCATGCTCATGCCGCTGACGCCGCCGGCGACGGGATTGGTCGAGTTGGGGTGGGCGATCGTCACCACGGACCACGCCGCCGGGGTGAGGATCAGCCCGCCGAGCAGCAGCACCGTCGTCCAGACCGTGAAGGCGGCGCCCCGCCGGGCCTCCCGGAGGATGAGGACCATCGCGCCGAGTCCGAGCACGACCTGGACGGCGGCGACCGCCACGGAGTACCCGCCGTAGACGAGCGCGATCGCCACCGCGGTCACCATCGCCGCGCCCAGCAGGGCGAGCTGCGCCCAGACGACCCGGCGCCGTCGGGCCACCCCGATCGCCAGGCCCACCGCCAGCCCCATCGGCACGGCGAGCGCCGCCGTGTAAAACTGGTGCATTCCGGCCACCGCGGAGAACATGGCCGCGAAGGTCAGGATCCACACACCGAGGAACACCGTCACGGCGGGACGGAACTTCAGAACCGCCAGCACGACGACGGCGAGCACCGCCACCGGGACCAGCCACCCGATCTGCCGTGCGAGCTGCTCGTTGAAGAGACGGAAGACGCCGGCCGAGCCGGAGAACGGCGGAGTGAACGAGTTGTAGGCGGAGGAGTCCGCGGTGCTGTCCCCGAAGCGTCCCAGGCCGTTGTAGCCGAACACCATCTCCCACGGATCGTTGTGGAGCGTGCTGCCCACATACGGGCGGTCCGTGGCGGGGATGAGGGCGACCGCCACGATCCAGACGAGCGAGAGAGCCAGGCTGGTCACCCCTGCGAGCGCGGTGTGCCAGAGTTTCCGCCACCAGGGCTGTGCCGTGCACAGGTAGGCGGCGGCGAGGGCCGGCCACACCGCCCAGGCCTCGAGCATGTATGTCTGGAACGAGACCGCGACGAATGCTCCGGCCAGCAGCAGCCAGCCGAGGCTCCGCTGTTCCAGCGCGCGGACCGCGGCCCAGGCGGTGAGAGCCAGCCCCAGGACGAAGAACGTCTCCGGCTGATTCGAGCGGGACACGGCCACGAGGATGGGTGTGGTGGCGACGACCGCGCCGCCCACGAGCCCCGCCGTCGTGCCGGCCACCCGTTTCGCCGTGACCGCCACGAGGAGCGTCGCGGCCACGGCGGCCAGGGCGTTCGGCACGACGACCGAGAGCGTGGAGAACCCGAAGAACCGGACGAAGAGTGCCGGGATCCAGAACGAACCCGGGATCTTGTCGAGGGTCACGGTCCCGGACGGGTCGAACGCTCCGAAGAAGAAGTTGTGCCAGTTCTGGCTCATCGAGAGCGCGATCGAGGCGTAGTACTCGGAGCGTTCCCCGGACCACAGGCCCCAGACCGTGAGCGCTGCGGTGCCGACGCCCAGGGCGAGGAGGCCGAGCGGCCAGGGGCCCCAGCGCCCGGTGCGGGGCGCCGGGCGCTGGAGCGAGGGTGAGAGAACGGGGGACAGGGAGGCTGGGCTGGAGGTCATGCACACCAGCACACCCCGGCAGGGCATGCGCTGACTGTGGCGACCCTATGCGCCTGCTGTGCCCGTCCGCCGTCGTCGGACGATCCGAAGCAGGAACGCGTCGAGCGAGAAGCGCCTCGCGCTGTGCGGCCACAGCACCACACACAAGGACAGCAGCACCATCACCGGGTACTGGGCGGTCAGCTGGTCGGCCATCCAGTACGTCATGAGGGTGAAGATGGACCCCACGGCGGCGGGCAGCGTCAGGACCCCGAGGATGAGAGCCACGCCCAGCCCGGTCTCCAGCAGCGGCATGAGCACGCCGAACAGCTCGGGCGCCTGGCCCAGGACACCGGTGGCGAACCACTGGAAGAACTCCGGCACCCGGCTGTTGCCCGAGGTGCTGCCCGCCACCAGGAGGATGTCCGCCCGGCCGAAGCCCGCCCGATACTTGGTGATGCCCTCATTCAGCCACAGGATCCCGAGGACCACCCTCACCGCGCCGACGACGAGCGGGGCGGTGAGGGCGGGGATCCGTGATCCGGTGCGGTCCATCAGGACAGTTTGGCGGCGCCGAACACGGCCTTCGCCTTGTCGCAGTGCACCACCACGTAGCCGGAGGAGGCGGCGCCGGCCGGGAGGGTGAACGTCTGGGACGCGGTGTTGAAGGAGACCTTGCCGAGCTGGGTGCCCGTGCCGATGGCCGCCTCGTCCGTCCCGGACGCCAGGTACAGGTGCAGGTCCGGGCCTTCATCCGAGGAGAAACCGGCCAGGGTCACCTTGCCGTCGGCGACGGTCACGGTGCCCTTGACGGACTTCCCGTTGAGCCCGGCGAAATCGCCCTGGTGCTTGGCCATGGCCATGGAGGACTCCGACGCCATCGACGACGTCATCGACGACGGCGAGCCGCCCGCCGCAGACATGCTCGACTCGGGCATGGAGGTGGAGCCGGCGCCGGACGAGCCCGTGGACCCGGCGCCGCCGCACGCGGACAGGGAGAGGGCGAGAGCGAGAAGTCCTGCACCGACGAGAGCCTTGGTACGCATGATGTTCTTCCTTCTATGGGGTGAGGTGATCCGGTCAGGAGCGGGACGCCACCCGGAGGAGGGCCGCTCGCTGTGCTCGAGTCAAGCAGCCGGGAAGCGCTCGCGGGCCGGTCCTTTCACGGCCGTAAGAGACCTTTCAGAACGGTAAGATCCGCCACGGTCCTGAGTGGGACGGGCGCGGCTAAGCTTCGACTATGGACCCTGGAACAGCCCGCGTGATGGTCGTGGAGGACGACCCCACCGTCCGCATGATCGTCAGCGATTACCTGCGCGCCGCCGGATACGTGGTGGCCCAGCACGCCGACGGTGCGAGCGCCCGCGAGGCCCTGCGGGACCAGGTGCCCGATGTGCTGATCGTGGACCGGATGATGCCGGGACTGAGCGGGGACGAGCTCTGCCGCGAGGTGCGGACGTTCTCCGATGTGCCGATCATGATGCTCACCGCGATGGGCGCCGTGGAGGACCGGATCGAAGGACTGGAACACGGAGCCGATGATTACCTCAGCAAACCCTTCGCCCTGCGCGAGCTGCAGTTGCGGGTGGCAGCCCTGGTCCGGCGCCGGGTCTCCTCGAGCGCTCCGGCCGCCTTCACGGCAGGGCGCTTCCGGATCGACCCCGCTCATCGCAGGGTGTGGGCCGACCAGCGGGAGGTGGCGCTCACCACGCGGGAGTATGAGCTGTTCCTGTACCTCGTCCAGCATCCCGACCAGGTGGTGAGCCGCGACGAGATCCTGCGGGAGGTGTGGGGGTGGGGCTTCGGCGACCCGTCCACCGTGACCGTGCACGTCCGGCGGCTGCGGGAGAAGATCGAGACCGACCCCCGGTACCCCTGCTATCTCCGCACCGAGTGGGGCGCCGGGTACCGCTTCACGATCGAGCCGTCATGCTGAGCCCCTCGGACCTTCTTCTCATCGTCGTGACGACCGCCGTCTGCACGGGCGCCGTCAGCCTGCTCGCCTGGCTGGCCCTGCGCTGGAACCGGCGGGGGTCGATCGCATCCCAGTTCGCGATCGTGATCGTCGCGGTGGTCCTCTCCATCGCGTGCTCCACGCTCGCCGTGCTGGTGGAGATGTTCTTCTCACCCCACGACCTCACGGTGCTCGTGTGGGTCCTCGGGGTGTCGGCGGTGCTGAGTGTCACCGCCGCCGTCCTGATCACCGGCAGGACCGCCCGGCGGTCCTTGGACGCACTGGTGGCGTCGGCGCAGCGGGTGGGGGACGGCGCCGTCGTCGTGGCGGGGACTCCCGGCTGGCAGGAGTTCAACGAATTGTCGGCGGAACTCGCCGAGACGTCACGGCGGCTCGCGGCGGCGCGCGCGGAGCTGGAGAAGCTCGACGCCGCGCGGCGGCAGTTCTACGCCGGCATCTCTCACGATCTGCGGACCCCTCTCACGGGGATCCGGGCGCTCGCGGAAGCGCTGGAGGACGGCGTCGTGGAGGACGCCGGGGCCACCGCGCGCCGGATCGGGTCCCGGGCCGAGGCGATGACACGGATGGTGGACGACCTGTTCGAGCTGTCCAAGCTCCAGGAGGGCACGCTGCGGCTTCAGCCGGAACTGGTGGAGCTGCTGGACCTGGTCTCGGACGCCGTGACCGACGTCCAGCCGCTGGCGGAGCGGAAGGGCATCCGCATCTCCCAGCGCGGCGTCGAGGGGCGGGTGCTCTGGGCGGATCCGCGCGAGCTGAGCAGGGTCCTGGGGAATCTCCTCAGCAATGGCATCCGGCACGCCCCGGAGCAGTCGGAGATCCTGATCGCGGCGGACACCGTGGGGGAGGATCGCCTGGTGCTGACCGTGCTCGACCAGGGCCCCGGCGTCGCGGCGGAGGATCTGGGCCGGATCTTCGACGTCGGGTGGCGCGCCGATGCGGCCCGGACCGCCGAGGAGCCGTCGGCGCTCTCCTCGGGGGCGGGTCTCGGGCTGGCGATCGTGCGGGGCATCGTCGAGGCGCACGGCGGGAACGTCCGTGCCGGCCAGGTCCCTGACGGATTCCAGCTGGAGGTCACGCTGCCGCTGGGCGGGGCCGGTGCCGGAGGCGCTCCGCCGCCCGCGTCTTCGGTGCGCTGACCCGGCCCGATCAGCCCGAGGGCAGCACGACGCCGAAGCGGCCTGCGGTGCGCTCGAACTGGGCCACGAGGCGCGGCCAGCGGTCCTCCTGTCCGAATTCCGCCTGGGCCGCGGCGAGCTGCGCGGCCTGGTTTTCGGTGTTCCCGGTGGCACACCACCAGGCGAACAGGTCGAGGTTGAGGGGACCGCCGCTCCGGAGCGCCTCGGCGAGGGCGGGTGCGGTGTCGATCGCCGCGAGGTGCCCGTCGAGCTGGAGCAGGGCCTCACCGAACGCCGGGTGGAGGTCCTCGTCGGTCCAGGATTCCAGGTCGACCCACTGGCCGGGCCAGTCGATCACGGATTCGAAGCGTCGGCTGTACTGCGGCGTCGCCTTCTCCAGCCGATCCGGGACGGTGGCGCCCACGGTCCGCACGAAATCCGGCACATACGCGCTGACCTCGACGTAGAAGCGCAGGTGGTCCGGTGCATTGCCCTGGCTGCGCTGAAGAGTGATCCCGTGCACCGCCTCGGGCGTCTCCCGCGACCAGCTGAGCTTGCGCTTCCGGTAGCCGAGGGGCTTGAGGGCGGGCACGACGACGCCGGCCACGAGAGCGTCGAACCTGGCCTCCAGCTCGCTCATGCGCGCCCCTCCCGGCGAATAGGCGTCATCGGCGGCGTCGCTGCCCGCTGCGCTGTGGCGACCATGTGTTCCCCCTGTCGTCCAGTCGCCGGTTCCTCCCGGCGCCTCTGGAAGAGTATGCGGACCGGACCCCGATTGACCAGGGGGCGGGCCTTCGGCTCGTCTTGACCAGAGGCACTGGCCTTCGGCCCCTCGGAGGAGGCCCCGAGGCCCACGCTGCCGCCGCCTGACCATGGCCCGTCCGAGCAGTCGGACATGCCATGATCGGGACATGGACACCACGGACACGGCCCCGGGCCTTCGCCCCCGCACGCGCACCGGACTGCCCGACTGGGCCTGCTTCCTCCTCGGGGTCGTAGGTGCCCTGGTGGGCTTGCTGCCGTGGCTCGTGCAGGGCATGCGGCTGCCGCTCCAGAACCTCTGGTCGGATCCGGTGTCGCCGGACGCGATGCCGCTGGTGGCCCTGCCGTTCAGTCAGTACACCTTGATCCTGCTCGTGTCCCTCATGGTGACGGGCTCGGCCCTGGCCGGACTGTTGCTGCGGAGCGTGGGCCGTCCCCGGCGGGCCCGGGGGTTCGTCCTGGCGTGGGGAGGGCTCCTGCTCGTGCAGGGTGCGGCCACCGCCCAGACCGTGAGCGAGGTGCGCCCAGGACTGTCGGCGGACTCGCGGAGCGATCTCTACTTCGGGACGATCCTGGGGGTGATCATCGCGTCCATCGTCGTGGGCCTGCTGGTCGCGGTGCTCGTGTCACGCGCTCCGGCGCCGGGCGCCGCGCTGGGCCTGACGACGGGCGCCCTCGTTGTCGACTCGTGGCTCAGCACGCTGCTGTACGCGCAGGACGGCCCGTTCCGGATCGCCTCCCCGGCGCCGTTGCTGGAGTGGCTCCCCGCCGTCTTGGTGGGCGCGGTGCTGGCCTGGTGCGGCGTGCGCAGTGTGGGCCGGGTGCTGGCCTGGATCGTGTCGCTGTTCCTGCTGTGGATCGTGCCGGCGCTCTTCACCGGCATCATGACCGCGGCGGGCTCCCGGGTTCTCCTCCGCAATCCCCGGGATGCGCTGGAAGCGGCCGGAGAGACCTTCGGCGCAGCCCTCGGACCGGCGGGCATGTCGTGGCGATACGTGCTGGTGGCGCTGGCGATCGGCGCCGTGGGCGCCGCCGTCGCCGGAGAGATCCGGCGACGGCGGCGCGTGGCCTGATTCAGGCCACGCGCCCCTCGGCGTACTCCCGGAGCAGGGTGACGAGCGCCTGGCGCTGCTCGGGGCTGAGGCCTTCGGGCAGCTGATGGACGGCGCCCGGAGCGGCGATGATCTGACGGTCGTTGTCGGGGCTCAGCCGCAGGGCCCCGGAGTCGATGGCGGCCCGGTCCGTGCTCACCGGTTCCTCTCCGAGATCACGGGAGAGCAGTCGCCGGTCCGTGATGAGGAGACCGTAGACGCCCATCAAGGTGGCCGAGGTGAAAGCCGCCAGCAGGCGCTCGCCCGGCTCGAGAGGCAGCTTCTTCGCCGCCTTGGCGAAGTGTTTCGCCTGCTTGGGGTCGTCGTCGTACTTCACGACGTCGCCGAGACCCAGCTCCTGCACGCGGCCCCGGAGGTCCGTGGCGGTGACGGGTTCCTGTGGGAGCGCGGCGCCGAGAGACGGTGACAGTTCCAGCACGGTGTGGAGGGCGTCGGCGAGCAGACGGCTCAGGCCGGCGGTGCGATCGTCGTCCAGCAGGCCGGACGAGTACTCCCAGTTGTACGACTCCGTCGCGGCCGCTGTGGTCTCTGCCGCGGACGCCGCAGCCCCGCCGGGACCCGTGAACAGCGGATACTGGCGGGGGAGCGCCTTGCCGAAGATCCCGTCGACATCGTCTTTGACCACCAGTCGCCGGTCGGTGATCAGGAAGCCCTGCGCCTCGCGACGGCCGGAGAAGCGGCTCTTCACGTGATAGCCGAGCCAGGCGAGCGGCAGTTCGTCCTCGCCGGAGGGGGTCGAGAGCATCAGCTGCTCCGTGGCCTGCCAGAACACCTCCTCATGATCACGATGCACGGGGCGCGGCTCGCCCGGGATGAAGACGAGCCCGTCAAGCGCCGGGCCGGGAGCGAGACGCTGCCGGAGCGCTGCGGACAGGGTGGAATGGATGCTGCGGCGGTCGCCGGGCAGGGCGTCGAGGTACGCGGACAAGGACGAGAGCATGGAGGCCTCCGGTCAGAGGTGTCGGCGGATGGGTCCCAGGTCCGTCCGCCGAGGGCGAGTGTGATGGTTCATGCTAAATCATCACGATCGTCCGGACCATGGACGAATCGTGTCCGCCAGGCGAACGGTGTGCGGACACGCGGGAGGCCCGGGACCGCGGAGGTGCGGCGGTCCCGGGCCTCGCTGGTGGCGTTACTTGCCCATGCCGGCGGTCATGCCGTCGATGATCCGCCGCCCGACCCACAGATACAGCACGACCATGGGGAACACGAGGATCACGATCCCGGCGAACAGGCCGCCCCAATCGGAGCTGTACTGCATGGCGGAATACAGGTTCAGGAGAGCGACCGGAAGGGTGCGCTGCTCCGGATCGGACACGATCAGCATCACGAGCAGCGCCGAATTCCACAGGCCGATGATGTTGAGCACCAGAACGGTTGTCAGCCCGGGCTTTGCCAGGGGGAGCACGATCTGCCGGAACAGCGTGAGCGGGCCCGCGCCGTCGACTTCCGCCGCCTCCTCCACCTCGTGCGGAAGGGAGCGGAAGAACCCGGTGAGGACGAAGACGGCGAACGGCAGCGAGAACACGACCTCGAAGATCAGCAGCGTGATCCGGTCGTCCCACCAGCCGGTGACCCAGTCCACCATGAAGCTGCTGAGGCCCAGTTTGGCCACCACGATCGGCACCGCGAGCGTCTGCAGCGGAATCGAGAGCCCGACGGCGAAATACGCCGTGAGCGGCCCGGCCACCTTCTTGCTCGACCGGGCCAGCACATAAGCGGCCGGCGCGGCGATCGCCACGATGAGCACCGCCCCGAGCCCTGTGACGACCACGCTGTTGAGCGCCGCCTGGGCGAACTGCCCGAGCTCCCAGACCGTGCCGAAGTTCTTCCACTGCGGGTCGGTGGGCAGGGCGAACGGGTTCTGGATGATGTCGCCCGAGGTCTTGAGCGACTGGATGCCGATCCAGGCGACCAGCACCAGGTTGAAGGCCACCCACAGCCAGAGGGCCGCGACGGTCACGGACGGGACGAAGACGTTGCCGCAGAAGCGGCCGAGTTTCCTCATGAGAGCTCCACCTGTTCGCGGGCCGTGATCCGGCGGACCAGGACGATGAGGATGATGGTCAGGACGGTCACGATGACGCCCATGGCGGCGCCGGCCCCGAGGTCCGGCACGCCGCCGCTCACCACCACCGAGTTGTACTGCTGGACCGCCACGGTGCGGGCCTGGATCGGCGGCACACCGACCGCGCCGCCCGTGGTGAAGGCGATGACGATTTCGAAGGTCTTGAGGCTGTTCACCACCCACAGCACCGAGGCCACGGCGAACACGTCCCAGGAGAGTGGCAATGTGATGAAGCGGAATTGCTGCCACTTCGACGCGCCGGTCAGGAGAGCCGCCTCGTACAGGTCCTCCGGGATCGCGTCCATGGCCGAGAGCATGAGCGCGATGTACAGGCCGGTCGAAGACCAGACCACCCCGCCGATGATGCAGGCGAAGACGGTGTCGGGCCCGAGGAAGCCGATGGGCGCGATGCCGAAGATGCCGAGGATCCGGTTCGCCACGCCGTCGGGGTTCAGCAGGAAGCCGATCGCCGCGCCGACCGCGATGGGGGAGATGATCACCGGCAGGAAGACCACGGAGCGGATGAACGCCCGGCCCTTCAGCTGGCGCAGCACCACCATGCTCAGGAAGGTGACGCCGAAGACGAGAGTCCCGCTGACCACCGCGAGCACCAGCGTGTTGCCGAAGGACCGGAGGAAGGCCTCATTGCCGAGGAGTGACACGTAGTTCTGCAGGCCGCGCCACGACATCTCCGAGCCCGGACCGGCCCACTTGGTCAGGCTGACCCAGACCCCGAAGAAGGACGGCGCCACGAACAGGAGCGTGTAGAGCGCCAGCGCCGGGCCGAGGAAGGCCCAGAAGACCTTCTCCCGCGACGGCAGCAGCGGCTTGCGGATCACCTCCGCCGGGGCGGTCCGGTTCTGTGGGACCGCCCCGGCATCCGCGAGGCGACTGGTCATTTCTGCCCGGCCATGATCTGAGCGGACTTCTGCTTGCCCTGCTGGACGAACTGGGCCGCGCTGATCTTGCCCTGCAGGAGCTGGTCGTCCAGGGGCAGGAACATGTCGTTCCACCACGCCTTGTTGCCGGCGGCCGTGTCGTAGGTCAGGTGCACGTCCTTGGCGTCGGCCAGGGCCTTCTGAGCGTCCGAGAGGGCCTTGGGTGCGGGGACGTCACTGCGGGCCGGGATGTTCTTCGCCTCGTCCGCGATGCGCTTCTGGTACTTGGACTGTTCGAAGAAGGCCAGGAACTTCTTGGCGTCCTCGGCGTTCTTGCCCTTGGCGTTCACCCCGAGGCCGAGCGCGCCGGCCTCCACGGAGTCCTTGCCGCCCACGGGAAGCTGGAAGGAACGGATCTGGGCGCCGGACGGGGTGGCGGAGGCGACTTCACTGGCCAGCCAGGTGCCGTTGATGTTCAGATCGCACTTGCCCTGAACCCAGTCGTTCTGGGCGGCCGGGTACTTGGTGGCGATGAAGTTCGGCTGGAAGTAGCCGCCCTTGGCCAGCTGCTCCACCTTGCCCGCAGCCGCGAGGACCTCCGGCTTGTCCCATGCGTCCGAGGTCTTCTGGAGACCGAGCAGGCTGCCGGAGCCGCCGGCGTTCACCAGGGCGGAGTACAGCCAGTAGACGTTGTAGAACGGGACGGTCCCGTCCTGACAGATCGGCGTTCGCCCGGCGGCCTTGGCCTTGTTGAGGTACGCGACGAACTCATCCCAGGTCTTCGGGGGAGCGGACGCGAGTTCCGGGTGCTTGGCGGCATCGAACCACACCGCGGTCGAGATGGCGGTGTGGGGAAGGAATCCGAGGCCCTTGTCATCCGAGGCGGCTTTCTGCAGGGCCGCCGGCACCAGATCGCCGACCGTCTTGCCGTTCTCGCCCGGGACGGGCATCTTCAGCACGTCATCCACCGGGGCGGCCAGGTTCTGGGCTCGCCAGGCGGGCAGGTTGTCCGAGCCGGCGTCGAACAGATCCGGCCCCTTCCCCGCGGCCATCTCGGTGGTCAGGGCGTCACCGCCCGTGCGCCCGACGAACTTGATGTCGACCTTGACGCCTTCCTGCTGGGCGAAGTCGTCCAGGGCGCTCTTGAGGATCTTGGCCTGCGGCTCGTCGGCGCTCCAGATGGAGCGATAGCTGAGCGTGCGCTCGGCGGCCGCCGAGGCGCTGTTCTTCTGGCCGCACGCGGAGGCGCCGGTGGCCACCGCGCCGGCCAGGACGACGGCGGTGAGGACCCGCAGTTTCTGGTTCTTCATGCTGTGTACTCCGATTCTTCCTGTTTCGTCATTGAAAGGTGTGTCGCTGAAAGTGCTGTGGGCGGGATCGCCGGCGCCGGCCGGTCCGGCGACGGCGGGATCGTGACCACGGTGCCCTGCTTCCGGGCGGTCTCCGCGGCCCAGACCACCCGATGGGTGTCGAGGCTCTCGCGTCCGCTGCTGAGGATCCGGGAGGGATCGTCGTGGCGGAGGGCGGAGAAGAAGGCGTCCGCCAGGGATTCGTCGGCGCCACCGTGCCCGCCGGCCATGGAGGCGTCATCGCCCCCGCCGGTGTCGATCTCGGTCCAGCTGTCTGAGACGAAATCGTGAATCCGGAGGTGGCGGCCGTCGCCGTCGATCGAGCCGTGCGTCCCGAAGATCCGGGTCTTGCGGTGCTCCAGGGCGGCGAAGGCCGTGACGGTGATGGTCGCCGTCGCGCCGGTGCCGAATTCGAGGGAGACGGTCTGGGTGTCCACCACGTCGTTGTCGCAGGCGTAGACGCAGCGTCCGTACGGGCCGGTGCGCAGCGCCCGCTCCACGCCTTCGGGGGTGGCGTCCTCCGTGACGGCGGACAGCGGCCAGAACTCCTTCTCCGGATCGCCGAGGCAGCCGAGGTACAAGCGCTTGGCCGAGTACGGGCAGATGGCTTCCAGCGGGCAGTCCCAGCACCGGTCTGCGGCGCCCTCGGGGCGGGCCGCCGCCGTGAAGTGGGTCAGCGTCCCGAAGGAGGAGACACGCTGTGGGATTGCTCCCATCATGTAGGCAAGCCAATCGACGTCGTGGCAAGCTTTGGCCAGAAGGAGCGAGGCGGACTCCGCCTCCTTGCGCCAATTGCCGCGGACGAAGGAGTGAGCGTGATGCCACCAGCCCACCTGCTCCAGATGCTGCACATTGATCACTTGACCAATAGTTCCGTCTTCGAGGATCGTCCGCAGCGCCCGCGTGTAGGGGGAGTACCGCATGACGTGGCAGACGGCGAGGATGACGTCGTTCTCCTCCGCCGCCGCGAGGATGCGGGTGGCCTCCTCCTCGGTGGGGGCGATCGGCTTCTCCAGGAGGATGTGATAGCCCTTCCCGGCCGCCGCCACGGCAGGTCCGGTGTGCATCCGGTCCTGCGTGCCGATGATGACGCCGTCGGCCAGGCGTTCGCCGGCCAGGAGATCCTCCCATCCGCTGAAGACGTTCTCCGCCGGGATGCCGTGTTCGCGGGCGAACCGCTCGCGGCGCACCGGGTCCGGCTCCGCGACGGCGACGATCCGCGCCGCGCCGGTGGACCGGGCCCGCTGGGCGTAGACCGTGCTGCGGAGGCCGGCGCCGATCACGGCGAGGCTGGGTGCATCCGCCGGAGAAGCGGACGCGATGGGACTTGCAGACTGCACGTGGTTCCCCTGACCATAGAAATTAAAAGAGGTTTCTTTAATCTGAGGTCCCGGGAACGGAACTGTCAAGACCTCGAGAAGGAGTGAATGTGGAATTGCGCCGAGGGGACACCTCCCGCCTGCGACGGCAGAACGCCGTCCTGACCATGCGACTGCTCCGTGAGCAGGGTGCGATGGGCCTGACCGAGCTGGCCGCGCAGAGCGGGCTGTCCCGCCCGACTGTGGAGGGCATCGTGGATTCGCTCCTCGACGCCGGGTGGCTGTTCTCCCACGAGCCGGAGGCCGGCCAGGTGGGCCGTCCGCGGCGCCTGGTGGAATTCCGGGCGGACGCCGGCCACGTCATGGGTGTGGACATCGGATCGGTGACCGTGCGCGCCGTCGTGGCGGATCTCGCGGGAGAGCCGGTCGGCACGTCCTCCGCGTCGGTCCTGCCCGGAGATGGGCGGGAGGCGCGCCTCCGGGCGGCACGTGCCGCCGCGTCTCAGGCCGTGGCCGACGCCGGCCTGACGCCGTCCGCGCTGTCCGCCGTCTGCGTCGGAACCACCGGCACGGTCAGCACCGCGGGCGTGGTCACCCACTCCGTCGCGCTGCCCGAGTGGGAGGGCGTCGATCTGGCCGGCGCTTTCGCCGAGGATTACTCCTGCCCCGTGGTGGTCGAGAACGACTGCAACCTCGCGGCGATGGCGGAGGCCTGGAAGGGCGTGGCCGCGGGCTACAGCGAGGTCGCGTACATCCACTGCGGCATGAGGACGGGTGCGGGACTCTTCATCAACGGGAAGCTGTACCGCGGCGCGCGCGGGCTGTCCGGCGAGATCGGGGCCCTCCCGCTGGTCGGCTGGCATCGCGCGCCGTCGCGACTCGCGGCCTTCTCCGGTCTGAGTGAGGGGACGCCCGGTGAATCCGTGGCGGCCACGGTGTTCGACGCCGCCAAGACCGGCGACGCCGAGGCCCGCTGGGCGGTCGAGCGCTATGCCAGCGATCTGGCGGAAGGAATCGCCGCTCTGGTCCTGACGCTCGATCCGGAACTCGTGGTCCTGGGCGGCGGCGTCTCGCGCTCCGGGGAGATCCTCCTGGAGCCGCTCGCCCGCTACTTGGCGCCACTCTGCATCGAAGCGCCGCAGCTCAGCCTGTCCTCGCTGGGGGAACGCGCCGTCGTGTCAGGGGCCCTGCGCCATGCGCTGAACCTGGTGGACGATCAGCTGTACGACGTCGAGAGCGTGCTGCCCGCGCCCCTCGCCGCGGCATCCTGACCGCCGCCCGCCGGTTCGGCGAGGCTGGGAAAACCCTTGACGCGGGTCCGAACCGCCTGTACTTAATTAAAACTCCTTTCATTATTGAACTCGATGAGGAGTGCCATGAAGCGACGGACCAGCACCATCGGTGCCATCCTTGCCAGCAGCGGTGTCCTCCTGGCGACAGGCCTGGCTCCCGCCGTGGCCTTGCCGGGAGAGGTCACGGCCCCGGCCGGGATCCAGGCGGCAGTGCAGACCGCCACCAGCTACTACGTCGACCCGGCGGGCAGCGACACGGCGGACGGCCTTTCTCCGGGCACCGCCTGGAAGAGCCTGTCCAAGGTCTCGGCCCAGACGTTCGGACCGGGGGACCGGGTCCTGTTCAAGGCCGGCGGGCAGTGGACCGGGCAGCTCGCCACGCACGGCTCCGGCGCGCCGGGCCAGCCGATCGTCGTCGGCGGCTATGGGACCGGGGCCAAGCCGCGGATCGACGGCGCGGGCGCCGTGGACGCAGCCGTGAAGGTGGAGAACGAACACGACATCACGATCGACGGGCTCGAGGTGACCAACACCAATGGAGGCGCCACTCCGCGGATCGGCATCCAGGTCACCGCGCGCGACTACGGTGCGGTGGACGGGGTGACCGTCCGGAACAGCTACGTCCACGGCATCCAGGGCGCCACGAGCGGCAACGACTCCTCGAATCCCTCGGTGGGCGGGATCATCGTCTCGGCTCTGGGCTCCGCGACCCCCACCTTCTACCGGAACCTGAGGATCGAAGGCAATGAGGTGTCCGATTCGCGCTCCTACGGCATCGTGACGTGGTCCTCCTGGATGCAGCGCGAAGGCTGGAACGACCTCTGGGACTTCATGCCGGTCCCCGCGGGCGGCTACCGCGCCTGGACGCCGAGCACGGGCACGGTCGTCACGGGCAACACCGTCCATGACATCTCCGCCGGTGGCATCACGGTGATGCAGACCCAGGGCGCCCGGATCGATCACAACCGGGTGGACAAGACCGCCCAGAACCACGGCAACGTCGGCATCTGGTGGGCCGGCGCCGATGACACGGTGGTCGAGTACAACGAGGTCTCCGGCACCAAGTACTGGGGCCTGGCGAGCGATGGCAACGGCTTCGACGCCGACGCTTCCGTGCACCGCAGCCTGGTGCAGTACAACTACAGCCACGACAACGAGGGCGGCTTCTTCATCGCTGTTTCCACCGGCACAGGTCCCGCGGAGGCGACCATCCGCTACAACGTGAGCCAGGGCGACGGCAATCAGATCTTCGCGCTGTCCACGAACGCGAAGAACATCGACATCTACAACAACACCATCTGGACCCCGTTGACGCCGTTCATCGCCAACAACCCGGACCGCGCCGAATTCAGCATGGTCAAGGTCTGGAATACGTCCGTCTCCAACGTCAGCTTCCGCAACAACATCATCTACAACGGCGCGGGTCTCGCCTACCGCGACTCCGCCGCCGTCACCTACGACCGCAATTTCTACCAGAGTGGACCCGTCCCGTCCCGTGAACGTGCGGCCCTCAGCGGAACGGCGGGCTTGAGCGCGCCCGGTGCGGCCACCTCGATCAATGATCTGGCCGGGTACGCCCCTACCGCGGGATCGCCGGTCACCGCGCAGGGACTGGACATCCCGTTCGACGGCGGCCGGGACGTCCGGGGCACGCTGCTGCCCTCGGGCATGGCGGACCTCGGCGCGGTGCAGTCGACCGCGGGCGCGGGCCTGAACGAGGCGGCGCCGACGGTGACGACGAGCTTCGGCAACGGTCAGTCCACCGTGCCCGCCGCCATCGCCGACGGCAGCGACCTGACCCCCTGGGCGAGCCCGTCCAGCGGGGTCCAGTTCCCGGGGAACATCACCCTGGAGTTCGCGAGCCCTCGCCCCGTGAAGGCCGTGGAGCTGGCGAGCATCTTCGGCGCCGGCCAGGGCATCAAGACCGTCGATGTGCAGAGCTGGGATGGCTCCGCCTGGGTCACGCAGCTCTCCAATGCTCAGATCACCTGGACCGGCAACTCTGCGGCCGTCGAACGCAAGACGGTCCAGCTGCCGTCCGCCGTGACCACGGGCAAGATCCGGCTGGTCGTCAAGGCGGCCAACCTGACCTGGGGCAATCTGGCGGTCAGCGAGATCTCGACGCGCTGACCCGGGCTCGATCATCGAGCAGAGCCACCGGTCTCAACCACCGAGCCGGCCGGACGCCGGGCCTCCTTGAGGTCCGGCGTCCGGCCTGCGAGAGTGGGCGTGGCTCCGTCACGCCCCGCGCCGGGTCCAGATCCGGCGGCACCACCAGCACACCGAAAGGCGGCAGACGACATGCCCGCAGCGAAGAAGCAGCACATCATGGTGATCGGCGTGGACGGCTGCCGTCACGACAGCCTCCTGAAAGCCCACACCCCGCATCTCGACGCGCTGGCAGGGCAGGGATTCCTGGCGCCCGTGCGCGTCGACGAGCGCAACCCCACCATCTCCGGGCCGGTCTGGTCCACGGTCGCGAGCGGAGTGTACTCGGACCTGCACGGCATCCGGGACAACCAGCTCGCGGGCCATCGGCTGGGGGAGTACCCGGACTTCCTGAGCCGCGTGCGGGAGCAGGTGCCCGGGGCCACGACGTTCGCCGCGGCGGCCTGGGGACCCCTCGTGACGGAGTCCGCCGGGGGTCCGGTCTTCGCGCCGGGCGGCTACCGGCCCGGCCTGCCGGTCGACTCCGAGGAGGGGGAACTGGACGTCATCGAGGTCATGGACGAGGCGGTGACATCCCGCGTGGCGCGCACGCTGCTCCACGACGCGCCGACGGTCACTTTCGCCTATCTGCTCCTGGTCGACATGGTCGGGCACCACGAGGGGGTCACGCCCCGCTACCAGGAGGCGATCGAACGCTGTGATGAGCAGATCGGGGTCATGCTCGCCGCGATCGAACAGCGTCCCAGCCGGAGCGAGGAGGACTGGACCGTGATCGTCCTGACCGACCACGGTCATCGCGACGCCGGGCATCACGGCGGCGACAGCGACGAGGAACGCACGGCCTGGATGTGCGCCGCGGGCCCCGGTCTCGGCGGACCCGGCCAGCGCGCCGACGTGGACCATGCGGACGTCCACCCGCACATCCTGTCCCTCCTCGGGATCGAACCCGAACCGTCCTGGGGACTCGTGGGGAGCCCCCTCGCCTGAGCCCCGCGGAGGCGCCGTCACCTCGTGACGGACGACGACGGCGCCGCGAGCCCGGGTGCCGGCGCAGGGCACGGCGGGGGTCGCCGTCGTCGTGTCCACAGGGTGGTCTCCGGCCCGCGGAGGGAGTGCCCGGCCGATAGGATCGGAAGGGCCGACATCAACCCGAGGAGTTCCCGCGTGACCAGCCAGCAGCCCTTCCGTCCCCGCGCCGTCTTCCTGGACATCGACGGCACCTACGCGGACCACGGCCTGGTCCCGGACGCACATGTCGAGGCGGTGCAGCTGGCGCGGAGCGTCGGGCACAAGGTGTTCCTCTGCACCGGGCGGCCCCTCGCGATGATCGCGGACCGCATCCTGGATCCTGATTTCGACGGCGTCGTCTCCGGTGCCGGCGCCCGTGTCGACGTAGGCGGTGAGACCCTGCGGGACACCCGGTTCGAGCAGGGTCTGGCGGATCGCGTGATCGAGGCGCTCGACGCCCACCACGCCGCCTACATCCTGGAGGCTCCGCACGCTCTGCACGGCCGCCACGGGGTGGATCAGCGGCTCCGCGAGGTGCTGGCCCCCATCTTCGCCGGGCGGGAGACGAGCCCCGGACGGCACAGTGCCACGGTCGATCCCGCGGCGGACATCCTCGGCCCCATGCAGTATGCCGATGACCTGCGCGGCACCTCTTTCGCGAAGGTCTCCTGCTTCGCTTCGGACACCCCGCTGACCGAGGTGATCGCCGAACTCGGCCCCGAGGTGGGGCTCGTGCCCAGCTCGCTGTCGGCGCTCGGTGACACGGCCGGTGAAATCTTCGTCGCGGGAACTCACAAGGCGGTGGGCATCCAGGTGGTCCAGGATCACCTGGGACTGGCCCGCGAGGACATCATCGCGATCGGTGACAGCGCCAACGACCTGGAGATGCTGGAGTACGCGGGGATCGGGATCGCCGTGGAGGGTGCGGCGCCGGACCTCGTGGCGGTGTCGGACCGCATGACGGCCGGCCCTGCGGAGCACGGGGTGGCCAGGGCTCTGGCGGAACTCGGCCTGCTCGGCTGATGCCCGGCCGGGCCCGCCCGGCGGGGCGGGCCCGGCATACCCGACCAGCCAGTCCCGCTCAGCCGCTCCCGTTCTACAGCGGGAGTTCAGCCCCTGGAGTCGTCCGCCATGCGGGCCAGGTGCAGGGTGAGATAGGCGACCTCGTCGTCCGTGAGCTCCTGATCCAGCCGGAGCTCCAGCACGGACTGGAGTTTCACCGCGGTGGCGTAGTCCGACGGGTAAGCCTCCCGGATGGCGGTGAACAGCTTGTCATTGCCTTCGTTGAGCTGTCGCCCGGCGTGGGCCCGCACGAAGAAGTACCGCAGGTGGGTGATGAAGCGGGCCGCGTTCACCGAGTCGCGGTCGAACGGGCGCCCGTAGGCGGTCTCCATGACCTCGAACAGCTGGGTCAGCACGCCCGTCATGCGGTAGGTGTACGCCAGGTTGCCCGTGGAGAATCCCGCGTTGACCAGGTGCAGCGCCACCGCCACGGACTCCTCCTCCGGGAGACTCACTTCGAGGGCTGCGTTGACGTGCTCCACGATCCGGCGGGCCATGCGGAACTCGTGAGGGTAGAGGTGCAGGACTTCGGAGCGCAGCGGGTACTCGAGCCGGATGCCCTGCCGGACGCGCTTGATGGCGAAGCTCAGGTGATCGGCCAGAGCCACCAGGAGCGTCGATCCCACGGCGTCGCTGAACTCGGCGGACACGGCCTTGAGCGCCTGATCGGCCAGCAGCAGATGCTCGGGCGGTATCGCCGCCACCACCGCCCCGAAGTTGTCGGGATCGCGTCCGTTCTCCGGCACGAAGACCCGGATCACCTTGGCCGGATCGACCTGCTGGCCGGGCTTGGCCTGGAAGCCGAGGCCCCGGCCGGTCAGGATGGTCTCTTGCCCCGCGTCATTGCGGGCCAGGACGACGTTGTTGTTGAAAACGCGGAGGATCTCCACGATGGGTGCTGCCTGTCTGTCGGAATCGGTCGGAACGTCCCGGAAGAGCTCCTGGAGAGAGGATACGGCTGTGTGGCGGGACCGGGCGGTCCCGCCACACGGCGGGGATGCGGACGGGGTCAGGCGAGGTCGGCGCCGTTGGCGGCGATCACGTCCCGGTACCAGCCGAAGGACTTCTTCCGGTAGCGCTCCAGGGTGCCCGAGCCGTCGTCGTTCCGGTCCACGTAGATGAACCCGTACCGCTTGCTCAGTTGCGCCGTGGAGGCGCTGACGATGTCGATGCAGCCCCACGTCGTGTAGCCGAGGACCTGTGCGCCGTCGGCGATGGCCTCGCGCACCTGCACGAGGTGGTCGTTCAGGTAGCGGATCCGGTAGTCGTCCTCCACGGTCTTCACGCCGTCCACCTCGACCAGCCGGTCCTTGGCGCCCAGACCGTTCTCCACGATGAAGAGCGGCTTCTGCCAGCGTTCCCAGTAGTCGTTGAGCACCACGCGCAGGCCCTGAGGGTCGATCTGCCAGCCCCATTCGGAGGCCTCGAGGGTCGGGTTGGGCACCCCGCCCATGATGTTGCCGGGCCCCTGGACCTGGTGGTCCGGATCGGCGGTCTCACAGATGCTCATGTAGTAGCTGAAGGAGACGAAGTCGACCGTGTTCCGCAGGTCCTCACGGTCCTGGTCGGTGATCTCCAGCTCGATGCCGTGGTCCCGGAAGAAGCGCAGGAGGTAACCCGGGTACTCACCGCGGCAGTGGATGTCGCCGAAGGCGTAGCTGGCATGAGCGGTGTCCATCGCCTTCACGACGTCGGCCGGGGCGGGCGTGAGCGGATACACCGGGAGTGCGAGGATCATGCAGCCGACCTTGGCTTCCGGCATGATCTCGCGGGCCAGGCGCGTCACCCGGGCGGACGCCACGAGCTCGTGGTGGATGGCCTGGTAGAGATCGGAGTCCGTCAGGTCCTCGCGGGGCGTCGGGATGCCGCCGGACATGAACGGCTCGTGGATGACCGAGTTGATCTCGTTGAAGGTGAGCCAGTGCTTCACGCGGGAGCCGAAGCGCTCGAACAGCACCCGGGCGTACCGCTCGTAGAACCCGATCAGCTCCCGGTTGGTCCAGCCGCCGTACTGCCGTGCGAGATGCAGCGGCGTCTCGTAGTGGCTGATGGTCACGAGGGGCTCGATGCCGTGCTTCTCCAGCTCGTCCAGAACCCGGTCGTAGTAGGCGAGACCTTCCTCATTCGGCTCGGTCTCGTCGCCGCGCGGGAAGATGCGGCTCCACGCGATGGAGAAGCGGTAGACCTTGAACCCCATCTCGGCGAAGAGCGCGATGTCCTCCACGTACCGGTGATAGGAATCCACGGCGATCTGCTTCAGGTTGTCCGGCGTGGGGCCCTCGGTCGGGGGCGTGGTGATGCCGTGCGGCATGACGTCCTGGATGGACAGGCCCTTGCCGCCTTCGGCATAGGCGCCCTCCACCTGGTTCGCGGCGGTCGCGCCGCCCCAGAGGAAGCCTTCCGGGAAGGGGCCGGTCGCGGGCCGGGTCACGGTGTTGCTCATGCTGGTGCTCCTTGTGTTCTTCTCAATGCCGTCTTCTTTTCGGGACCGGATCAGAGTTCGACGTCGAGCGCCGGCACCCCGTGCGTCAGGCGGCCCTGGGCGAGCGGCACGACGGCCGTGAGGTCCTTGGTGTTAGTGACCACCATGAGGGTGGTGGTGTCGTAGCCGGCCTCCAGAATCTTGGCGCGGTCGACGGTGGCGAGCAGGGCGCCGGCCTCGACGCGGTCACCGCGCGACACGGCGGACACGAATCCCTCGCCCTTCATCTGCACGGTGTCGATGCCGATGTGCACCAGCACCTCGACGCCGTCGTCCGACTTGATGCCGTAGGCGTGGCCGGTCTTCATGACGGCCTGGACGGTGCCGGAGACGGGGGAGTAGACCCGGTCCTCCTCGGGGACGATCCCGAGGCCCGCACCCATGGCGCCCGAGGCGAAGACCTTGTCCGGGACGTCGGTCAGGGCGACGACCGCCCCGGTGACGGGGGCCAGGACGGTGATGTTCCCGGCGGCGGCCACGGCGGGGCCGGCCGGTTCCTGCGCGACGGTTGCTGCGGCGTCGTCGTCCGCCTGCTCGCGGGGTCCGAAGAAGAAGGTGAGGAGGAAGGCGATGAGCACCGCGGCCAGGACGCCCAGCATGAGGACGGCGAAGCTGCCGACCTGGGAGAAGGCGGGAAGGGAGAGCAGAGACGGGAACACGAACGCCGTGGCCGCGCTGCCGCCCATGCCCGCGATCGCACCGCCGACGGCGCCGCCCGCGATGCCGAAGTAGAAGGGCTTCTTCAGGGGAAGGTTGACGCCGTAGATGCCTGGCTCGGTGACACCGGCGAGGAATCCGGACAGGGCGGCGGGCGCGGCCACGGCCCGGCGCTTGGCGCTCCGGCTGCGGAGGGCGACGGCGAGCATCGAAGCGGCCTGGGCGAGCACGGCCGGGACCACCGGACCGAACATGATCGAGTAGTGCAGGGTGGCGAGGTCGGTGGCCATGAGCGGGACGAAGCCCCAGTGCAGGCCGAAGAGGACGAAGACCTGCCACAGGCCGCCCATGATGGCGCCCGCCAGCCAGGGGGCGAAACCGAAGATCGCCGAGACGCCGTTCGAGATGCCGGCCGAGATGAAGGTGGTGACCGGGCCGACGGTCATGAGGGTGAGCGGGACCATGATCGCGATGCAGAGGAGCGGCACCAGGAAGTTGCGGACGGCCGAGAGAAGGATCTTCAGCAGGAAGCGCTCGAGGTGACCGAGCAGCCAGACCGCCACGAGGATCGGGATGACCGAGCTGGTGTAGTTCATCATCACGACCGGGATCCCGGCGAACGCGACGGGCTTGCCGTCGGCCGCGAGGGCGACGATGGTCGGGTAGACGAGGGCGCCGGCGATCGCCATGGCCGTGAACTGGTTCGCCTTGAAGCGGCGGGCCGCCGTCACGGCGAGGAAGATGGGCAGGAAATAGAAGAGCGCATCGGCGGCCGCGGCCAGGATGATGTAGCTCTGATCGGTGGCCTTGATCCAGCCGAAGGTGGTGGCCATGGTGAGGAAGGCCTTGAAGAGACCCGATCCGGCGAGCGGCCACAGCATCGGGGTGAAGATCCCGGAGACCATGTCGATGAAGCGGTTGAACAGATTGCCCTGGGTGGGGGCGTCGCCCCCGGCGGTGCCCGCATCCTCGGAGCCGAAGCGCGTGATCCGGCTCAGCTCCGCGTAGACGGTGGGGACGTCGTTGCCGATGACCACCTGGTACTGGCCTCCGGCCTTCATCACGGTGATGACGCCGGGGAGCTTCTCGATGGCGCCCGTGTCGGCCTTCCCCTCGTCCTTGAGGCGCAAGCGCAGGCGGGTGGCGCAGTGCACGGCGCTGGACACGTTGTCCTCTCCGCCGACCTCCCGCAGGATGTCGGCGGCCAGCGACCGATAATCGACCGATGCCATGGTGGGTCCTTTCTTCCGCTGTTCCGGGCCCACATTGGCCCGGAAACGACAAAAGACCTAGGACCCACCCGCAGGGGTGTTTCCTAGGTCTTGCCCCGGTCCATCCCGGGTCACAATCCTTCGTGGCCTCAGAGGACCACAAAACTTGAAGATACACGTGATCTGGTTCACAGGCAAGTGGCGCGGGCCGGCTTCGCCACCGCTTCCGCGAAATGTGGCCGAAACGCGGATTTACCCCGCCGACACACGTCGATACCTCACCGAAACACCAGCGTCATCACGGGGGCATCGCGGCTCCGTAGCGTGCTGAGCAGGAACCTCATCCGACCACCAGGAGGCAGCTCTTGACGCAGGACACCCTCACCACACCCCAGACCCCACCATCTCAGCAGGCGTCCCCTCAGGACGCCGCCGCCCAGGCGGCGACCCGCGAGAGCCTGGAGGACTACACCCTCCGCTTCGCACCGCGCTCCTACCGGAAGTGGGGCGTCGGCGTCGTCGCAACCAGTGCGCTGGGCGGCATCGCCTACCTGGCCGACTTCGCGATCGGCGCCAACATCGGCATGGCGTACGGCACGGTCAACGCGCTGCTTGGCATCGCGATCGCGGCCGTGATCATCTTCGTGACCGGCTTCCCGCTGGCCTACTACGCGGCGCGCTACAACATCGATCTGGATCTCATCACCCGCGGCTCCGGCTTCGGCTACTACGGCTCCATCCTGACCAACGTCATCTTCGCCGTCTTCACCTTCATCTTCTTCGCCCTCGAAGGCTCGATCATGGCGCAGGGCCTTGAACTGGGCCTCGGCATTCCGCGCTGGCTGGGCTATCTGATCTCCTCCGTGCTGATCATCCCGCTCGTCATCTTCGGCATGAACGCCCTGGCGAAGCTGCAGGTCTGGACCACCCCGCTGTGGCTCCTGCTCATGGTGGTGCCGCTCGTGTACCTCGTGGCGGCTCACCCGGATTCGCTCGGCGCCTTCCTCAGCTACCAGGGCACCTCGGGACAGGGCGGGGTGGATCTCGCCTCGGCCATGCTCGCCGCCGGTGTCTGCCTCTCACTCATGGCGCAGATCGCCGAGCAGATCGACTACCTGCGCTTCATGCCGCCCAAGACGCCGGAGAACAGCCGCTCCTGGTGGCGCGCCGTGATCCTGGCCGGCCCGGGCTGGGTGGTGTTCGGTGCGATCAAGCAGGCGGTCGGTCTCTTCATCGCGGTGTACCTCGTCGCACGGCTCGACCCGGCGGCGTCGGCGACGGCGAATGAGCCGGTGCACCAGTTCCTCGGCGTCTACCGGGAGATGATGCCGCCGTGGCTCGCCATGACGCTCGCGGTGGTCCTGGTGGTCATCTCGCAGATCAAGATCAACGTGACCAACGCCTACTCCGGTTCGCTGGCCTGGACCAACTCCTTCACGCGGCTCACCCGCCGCTACCCGGGGCGGCTCGTGTTCGTGGTGGTCAACGTGGGCATCGCCCTCGTCCTGATGGAGGCGGACATGTTCTCCTTCCTCAACGCGATCCTCGGCTTCTACGCGAACTGCGCCATGGCCTGGGTGGTCACGGTCGCCACGGACATCGGCATCAACAAGTACGTCCTGAAGATCTCCCCGAAGGTCCCGGAGTTCCGCCGCGGCATGCTCTACGCGATCAATCCGGTGGGCTTCGTCTCGATGATCCTCTCGGCAGGCCTCTCGATCGCGGTGTTCTTCGGGGCCTTCGGTCCTGCGATCCAGCCGTTCTCGCCCGTGGTCGCCGTCCTGGTCGCGTTCATCGCCACCCCGCTCATGGCCATCCTGACCCGAGGCAAGTACTACCTGCGCCGCGCCGACGACGGCGTCGACCTGCCGATGTTCGACGAGCACGGCAACCCCTCAGGGGAGACGCTGCTGTGTCACGTGACGGGGCTGGAATTCGAACGTCCTGACATGATCCGCTCCGCCGTGGACGGGTCGGAGGGCGAGATCCGCTACGTGTCCTCCCTCGCTCTCGCGACGGACCGCAGCGGCGCGCACGTCCTGCCTGCCGACCCGCGGTGAGGCGGCGACGGCCGCGAGCCCGTCGGTAACAAACAGCGACACGCCACGGTTCTGTTGCCCCATGAAACAGATCCGCTGCTTGTGGTCGTACGATCAAATTCCCCCACCCCGTGAGTGCCGGCACCCCTGAGCCGTCACTCCTGTCAGCAGGAGCCTCCCCATGCGCCTTTCCCCACGTGAGCAGGAAAAACTGATGATCGTGGTCGCCGCCGATCTGGCGCGTCGCAGACAGGCACGCGGGCTGAAACTCAACTATCCCGAAGCGATCGCCATCCTCAGCTACGAACTGATCGAAGGGGCGCGGGACGGCCGCTCGGTGGCAGAACTCATGTCCTGGGGCGCCACGATCCTCCGGCGCGAGGACGTCATGGAAGGGGTGCCGGAGATGATCCACGACGTCCAGATCGAGGCCACCTTCCCCGACGGCACCAAGCTCGTCACCGTCCACGAACCGATCCGTTAGGCCGATTCATGAGCATCGAGAACAGCACCCCGTCCTCCCTGTCCTTCACGCCCGGAGAGACCCTGGTGGCGGACGGCGACATCATGCTCAACGCGGGCCGTCCCGTCACCGAGCTCGCCGTCACCAACACGGGCGACCGGCCGGTCCAGGTCGGATCGCATTTCCACTTCGCCGAGACCAACCGGGGCCTCGACTTCGACCGTCAGGCCGCGCACGGGCTCCGGCTCGACATCCCGGCCGGCACGGCGGTGCGCTTCGAGCCGGGCGACACCAAGATGGTGCGGCTCGTCCCGCTCGCCGGAGCGCGCGAGGTGTACGGTCTCCGCGGACTGACCGAGGGCCCGCTGGATGACGCGGCGGCATCGAACGACGGCGCGGAGGCGGCGTCGTCGTCGGCTGCGAGTGAGGACGGCGGCCTGCCGAATCTCGCGATCCCGCGCACGCAGTACGCCCAGCTCTATGGGCCCACCACCGGGGACCGCGTCAGGCTCGGTGACACCGGGCTGTACGCCGAGGTGGAGCGGGACCTGACCGTCTACGGCGAGGAAGTGGTGTTCGGGGGCGGCAAGGTGCTGCGCGACGGCATGGGCCAGAACGGCCAGGTGACGCGCGACGGCGGCGACGTGCCGGACACGGTCATCACCAACGCGCTCATCGTGGACCACAGCGGGATCTACAAAGCAGACGTCGCACTCCGCGACGGCCACATCCAGGCGATCGGCAAAGCCGGGAACCCGCTCATCCAGGACGGGGTGGACATCGTGGTCGGGTCCTCCACCGAGATCATCGCGGGGGAGCGCAAGATCCTCACCGCGGGCGGCATCGACACCCACATCCACTTCATCTCCCCGGACCAGATCCCCACCGCCCTGGCCTCCGGCGTGACCACGATGATCGGCGGCGGCACGGGACCGGCCGAGGGGACCAAAGCCACCACGGTCACGCCCGGTGCCTGGCACATCGCCCGGATGCTCCAGGCCGCGGAGGCGGTCCCGATGAACATCGGCCTGCTCGGCAAGGGACATGCCAGCAGCACCGAACCTCTCGCGGAGCAGATCCGCGCCGGCGCCATCGGCCTCAAGATCCACGAGGACTGGGGCGCCACGCACTCCTCGATCGACAGGGCGCTGCAGGTCGCGGACGAGTACGACGTGCAGGTCGCCATCCACACGGACACCCTGAACGAATGCGGCTTCCTGGAGGACACGGTCGCGGCCATCGGAGACCGGGTGATCCACACCTTCCACACGGAGGGCGCGGGCGGTGGTCACGCGCCGGACATCATCGCCATCGCGGCCCGGCCCAATGTCCTGCCCGCCTCGACCAACCCGACGATCCCCTTCACCCGCAACACGGCGGAGGAGCACCTGGACATGCTCATGGTGTGCCACCACCTGAGCCCGGCGATCCCCGAGGATGTCGCGTTCGCCGATTCCCGCATCCGGCCCGAGACCATCGCGGCGGAGGACGTGCTGCATGATCTCGGCGTGTTCTCGATCATGTCGAGCGATTCCCAGGCCATGGGCCGCGTGGGGGAAGTGGTGACGCGCACCTGGCAGCTGGCGGACAAGATGAAGGCCCAGCGCGGCCACCTGAATCCCGACGGCAGCACGACGGCGCCGGACGCCGGCACGGACTCGGATAACTTCCGCATCAAGCGGTACGTCGCCAAGTACACGATCAATCCCGCCATCGCTCAGGGCATCGCGGATTCGGTGGGCAGCGTCGAAGTGGGCAAATTCGCGGACCTGGTCCTCTGGGATCCGGCGTTCTTCGGCGTGAAGCCGGACCTGGTCCTCAAGGGCGGCACGATCGCCAACTCCGTGATGGGCGACCCGAACGCCTCGATCCCCACGCCGCAGCCGCAGACCCTCCGCATGGCCTTCGGCGCGTACGGCGGCAGTGTCCAGGCCTCCTCGATCACCTTCCTCTCACAGGCGGCCGTGGACGCCGGCGTGGCCGCCTCGCTGGGGCTGAAGAAGGTCATCCGCCCGGTGCACGGCATCCGCACGCTGCGGAAACAGGATCTGCCGTTCAACGGGGAGACACCGCGGCTGGAGGTCGACCCGCAGACCTACGAGGTGCGGGTGGACGGTGAGGTGGTGACCTGCGACCCCGTGGACTCCGTGCCTCTGGGCCAGCGGTACTTCCTGTTCTGACACCTGTTCCGGACCGGACCCGGAGAAAGAGACGACCATGATCGTGACCAGCATCCTCGGCAACATCCATGACGAGGACCACCCCTTCCCGGCCGGCCACCGCGAGAAGGTCACCCTTCCCGTGGCGGACCTGGCCAAGCGGATTCAGCGTGTGACCAGTGACCACGGCCGCGAGCTCGGCATCCGGCTGCCGGCCGGCTCACCCGATCTGCGCGACGGCGACGTGCTGTTCGCGGAGGAGGGCAACGCCGTCGTGGTGGCCGTGGAGGCCAGCGACGTGCTGGTGATCGCGCCGCGGAGCATCGGGGAGGCGCTGTTCACGGCCCACTCGCTCGGCAACCGCCACCTGCAGGCGCAGTTCTTCGGGCCGGACTCGGACTATGCCGCCGACGTCATGGTGTGCCAGTACGACCACACCGTGGAGGACTTCCTGAACCACCATCACGTGCCGTACAGCCGTCAGGAGCGGGTCATGGCCGTTGCGTTCCGGCACGCGGAGCACACCCACTGATGAGCCGTCCGGCCCCTAGTCTCGCGGCGCTCCTTCAGCTCACCGACTCGGCCCTGCCGACCGGTGCGTTCAGCCATTCCTTCGGCCTGGAACCGTACTTGGACAGTGGCGAGGTGAAGGACGAGCACACCCTGCTGGCCTGGCTGGAGGGATACCTCAGCACCCAGCTGACGTTCACGGACGCCATCGCGGTGCGCCGGGCCTGCCGGTTGGCGGCAGAGCTGGGGGATCACCCCGGCGGAGCGGCTCTTGATCCTCTTCAGGACCTCGACGCAGAACTCGGCGCGCTGCTCATCCCGCGCCAGCTCCGGGAGGCGAGCCTGCGGATGGGCCGCCGCCTGCTGGAGATCGCCCGCGAGTCGTTCCCCTCGCCGGCCGTGGAGGCCTACGCCGACGAGGTGGCCGCGGGCGACTGCCAGGGTCATTTCGTCCTGGCGTTCGCCCTCGCGGCGCACGGGCTCGGGTTCGACGAGGACACCGTCGTAGAGGCGCACCTTTCGGCGGCGCTGACCTCCCTCGCCTACAACGCCGTGCGGGCCATCCCGCTGGGCCAGCTCTCCGGGCAGCGTGTCCTGGCGGGCGTGCGCGCCCGGGTGCCCGCCGCCGTCGAACGGTCCAGGACCGCCGACGAACGGCACTTCGGCGCCGCGGCGCCCGCCCTTGAAATCCATCAGATGCGGCACGAGCACCAGCGTGCGCGCATGTTCGCCAGTTGAGGAGCAAACCATGAACGATCCCATCATCATCGGCATCGGCGGCCCCGTGGGTGCCGGGAAGACCCAGTTGGTGGAGCGCGTGACCCGTGCGCTCATCGACGACTTCTCGATGGCCGCCATCACGAACGACATCTACACGATCGAGGACGCCAAGATCCTGGCGCGCAACGGCGTGCTCCCGGAGGACCGGATCGTCGGCGTGGAGACCGGCGGCTGCCCGCACACCGCCATCCGTGAGGACACCTCCATGAACACGGCGGCGATCGAGGACCTGAAGGAACGCCACCCCGGCCTGGAGCTGATCTTCGTCGAATCGGGCGGCGACAATCTCTCGGCCACCTTCAGCCCGGAACTCGTGGACTTCTCCGTGTATGTCATCGACGTGGCGCAGGGGGAGAAGATTCCACGCAAGGCCGGGCAGGGCATGATCAAGTCGGATCTGCTGGTCATCAACAAGACCGACCTCGCGCCGCATGTGGGCGCGGATCTGGCGGTGATGGAGAGCGATTCGCGGTCGTTCCGCGGAGACCGCCCGTTCTGTTTCACCAACCTCAAGACCGACGATGGCCTGGAGTACGTGCTGAACTGGATCCGTCGGGATGTGCTCATGACGGACCTCGCGTGACCGTGATGACTGTGGTGCCCGGGGCTCCCGGTGCCGGCCCTGCGGAGCCCACAGGCGAGCTGCGCCTCCGGCTCGAGGCCCGGAACGGCCGCTCCGTGGTGGCCGGGCAGTTCCACTCCGGCGCGCTCCGGATGCTCAGGCCGCTCTATCCGGGGGATGGGGCCCGCCCCGCCGCTCAAAGGACCACTGAGGAGGCCGGGCAGGCCGGGCAGGTTCTGGTCACCGCCATCAATCCGGGCGGGGGCTATCTGGGCGGGGACCGGTACGTGCTCGGCGCGGAGCTGGGCGCGGACACGTCGCTCCTGCTGACCACGCAGTCGGCCACCAAGGTCTACCGCACGCCCCAGGGCCCCGCCCGGTCGAGCCAGGAGTTCCGCCTGGAGGCCGGTGCGCGCCTCGAATCCGTCCCGGACGCGCTGATCGCCTATCAGGCCGCCAGCTATCACCAGGACACCGAGGTGCGGATGCATCCGACGGCGTCGCTCGCCCTCGCGGAGACCGTCACGCACGGCTGGGCGCCCGACGGCACCCCGTTCCGCTTCGACGAGGTGTCCCTGCGCACCCGCGTGCACGTGGGCGGCCGGCTCGCGGCCTCCGACAACCTCCTGCTGCGCCCGGACCAGGGCGGCACGGCCCGCCTCATGCTCGGCGGGCACTCGCACCTCGCCACGCTGCTCGTGGTCGACCCTCGCGCGGACGACGACGCCGTGCAGCGGCTCCGTGAGAAGCTCGGCGTCCTGCTCCAGCCGGCGTCGTCGGGTGCACTGCTGGGGATCACCCGCCTGGCCGTGCCGGGTTTCGTCCTGCGAGCCCTGACCGGCAGCACCCAGTCCGCGGAGGCCGTCCTTCACCGGGCGCTGGACTGGATGCGCCGCGAATGGCACGGCCAGTCGCCCGTCGACCTGCGCAAATACTGACGGCGCACCTGACTGGCGGCGGAAGAAACCGAATGCCGGAATCACAGACCTGAGGAAGTACCGAGATGCGACACAAGACCCTCCGGGCCGCAGCCGTGGTCCTCGTCCTGCACCTCCTGGCCGGGGCGTTCCTGCTCGCCGCCGCCGGGCCTCAGTCCGGCACCGCGCTGGGCCTGTGCGCGGTGGCGTACCTGGCCGGTGTGAAGCACTCCTACGATTGGGACCACATCGCGGCCATCGACAATTCCAGCCGCCGGTTCGCTGCGCAGGGCAGGTATCACACCGGTGTCGGCCTGGCGTTCAGCCTGGGGCATTGCACCGTGGTGGTCCTGGCCTGCGCGCTCGTGGTGCTGGGGGTGGGGTCCATGCAGCAGCTCTTCGCCGAAGGCAGCACGGCGAACGTGGTGCTGTCCTGCACGGGGGCGGCCGTGTCCGGGTTTTTCCTCCTGACGCTCGGCCTCTTCAATTCGGGCGCGTTCTTCGGCACGGCCCGGACGGCACGGCTGCTGCGGGAGGGGCATCCGGTCAGCACGCAGGATCTCGAACCGCGCGGCCTGGCGGCGCGTCTGGTGGCCGCGCCGCTGAAGGCCGTGCAGGCTCCACGCCATCTGTACGCGGTCGGGTTCCTGTTCGGTCTCGGCTTCGACACCGCGACAACGGTCGGCCTGCTCGTGACCTCCGCGTCGGCGGTCCTGGCCGGGGTGCCCGCCGTCGCGCTGCTGGCCATGCCGTTCGCGTTCTCTGCTGCGATGACCCTCTTCGACACGGCCAACGGCGCCGCGATGATGATGCTCTACCGGAACGCGCTCGCCCAGCCCCTGCAGCGGCTCCGCTTCAACCTGGTGGTGACCGGGATGTCCGCCGTCTCGGCCCTGTTCGTCGCCACCATCACGCTCGGGGCGCTGTTCCGGGAGCTGCTGGGGCTGGAGGATCCGGTCACCGGGTTCCTGGCCTCGATCGATCTGGGCGACGCCGGACTGCTTCTGGTCGCGTCCTTCCTCGTGGTCTGGGCCGTCGCGGCCCTGGCACGCCGGGTGCGACGCCCGTCCGTGGGCTGAAGCCGGTTCGAACCGGCAGCCCGGACGACGCCTCTAAATGCCGGTGTAACGTCCCGGGCGGTGGTTGAACGCCAGGATGATGTTCAGGACGATCGCTCCGGCCGCCGAGAGCAGCACCAGGTTCCAGGGGACCACGGTGAGGGCGCCGAGGATCACGAGGATGTCGGCCACCATGAGCACGTAGCCGGCCCGCCAGCCGATGCGCTCCTGGATGAGCAGCGCCAGGATGTTGAATCCGCCGAGGCTGGCCTTGTGCCGGAACAGGATCAGCAGCCCGACGCCGGAGAGCAGATTGCCGGCCAGTGCGCCGTAGACGGGATTCAGGTGGATCTCGCCGAGGGCCAGGGGGTGCAGGGAGGTCAGCGCGGAGACGGCGAGGGCGCACACGGCGGTGCGCAGGGTGAAGTTCCAGCCCTTCTTCCAGGCCGCCAGGGCGAAGAAGGGGGCGTTCACGATGAGGAAGACCACGCCGAACGGGGCGCCGACCGCGTAGCTGAGCAGGAGCGACAGCCCCGCCGTCCCTCCGGTCACTGTCCCGCTGCTGTGCAGAAGGTACAGGCCGAGGGAGGCGATGAAGGTTCCCGTGATGAGCCCGAGCAGGTCTTCCGCCAGCCCGTGCCGGGTGCTCTCCGGGGTGGCGGAGGGGGTTGCGTCGGAGGGAGCGACGGGGGAGTCCGGACGAGTCGGGGGGACGTCCTGCGGACGACGGACCTGCAAGATGCTCATGAGAGAATTTTCGGAACGCTGGTACATCCGCGCAAGCTCGGTCATTTTGACTGGGATGATTGCCAAGCTAAGATCCAAAACACCTGCATTTCTGCCAAGACGAGGAGGGAATCACCGATGAATGACCCCCATGGCCTGGACGCGCTCGACGCCCGTATCCTGCTCGCCCTGGACGAGGAGCCGGGCGCTTCCGTGCTGCGCCTCGCCCAACTCGTGGGCGTCTCGCGGAACACCGTGCACGCCAGGCTGCAGCGGATGAACCGCCAGGGGCTCCTGCTCGGCTTCACCCAGCGGGTGCCGCCGTCCGCCCTCGGCTACGGTCTGGTCGCCTTCGTCTCTCTGGCGATCGCTCAGGCGGACAGCGCGACGGCGGTGCGGAGCGTCCAGGAGATCCCCGAGGTGGTGGAGATCCACAAGACGACCGGCGACGCGGACTTCCTGGTCAAGGTGGTGGCACGGGACACCTCGGATCTGAACCGGGTCACGCAGGCGATGGTGGCGGTGCCGGGAGTGGTCCGGTCGAGCACGGCGGTGTCTCTTGAGGAGACGATGCCGTTCCGCACACGCGCGTTGCTGGAGCGTCGGGCGGCCCAGGGCTGAGGACCCGCAGGTGGACTGCCCAGCGCTGGCGCGCGTCGGAGGATGCCAAAGGCCCGGAGCGGCTGTCCGCTCCGGGCCTTCGTGCTGCCCGGTGGTTCGTCTGAGTGATCGGGTTCCGGACGGCGTCCGCCGTGTTCAGGCGGTGACGGCGAGAGCGTCGATCTCGACGAGCATGACCTCGTGCGGCAGGTCCACGAACACCGTGGTGCGGCTGGGGAGCTGGCCACTCGGGACGTTCTCCTGGATGAACTCGCCGTAGACCTCATTCATGGCGGAGAAGTCGTCGCGGGTGGTCAGGTACACGCGGAACATCACGACATCCTCCACGGAGGAGCCGCCGGCTTCGAGGATGGCCTTGACGTTCTCCAGGGTGCGGCGGGTCTGGACGCGGACGTCGCCGTCGCCGATGTACTGGTTGGTCTCGGGATCCATCGGACCCTGGCCGGACACCTGGAACAGGCCGCCCTTCTTCACCCCCTGGGAGAAGGTGTGGGCCGGTGCCGGAGCGTTCTCCGTGAAGACGATTTCCTTGGAGCTCATGGTGATTCCTTTCGGTGCTGATCTGAATTCGTTGCTGATCTAAATTCGGTGCTGATCTAAATTCGGTGCTGATGGAAGAACGTGCTGGTGAAGGCCGGTCAGGCCGGCCGCGGAGTTGTCACCGCTTCGTGTAGCCGAGCTCGGCCGACACGGCGTCGGTGCATTCCCGGAGTGCAGGCAGCAGGCCCAGGAGGCCTTCGCGGTCGAGCATGACGGTGGGAACGGAGCAGGAGACGGCCGCGACCACCCGGCCGCCGGCATCCCGGATGGGCGCGGCGACGCAGTGCACGAACTCCTCGAACTCTTCGCCGTCGAGCGCCCAGCCCTGGTCGGCGACCTGCTCCAGCTCGCGCAGGAAGGCCTCCGGGCCGGCGATGGTGTTGTCCGTGTAGCGGCGGTACTCGAGGCTGTCGGCCAAGGTCTTCCGCTGCTCGAGGGGCAGGTCCGCGAAGATCACCTTGGACACTGCGGCGGCGTGCAGGGCGGCGGTCAGGCCGATCCGCGAGTACATGCGCACCGGATGCCGGGACTCCAGCTTGTCGATGTAGACGATGTCCCGGCCCTCCGGGGCGGCGAGGTGCACCGTGTGCCCCGTGGCCTCGTTGAGCCGCGCCAGATAGGGGTGGGCGGAGCTGCGGATGTCCCGCTGCTCCAGCGCCAGGCTGGAGAGTTCGAACAGCTTCGAGCCGAGACGGTAGCGCTGCTGGGCGTCCCGGACCACGAACCTCCGGTCCTCCAGACTGTGCAGCAGTCGCATCACGGTGGTCTTGTGAACGTCGGCGGTGGACGCGAGCTCGTCGAGGGTGGCGGGGCCGGCGGCCAGCGCCGACAGCAGATCCAGGGCGCGCACCAGACTCTGGCTCATGACTGTCCCACCAGGAACCGGCCGTGAGCCACGGTGATGGCCTCCCACTCGCGCTCGGGGCAGCGCAGGATGCGGTCGAGATCCTCGTCGTCCGGGAGAGGCCCCCGGTCGCCGTGGACCGTGAGGGTGCACGCGGCGGCGACGTGGCCGCGGCGCAGGCTCAGCGGCTGCTCCAGTCCGGACACCACGCCGCTCAGGTAGCCGGCGGCGAAGGAGTCTCCGGCCCCCACCGGCTCCACCACCTCGACGTGGAGCGCAGGGACTTCCCAGCGTTCGCCGTCGTGCCCCAGGGCGATGGCGCTGATCGCCTCGTTCTTGAGGACCAGCACGCCCGGATCGGGCAGCAGGGCACGGAGTTCCCGTTCGTCCTGGGTGCCGAAAGCGAGAAGCGCCTCGTCCTTGCCCATGAGGACGATGTCGGCCAGATTGGCGAGCCGGCGGAGGACCGACGAATCCCTGCCCTCCCAGAGCGCGGGCCGCCAGTTGACGTCGAAGCTGATCAGCTGCCGGTCGCGGGGCCGGGAGAGGAGGGCCAGGAGCAGGTCGCGGCACGAGTCGCCGAGGGCGGCGGTGATGCCGCTCAGGTGAATGAGATCGGCGCCGTCGAGCAGGTCCGCGACGGCGGGGTCCTCCAGCAGGGCCGGATCCATCGCCGAGGCCGCGGAACCGCTGCGGTAGTAGAGCATCGCGGAGCCGGTGCCGACGTCGCCGGGAACCTTGACGTAAAGGCCCGTGCGGCGTTCGGGGTCGAGCTGGACACCGTCGGTCCGCACGCGATGCCGCTCGAGTTCGCGCAAGATGCGCCGCCCGAAGCCGTCGTCGCCGACCCGGCTGATCCAGGCCGTGTCCAGCCCCATCGCCGCGAGGCCCAGGGCCACGTTCGACTCCGCACCGCCCACCCCGAGATGCAGCGTGTCCGCGGTCTCCAGATTCCCGTTGCCGCCCGGGGTCAGCATCGCCATGGTCTCTCCCAGGCAGATGGCTCGTGGCATCTCGGCTCCTTTGCGACGGTCTGCTCACACGATTCCGGCCGCATCCGTTGACGCGGCCCCGGCTCAATGCTAAACATGAAGGCAGACATTTTGCAATACAGATTGCAAATTACGCAACGCAAGATCCTTCGGGTTCCTCACACCGTGAGGGCCGGGAGAGCGACCACGATGACGAGGTGCATCAGTGAGCCAGACCATGTACGACCCGGCCCGGGTCCGGAGCGTGGGGGAGGAGATCCTCGACTTCCGGCACAAGGCCGTGCCGGCGGCCCTGCAGGGTCTCCGGCTCGTGGACTTCGGAGGTCTTGGGCTCGGCCGCCTTCAGACTCCGCTGCTCACCCTTGACCGCGACGCCCTCGACGTCAACGCCCGGCTGCTCGCGGACTGGTGCGAGGAACGCGGCATTCTGCTTGCCCCGCACGGGAAGACCACCATGTCGCCCGAACTGTGGGCGCGGCAGATGGACCTGGGCGCCTGGGGCATCACCCTCGCCAACGCCGCACAGCTCCGGGTGGCCCGCCACTTCGGATTCACCCGTCTCATGCTCGCCAACAGCCTCACGGACCCGCAGGCGATCCGGTGGGCCGCGGAGCAGGCCTCCGACGGCGCGCGGATCGTCTCCTGGGTGGATTCGCCGGACACCGTCGCCCTGCTCGACCTCGAACTGACCGGGGACAGCCCGGCCCGGGACGAAATCCTGGATGTCATCGTCGAACGCGGGGGCCACGGCGGGCGGACGGGGGCCCGCAGTCATGAGGAGGCACTGGCCATCGCCCGCGCGGTGCACGCGTCCCCGCGGCTCCGGCTGGTCGGCGTGGGCGGCTACGAAGGCGCCCTCGCCCATACGGCGGACGACGCCGGCCTGGCCGCCGTGCGCGGCTACCTCGCCGACGTCGTCGCGCTCCACGAAGCGCTGCTCGCCGAAGGGCTCTACGACGCGGACGAGCTGCTGGTCACCGCGGGAGGCAGCGCCTACTTCGACGATGTCGTGGAGGTGCTCGGCCCGGTCCGGACAAGTCGCGGAGCGGGCACGCCCCGCGTCGACGTGGTGATCCGCAGCGGCGCCTACATCGTCCACGACGACGGCTTCTACCGCGGCATCTCGCCGTTCTCCCGCCAGGATCCGGACGGCCCGGCATCGTTCCGCTCGGCCATGCACGCCTGGGTGCGCGTGGTGTCCCAGCCCGAGCCGGGCCTGGCGATCCTCGAAGGCGGCAAGCGCGATCTGCCCTTCGACGAGGGCCTGCCCGTCCCGCAGCTCCTGAGCCCCGGCCTCGGCGAGCCCGGCATTCCCCTGGTCGGCGCCGAGATCACCGCCGTCAACGACCAGCACGCCTTCCTGCGGTTCCCCGAATCCGTGGACCTCAAGCCCGGCGACGTGATCCGGCTGGGCCTCTCCCACCCGTGCACGGCCCTGGACAAGTGGACCGTGATACCCGTGCTCGATTCCACCCGGGACACCGACGCGCCCACCGTGGTCGGCGCCGTGCGGACCTTCTTCTAGGAGCGACGATGTCTGCACAGAACAGCAGCACCCGGAACAGCGCTTCCCGGAACACCAGCACCCAGATCCTCTTCACGAACGTCACCCTCGTGGACGGCACCGGCGATCCTCGGCGGGCCGCGGACGTCCTGATCCACGGCGAGGTGATCGCCCGCATCGCCGGTCCCGGCGAGCTCCGGGAGCACGCGGAGCCCGGCTGCGAGATCATCGAGGGCGACGGGCTGGTCCTGAGCCCCGGGTTCATCGACATGCACGCGCATTCGGATCTGCAACTGCTGGTCACGCCGGACCATTACGCCAAGCTCAGCCAGGGTGTCACCACGGAACTGCTGGGTCAGGACGGCCTGTCCTACGCCCCGGTGGATGACCCGACCCTCGCCGGAGTCCGCCAGAAGATCGCCGGATGGAACGACAATCCCGAGGACTTCGACTGGGACTGGCGGTCCGTGCGGGAGTACCTGGACCGGCTGGACCGTCCGGACACCGACGGCGGACGCATCGCCACCAATGCCGCGTACCTCGTGCCCCAGGGCACCGTCCGGGCGCTCGTCATGGGCTTCGACGAGGGCGAGGCGACCCCGGACGACGTCGAACGCATGCGCGAGGTGGTCCGGATCGCGATGGAGGAGGGCGCCGTCGGGATGTCCTCCGGTCTGACGTACACGCCCGGCATGTACGCGACCACCGAGGAACTCGGCGCTCTGTGCCGCACGGTGGGGGAGCTGGGTGGTTTCTACGCCCCGCACCACCGCTCGTACGGCAAGGGCGCGCTCGCCGCGTACGCCGAGATGATCGGCCTCAGCCGGGACACCGGCTGTGCCCTGCACCTCTCCCACGCCACCATGAACTTCGCGGAGAACAAGGGCAGGGCGGGTGAACTCCTCGCCCTGATCGATGAGGCGCTCGACGACGGCGTCGATATCACCCTGGACACGTACCCGTACCTCCCCGGCGCCACGACGCTGTCCGCGATCCTGCCGAGCTGGGCCTCCGCGGGCGGCACGGACGCGACGCTGGACCGGCTGCGCGATCCGGAGACCCGGGCGAGGATCCGCGAGAACGTGGAGATCTACGGATCCGACGGCTGCCACGGTGTCGTCGCCGAATGGGACACCCTGGAGATCAGCGGCGTGCAGAACCAGGCGCTGGCCGGGTACGTGGGCCGCACCATCGAACAGATCGCGCTGGAGGAAGAGCGCGAGCCGTTCGATGTCTTCGCCGGGATCCTGCTCGAGGACCGCTGTGGCACGGGCATCCTCCAGCACGTCGGTCACGAGGAGAACGTCCGCGCCATCATGGTGCACCGCACTCACACGGGCGGCAGCGATGGTCTCCTGGTGGGCGGCAAGCCCCATCCTCGGGCGTGGGGCACGTTCCCCCGCTACCTCGGGCACTACTGCCGGGAGCTCGGACTGCTCAGCTTGGAGGAGACCGTGCACCATCTGAGCGGCCGGCCTGCCGCGCGGCTCCGGCTGGACCGCCGGGGCCTGGTGCGCGAAGGCTACGCGGCGGATCTGGTGCTCTTCGACCCGGAGACCGTCCGGGACACTGCCACCTTCGAGCAGCCGCGTCAGGCCGCCGACGGCATCCACTACGTCTTCGTCAACGGCACGGCGGCCATCGCCGGCGGCCGGCCCACCGGAGCCCGCGCGGGCCGCGCGCTCCGCCGAACCCCGGAAGGAACAGCAGCACAGCGATGAACAACTCGGAGCTCGAACGGATTCTCGCAGAGGACCGCACCCTGGCCGTGGTCCGTGCCAAGGCCATCCCGGACGCGGCGCGCCTCGCGGAGGCCCTGGCCAAGGGCGGGATCCGCACCCTGGAACTGACCTTCACCACCCCGGATGTCACCCGGCACCTCCGCCGGGCCGCCGAGACCGCGGGTGACCACGGCGCTGTCGTCGGCGTGGGCACCGTGATGACCGCAGCGCAGGCGCGCGAGGCCATCGACGCCGGCGCTCAGTTCCTCGTCACACCGGGCCTGCGCCCGGACGTGGCCGCCGTCGCGCGGGAGGCCGGGGTGCCCATCAGCCTGGGCGCCATGACCCCCACCGAAGTGGCCACCGCCCTGGACCTCGGCTCGGAGATCGTGAAGATCTTCCCGGCCCGACAGCTCGGCCCCCAGTACCTGAAGGATCTGCAGGGACCGTTCCCCGGGATCAAGCTTCTGCCCTCCGGCGGCGTGGACGCCGGGAACGCCCGCGGGTACCTCGACGCCGGCGCGCTGGCTGTCTGCTGCGGCACCTCCGTGGTGCCACCGGCTGCCGTCGACGCCGGGGACTGGGACGATATCACCGCGCGCGCCAAGGCCTTCGTGCAGGCGCTCTGAAACACCGGGCTCTGAAACTCCTTCCCCCGTCTTCACCCCTGACCCCCCAATAGATCATCCGCGCCCCCGGCCCCCGGCGGCGAACAGCTCAAAGGAGAGAACATGGATGGATTCCTGTCGTGGCTGCGCCACGACACAGCAGGCTTGCTCCTGCTGGCAGGCGCGGGCATCGCCCTCCTGCTTTTCCTCATCATCAAGGTGAAGGTCGAACCCTTCATCGCCCTCGTCGGCACCGGCGTGCTCGTGGCCCTCGTGGGCGGTGTGACGGTCGAGCAATTGGTGGGCTCACCCATCAAGAGCAGCGACGCCCTCATTGAAAAGGGCTTCGCCGGGATCCTCGGTCACATCACCTTGATCATCGGCCTGGGCACGGTCCTGGGCGCCATCCTGGAACGCTCCGGCGGCGCGGAGGTGCTGCTCGGCCGGCTCGTGAAGGTGTTCGGCGAGAAGGGCACCCCGCTCGCCATGGGCATCACGGGCTTCGTGCTCGGCATCCCGGTGTTCTTCGACATCGGCATCTTCGTCCTGGCGCCGCTCGTCTACGTGGCGGCGGTTCGCGGCGGCAAGTCGCTGGCGCTCTACGCGCTGCCGCTCCTGGCCGGCCTCTCCGTGACGCACGCGTTCCTGCCGCCCCACCCGGGACCCGTGGCCGCGGCCGGCCTCTTCCACGTGGAGCTGGGCTGGATCATCATCATGGGCCTCGCCTGCGGCATCCCCGCCTGGTTCGTCTCCGGCATGCTCTGGGGCACCTGGATCGGCAAGCGGGTCATGGTGAACGTCCCTGAGGACCGGATCGTCCCCGAATCCGAGGAGGCCAAGGGACGCGAGCCGCACATCGGCGTCGTCGCCCTGACCATCGGCCTGCCCATGATCCTGATCCTGGGCGCCACCTTCGGCAACGTGTTCCTCCCGGTGGGAGGCTTCCGGGACGTGCTGATCTTCTTCGGCAACCCGGCCATCGCGCTCACGGTCGCCGTGCTGCTGGCCATGTGGCTCCTGGGCATCCGCAACGGCATGACGTCCAAGGACCTGTCCGAGCTCAGCTCCTCCTCGCTGCGCCCGGTGGGCATGATCCTGCTGGTCGTCGGTTCGGGCGCGTTCTTCGGCGCGGTGCTCGCGGCGACCGGCGTGGGCAAGGCCGTCGCCACCTCGTTGTCCGAGGCGGGTCTGCCGCTCATCGTGTCCGCGTACGTGATCGCCTGTGGCATGCGCATCGCCCAGGGCTCCGCGACCGTGGCGATCGTGACCACGGGCGGCATCCTCGCCCCGGCGCTGACCTCCGGCCAGTACTCGCAGCCGCAGCTGGCCCTGCTGGTCATGGCCATCTCGTCCGGTTCCATCATCGCCAGCCACGTCAACGACGGCGGGTTCTGGATCATCTCCAAGTACTTCAACATGTCCGTCAAGGACACGCTGAAGACCTGGACCGTGCTGGAGACCGTGCTCTCGGTGGTCGGCTTCGGCATGGCGAGCCTCCTGTGGGTGTTCGTCTCCTGACGGAGCTCTCCTCGGGGCACAGCGCCTTCAAAGACGCTGCGCGTTCAAGGGCACAGCGCCTCCCCGCGGAATCGTCCCGGGACTCCCGGCGACGACGACGGCGAAGGGCCGGTCACCTCTCGGTGACCGGCCCTTCGTGCTTCCCAGCCGCGGTCAGACCGCGGGGATCGCCTCGTACCAGCCGCTCTGCAGGTTCTGGACGCCGGGCTCGCGCCGGTCCAGACCGGGCTGCGCCGCCCACCGCACGCCGTTGGCCAGCACCTTGCGGACCTCGGGGTGGTGGTAGACCGGGTACTCCTGATCGCCGGGGCTGAAGTAGAAGATCCGGCCCTTGCCGCGGGTGAAGGTGACGCCGGAGCGGAACACCTCGCCCCCGGCGAAGGAGCTGATGAAGATCAGGTCGTCGGGATCCGGGATGTCGAACAGTTCGCCGTACATCTCCTGCTCCGGGATGATGATCGGATTCGCCACGCCCTCGGAGATCGGGTGGGACGGTTTCACATTCCACACCAGTTCCCGCTCGCCGTCGTTGCGCCACGCGAGGGAGCAGCTGGTGCCCAGGAGCTTGATGAAGATCTTGGAGAAGTGCCCCGAATGCAGCACGAGCAGACCCATGCCGCCCAGGACGTGCCGCTGCACGCGCTCCACCACGGCGTCATCCACCTCGGCGTGCGCCATGTGGCCCCACCACAGGAGGACGTCGGTGGCCGCGAGGACCTCGTCGGTCAGACCGTGGTCCGGCGCGGATGCCAGGGTGGCCGTGGAGACCTCGGCGCCGGGCAGCAGTTCTCGGAGTCCGTCGGCGATCGCGCCGTGCATGCCGTCGGGGTAGATCTCGCCGATGTGGGCGGGTTCGTTGAGTGATTCGTGGACGCCTTCGTTCCACACGAGGATGCGCAGGGGACGGGACATCAGAGCTGAACCTCCCGGTTCTCGCGGGCGGAACGGTAGGCGGCGTCGATGATGCGGGCGCGCCCCAGGGCGACCGAGCCGTCGTGCCGTGCCCATTCCTCGGGGCCGGAGCGGACCGCGGAGACGAAGTCCTCCACCACTTGCTGGTGCATCCCGTTGGGGCCGATCACCGGGGCGTAGTCGGCGCTCGCTTCGCCGGTGTCCTTGTAGACGGTCAGGTGCCCGGCTTCCGGCATCGGTTCGCCGGCCACCCGCAGCTCGGCACCGCCGTCGGTGCCGTAGACGAGGAAGTTGATCTCGTCGTCGGGGTTGCGATAGCTGGCCCAGCCCGCCTCGATCAGCAGCGCGCCGCCGCCCTCCAGCCGGAGGAACGCGGAGGAGAAGTCCTCGACTTCGAAGCGGTGCTCGGTGGAGGTCGCCTTATAGCTGCCGTTGCCGCCCAGCCCGCGCGGGCCGAGTTCGGAGTGCGTCGTGGCGCTGACCGAGACGACCGTGGGCTCGCCGAGCAGGTGCAGCGAGTAGTCGAGGACGTGCACCCCGATGTCCACCAGGGGACCTCCGCCGGCCAGCGCCGGGTTGGTGAACCAGCTGCCGAGGGTCGGGATGCCCTTGCGGCGGAGCCACGCCGCCTTGGCGTAGTAGGGGCGGCCGATCTCGCCGGAGTCGATGACCGTCTTCAGGGCGCCGATGTCGCCGCGGCGGCGGTGGTTGAACGCCACGTCCAGCACGCGACCGGCGCGACGCGCCGCGTCGACCATGGCCTGGCCCTCGACGGCATCCTTGGCCAGGGGCTTCTCGCTCAGCACGTGAAGGCCGCGTTCGAGGGCCGCCACGGTGATGGGGGCGTGCAGGAAGGTGGGCACGGCGACGCTGATGGCGTCGAGACCGCCGGCGTCGAGCATGTCCTCCCAACGGGCGAAGGTCGCGGGGACGTCATACTCCGCCTGGAGCCTGGCGAGGGGTTCGGCCTCCATGGCGGCGAGGGCCACCACGCGGACGCCGGGGATCCGGGAGTACGCCTCCAGGTGCTGCTGGCCGGCCCAGCCGATGCCGACGACGCCGACCCTCAGCTGCTCAGCGTCCGGCCGGGTGGGTTCCTGAGTCACAGGTGGTTCCTTTCGGGGGTGGTGGAGAGGGGTGGTTCTCGAGGCTTGCGAGAGGACTTTTGTACAGTAGAAGTCATAAGTTGCGCGCACGAAGCCAAGAGCAGATTTTCACGGGTCGCCCGGCGCGTCAAGAGTTTTGCGTCAGCGCTTACACGTCGGCGCCTACTCATCGGTGCCTGTATCTCCGGGCGGCGCTCACGTCCGGGCGATCGCCGCCTCGATGGATTCGGGGGAGAGGAGGTGCTCGATCACGAGGCGGCTCGCGCCGAGGATGCCGGCGTCGGCCCCCGCGCGGGACGGTTCGATCCTCAGATGACGCGTGGCGAGAGGCTGGGAGCGCCGGTAGACGGCCTCGCGCGCGCCGGCCATGAGCGGGTCCCCGGCCTGAGCGAGCGTGCCGCCGACCACGATCACGGACGGGTTCAGCACATTGACGCAGAACGCGAGAACCTCGCCGAGATCCCGCCCGGCCTGGCGAAGCGCGTGGATGGCGGCCACCTCGCCACGCGCGGCCAAGGCGACCACGTCGGAGCCGCGGTCGGCGTCCAGTCCCTGGAGGCGCAGTTTCGCGGCCAGCGCGGGCCCGGACGCCACTGCTTCAAGGCAGCCCGTGTTGCCGCAGCGGCACGGGACGTCCTCGCCGTCGGGCACCCGGACATGGCCGATGTCGCCGCTCGTGCCGTCCGCGCCGCGCTGGAGCCTCCCGCCGGCGATGATGCCCGACCCGACGCCCGTGGCCAGCTTCACGAAGAGGAATTCGCGGTGTTCGCTCCAGTGCGTGTGCTGTTCACCGAGTGCCATGATGTTGACGTCGTTGTCCACGAGCACCGGCACCTGCCACTCCTGTGCCAGTCGGGCGGGGACGTCGAAGCCGTCCCAGCCGGGCATGATCGGCGGGTTCACGGGACGCCCGGTCTCGTGCTCGACGGGTCCGGGCAGGCCGACGCCGATCCCGGCGAGTTCCCGCTCGTCACGGCCGAGCTCTGCCAGAAGATCCCGCCCGGTGCCGGCGATCCAGGCGAGGGTGGATTCCGGGCCGTCGGCGATGTCCCGCGGCTCCGAATGGCGGGCCAGGATGGTCCCTCCCAAGTCGGCGACCGCGACCGTCGCGTGGGCGCCGCCGATGTCAGCGGCCAGGACGATCCGGCGGGAGGCGCGGAACGCGAAGCGCGACGGCGGCCTGCCGCCCGAGGAGGCCGCCTCGCCGGCGGCCTCGATCAGTCCCGCTCCGAGCAGCGCGTCCAGGCGGGCGACCACGGTGGTCCGGGCCAGGCCCGTGAGCGCCATGATCTCGGCGCGCGTGCGGGCCTCGCCGTCCCGGAGCAGCTGGAAAAGCTGGCCGGGTCCGCTCGGCGCGGTGAGGTCGACGACGCCGGGCGCGGCAGGAGAGCTACTGGTCATGCATAAGACTTAGCACAAGGAGGGCCAGCAGGGAGCGACTTTTCAGAAAGTGCCGGATACTTTTGCTTGACTTCCGTCATAAGTGGCCCATAGCGTGGGGCGTAGCCTGGGCCGAGGATGACCCATGTCACAGCCTGTCCATCAGCAGTCAGAAGGGGTGCCCCACTCATGTCCTACTCCGTGCAGCTCTACAGCGTCCGCGACGCGCTCAGCCAGGATCTTCCGGGGACGCTCCGGCGCCTGGCCGAGCTGGGGTTCACCCAGGTGGAGCCGTACGGCTTCGCCGCGCTGGCCGATCAGCTCGGACCGGCCCTGCGCGAGAACGGACTCACGGCGCCCACCGGGCATGCCTCGCTGCTGTCCTCGGATCAGGACGAGATCTTCACGGCGGCCCGCGACCTCGGCATCGGCACCGTCATCGACCCGTTCGTCGAACCGGCGCAGTGGCAGGACGCCGGGAGCGTGCGGGACATCGCGGAGCGACTGAACGCCGCCGCGAAGAAGGGCGCCGACTACGGCATCCGCGTGGGCTATCACAACCACTACTGGGAGATCGGGTCCACCCTGGAGGGCGCCACGGCCCTGGAGTTCTTCGCGGGCCTCCTCGACCCCGAGGTCGTGCTGGAGGTGGACGCTTACTGGGTGGCCGCGGGCGGCCAGGATCCCGCCGCGTTCCTGCGACGCCTCGGAGACCGCGTGGTCGCCGTGCACCTCAAGGACGGCCCCATCACCGTGCTGCCGGGCGACGGGTTCGATCCCGAGCGGATGGCCGCCATCACCGCCTCGCAGCTCCCGGCCGGTCAGGGCGACGTGAACATCTGGGACGTCATCGACGCCGCACCGGCACTGGAGGTGGGTGTCGTGGAGTTCGACGACTACGGCGGAGACATCTTCGAGGGCCTCGCCGCCTCTCTGGCCTACCTCGACGCCGGCCGCCCGGACAGCGGCGCCCACGCCGAGGCCGGCGCGTGAGCCGCGGCCCGGTCGGCGTCGCGCTCATTGGCGCCGGGAACATCAGCAAGCAGTACCTGGACAATCTCACCGTCTTCCCGGATGTCCGGGTCGTCGCCATCACGGACCTGTATCCGGAGGCGGCCAAGGCCCGCGCCGAGGAGTACGGGATCGCGGAGCACGGCACGCCCGAACTCGCGCTGGAGCACTCGGACGTCGAGATCATCGTCAACCTCACCATCCCGGCCGTGCACGCCGACGTCGCGCTGCAGGCGATCCGCGCAGGGAAGCACGTGTGGAGCGAGAAGCCGCTCGCCCTCGACCGGGAGAGCGGCCGGGAGGTGCTGGAAGCGGCTGCAGCCGCGGGGGTACGGGTCGGCTGCGCGCCGGACACCTTCCTCGGCGCCGGGCTCCAGACGGCGCGCCGTGTGATCGAACGCGGCGACATCGGCACGCCGCTCACCGCACAGACCGTCATGCAGTACCCCGGGCCGGACCACTGGCACCCGAACCCGGCGTTCCTCTTCCAGCGGGGCGCGGGGCCCCTTTTCGACATGGGCCCGTACTACGTGACCGCCCTCGTCCAGACCTTCGGCAGCGCCCGCACGGTCGCCGCGATGGGTTCGGCGGCGCTGACGCGGCGCACGGTGGCGACCGGGCCTCTGGCCGGTGAGACCTTCGACGTCGAGGTCCCCACCCACGTCAGCGCCCAGATCCAGTTCGAGGGCGGTGCCTCCTCGCACAGCGTCTTCAGCTTCCAGTCGCCTCACGTCCGGACCGGCTACGTCGAAGTCACGGGAACCGAGGCAACGCTGCTGATCCCGGACCCCAACAACTTCGACGGCGAGCTTCAGCTGATCCGTCCCGGCGAGGACGACTGGACTGTCATCCCGGCGAGCGGGGCGGCGCAGGGACGCGGCATGGGCGTGCTGGACCTCGCCCGCTCGATCCGCGCCGGAGTGCCGCACCGGGCCACGGGCGAGCTGGCCTTCCACGTGCTGGACACCATGATCGCCATCTCCGATTCCGTGGAACGCGGGGAATTCCTCACGGTGGAGAGCTCCGCGGAGCCGTCCGTGCCGCTGCCCGAGGACTGGGATCCGCTCGCGGCCACCCTGGAGGGGACGGCATGAGCGGGGAGACCCGGCCCCTGGGCGTCGCGGCCATCGGCTACGCCTTCATGGGGAAGGCGCATTCGCAGGCGTGGCGGAATGTGGGCTCGTTCTTCGACGTGCCCGCGTTCGAGCGCAAGGTTCTGGTGGGCCGGGACGGCGCCCAGGTGGCGGCGGCCGCCGAGAGGTTCGGCTGGCAGGAGTCCGCCACCGACTGGCGCGAGGTGATCGCGCGGCCGGACATCGACGTCGTGGACATCTGCACACCCGGCTGGACCCATGCGGAGATCGCCATCGCAGCGCTGGAGGCCGGCAAGCACGTCCTGGTCGAGAAGCCGCTGTCCAACACCCTCGAGGAGTCACAGGCCATGGTCGAGGCCGCGACGCGGGCCGCCGGGCGCGGGGTGAAGTCGATGATCGGCTTCAATTACCGTCGCGTGCCGGCACTCGCCTACGCCCGGAACCTGATCGGCGACGGCCGGCTGGGGGAGATCCGCCAGGTGCGGGCCTCCTACCTTCAGGACTGGCTCGCCGACGAGCAGGCGCCCATGTCCTGGCGGCTGCGCCGCGAAACGGCCGGCAGCGGAGCCCTCGGCGACATCGCCAGCCACGCGATCGACCAGGTCCAGTTCCTCACCGGCCACGCCGTGACCGGTGTCTCGGCCCGCCTGGAGACGTTCGTGCCGCGGCGGCCCGGGCCGGACGGTGTGGAGGACGTCACGGTGGACGACGCCGCTTGGCTGACCCTGGCGCTCGACGGCGGCGCGGTCGCTTCGGTGGAGGCCTCCCGCATGGCGTTCGGCCGGAAGAACGCGCTGCGGATCGAGGTCTACGGCAGCGGGGGCGCTCTGGCGTTCGATCTGGAACGCCCGAACGAGCTGCAGTTCCTCGACGGCGCCGACCCCGTCGAGGAACAGGGCTTCCGGACGATCCTCGTCACGGAGCCGGAGCACCCCTACGTTTCGGCGTGGTGGCCCCAGGGGCACGTGATCGGCTGGGAGCACACCTTCACGCACCAGGTGCGCGATTTCCTCGTCGCGGTCCGGGACGGCGGCACCCCGTCGCCGTCGTTCGCGGACGGGCTCCAGGTGCAGTCCGTGCTGGACGCCGCCGCCCGGTCCTCAGAGGCGCGTGGCGCCGTCGTCGACCTTCCATCCGCATCCCGAGCCACCCAGGAGGCCTGAGCCATGGCACGACCTTTCACCCTCTTCACCGGCCAGTGGGCCGACCTGACCCTGGACGAGGTGGCCGGGCTGGCCGCCGGCTGGGGCTACGACGGACTGGAGATCGCGGTCTCCGGTGAGCATCTCGACGCGGCCCGCTGGGACGATGACGCGTACATCGCCGAGCGGCTCGGGATCCTCGAGAAGCACGGCCTCAAGCTGTGGGCCATCTCGAACCACCTCAAGGGCCAGGCCGTGTGCGATGACCCGATCGATTTCCGGCATCAGGCGATCGTCGGCACTGCGGTGTGGGGCGACGGCGATCCGGAGGGCGTGCGGCAGCGCGCGGCCGAGGAGCTGAAGAACACCGCGCGGCTCGCGAAGAAGCTCGGCGTGAAGACCGTGGTCGGGTTCACGGGGTCCAAGATCTGGCAGTACGTGGCGATGTTCCCTCCGGTGCCGGCCGAGGTCATCGACGCGGGATACCAGGACTTCGCGGACCGCTGGAACCCCATCCTCGACGTGTTCGACGAGTGCGGGGTGCGCTTCGCCCATGAAGTCCACCCGAGCGAGATCGCCTACGACTACTGGTCCACGCAGCGGGCACTCGAGGCGATCGGGCACCGCGAGGCGTTCGGGCTGAACTGGGACCCGTCCCACATGATGTGGCAGGGCATCGACCCGGTCTCCTTCATCACGGACTTCGCCGACCGGATCTACCACGTGGACTGCAAGGACACCCGGATGCGGATGGGTAACGGCCGCGCGGGCATCCTCTCCTCGCACCTGGCCTGGGGCGATCCGCACCGCGGCTGGGACTTCGTCTCGGCGGGCCGTGGGGATGTGCCGTGGGAGGACTCGTTCCGCGCGCTCACGGCCATCGGCTACGACGGTCCCATCTCGGTCGAGTGGGAGGACGCCGGGATGGACCGGCTGCAGGGTGCGCCCGAGGCGCTGGCGGCCCTCAAGCGCTTCGACTTCGAGCCCAGCTCCCAGTCCTTCGACGCCGCCTTCAGCAACCAGAGCTGACGGCGCGCACCTCCCTCCCCACGCGAGGGAACAGTTGATCCCCGGATACGGCGTGTATCCGGGCATCAGCTGTTCCCTCGCGTGGTCAGGTGGTGGGGTCAGGCGGCCGGGGAAGGGAGCGGCTCGGATTCCTCCGCGTCGTCGAGGCCTGCCTTGTCCATGTCCTCGGCCAGCGCTGCGTACACCTGGGGCCGCTTGCGCTTCAGATAGGGCCCGAGGATCAGCCCGCCGACGACGGCAACCACCAGCAGGAGCGGCAAGAGCCGCACGGCCAGGGCGTCTGAGCCGGCCACGATGTCGAAGTTGATGATCGCCAGCACCACGATCGTCCCCAGACCCAGCATGGCAATGAGCGGCGCCACGAAGGTGCGGCCGATCCTGGGGTCCCGCTGCCGCCGGAAGTGCACGATGATCGCGAGGGCCGCGAGCACCTGGAGCACCATGATGCACAGCGTGCCGAAGCCGATCATGCTCGGCACGAGTGAGGTGATCGGGTCGAGGCCGGCCAGGGCGAACGCCCCCGCCACGACGACGGCGAACACCGCCTGCACGACGCACGCCACCACCGGGGACCCTCCCGCGTTGGTCCGGGACAGGGCGTAGGGGAACACCCGGGCGCGGCCCAGGGCGTAGAGATAGCGGGCCGCCGAATTGTGGAAGGCCAGCATCGCCGCGAAGAGGCTCACGAGCAGCAGGACCATCATGACCTTCACGAGCGGATCCCCGAGGTACTGCCCGGCCAGGCTGAAGAGCAGATCGCCGGATTCGAGGTGTTCCTGCGAGGCGCTCTGAGCCTGCGCGACGCCCGTGGCGCTCACCACGGCCCAGCTGGTCAGGGCGAAGACCACGCCGATGATGCTCACCGCGATGTACGTGGCACGGGGGACCGTGCGGGAGGGGTTCTTGGCCTCCTCGCCGAAGAGACTGGTCGCCTCGAACCCGAGGAACGTCGTCGCCGCGAGCAGGAGCCCGATGGGCAGCGATCCGGAGAAGATCGCGTCCGGGGAGAAGGCCTCCACGCTGAAGCCGGTGCGGACCAGGACGGAGATGTCGAACACCACGAGCACCAGGGTCTCCAGCACCAGGGCGATGCCGAGGACCGCGGAGCTGATGTCGATGCCGCGCCGGGCCAGCAGGAAGGACGCCACGATGGACAGCAGGCCCCACACGTACCAGTGCACATCGAGGTCGGTCAGCTGGGCGATGATCGTCTGCATGAAGAAGCCGCTGGTCCCGATGGTGCCGACCACGAAGAAGTTGTAGCCCAGGGTCGCGATGAGTCCCGCCACGAGACCGCCGGTCCGGCCGAGGCCCTTGAGCACGAAGGCGTAGAAGCCTCCGGCGTTGACCAGCACGCGGGACATCTGGGCGTAGCCGACGGCGAAGATCAGGAAGAGGGCGGCGATGACGAGGAACGCGAAGGGCGTGCCTCCGCCGTTGCCGAGAGCGATCGCGAGCGAGGCCACCACCACCGTGCCGGTGAGCGGGGCGACGGCGGCGAGCACCAGGAACACCACACCGGGCGTGCCGAGCGTGCCGCGTTTGAGGCCGGAGGCCGAGCCGGGCGAGGCCGGGCTCGTTGAGGCTGAGAGTTTTTCCACGCTGTGTCTCCTTGACGATGAAGCGAGTGCGAGGGGATGGGGGAGGGCGACCGGTCAGAGACCGGCGTCGGCGAAAGCGATCGTGGGCACGTCCACCACATGCGCGCCGCCGTCGGCCACCAGCACGGCGCCGGTGATGTACGAGGAGGCGGAGGACCCGAGGAACAGCGCGATCGAGGCGATCTCCTCGGGTTCCGCGGGACGGCCGAGCGGGACGTTGCGGGTCACGGTCCGGTAGGCGTCCTCCCGGGAGGCGATGCCCGCCTGGGCCGCGAATTCGTCCATTTCGGCGTCGGCCATGGGGGTCCGCACCCAGCCGGGACAGATCGCGTTGACGCGGACGCCCTGGGGGCCGTAGTCGCGGGCGAGGCTGCGGGTCAGGCCGATCAAGGCGTGCTTTCCCGTGGTGTAGCCGACGACGGAGGGGCCGGCGAAGAGCCCGGCGAGGGAGGACATCACCACGATCCGTCCCGAGTTCCGGATCAGTTCCGGAAGGCACGCGCGGGCCGTGACGAAGGCGGTGTTCAGATTGGCGCGCAGGGCGGCGTCCCAGGCGGCGTCGTCGGTGTCGAGGGCGGAGGAGAAGCCGTGGCCTCCCGCGTTCGCGACCAGGACGTCCAGCCGTCCGTGCCGGCGGACGATCTCGGCGACGGCTTCCTGGGCCGAGGCCGCGTCGGAGGCGTCCAGGACGAGCGCCGTGCCGTTGATGTCTTCGGCGATCGCTTGCAAGGGCTCCGCACGGCGGCCCGCCACGATCACGGTCGCGCCCGCCGCGGCGAAGGCGCGGGCGATCGCAGCGCCGATGCCGGTGCCTCCGCCCGTGATCAGGACGACCTGTGACGGGGTCTCGGATGCGGTGTTCGTCGCGGGAGCGGTGGTCATGATGTCCTCCAAAGCATGGTGTCCTCCAGATTCAGGTGGGAAGGCCGCGTCAGGCCGGGAAGGCGCTGCGGGCGCTGTACGCGAAGTCGCTGAGCAGGGTGGTCCCGTTGACGGGACCCGACCGCGGAGACAAGAGGAACAAGACCTGCTGCGCCACCTGTTCGGGGCTCTGCACCGGGAAGGCGGCGTCCGCGAAGCCGCCGGGTTTCTCCAGATCGGTCCGGCTCATGGGGGTGTCCACCACGGAGGGGCAGAGGGAGTTGACCCGGATGCCGTGCCCGGCCCACTCGACCGCCACCGCGCGCCCCAGCTGGACGAGTCCGGCCTTGGACGCGCAGTAGGGGGCCATGCCGGGCGCCGCCACGACGGCCGAATCACTCGCCAGGAGCACGACGGCGGGCTGCCGCCCTTCGCGCAGCAGCGGCAGGGCGTGCTTGAGCACCAGGAACGGGGCCAGGAGGTTGACGTCGAGCACCATCCGCCACTCCCGCAGGTCCGTGTCCTCCAAGGGTGTGCCGACCGGCCCGGAGACCCCGGCGCACGAGACCAGCAGATCCAGTGAGCCGAAGCGCTCGGCCAGGGAAGTGAACGCCGCCTGGACCGCGGCCTCATCGCACAGATCCAGGCACAGCGGCATGAAGCCGGCGCCGGGTGCGGGAGCGCCGTCGTCGGGCGCCGGAGGGCGCGGGTCATCGACCGGCAGCGGTGACGCCGCGAACTCCTGGGCGGCACGGTCCAGTGCGGCCTGGTCGCGGTCCAGACCGGCCACCGAGCAGCCCTCGTCCAGCAGCGCGGCACACACCGCGCGGCCGATGCCGCTCGCAGCGCCGGTCACGACTGCGAACCGGCCGCTCAGCCCGGCGTTCACGGGTGCGCCTCGGGGGAGCGGGCCGCGGAGGGCGAAGTCGTCGAGTTCATGGATCTCATCCTGAATGCTCCACGCGACGAGAGCGCCAGGGCCTGCGCGGAACGGCTATTGCCATGCCCGCCCGGGCAAGTGGCCGCACGGCTCTTCGCGCCTGGGCAAGTGCAGGGCACGGACACCCATGGGAATGCGCGGACGGCGGGAGCAGACTGAAGTCAGGCCCGGCAGCCCGCCGGGCATGGACACGCTGTTTTCAGCACGGCAGTTTCAAGGAGCATCATGACGGAACACGGCACGATTCCGGGCCCCTCGCTCTCCGACACCTCGACGTGGCTTCCCCTCGACGGTCTCGCCCCGGGGTTCGACGCCAACAAGGCCCCGCATGACACCGGCCTGGCCGGCCAGGTGGTCGTGGTGACCGATGGGCGCGGCACGAGCGTCACCCATGAGTTCACCGACAGTGAGGTGTCCTGGGACTACCAGCCGGGTCCGGGGGACTCCCTGGAGGCTCATCAGGGCACGGACGCCTACGAAGCCTTCCTGGTGGACGACGGGCTCTACTTCGTCCAGTTCCATCACCGCTTCCGTCCGGATCAGGCCGTGTCGCTGGTGCTGGATCTGCGGGACGGGCGCGCCCTGAGCGTGCTCAGCACCATCCTGGACGAGGACCGTCCGGCCGGCGCCACGCGCGTGCGGCACGACTTCGGCCCCGCGGTGATCGCGGGCGCCGAGGTGAGCGGAGCGGCGCCCGCCCCGACGTCGTCCCTGATCGGCCGCCGTGTCGTGTGGGACTACAGCCCCGAACACGCGTACGAGCACATCTACCTGTCGGAGCAGTGGTACACCTGGCAGTGCCTCGCCGGTCCGGAGAAGGGCCTGGCGGACACGGACGAGAACTCGGTATGGCAGGTGCGGCCCGGCATCTACGTCTTCGCGTGGCGCGAGAAGGTCATCCCCTGCGCCTCGGTGACGATCGCAGACCACCGGGACGCCTCGGCCATCCGCTCACACGGCGTGCTCTTCGGCCTCGACGAGACCGGTGAGGTCCCCACCCACTTCACCTTCGGCGCCCACGGCCGCCTGGTGTCCATGACGGTCCACCCGGAGAACCTGAACTTCGTCTGAGCCGACCCAGCGCGACACCGCGGCACGAGCCGCAGACGAAAGCCCCCGGAAGGATTCCTTCCGGGGGCTTTCGCGTGCTCAAGAACGTCCGGCGTCAGGTGTCAGCTCCTGATGACCTGGCTCGCGGCGACGGCCTTGAGACCCTCGACGCCGAACTCCAGGCCGTAGCCGGACTGCTTCACGCCGCCGAACGGCACCATCGGATGCAGGCCGCCATGGCTGTTGACCCAGACCGTCCCGGCCTGGAGCCGTGAGGCCAGCTCCAGGGCGCGGTCCCGGTCCGAAGACCACACGGACGCGCCGAGACCCACGGACGCGGCGTTCGCCATGGCGATGGCGTCCTCCACGTCGTCGAAGCGGATCACGGGCAGCGCCGGACCGAACTGCTCCTCCTGGACCAGGTCGGCGTCGTCGGCGATGTCGGTGACGATCGTGATGGGGAAGAACGTCCCGCCCAGGGGAGTCCCACCGGTGGCGAGCGTCGCCCCGGAGGCCTTCGCGGAGTCGACCAGCCGTTCGACGATCCGGAACTGCGCCTCGTTCTGCACCGGACCGAGCAGATTGCCCTCCTCCAGCCCCGGGCCCATGGGCGTGCGGGCGGCGACGGCGGCCAGCTCGCGGACCACGGCGTCGTGGACCGAGGAGTGGACGTAGAGCCGCTTGAGGGCCGCGCAGGTCTGGCCGGTGTTGATGAACGCGCCCCAGAAGAGGTCCTCCGCGATGGCGGCCGGATCGACGTCGTCCAGGACGATTCCGGCGTCGTTCCCGCCGAGCTCCAAGGTGAGGCGTTTGATGGTGTCCGCGGAGCTGCGGATGATCGAGCTGCCGGTCTTGGTGGAACCCGTGAACATGACCTTGCTGATGGCGGGGTGTTCCGCGAGGGCGGCACTGACTTCGCGGTCGCCGCTGATCACTTCCAGCACGCCGGCGGGGAGCACGGAGTTCACCACGTGCACGAGCGCCAGGACGCTCAGCGGCGTGTACTCGGACGGCTTGACGATCACCGCGTTGCCCATCCGCAGCGCCGGGGCGAATTGCCAGACCGCGATCATGAGCGGCCAGTTCCACGGACCGATCGCCGCGACGAGGCCGAGTGCGCGATAGTGCAGCTCCGCCCGGCCGCTCTCATCGTCCACCAGAATCTGCGGTTCGAGCACCGTGTCCGCGGCAGCGCGCAGCCAAGCGGAGCAGGCGCCCACTTCGAAGCGTGCGTTCGGACCGTCCAGCGGCTTGCCCTGTTCACGGGACAGGAGGCGGGCCAGCGCCTCGCCGTGAGCTTCGACCGCGTCGGCGGCCGCGTGGAGCAAACGGCTCCGCTCCTCGTGGCCGAGCGCGTCCCAGGCCGGCTGCGCCGCCGTCGCCCGGGAGATCGCCGCTTCGAGGTCCTCCACGTCCTCCACCGGCGCACGGCCGATGACCTCTCCGGTGGCGACGTCGCGGATCTCCCGCCCGCCGTCACCGGCCTGGACGGCGTTCAGCAGTTCCTCGTACTGTTCCATGGTTCCTCCTCCTGATGGACGGTGCTTCCCTCACGTTAGGACCGGGCGGCCTGCCGGTCATCGGCTCCCAGTGTGCGCGCCTTGTCCGGCAGCGCATGATCGCCGGACGGATGACGACGACGGCGGCCGGCCCGCCGTCGTCGTCGCGCGCCACGCTCAGTGGCAGGTGCAGGCCTGCGCGCCGCCGCAGCATCCCGCAGCGGCGCTCGTGGCGCCGTCCGCGAGATCGAGGGCGGGGTTCCGGTCCAGGAAACCGTGCGGCTTGAGGCTGAAGCCCGAGTAGTCCACGGGCATGATCGGCCAGTCCTCGGTGCGCGGGACGTGGGTGGGACCGAAGACGTGCCAGAGGACCAGACGTTCGTCCTCCAGGGGCCGGTCGGCCGCCGTCCAGGCCGGGAGGCCCGCGCCGCCGGGGTTCGCGTTCGGGAAGTCACCCGCCGGGAACCGCTCGTCGCTGCGGAGCGGTGTCGCCCACAGGTGCTCCGTGGCGAAGGTCGCCCGCTGGAACACGGTCGCCTCCGGCTGGGCCATGAGGACCGGACCCGTGTGCGGGTGGAGCCGGTACGCGGTGGGACGCCCCACGGCGTTCGTGGCGGAGCCGCTCCGGACCTCCCAGACGCGTCCGACCGAGGAATCCGCTTTCCTGCGGGCGGCCGACTCCGTGGGCAGAAGCCGTTCCTCCCAGGTGAAGGCGTTGCCGTACGGGTTGGACGGACCGGTGGGGACGCCCCGCACCTCGACTTCGTAGAGCGAGTTCTCCGGCGTGTCCACCGCGGTCTCCAGACGGGCGCAGAACAGGTGCTGATGCACCGGGGCGAAGACACCCGGGGCCACTTCGGGGGCGTGCGGGTTCTCGGCGCCGGGATGACCCGCCCCCGCGAACACGATCCCGGTGGCCTTCGCCTCCAGCTGGATCGTCCCGTCCAGGTACAGGTACCAGAAGAAGCCGTAGTCGTAGTTGCCGATGGTGGAGAAGTAGGAGATGACCAGGCGGCGGGAGCGGCGGACCTCCGTGTTGCCCTCGGTGTCCGTGTGCTTCCAGAGGATCCCGTAGTCCTCCTCGTGCATGCAGACGGCGTGCGGGATCTTCACGGGGTGCCCGTGATCGTCCGCCACGAACTGATCGAAGTAGTGGATCACGCCGAGACAGTCGCAGCCGAGGGTGAGCGCATTGGCGTTCTTCCCCAGGAGGTACTCGCCGGCGTCGAAGTAGCTGATCCAGTAACGCCCGATCGCCGTGTCACCGTACGGCACCACCATCTCGGGGACGCTGGCCCGGCGCAGGACACTGCGCTCCCGCTGACCGTCCCGGAAGTTCAGGGCGTTGAGCACCAGACCCTCCCGGGCGTTGAACCCCACCCGGAAGGACCAGTTCTCCCACGTCACCTTCGAGCCGTCCACCTGGAAGCTCGGACCCTCAGGCTGAGTGATGTCGATCGGCTTGAGGCTTTCACGGGCCGGGCCCCAGGCGGCGAGCGAGTAGTCGCCCGAGGCCTCGGGGACGGGCACATCCCCTTCGTCGTCCACACGGATGACGCGCTCGCGGGTGAGGTCGATGTGGACCACGAGTCCCTCGACGGGATGGGCCCAGGGGCTGTCGCCCTCGTGGTCGCGGAGGAAGGTGAGGGACCGGATGACCCGCGTGCCGCTCTCATCCTCGCGGCCGAAGTGGCCCGGGGCCAGAGGCGCGCAGAACGCGAGTTCACGGCGGTCCCCGAGTCCGCGGCGTTCCATGGCGGCCTGCCAGGACGGGTCGTCCTTGACGATCCGTTCCACGCGGTCGTATTCCTCGAAGAGGTACTGCGGCTGGCCTTCGGTGTCCGTGTCGATCGTGCGGACCGACTCCACGGTCCCGGTGCCGTCCGAGCCCGGCTCGCCGAGCAGGACGACGGCCCGCGTGGCCTCACCCGTGGCGACATCCAGGAGCACGATCTCGACGCGGCGTTCCAGAGGCGCGCCTTCCTGCCAGCGGTCCAGCCAGGCGGCCTCGGGCGCCAGCGGCAACAGCTGGGGCACGCGGACCGTGGCTCCCATCAGTCCGGCGCCCTCCAGGACGGCCCGGGTCCGCGCGATCTCCTCCGCGGTGAGCGGGTCCAGGGGATGCGCCACCTCGCGTGGCTCCGTGGTCCGTTCCCCGTGGGTGTGAAGAGTCGTGTCCGTGTGCCCGTGCGCCATCAAATGGTCCTTCCGCGATGCCGGGCGCCGGTCCGGCCGGCGCCCACTGTCCCTCCCACGCTAGGCGTTCCGGTCCGGCGGGGGAGAGAAGGCTTCAGGCATGGTCAAGGGCTGTGCTCTCCCGGCCAACACGGCGCTCTCGCGCGCTGTGGTGCACGGGCTGTGGCGCACGACGGCGGCGCACCCGCCGTCGTCCGGCGTCAGGCGGCGAAGCGCATCCGGAAGTCGCGGGGGCTCTCGCCGAACGTCGACTTGAAGGTGCGGCTGAAGTGAGCCGGATCCGGGAAGCCCCACGAGGCCGCGATGGAGGCCACCGAGCGGTTCACGAGGAACGGGTCGGAGAGTTCGCGCTGGCACCGGGCGAGGCGCTGCTGGCGGATCCAGGCGGACACCGTCACGCCCTGAGAGTGGAAGAGCCCGTGCAGATGCCGGGTGGAGATGTAGTGGGCCGCCGCGATGGAGCCCGGGGTCAGGTCCGGCGAGGCGAGATTGCGCTCGATGTACGCGTGGATGTCGGCCAGGAGCTTCTCCCGCGGGTCGACGACGGGACGCTGGGCGCCGAGCGATCCGGCGAAGGCGGTGGCCAGGACGTCCAGACAGGAGTTGGCGATCCGCACGCCGAAGGGGCCCGAGAGCTGATCGAGACTCGTGGACACCTTGGCCAGCAGCGCGGCGGCGAGGCTGCCGAGCTGCCCCGGAGCGGCGAGGTTGACGGCGGAGATCTGGTGGATCTGGGATTCGGGCAGCTCGAAGGTGGACTTCGGGAACATGGCCACGAGCACGCGGGTCCGCTCCTCGGAGATCACGGAGTACGGCCGGGAGGTGTCGTAGACCGCCAAGTCGCCGGGCTGGAGGAACACTTCGCGCGAGTCCTGGATCAGGAGGCTCGAACCCGCCAGCACGAGGCTGACCTTGTAGTAGTCCTCGCCGCCCTGCCGGATCAGTTCTGGGGTCCGCTCCACCTGATGCCCGCCCGCCGTGAGCTCGGTCAGGTGGAAGTCCAGCGCCGAGGCGGAGCGGATGCTGCTGAAGAACACCCCCTGCGACGGGCCGGAGACCTTCAAAGGGACGAAGGAGGAGGAGACACTCTCCCGGAAGGCTTCGAAGTCGTGGCTGCGCTGGAAGCTGACGGGCTGCCCTGCGGCGCCGTGTACGGGAGCGTGCATCATGATTCCCATCCGTTGATCAGAGGCATCCATCGTGTGATGGAGATCTCAGTTCGGTTGCCCAGGATTGTATATGATCCCGGACAGGGATGAGAAGCCCCTCGGCGCTGCGGTGGGGTATGTGAAGCACGCGCCATGCCGTCGGCGCGTGCCGCGGCTATTCGAAGCGGGACGGATCGCCCATGCCGTAGCGGGCGATCTCCGGGTAGCCGCTCGAGTAGTCGATCACCGTGGTGGGCTCGGCACCGCATTCACCGGCGTCGATCACCGCGTCCACCTGATGGTCCAGCTCTTCCTTGATCTCCCAGCCCTCGACCATGGGGGTCTCCTGGCCGGGCAGCAGGAGCGTGGAGGACAGGAGCGGTTCGCCGAGCTCCTCGAGAATCGCCTGGGTCACGCGATGGTCCGGGATGCGTACGCCCACGGTCTTCTTCTTCGGCTGGAGGAGGCGTCGCGGCACTTCCTTGGTGGCCGGGAGGATGAAGGTGTAGCTGCCCGGGGTGACCGCCTTGATGTCGCGGAACGCGTCGTTGCCGATGTTCACCAGCTGGCCCATCTGGGCGAAGCTGCTGCAGACCAGGGTGAAGTGGTGCTTGTCATCCAGATGCCGGATCTGGCGGATGCGGTTGAGCGCTTCCTGATTGCCGAGGGCGGCGCCGAGCGCGTAGCAGGAGTCGGTCGGGTAGGCCACCAGACCGCCGTCGCGGATGATCTGCACCACCTGCTGCACGAGGCGGGGCTGTGGGTCCAGAGGGTGAATGTCGAAATAGCGGGCCATGCTTCTGAGCATACGTCGGCTCCGGTAGCGTGTGAGGGGTGCAACCCATCCTGGATTTCATCGGTCACTACTGGTGGCTGGTTTTCGTCTTCGGGGGCGTCGGCGCGGGCTGGGCTCGTCGGATGTCACAGATCGGAGAGAAGCGGCATCAGCGGCGGCTCGAGATCGAGCGGATCCGTGCCGGCAATGCCGGCACGCCGCCCGGCGTGGAGTCCTCCGGCGATGCGAGCGACGGCCAGCAGAAGCCGGCTCCTTCGCCGGCGCAGGACCTCGCGCGGCTCCTGGCCGATCACGACTCCCTCAACGCCCGCTGGCTCGACTACGAGCTGGACGTCGCCAAGATGATCGACTTCCCCGGCATGAGCGACGTCCGGGAGCCCCTGACCGTGGAGTACCTCAAGGCCAAGCGCCGTGCGGACTCCCTGCGGCCGGTGGGGCAGGAGGAGCTGAGCCGCGAGGACCTCGATGCCTACCGCGAAGCCGTGCTCGCCTACGGCCATGCGTTCGACGTCGCCGAGCGCAACGCGCAGAGGGTGAAGGACGCGGCGTTCTCGGCGGAGGAGCGCGAACGCCTGTCCCGCGCCCGGCAGTTGCTCAACATCGCCGTCGACCCCGGGTCGACGGCGCCGGAGCGCCAGGCCGCCTACCGCCGGGTCCGCAAGGAACTCGACGGCCTTCTCGCCGTCCCGCAGACCGCGTTCTCGGCGCTGGAGCGTCAGATCGCGGCAGCGCTGGACCCGTCCCGCCGCCCGGCTCCGGAGGAACACCCGGGCTGAGTGCGCCGGCGGTTCACCGGATTTTCATGCTTCCGTCAACTGCCCTTAACATAGCGATGTGGCGTCCCTGCGCGCTGCGGCTGACTCACGACATACAGATTGGGCCCGGGTGGACGTCACCTTCATGGCAGCGCTGGTTATTGTGCTGGCTCTGTTCTTCGATTTCACAAATGGTTTCCACGACACCGCGAACGCCATGGCGACACCCATCGCCACCGGCGCCATCAAACCCAAGACGGCCGTCGCTCTCGCCGCGGCGCTGAACCTGGTGGGAGCCTTCCTCTCCACCGAGGTCGCCAAGACCGTCTCGGGCGGGATCATCCGGGAAGGCTCGGACGGGGTGCACATCACCCCGGAGATCATCTTCGCCGGCCTGATGGGCGCGATCCTCTGGAACATGTTCACCTGGCTCAAGGGCCTGCCGTCCAGTTCCTCACACGCCCTGTTCGGCGGCCTCATCGGCGCGGCCGTGGTCGGCATCGGCGTGTACTCGGTCAATTTCGACACGGTGATGCTCAAAGTGATCCTTCCGGCGGTCTTCGCCCCGGTCATCGCAGGCGGCGTCGCGTACATCTGCACCCGTCTGGCCTATGCGCTGACCTCGCGGCATGACCCCGAGACCGGCGACAAGCTCACCCAGAAGCGCGGCGGCTTCCGCACCGGCCAGATCTTCACGTCCAGCCTGGTCGCTCTGGCGCACGGCACCAACGACGCACAGAAGACCATGGGCATCATCACCCTCGTACTGATCGCCAGCGGCACGCAGCCGGCCGGTTCCGGTCCGGAGTTCTGGGTCATCGCGGCCTGTGCCCTCGCCATCGCCATCGGCACCTACTCCGGCGGCTGGCGCATCATCCGGACCATGGGTTCCGGCCTGACCGAAGTGAAGCCCGCCCAGGGCTTCTCCGCGGAGACCAGCACGGCCGCCGCGATCCTGGCGTCCTCGCACCTCGGCTTCGCACTGTCCACCACGCAGGTGGCGTCCGGCTCGGTGATCGGCTCCGGTCTGGGCCGAAAGGGCACCACGGTGCGCTGGGGCATGGTGGGCAAGATCGCCACCGGCTGGCTCTTCACGCTTCCGGCGGCCGCCGTCGTCGGCGCTCTCACGGCGCTCCTGGTGGGCACCGGCCCGGTCGGCACGGCCATCGCGATCGCTTTCGGCATCGGCACGATCGTGGCCATGTTCGTCTACTCCCGCAAGTCGCATGTGAGCCATGCGAACGCGGTCGAGGTGGAAGAGGCCGGCACGGCCGTCCGCTTCCAGAAGAAGAAGAAGGCCTCCAAGGCCCCCAAGGCGACGAACAACGAGGTCCAGGAATGAAGTGGTTGGAACTGCTGCAGGTCGCGGGCGCCACGCTCGTCTCCGCCGTCATCCTGGTGGTGCTGTATTCGCTGGGCGTGCGCCTGACCGCCATCGCGGCGGACGCCGAGCAGAAGTCGCCGCGCCTCGCGCGGTCCCTCGCGTACCTGTGCTTCGGCGCCTGCGGCGCCGCGGTCCTGTTCGGGATCTACCTGATCGTCCCGTACTTCAGTAAGTAGACGCTTCAGCAGGTGGACATTCCAGCGACAGGTCACCCGTGAGGGCGACCGGCCCGGCGTCGTCGGGCTAGGGTGAGGTATGGGGAAATTCCAGTACTTCACCGCAGTGTCCCTGGACGGCTTCATCGCCACGGAGACCGACTCGCTCGACTGGCTTCTGAACGCCGAGGAGACGGGGACCGAGGGGCGGATCGAGGAGTTCTACGCCGGCGTCGGATGCCTCGTCATGGGCGGCACCACGTACCAGTGGATCCTTGACCACTTCGAGGGCGAATGGCCCTACAGCGGCACGCCCGTCTGGGTGTTCACCCATCACGAGATGCCCGTGTACCCGGGCGGCGACGTCACGCTCATCCGCGGGGAAGTCGAAGAGTTCGTCCCGGATTTCCTGCGCGACGCCGGAGACAAGGACGTCTGGGTCATGGGCGGCGGTGAGCTGGCGGCGCAGTTCGCCGCGGCCGGGCATCTCGACGAACTCATCCTCACGGTCATGCCGGTCATCCTGGGCTCCGGAAAGCGCATCCTGCCCCTCGCCGGTGGGCCGCGTCAGCTGGAGCTGCTGGAGAGCGCCGCCGTGGGAAACGTGCTGGAGCTCCGCTACGTGCTCAAGCCGTCCTCCTGAGCCGCCGCGTGCCGTCCGCCTCACCACGGGCCTGACCCCCGGCCTCTCCTCCGCCCGGGTGAAAATGTCCGGGCGTGCCACTACGCTGGCAGGGTGAGTGAAACATCCCAGAGCGCGGTAGCTGCAACCACGTCCACCAGTCCGTCGGAGACCCCCGAGCCCTCGGCAGTGGCGCCGTCGGACCAGGCCTCCCCGGGGACCCGGAACCGGCTCCTCGTGCTGGACGGGCATTCCATGGCCTTCCGGGCGTTCTTCGCCCTTCCCGCGGACAACTTCGCCACCTCCACCGGACAGCACACCAATGCCGTGCACGGCTTCACGTCCATGCTCATCAACCTGATCAAGGACCAGCAGCCCACCCACGTGGCGGTCGCCTTCGACGTCTCGGATGACACCACGTTCCGCAAGAAGGAATACGACGGGTACAAGGGCGGACGCAACGCCACCCCCGAGGAGTTCCGCGGTCAGATCGATCTCATCGACCAGGTCATGGGCGCCTGGGGCATCAAAACACTGCGCATGCCCGGGTACGAGGCGGACGACATCCTCGCCACCCTCGCCGCGCAGGGTGAGGAGGCGGGCTGGGAGGTCCTCCTGGTCTCCGGCGACCGCGACGCCTTCCAGCTGATCACGGACAACGTCTTCGTCCTCTACCCGAAGAAGGGCGTCTCGGACATTCCGCGCATGGATGCGGACGCCGTCCGGGAGAAGTACTTCGTGGGTCCGGAGCAGTATTCGGATCTGGCCGCGCTCGTGGGGGAGACGGCGGACAACCTTCCCGGCGTGCCCGGTGTCGGCCCCAAAACCGCGGCGAAATGGATCAACCTTTACGGGGGCCTCCCGGGCATCCTGGAGAACCTGGACAGCATCGGCGGCAAGGTGGGGGATGCGCTCCGTGCACACATCGAGGACGTCAAGCGCAACCGTCGCCTGAACCGTCTGCTGACGGACCTGGACCTGGGCGTCGCCCTGGACGAGCTGGCCGCGCCGCGCCCCGACCAGGACGCGGTGGAGGAACTCTTCGACGCGCTCGAATTCAGGACACTGCGCACGCGTCTGTTCGCCCTCTACGGCGAGGACACCGAGGGCGTGCAGCACGAGGGCGTCGAGCTGCCGCCGTTCGAGATCGGCGCGGATGCTGAGTCTCTGACCACCTTCCTGGCCGGCGACACGGGCGGCGTTCCGGCCGCCCTGGCCGTCGCCTCAGTGGCCGGCGGTATCGGTCAGGAGGCCAGCGCCGTCGCGATCCTGCGCGGCGAATCGGCGCGGTACCTGGACCTGACGGAGCTCGACGCCGCCACGGAGGGCGTGCTCGCCGCGTGGCTCGCGGACAGCGGCCAGGAGAAGGCGATCCACGAGTACAAGGAGGCGTTCAAGGCGCTGCATGCCCGTGGCCTGACGCTGGAAGGAGTCGTCGATGACACGTCGATCTCCGGCTACCTGATCCAGCCCGATCGCCGGAACTACGAGCTGGCGGAGCTGGTGCAGCACCACCTCAAGATCACCTTGGAGTCGGCGCCAGCCGTCCCCGCCGGGCAGCTCGATCTCGGTCTCGACGTCGACGGCACTGCCGCGCAGGCACGCGCCGAGGCCCTGGTGCGGGAAGCGGCGGCCGTGCGTGCTCTGAGCGACCACCTCGCTCCGCTGCTCGTGGACCGCCAGGCGGATCAGCTGCTGCTCACGCTCGAGCTTCCCGTGGCCCGCGTCCTGGCCGACATGGAGATCACCGGTATCTCCGTGTCGCGGGAGAAGATGCAGGAACAGCTCGACGATCTGGCCCGCCAGGTGGAGATCGCCCAGCAGGGCGCGTACGCTGCGATCGGCCACGAGGTGAACCTCGGATCGCCCAAGCAGCTCCAGACCGTGCTCTTCGAGGAACTGGCCCTCCCGAAGACCAAGAAGATCAAGTCCGGTTACACCACCGACGCCGCCAGCCTCAAGAACCTGCTGGAGAAGACCGGCCATGAGTTCCTGGTCCAGCTCATGGCCCACCGTGAGGCCTCCAAGCTGCGCCAGATGGTGGAGACCCTGTACAAGTCGGTGGCGGAGGACGGCCGTATCCACACCACGTACGCCCAGAACGTCGCGGCCACGGGGCGTATCTCCAGCAACAACCCGAACCTGCAGAACATCCCGGTCCGCAGCGAAGAGGGCCGTCGGGTCCGCGATCTCTTCGAGGTCTCCGAGGGCTATGAGTGCCTTCTTGCCGCCGACTACTCGCAGATCGAGATGCGCATCATGGCGCACCTCTCCGAGGACGCCGGGCTGATCCAGGCGTACCGCGACGGCGAAGACCTGCACCGCTACGTCGGCTCGCACATCTTCGGCGTGGCTCCGGAGGACGTCACGAGTGCCATGCGGTCTAAGGTGAAGGCCATGTCCTACGGCCTCGCGTACGGCCTCACGAGCTTCGGGCTCTCCAAGCAGCTGGAGATCTCGGTGGATGAGGCGCGCACCCTCATGAAGGACTACTTCGATCGCTTCGGCGCCGTGCGCGACTACCTGCGGGGCGTCGTCGAGCAGGCCCGCCAGGACGGCTACACGGCCACCATCGAGGGCCGGCGCCGGTACCTGCCGGACCTGACGAGCACGGACCGGCACCTGCGGGAGATCGCGGAGCGCGTGGCCCTCAACTCGCCGATCCAGGGCTCCGCCGCGGACATCATCAAGCGGGCCATGCTGGGCGTCGCCCGGGCGCTTCAGGAGGAAGGCCTCAAGTCCCGCCTCCTGCTCCAGGTCCATGACGAACTCGTCCTCGAGGTGGCGCAGGGGGAGCGCGAACAGGTCGAGCAGCTGGTCGTCCGGGAGATGGGCAACGCAGCCGAACTGTCCGTGCCGCTCGACGTCCAGGTGGGCGAAGGCCACAGCTGGCACGACGCCGGGCACTGACGCGGATCGCTGACAGCCCACTGACACGGTCCACTGGCACAACGACGACGGCGGCCGTCCCGGAGGATTCCGGGACGGCCGCCGTCGTCGTTGCGCGGTGACTCGATGCTCAGTATTCCTCGCCGTATTTGTAGTCCGGGAAGTCGAAGCAGGTGCTGAAGGCGTCGACACGCAGCCGGTCGGGGCGCGAGGAGAACCCGACGATCAGGTGGGTGCCGTCGCGGTGCAGCAGATCGACAGTGGACTGCCCGTCGTCATCGGTCTTGTCCGTCAGCGTCCAGCCATCCTTGCCGCCGAAATCGGACTTCACGGTGGCAAGGATCGCCGCCTTGTCAGGCTTGCCGACCAGCGTCACCTCGCCCGCGCCGGACCAGAGCTTCCGCCCACCCTGGCACGCCATGAGACTCGACTTCTCGTTGAGGAACCGCGAGCCCTGAGAGCCGCTGGGCACGGAGTCCAGGATCCCTCGTTCAAGGGAGAGCACGCTCTTCTTGGCTTCTTCGAGGGTGGGCTTGTCCGCGGGGGAGGTCGCGGCGGGGGTCCCCACCGCTGGTGCACAGGCACTCAGGAGGAGCACGACTGCAGCGAGTGGCCCGATGAACCGGAGGTACCGGCGATGGTGGGACGTCTCGCGGAAACCCTGTCCGGCGTCGTGGATCATTTCGGTCAGACCCGCCCGGAGAACGTGTCGCACTTGTTGAGATCGCCCGACTGGTAGCCGGTGAGGAACCACTTCTGACGCTGAGCGCTCGATCCGTGGGTCCAGGACTCGGGGCTTACCCGGCCCATGGCGGCCTTCTGGATCCGGTCGTCACCCACGGAGGACGCAGCGGACAGGGCATCGCGGATGTCGCTCTGGCTCAGCGGCTTGAGGAAAGGCTGTCCGCCGGACGAGGTGGGCTGGGTGCTCGCGTAGTGGGCCCAGATGCCCGCGAAGCAATCGGCCTGGAGCTCCACTCGGACCCCTCCGGACTGCGGGCCCTGGGGATCGCGCTGGGCGTAGTCGATGGTGCCGAGGATGTTCTGGACGTGGTGCCCGAACTCGTGGGCCACCACGTACTCCTGCGCCAGGGGGCCACCGGAGGAGCCGAACCGGGTCACGAGTTCCTGGAAGAACCCGGGGTCGAAGTACGCGGTCCGGTCGGCGGGGCAGTAGAAGGGCCCCACCTCGGTGGTCGCGGGACCGCAGCCGCTCTGGGTGCGCTGGGTGAACAGCACCGTCTTAGGGCGCGGGTACTGCTTGCCGTACTGCCGGAGATAATCCGGCCAGAAGGAATTCAGGCTGTTCACCGTGCCGGTGATCCGGCAATCGAGCTGCTGGTTCGCCTGGGCGCCGGTACGGCACTGTGAGGGGCCGCCCTGCCCGGCCGGCTGGCTCTGCGCGGGAGGCTGCTCGCCGGCGCCGGTCAGTCCATCGAGGAGGGAGGGATTGAACCCCAGCAGACTCAGCACCAGGATCAGCAGACCGCCACCGATGCCGCCGCCCACCTTCACCCCGGTGCTCATGCCGCGGCGGTCCTCCACCTGGGAGGAATCGAGCTGACTGCCTTCGTTGAAACTCATGCCCCCAGAGTAGCGCGCGGGCGGAGCCGCAGCCCGGTAAAATTCATCCGTGCCCTTCCTCAACCGCCTCGCCGCCTGGGCCCAGGAATCGCCGCAGCGGCAGGCCGTGCGCGTCGGCCGTGAATCCCTGAGCTGGGAGGAGCTGCGCGCGGGGGCGGCCGCCTTATTGGACCGCGTTCCCGACGGCGGCTACAGCCTTCTCCAGGAGCCGAACTCCCTCGACTTCATCCTCCGCTGGGTCGCCGGAGTGAGCGGTTCGCGGCGGTGCGTCGTGCTCGATGCCGGCCTCCCGGACGACCTTGCAGCCCGGATCCGCGCCGAGGTCGCCGCGCACTGGGGTGCGGCGGATGCCCTCTCCGCGCGCACCGTCAGGGGCCTCACCGCGGCGCCGGACGGACCGAGCCGGGAAACCGTCGTCGAGCATCATGCCGCTCCCCGGGGCGGCGAGCTGGCGGACGGCCCGTCCGGAACTCCCTTCCTGCTCGCCCTGACGTCCGGGACGGCGACGCTGCCGAAGGCGATCGTGCGGACCCGGGAATCCTGGCAGGCGTCCTTCGTGTCGTCCACGGAGGTCTTCGGACTCACGCGAGACGAGGTCACCCTGGCCCCGGGACCGCTCTCCTCGGGCCTCGGGCTGTACGCGCTGTCCGAATGTCTCCATGCCGGCGGGGAGTTCCGGACACTCGAAGCGTTCGACGTGGACGCGGTGCATGACGCCGTGGAGCACGACGGCGTGACGCGCCTGGTGCTCGTGCCGTCGATGCTGCGGGTGCTGGCCGAGGGCGGCATGCTGGCGGGCTCCGATGCCTCCTCGCTGCGCAGTATCGTCGTCGCCGGCGCGAAGCTGGACCCCCGGACTCTCGAAGCGGCCCGGCGCTGGGCGCCGGCGGCGCGGATCCACGAGTACTACGGCGCCCAGGAACTGAGCTTCGTGAGCGGTTCCTGCCTGGCGCCCGACGATCCTCTGACGGACCGTCTCCTGGCCTCGACGAGTGTGGGCCGCCCGTTCCCGGGGGTCTCCCTCGCGATCCTCGACCCGTCAGGCGCACCGCTTCCCGACGGCCATACCGGGTCGATCGCCGTGCGCAGCGCGATGGTCGGTGAAGGTTACCTCTGGGGCGACGCGAAGGATTTCGAGCGGTTCGGCGAGTGGGCGACGGTCCACGATCAGGGGTTCCTCCACGAGGGCGAGCTGCACTTCCTGGGCCGGGCCTCCGACATGATCGAGAGCGGCGGACTCGTCCTTCACCCGCAGGAGATCGAGCGGGCCCTCAGCACGCTGCCCGGCGTCGAGTTCGCCCTGGTCGCAGGCGTCGACGATCCGCTCCGCGGAGAGCGCCTGGTGGCGGCCGTGCGGACCGAGCACCGTGGCATCGGTGAGGGTCAGCTCCGGATGGGCCTGGCCGACCTCCTGGATCCCCGGATGCTGCCCGAGGCGTTCCATGAGCTGCGCGAGGTGCCGCTGACCGCCAGGGGCAAGGTCAGCCGTGCCGTGCTCCGCGAGTGGATTCTCGACGGCGACCCCCGGGTGCCCAGGCTTCCCGTCTGATCCGCGGTGTCCGGCACACCACGGGCCGTGTGCGCCGGCTCTTCAGCCGGCGCACACGGCCCGATGGTGTTCCCGGAATCGGTTCCGTGACGCGTCAGATCTTGGCGGAGGCGTCCTTGAGCACGGAGCGCAGGATGCCCTCGATCTCACGGAACTCGGCGGGGCCGATCGTCAGCGGCGGCGCCAGCTGGATGACGGGGTCGCCGCGGTCGTCGGCGCGGCAGTACAGTCCGGCGTCCCAGAGGGCGGGGGAGAGGTAGTCCCGCAGCAGCCGGTCCGACTCCTCCGCGTTGAACGTCTCCCGGGTGGCCTTGTCCTTGACCAGCTCGATGCCGAAGAAGTACCCCTCGCCGCGGACGTCGCCCACGATGTCGAGGTCCAGCAGCTTCTCGAGTTCGGCACGGAACAGCGGGGAGTTCTCCCGGACCCGGCCGTTGAGATCCTCCTCCTCGAAGATGTCGAGGTTCTCCAGCGCGGCCGCGGCGGCGGCCGGGTGACCGGCGAACGTGAAGCCGTGATAGAAGGTGTTCTCCACGGAGTTGAACGGCTCGGACACCTTGTCCGCCACGATCATGGCGCCCAGGGGGACGTACCCCGACGTGATGCCCTTGGCCGAGGTGATGATGTCCGGCTCGTAGCCGAGGGCCTTGGAGGCGAAGAAGTCGCCCACCCGGCCGTAGGCGCAGATGACCTCGTCGCTGACCAGGAGCACGTCATACTGATCGCAGATCTCCCGGACGCGCTGGAAGTAGCCGGGCGGCGGCGGGAAGCAGCCACCGGAGTTCTGTACCGGCTCCAGGAAGACCGCGGCCACGGTGTCCGGGCCCTCGAAGAGGATGGCCTCCTCGATCCGGTTGGCGGCCCACTGTCCGAACGCTTCGAGGTCGTCGGTCGGGGCGCCCATCTCGCCGGCGCGGTAGAAGTTGGTGTTCGGCACGCGGTGGCCGCCGGGCGTGAGCGGTTCGTAGAACTTCTTCATGTCCGGGATGCCGGTGATCGCGAGGGCGCCCTGGGGCGTGCCGTGGTAGGCGACCGCACGCGAGATCACCTTGTGCTTCATCGGCTTGCCGCGCAGCTTCCAGTAGTGCTTGGCGAGCTTGAACGCGGACTCCACGGCTTCGCCGCCGCCGGTGGTGAAGAAGACCTTGTTCATCTCACCGGGTGCGTAGGAGGAGAGCCGTTCGGACAGCTCGATGGCCGCCGGGTGGCCGTAGGACCAGATCGGCATGAAGTCCAGCTGCTTCATCTGCCGCGCGGCGGCGTCGACGATCCGCTGGCGGCCGTGACCGGCGTTGACCACGAACAGGCCCGAGAGGCCGTCGATGTACTTCCGGCCGTCGGCGTCGTAGATGTGGTGCCCTTCGCCGCGCGTGACGATCGGGATGCCGTCATTGAGCACCTTGCGGGAGGTGAAGTGGGGCCAGAGGTGCTTGGCCGCCTTCTCCTGCAGTGCTGCGGTGTCGTGCGGTCCCTCAGGGCTGAAAGGTGTTCTCATCGTGTTCCCCAACCGTATTTCTGTTTCCGGAGTTCGAGATAGACGAACGTCTCCGTGGATGCCACGCCGTCGATGGTCCTGATCTCGCTGTTGAGCAGGTCGATCAGGTCTGAGTCGTCCTCGCACACCAGTTCGGCGAGGATGTCGAAAGACCCTGCGCTGAGCACCAGATAGGAGACCGCCGGGAGCTGCGCCAGGGTGTCGGCCACGCGGCGGGTGTCGCCCGTGGTCTTCACTCCGATCATGGTCACCCGGTGGAATCCCAGGCTCATGGGGTCCGTGACGGCCACGATCTGCATGACCCCGGCGTCCATGAGTTTCTGCACCCGCTGCCGCGCGGCGGCCTCGCTCAGGCCGACGGTCTTGCCGAGATCCGCATAGGACCGGCGTCCGTCTTCCTGCAGGAGTTCCACCAGTCGCTTCGACGTGTCATCGAGCTGGAGTGCGTTCTTTCCACGGCTCATACTCCGATTCTGTGGCAAATCTCGCGATTAAGCAACGGAATCAGTTGAGAAATGTTCATCAGACGATGGAATTCATGGCTGACGCTCAGGAATCGGGGGAGTCCAGGGCCGCGTCGGCCAGCCCGCGGGCCGCGAGGGCGTCGCCCGTCCTCTGGGCGTACGCCACGGAGGCGATGAGCACGGGCATGGCGCGGGCGCGTGGATTCCGTTCCAGGCCCCGGGCGCGCGCCGCGTCCCGCACCGTGGAGAAAGTGCCGATGAGATAAGGGATGCTGCGCAAGGTGATCGCGATGACCAGCGCAAGCCGTTCCGGATCGACGCCCCAGCGCCTCAGGGGCCGGGCCGCGGACACCACGCCGTCCAGCAGGGCGGGTACCGGCGTCGTCAGGGTGAGGAGGGAGGCCGCCACGATGCAGGCGTAGACATTCGCGACGATGCTCACGGCCTGCGCGGACCCCAGCTGCCACCACTGGAACGCCAGGACGGCGAGCAGCAGCGGAGCCGGCCCGGCCAGCAGACGGACCAGCCGTCGGCCACCGAGCCGAGCCGACGCGAACAGCAGGACCATGACCGCCAGGACGGCGAGCGAAGCCACCCAGGACTTGAGCCAGAACGTGCCCAGTCCCAGGAGCACCACGCCGAGGAACTTCAGCCCGAGGGGCGAGCGGTGCAGCCACGAGTCACCGGGCACGTAAGCGCCCAGGGGATAGCGTCCGGCGCTCATGAGCGCTCGGCCAGGCACAGGCGGCGGTAATGCGCGACGGCGTCCGCGGCGCCGCCGTCGAACACCACGCGGGCGTCCTCGACCACCAGCACCCGTTCCATGTCCAGGACCAGCTCCAGATCGTGGGTGGCCAGGACGATCTGCTGCGGCAGGCCGGCCAGCGTCCGGCGGAGGAGTTCGCGGTTCCGCAGGTCCAGGAGAGTGGATGGCTCATCGAGCACCAGCACGCGGGGCTCCACGGCCAGGACGCTTGCCAGCGCCATGAGCTGACGTTCGCCGCCGGACAGTTCGTACACGCTCTGGTCCGCGAGATGCAGGAGACCGAAACGCGTCAGGATCTCCTCGGCCCGTGCCCGGCGGTCCTTCCGGGGCACGGTGCGGCGCAGGGAGAGTTCCAGGTCCTCCCGGCCGGTGGGCATCACCAATTGGCTCAGGGGGTCGGTGAACACGAAGCCCACCTCCGTCCGGACGGCGCGCCCCTCCCGGCGGGTGTCCCGGCCGTGGACCGAGACCGTCCCGGACGTCGGCTCCTGCAGGCCGTTCAGGAGGCGGAGCAGCGTGGACTTGCCCGAGCCGTTGGCTCCGAGCACGCCGACGCGGCGCTCCTCGAGGTCGAGGCGTGGCACGTCCAGGATGGTGCGGGCGGGGCGCTCGTCGTCGGCGGACACGCGGACGACGACGTCGCGCAGTTCGATCGCGCTCATGGAACCGCGGTCTCCGCTCAGCGCTGCTCGGCGGACGCCGGGGCAGGGGCGCCCTTGGCGAGGGCGCGGCGCAGCAGGATGTCGGGGAACGCCCGGTGCAGAGCGACGGCCAGGGGAGCAGCCACCAGGTTCTTGAGGATGTCGCCCGGGTAGAAGGCCAGGTCTGCCAGGAACGCGGCGGACAAGGACGTGCGCCCGTTGATCATGATGCCCAGGGGGCCGAGGGTGTGGGTCAGGAGCAGGCTGCTGCCGAAGGCGGCCAGGAAGAACCACAGGGTCCGGGGCTTGAGGCGCTTGCGCAGCACGCGGGTGGCCAGGAAACCGGCCAGTCCCGCGACCAGCGGGAACGCGATGATGTACCCGGCGGAAGGGCCGGCCAGGACGCCGAGCCCCGCACGTCCCTGGGAGAAGATCGGGAGGCCGGCCAGGCCCAGCACCACATAGAGGCCCACGGCGGCGATCGCCCGGGGTCCGCCGAGCACCAGCCCGGTGAGCACGACCGCCAAGGTCTGGATGGTGATCGGCACGCCGACTCCGCCGATGCTGATGCCGGGAACCAGCGCGGACGCGGCGACCAGGGCGGCGAAGACGGCCACGAGGGCCAGATCGCGCGCTCCCCAGCGCTCGGTGGATCGGGTGCCTCCTGCGGGGAGGGGCGTCTGCTCGGTCACGGTTTCCTCTTTCAGCTGTGCCATGCGGTCCACCTTAGGACCGCGGAAACGGGCCGTTTTTGTGGGCTTCCTCCAAGGGAAGTGTGGGTGCGTGGTGGAGTTCCACAAGGCCCGCTGACCGGTGCGCGGCAATTGCGTGAAGGGCGTCAGGCGGGAGCCGGTAGAATCGATGAGGCCCCTCTCGCACTCCTGGTGTGTCGTGTCCGCCTCGGACACCGAATCGGCCACTCCCACGCACCCTTCGGAAGGCACTCTCGTGATCAGCGTCCAAGACCTCGAATTGCGCGCTGGCGCGCGCCTGCTCATGGACCAGGTGACGTTCCGCATCGACAAGGGTGACAAGATCGGGCTGGTCGGCCGCAACGGCGCCGGCAAGACCACCCTGACCCGCGTCCTCGCAGGCGAGGGTGTTCCGGCCGGCGGCACCGTGACGAGGGCCGGCGAGATCGGCTACCTGCCGCAGGACCCCCGCACGCCGGACATGGAGCAGCTCGCCCGGGACCGGATCCTCTCCGCCCGTGGCCTGGACGTCATCACGCGCAAGCTCAAGAAGGCGCAGGAGGAGATGGCCAGCGAGGACGAGGCCGTGCACCGCAAGGCCATGAACCGGTACGACCGTCTGGAAGCCGAGTTCCTGGCCGGCGGCGGATATGCCGCCGAGTCCGAGTCCGCCACGATCTCGGCGAACCTGGCGCTGCCCGAGCGCATCCTCAACCAGCCGCTCAAGACGCTCTCCGGTGGTCAGCGCCGTCGCGTGGAGCTCGCCCGCATCCTGTTCTCGGGTGCGGACACCATGCTGCTGGATGAGCCCACCAACCACCTCGACGCCGACTCGATCGCCTGGCTGCGGGACTTCCTCAAGAGCCACCAGGGCGGCCTGATCGTGATCAGCCACGACGTGGAGCTCCTCGAGGCCACCGTCAACAAGGTCTACCACCTCGATGCGAACCGCTCGACGATCGACTACTACAACATGGGCTGGAAGCGTTACCTCCAGCAGCGCGAGACGGACGAGCGCGCCCGCCGTCGTGAGCGTGCGAACGCCGAGAAGAAGGCGTCCGTCCTGCTCGACCAGGCCAACAAGATGCGCGCCAAGGCCTCCAAGGCCACGGCCGCGCAGAACATGATCAAGCGTGCCGAGCGGATGCTGGGCGGCCTGGAGGACGTGCGTGCCGCGGACCGCGTGGCCGCGCTGCGCTTCCCGGAGCCCGCGCCCTGCGGCAAGACCCCGCTGACCGCGGAGGGCCTGAGCAAGTCGTACGGCTCGCTCGAGATCTTCACTGACGTGGACCTGGCCATCGACCGCGGCTCCCGCGTCGTGGTGCTCGGCCTCAACGGCGCCGGCAAGACCACGCTCCTGCGCATGCTCGCGGGCGTCGACGCGCCGGACACGGGCGAGGTCATCGCCGGCCACGGGCTCAAGATCGGCTACTACGCTCAGGAGCACGAGACGCTCGACCACGACCGGACGGTCCTGGAGAACATGCGATCCGCCGCTCCCCAGCACATGACGGACACCGAAGTGCGGAGCATCCTCGGCTCGTTCCTGTTCGTGGGCGACGACGTCGACAAGCCGGCCGGTGTGCTCTCCGGTGGCGAGAAGACGCGTCTGGCGCTGGCGACCATCGTGGCGTCCAGCGCCAATGTGCTGCTGCTCGACGAGCCCACCAACAACCTGGACCCGGCCAGCCGCGCCGAGATCCTGGGCGCCCTCGCGAACTACCAGGGCGCCGTCGTGCTGGTCTCGCACGACGAGGGCGCGGTCGAGGCCCTCAACCCGGAGCGCGTCGTGCTGCTCCCGGACGGCGTCGAGGACCTCTGGAACGCCGACTACCTGGACCTGATCACGCTCGCCTGAGCCGCGAGGGACAGCGCGAGGTGGACGGGAAGGGGCCCCACGGATGATTCCGTGGGGCCCCTTGCGGTTCGCGGGGTCAGGCGACGCGGCCGCCTGAGGCGCCGCTCACTTGAAGCCCTGTGCGTCGAGGATCGCGTCTTCCTCGTCCTCGGCACTGCGGCGTCCCGCGGCACGCCGCTCGGCGGTCTTGCGCTCGGCCTTTTTGCGGTTCTGGCGCCAGTACTTCGCCGCGGTGTGCGACGACGGCGGCACGGCGCCGGCGCCTGCCGCGGACTCCGCGCCGGGCTCGGCGGTGCCCTGGCCGCCGTCGTCGGGCGTCTCACCGGCCGCTGCGGCGGCTCGCGCAAGCTCGGCGTCCTCGGCATCCAGGGCGTCATTCTTGGCCTGCTGGCGGGCGGCATAGCCGAAACCGAGGATCATGAGCACTCCGAAGGCGAACCACTGGAGTGAGTACGAGAGGTGCGTGCCCTCGTCCGTGGCGGGCATCGGAAGCTGCATCGGGGCCACGGCGGGTGCGGGGGACTCGGACGCCATGCGGCCGTAAGCGCCCGTGAGGAGCGGGTACTTCACCTGGCTCGCGAACTGGTTCAGGTCGATCGACGCGATCTGCCCGGACGGTGCGCCGCGGTCCAGGGCGGGCTCCGACGGCCGCAGCCGCACGACCACGGTCACGTCACCGCGGGGCGCGTCCGGGATCGAGTCCGGCCGGCCGTTCTCCTTGTTCCCGATGGGAAGGAAGCCGCGGTCCACGATCACGGTGTCGCCGGAATTGACCCGGAACGGCACCAGCACCTGATATCCGGGCTGTCCGTTGAGGGTCCGGTTCCGCACGATCAGCTGGTCCTGCGGCAGGTACGTTCCATGGAGCTTCACCTGCGACCACTCGCGCGCGGTGTCCATGTGCTCGAACAACGGCTTCGCCTGGGCGAACGCCACTGGTGCGGAGTTGTAATTGGTGACGATCCGGTTGATGTTCGCCTGGGTCTCGGCCCGGCGGTCCATCTGCCAGCGGCCCAGGAGCACGCAGGCGATCGCGAACACGATGGCCAGGACGAAGTACCCCATCCAGCGGCGGGAGAAGAGGAAACGGTACATCTAGGCCGGCGCTCCTGGCGTGTCGGGGTCCGCGGTCGGTTCGGGACGGGGATCGAACGGCACGGTCTCCTTCCAGAAGGACCGCTGGCGGAGGTAGTCCTCCAGCCAGTCGCGGTGCTCCGGGCAGGCGAGCCAGATCTTCCGGCGTTCCGGCGTGTGGATCTTCGGATTGTTCCAGAGCACCTGCCAGGCGGCGGGAGCGCGGCAGCCCTTGCGGGAGCAGATGGCCTCGGGGGCGGTCTGAGCGCCCCGGTCCTTGCCGGCCTGGCTCAAGGCATCGAAGAAGCTCATGCGGCGTCCCCCTGCCGCGGGGTCGGGTGCGCGGTGGGTTCGGCGGGTGGGGCCGACTCGACGATCTCGCCCTGGATGATCTGGCCTGCTTCCCCGTCCGCGGACGAGGTGGAGTCTTCCGGTGTGCCGTCGCCGGGTTTCGTGGCTTCAGCCGGGAGGGCGGCCTGGAGCGGTGTGCCGATCAGGTGGTCGCTGGGGGTCTCGGCCTTGTCCCCGCCATTGGCGATGATGACCGCGAACCACGGCAGGAACACGGCGCCGGCCACGGCGATGAGCTTGAACCAGCCGTCCAGCACGAACAGAAGGCCGAGGCAGGCCATGCGGATGCCCATGGCGACGGCGTACTTGATCATCCGGGAGCGGATCTCATCGGAATGCGCAGTACCGGCGTCGGTGATGCTCACGACCTCGGCGTTCTGGGCCGACCGGGGGTGCCGGCCTCCGCCTTGCTGGTTCGTCACGGTTCTCACTCACGCTCCAATATGCTTCACATCCATTCTCTCACCGTGTGCCATGAGCCCAAAAACGAGCGGACCGATAGGATGCAATCCGTATCGAATGACGTTTCGATGGATGAGTGTCGAATCATCGAATGATGAGTATGGAAGCGAGAGCGTGCATGAGCGAGCAGAGCACCACGGGCCGCAGCGTCCTGGTCACCGGCGGGAACCGGGGCATCGGACTGGCCATCGCCCAGGAGTTCCTGGCCAATGGTGACAAGGTCGCGGTGACGTACCGGACCGCGACGGAACTGCCCGAGGGGATCCTCGGCGTCCAGGCGGACGTGACCGATGAGGCCTCCCTCGATGCCGCGTTCAAGCAGGTGGAAGAGGCTCACGGTCCTGTCGAGGTCCTGGTCGCCAACGCCGGCATCACCAAGGACACCCTGCTGCTCCGCATGAGCGAGGACGACTTCACCTCCGTGCTCGACACCAACCTCACCGGCTCCTTCCGCGTCCTCAAGCGCGCCATCAAGGGCATGATCCGCCTGCGCAAGGGCCGTGTGGTGTTCATCTCCTCCGTGGTCGGCCTCTACGGCTCGCCGGGCCAGATCAACTACTCGGCCTCCAAGTCCGGCCTGGTCGGCATGGCCCGCTCGCTCACGCGTGAACTCGGCTCCCGCGGCATCACCGCGAACGTGGTGGCCCCCGGATTCATCAACACGGACATGACGGCGGAGCTGCCTGAGGAGACCCAGAAGAACTACCTCTCCACCATCCCGGCGGGTCGCTTCGCCGAGGCCGAGGAAGTGGCGCGCGTGGTCCGCTGGATCTCCAGCGATGAAGCCGCCTACATCTCCGGCGCCGTCATTCCGGTGGACGGCGGCCTGGGCATGGGTCACTGACCCCTCACGCCTTCACGCTTCACGCGATTCCCCCTGAATTTTCTTCCCTGATTCCAAGGAGCACTTATGGGAACTCTGGACAACAAGACCGCCATCGTCACGGGCTCTTCCCGTGGCATCGGGGCAGAGGTCGCCAAGATCCTCGCCGGTGAAGGCGCGGCCGTGGTGGTCAACTACCGTCAGAAGGCGCCCCGCGCCAACAAGGTGGTGCAGCAGATCACCGAGGCCGGAGGCCGGGCCGTGGCCGTCGCCGCCGACCTGACCACTGAGGACGGGGCCCAGGCCCTGGTCGACGCCGCCCAGGAGAACTTCGGCGGCCTGGACATCCTCGTCCTGAACGCCTCCGGCGGCATGGAGACGGGCCTCGGCGAGGACTACGCGCTGCGCCTGAACCGTGACGCGCAGGTCAAGATGCTCGAGACCGCCACGGCCGTCATGCCGGCCGGTTCCCGCGTGGTGTTCGTCACGAGCCACCAGGCCCACTTCATCGACACCGTGCCCACGATGCCGGAGTACGAGCCGGTCGCGCGCAGCAAGCGTGCGGGCGAGACCGCACTGCGCGAGTTCATCCCGGCGCTCGAGGCCAAGGGCATCAGCTTCGTGGTCATTTCCGGCGACATGATCGAGGGCACCGTCACGGCCACCCTGCTCGACCGCGCCCGTCCCGGTGCGATCGCCGAACGCCGCGCCGAGGCCGGCAAGCTGTTCACGGTGGAGGAGTTCGGCGTCGAGGTCGCCCGCATGGTGACGGCCGACGTTCCCACGGGCCACACCGAGTACGCCGGCGGCGCGGGGCACTTCCAGAAGTAGCACCCACCCCGGACACGACGACGGCGGCCGCACCCCTCAGGGGGAGCGGCCGCCGTCGTGCGTCTGACGGGAGTGCCGTGTCAGGCCAGGGGGACACCCGCCAGGACCGCCACGGCGTCCAGGTTCGGGACGTTGATGGCGGCGTCCGCGGCGGCCTGCACTGCGGGCTTCGCGTTGAACGCGACGCCGAGGCCCGCCGTCGCGAGCATGTCCAGGTCGTTCGCGCCGTCGCCGACCGCGATCGCGGCTTCGAGCGGCACGCCGGAGGCCTGGGCCCACTCGCGGAGGCGGCTGGCCTTCGTGGCGCGGTCCACCACGTCGCCGGCGACACGGCCGGTCAGCAGGCCGTCCTGGACCTCCAGGTCGTTGGCCAGCCAGAAGTCGAGACCCAGCTCTTCGGCCAGCGGCCCCAGGATCTGGTTGAAGCCGCCCGAGACCACGGCCACCCGGTGCCCGGCGCTGTGGAAGGCGTCCACGAGCCGCTGCGCCCCCACGCTGAGCCGCACGGCCTGACGGACCTCGTCGAAGACGGTCTCGGGCAGGCCGGCCAGCTGGGCCACACGCTGGTGGAGACTCGCTGCGAAGTCGAGCTCGCCCCGCATGGCGGCCTCCGTCACCGCGGCCACTTCGGCCTCCTTGCCGGCGTGGGCCGCGATCAGCTCGATGACCTCCTGCTGGATGAGGGTCGAGTCGACGTCCATGATGAGGAATTTCCGCTCGGCCTGGCGGAGCGCATACGGCACGACGGCCACGTCGATGCTCAGGCCGGCCTCGGCCAGCGCTTCACGGGCCGAGACGAGCCACTGTTCCGGGACCACCGAGGCGGCGTCCGCGTCGGCCGGGGCCACCACGGTCAGCTCGGCCGCCTGAAATCCTTCCGCGCTGACGGGCCGCCACTCGCCGTCCACTGCTCCGTGCCGTGCGAGGACGGCGGACGCCTCCTCCAGGGCTGTGGCGGAGAGTTCCGGGGCATAGGCGAGGGCGGAGAAGTGTGACTGCATTCAGCCATGGTAGCCAGCGTTGCGGTTATCCATGGAACCCACTTTTACCCTAGGGTTTTATGTCATGAGTGAAGTCCTCCAGTTGAGCCATGTCTCGGTGCGCCGGGGCCGGAAAACACTTCTGAACGATGTTTCCTGGCAGGTCAACGACGGCGAGCGGTGGGTGGTGCTCGGTCCGAACGGCGCGGGCAAGACCACGCTGCTCCAGCTGGCGGGTGCGCGGATGCACCCGAGCGACGGCACCGTGGACATCCTCGACGAGCGCCTCGGCCGCGTGGACGTCTTCGAACTGCGTCCCCGGATCGGACTGTCCTCGGCCGCCCTGGCCAATCACATCCCGGAGGACGAGACCGTCCTCAACGTGGTGGTCACCGCCGCCTACGGCGTGACCGGCCGCTGGCGTGAGGGCTACGAACGCGCCGATGAGCGCCGCGCCTTCCGCCTCCTGAACGCCTGGGGGATGGGCCCCCTCCTCAACCGGCAGTTCGCCACGCTGAGTGAAGGCGAACGCAAGCGCACCCAGATCGCGCGTGCCCTCATGACCGACCCCGAGCTGCTCCTCCTCGACGAGCCCGGCGCCGGCCTGGATCTCGGCGGACGCGAGGAGCTCGTCGCCGAGCTGTCGAAGCTCGCCGCCGACCCGATGTCCCCGGTGACCATCCTGGTGACGCATCACCTGGAGGAGGTCCCGCCGTCGTTCACGCATGCTCTGCTGCTGCGCGACGGCGAGGTGGTGACCGCCGGTCCGATCGCCGATGTGCTGACCGAGGACCACCTCAGCGCCACCTTCGGCCTGCCGCTGACTGTCACGCACGACGCCGGACGGTACACCGCCCGCGCCCGCGCCTAGGAGCCGCCCGTCATGGAGTGGCTGCACGGCGCGCTGATCTTCCTCGCGGGCATCTGGGCCGGGACCATCAACACGGTGGTGGGCTCGGGCACGCTCGTGACGTTCCCCGTGCTGGTCGCGCTGGGAACAGCCCCCGTGACGGCGTCCATCAGCAACGCCATGGGCCTGATCGCCGGCAACGTCTCCGGAGCCCTCGGGTATCGGAAGCAGCTCCAGGGCCGCTGGCGGTCGCTGGCCACCCTCATGCCGGCCTCGCTGCTCGGCGGGGTCACCGGCGCCTACCTCCTGCTGCACCTCCCGGAGGAGGTGTTCCAGTACGTCGCCCCGGTGCTGATCGTGTGCGCACTCCTCCTGGTGGTCTTCCAGCCCCGGCTGCAGCGCTGGGTCCGGAACCGCGAGCAGGTGCCCGGCAATGCCCTCAAGGACAAGAACCACGGAGTCCTGCTCCTGGTCCTGGTGTTCCTGGCCGGCGTCTACGGAGGCTACTTCGTGGCCGCGCAGGGCGTGCTGCTGGTGGGCATCCTCGGGGTCTTCATGGCCGGCACCATGCAGCAGGCCAATGCGATGAAGAACTTCCTGGTCCTCGCGGTCAACGTCGTCGCGGCGGTGTCCTATCTGCTGTTCGCCTTCGACCGGATCAGCTGGCCCGTGGTGGCTCTCATCGCGGTCTCCTCCCTGATCGGTGGCCTGCTGGGCGCGAAGATCGGGCAGAAGCTCAAGCCGGTGGTGCTCCGCACCGTGATCGTGGTGCTGGGCCTCCTGGCACTGGCCGTGATGCTGGGCAAGCTGCTGGCATAATCCTTGGGTGCCCTTCATCGCCCTTGAGAACGCCTCCGATCCCCGGATCGCCGACTACCGCAACCTCACCGACGTCCAGCTGCGCCTGAAGACCGAACCCGAGCGCGGCCTCTACATCGCGGAGTCGTCCCGCGTGGTGCGGAGGGCCATCGCCGCCGGTCACCGGCCCCGGTCCTTCTTCCTCACGGAGAAGTGGATCAAGGATCTCGCCGACGTCCTCGAACAGTTCCCCGACGTCCCGGCGTACGTGGGGGAATCCGCGGTCTTGGAGGAGATCACCGGCTTCCACCTCCACCGGGGCGCCCTGGCCGCCATGGAGCGCCCCGCGCCCCATGCGCTGCAGGAAGTGCTCGACGGCGCGCGGCGGGTCGCCGTGCTGGAGGACATCACGGACCACACGAACCTCGGGGCCATGTTCCGCAGCGCCGCCGGCCTGGGCATCGACGCTGTCCTCGTGACGCCGCGGTGCGCCGACCCGCTCTACCGCCGGTCGATCCGCGTGAGTATGGGCACGGTCTTCCAGGTGCCGTGGGCCCGCCTGGACTCGTGGCCCGAGGGGATCGGGGAGCTGCAGGCGGCGGGCTTCACCGTGGCCGCCATGGAGCTCACGCCGGAGTCCCTGACCATCGACGCCCTCGCGGCGCGCAGCCCGGAGCGGCTCGCACTGATCCTCGGGACCGAGGGCGCCGGCGTCACGCCCGAGGCGCTGAAGGCCGCCGACGTCGCGGTGGAGATCCCGATGCGGCCCGGCGTGGACTCGCTCAATGTGGCCGCGGCGTCCGCCGTCGCGTTCTGGGAACTGCGGGCGCGCTGACAGCCGGTGCGGGCCGGTGCGTGACCTGGTCCGCGTTGCTACCGTGGTGTCATGAGCGAAGCACTGGATGAGGGGCCGTTCTATCACGGCACCAAGGCCGATCTGAAGGCCGGCGATCTTCTCACGGCGGGGTTCCGGTCCAATTACAAGCCGGAGATCGTGATGAACCACATCTACTTCACCGCGCTGCGGGACGGGGCCGGGCTGGCCGCCGAGCTCGCCGCGGGGGAGGGCGAACCGCGGGTGTATCTCGTGGAGCCGACCGGCCAGTTCGAGAACGATCCGAACGTCACGGACAAGAAGTTCCCCGGCAATCCCACCCGCTCCTACCGCAGCGCGGAACCCCTCCGGATCCTCGGCGAAGTGACCGACTGGACACGCCTGACGCCGGAGGCGCTCCAGGGCTGGCGCGACCGGCTCGCGGCGATCCGTGCGGACGAGCGTGCGGAGATCATCAACTGACCACTCCGGTTGGCCCGGGTGGTGGCCGATGCTGTAGAGTTGACAGCTGGCCGTCATGGCCACCGAATCATCCCTGCTGCTGGCAAAATCCAGTGGCGCGAACAAAGGCCCCAAGATGAAGTCTGATATCCACCCGAAGTACGAGGCCATCGTTTTCAACGATCTGGCTTCCGGCGTCAAGTTCCTGACCCGCTCCACCGCGACCTCCTCGAAGACCATCGAGTGGGAAGACGGCAACACCTACCCCGTCATCGACGTGGAAGTCTCCTCTGAGTCGCACCCGTTCTACACGGGCAAGCAGCGCATCATGGACTCCGCCGGCCGCGTGGAGCGCTTCAACGCTCGCTTCAAGGGCTTCGGCAAGAAGTAATCTCCTTGCCTTCCCGGAAGGGGTCACAGCTCGGCTGTGGCCCCTTCCGGCGTTAACGGGCAGGTGGCGCTGATGGTCACGCTCCGTCAAGCGTCTGCCCAGGGCGATAGGCTGGAGAACATGCCGAAGCGTCATGGTGAGTTCAAGGTTCCCGGAGGAAAACTGGTCGTCGCGGACCTGGAGGTGAGCGACGGAAAACTGGCGGACGTCTCCATCAGCGGTGACTTCTTCCTGGAGCCGGATGAGGCCCTGGACGCCATCAACGCCGCCCTGGAGGGCTCGCCCGCCGACTCTCCCTCCAGCGTCCTGGCGAGCCGCATCAAAGACGCGCTGCCGGTCAATGCGCAGCTCTTCGGGTTCAGCCCGGAATCTGTCGCCACGGCCGTCCGGCGGGCCTTGGGTCTGGCCAGCACGTGGCGGGATCACGAGTGGGAGCTGATCGGCCCCGGCGTCCTGCCCACCGAGGTGAACGTCGCCCTCGATGAGGTGCTCACCCGGGCCGTCGGGGCGGGGGAACGCCGCCCCGCGCTGCGCTTCTGGGACTGGGAGGAGACCGCCGTCGTCATCGGCAGCTTCCAGTCGTACCGCAATGAGCTGAACCCCGAGGGCGTCGCCCGTCACCACGTCAACGTGGTGCGCCGCATCAGCGGCGGCGGGGCGATGTTCATGGAGGGCGGCAACTGCATCACCTACTCCCTGTACCTGCCGCAGAGCCTTGTGGACGGCCAGAGCTTCGAAGCGTCGTACGCGTTCCTGGACGCCTGGGTCATCGAGGCCCTTGAACGGGTGGGCGTGAAGGCCCGGTACGTCCCCCTCAATGACATCGCCACGGACCAGGGCAAGATCGGCGGCGCCGCCCAGAAGCGGCTCGCCAACGGCGGCATGCTCCACCACGTCACCATGAGCTACGACATCGACGCGGACAAGATGGTGGAAGTCCTGCGGATCGGGCAGGAGAAGCTCTCGGACAAGGGCACCCGGAGCGCCAAGAAGCGCGTGGATCCGCTCAAGCGTCAGGCGGGCCTGGACCGGCTGGCCATCATCGACGTGATGATGGAAGTCTTCGCCGAACGGTACGGCGCCGTGCGCGCCGAACTCAGCGACGCCGAGCTGGCCTCCGCACGCGAGCTCGCCGCGAGCAAGTTCTCCACTCCCGAGTGGCTGCACCGCGTGCCATGAGGGGCACCATCGTGACGCTCGGCGGTGGCGGGTTCGCCATGTCCGAGGGCGGCGCCTCGCTGATCGATGATCAGATCCTCGCCCTGAGTGCCTCGTCCCGGCCGAAAGTCTGCTTCGTGCCGACCGCCAGCGGCGACGACGGCGGCTACATCCGGCGCTTCGAGGACGCCTTCCGCGGGCGCGCGACGACCTCCGTGCTCTCGCTCTTCTGCCGGGACCCGTGGGGGTACACCGACCCGGCCATGCTCCTCGACCAGGACGTGGTCTATGTGGGCGGCGGCTCCACCGTGAACCTGCTGGACCTGTGGAGACGGCACGGTGTCGCGGAGCTCATGGCACAGGCCGCGGCGCAGGGCACGGTGCTGGCCGGCATCAGTGCCGGGATGAACTGCTGGTACGAGGCCTCGTCGACCGACTCCTTCGGCCCTCTGGCGCCCCTGAACGATGGGCTCGGCCTGCTGCGGGGGAGCGCCTGCCCGCACTACCGTGGCGAGCCGGGACGTCGTGAGCGGTACCTGGGCTGGGTCGCCGACGGATCCCTGCCGGCGGGTTACGCGGTGGACGACTACGCCGCGCTGCTCTTCCGGGACGGGGAGCTGAGTGGTGGCTTCGCAGAGCGCCCGGGCAGCCAGGCCTTCCGCGTCGAGCTCGGTGCCGGGTCCGCCGTCGAACGCGAGATCCCGTTGCAGCTGCTCAGCTGAGCTGTGTTCATCCCGGCTCAACGGTCCGTCATGCTCAGGGCCTCACGGTCGTCCACCATCAGAAACCGGCGATCGGTGCCGATGCGTGACTGACGGGCACCACGTGAGTGACCCATTGTGGCCCGTCCCCGAGGTGCAGGAGGTACGACGTCGGGTCGGCCCGGTAGTGGGGAATCGAGCCGTTGAGTGTCAATCCGGAAGCTAGGTATGTGCTGGGGGCCACCGCCAACGTCGTGCCGGCGAACGGTGCCGTGACCGTGCGGTGAACGTGCCCGGCCAGCACTCGCACGACCTGAGGATGCCGAGCGATGATGTCGGCCAACTCGTCCTCGTCCTCCAGGCGCATGCCGTCCAGGAAGGGAATCCCGACCGGTGCCGGCGGGTGATGGAGAGCTACGAAGACGGGCTTTTTCCGGAGTGAGGCCAAGGCGCCGTCCAGCCAGGCGAGCTGTTCGGCGCCCAATCGTCCGGAAGGTACCCCGGCCTGCCAGGAATCCAGCACCACCAGGGCGAATCCGGTGAACTCTGCGGCGTAGTGGGTGGACCTCGACTGTCCCAGGAGGGCTGACTCTCCGAAGGCCGCCACGAGTTCGCCCGGTTCGTCGTGGTTGCCCGTAACGAGCTTCAGTGGCAAGGGGAATCCCGCGACGACTTCCTGAAGGACCTGGTATTCCTCCGCAGTACCGTGCTCGACCAGATCGCCGGTGATCACCACGCAGTCAGGCGGAGGGTCGATAGCCAGGACGGACCGGAGCGTCGTGTGCAGAGCCTCGGCCGGAGAGGAGGCCAGTGCGCCTGCGCGAAGGTGGGAGTCACTGAGGTGAGCGATCGAGTAGGTCACCCTCGCACTTTGTCGCACTGGGCGTGATGCGTCAATGTGTTCTTCCGACAGCAAAGCCGGCCGTCCGAGGGGACGACCGGCTCTCTGCGAGAGTCACGCCTTGATGATCAGCCCGCCGCCTGCGCCTTCAGGGCGCGAACCAGCTTGTCCCGCTCCTCGAAGATGAGGCGGCGGAGTGCGCGCGGTGCGTCCTCGTGAGCGGCGAGCCACTGGTCGCACTGCACGACCACGGGGTGGTCGGCCGGTGCCTGACCGGGGGCGAGATCCTGGGCATCCGGGAAGAACCCGAGGACCAGGCGGCTCGCCATCCCGATGCTCATCGAACTCCACACGCTCGTCAGACGTTCGAAATACGGCTCCACATAGGGCGCCAGCAGCCTGCTGGAACCCGTCATGAAACCGGCGATCGTCGCGCTGAAGTTGCGGTTGGAGAGCTCGGTGTCCGGGCCGCACGCGGCCCAGGCTTCGGCCTTGGCCTCGCCGGTGGGCCGGGCTGCGACGGCCAGGGCGTGGCCGGCGCGGGCGTCCGCGTTGTCCTCGCGGGCCAGTTCCGCGTCGAGGGCGGGCCGGTCCAGTCGCCCATGAGCGGCCAGGGCCTGCAGCGCGGCCCAGCGGAGCTTGGTGTCCAGGACCAGCCCGTCCACCTGGCGGCCACCGCCCAGCAGGCCGGTGATCAAGTGAAGGGCCTCGCCGCTGTGCAGGCTGAGAGCCATGACGCACCGCGCCCACGCGAGCTGGGCATCCGAGCCGGGTTCGGCGTCCTGGAGGCGCGCGACGGCGGTCCGCGTCAGTTCGTCCCGCAGCGCGTCGCGGCCGTCGGCCGGCACGTAGTGGTTGACCGCGAAGACGGCGTTGCTCAGCACCGACTGGAGGACGCCGATGGTGCCCTCCGTGTGAGCGAAGCGCATCGCCATGCGGAGGTACTCCTCGGCAGGTCGCTGGCCGTCCCGGGTGGCGCTCCACACGGCGTTCCAGGCCAGGGCCCGCGCCATGGGATCGTCCAGGAGGTCCAGCTGCCCGGTGACGGTCTCGTAGGAGACGTCGTCCAGGCGGATCTTGGCGTAGCTCAGGTCGTCGTCGTTCAGCAAGGCCAGGGCGGGGCGCGTTCGGCCGGTCAGGGCCTCGACCTCGGTTTCGGCGCCGTCGACGTCCAGGTCCAGCACCTCGGTTCGGACCAGGCGTCCCTGTGCATCCGGCTCGTACAGGCCGAGACGCAGACGGTGCGGGCGCAGGGCGGTGGCTCCGGTGACCGGGTCCACCGCGTCCTGGACGATGCCCGCGGCGGTGATGACGCCGTCGTCGTCCTGGATCTCCAGACGCAGTGTCGAGATGCCGGAGGTCTCCAGCCAGGCCTCAGACCAGGACGCGAGTTCCTTGCCGGAGGCGGCGTCCAGTTCGTGGAGCAGATCGGCCAGAGTGGTGTTGCCGAACTCGTGACGCTTGAAGTAGCTGCGGGCGCCCTCGACGAAAGCGTCGAAGCCCACATACGCCACCAGTTGCTTGAGCACCGCGGCGCCCTTGGCGTAGGTGATGCCGTCGAAGTTCTGCTTGGCGGCTTCCAGATCGGGGATGTCCGCGACCACGGGGTGGGTCGTGGGCAGCTGGTCCTGGACATAGGCCCAGGCCTTGCGCTGGTTGGCGAAGTTCACCCACGAGGTCGTGAAGTCACTGGCGCGGTCGACGCCGAGGGTGCCCATAAAGTCCGCGAAGGACTCCTTGAGCCACAGATCATCCCACCACTGCATGGTCACGAGGTCGCCGAACCACATGTGCGCCATCTCGTGCAGGAGGGTGTTCGCGCGCTGCTCGTACTGGGCCTGCGTGGCCTTCGACGCGAAGACGTATTCCTCGGTGAAGGTGACAAGACCAGGGTTCTCCATGGCGCCGAGGTTGTATTCGGGCACGAAGGCCTGATCGTACTTGCCCCACGGGTAGGGATAGTCGAAGAGGTCGGAGAAGAAGTCCAGACCGCGCTTGGTCTGGGCGAAGAGGGTGTCCGTGTCGAAGGACTCCGCCAGCGAAGCGCGGCAGAAGAGCGCCAGCGGCACCACGAGCGGTTCGCCATCGGCATCCGTGCCGGTCCAGCTGTCCTCGGCCTTGAAGTACGGCCCCGCGAGCACGGCGGTGATGTAGGTGCTCAGGGGGAGCGTCTCGGCGAAGTCCCAGCGTGCGGCCCGTGCATCACTGGCCAGGGGAGTGCGGGCCGTCTCGGCGCCGTTCGATGCGACGTGCCAGTGCGCCGGTGCCGTGACGTGGAAGGTGTAACGGGCCTTCAGATCGGGCTGTTCGAAGTTCGCGAACACGCGCCGGGCATCCGCCGGCTCGTACTGCGTGTAGAGGTAGGTCTTGCCGTCCGCGGGATCCACGTAACGGTGCAGGCCCTCGCCGGAGCGGCTGTACAGGGCGCGGGCCAGGACGGTCACCTGATTGAGCTCCCGGAGGCCGTCCAGACGGATGCGGCTGCCTTCGACCACCTCGTCCACGGGCAGCTTCTTGCCGTTCAGGAACACCGCCTGCACGCTGTCCCCGATGAAGTCCAGGAAGGTGGAGCCGCCGGGGCTCGCCTCGAAGGTGATGACGCTCTCGCTGGGGAACCAGGCGACGGCCGGGTCCTCGGCGTCGCGGACGTCCAGGGTCACGTCATAGCTGAGGGTCTTCACCGCGGCGGAGCGGTCCTGCGCCTCGAGGCGTTTCAGATTCTGGTTTTGCACCCGAACATTTAACCATGCACGGCGGTCACGGCCGGTGAAGTGGCGCCTTCACCGGCCGGCCGCCGTCGCTTCATCGCGGTGAGCAGGTCACCACGGGGACGGCTTGTAGTCCTTCAGGAAGACGCCGTACTGGTCTTCGCCCGCTTCGCCCATCACGATCGGATCGTAGACCCGGGCCGCTCCGTCGACCAGGTCCAGGGGAGCGTGGAAGCCCTCGTCCATGAGCCGGACCTTGGTGTAGTGCGGGCGCTCGTCCGTGATCCAGCCGGTGTCCACGGCGGTCATGAGGATCTGATCGGTCTCGAACATCTCGCCCGCGCTCGTCCGGGTCATCATGTTCAGGGACGCCTTCGCCATATTGGTGTGCGGATGGCCCGGGCCCTTGTAGGCGCGGGAGAACTGCCCCTCCATGGCGCTCACGTTCACCACGTATTTGCGCCGGGCAGTGGAGCGGCGCATGGCATCCCGCAGGCGGCTGACCAGCAGGAACGGAGCGGTCACGTTGCAGAGCTGGACTTCCAGCATCTCCAGCGGGTCCACCTGGTCCACCACTTGTGTCCACGAGTTGATGCTGGCGAGGTCGGGGACCAGTCCGCCGGCGTCGATGGCGGTGCCGGCCGCGATGCGGTCAAGCGACGCCGAACCCGTCGACAGCGCGAGTGACGTGATCGCATCGCCCGCCAGCACGGGGTGCTCCAGGACGCTCGAGGCCAGGGCCAGGGGGTGCTTGTCATGAGCGTGCCCGAAGGTCACCAGTTCCGGACCGCCGTTGCCTTCCTGCAGGGCGGCGGGCAGGGGCTCGTCCTCGGCCTCGACGAGCGGCTGGTAGGCGTTGCCGGAGCGGCGGACGGTCTGGGCCGCGTTGTTGATGATGATGTCGAGCGGTCCGGCGGCGGCCACGGAGTCGGTGAGGGCCATGACCTGGGAGGGATCACGCAGGTCGATGCCCACGATCCGCAGGCGGTGCAGCCACTCGGCGCTGTCCTCCATGGCGGCGAAGCGGCGCGCCGCGTCCTTGGGGAAACGGGTGGTGATCGTGGTGTGGGCGCCGTCGCGCAGCAGCCGCAGTGCGATGTACATGCCGATCTTGGCGCGGCCGCCCGTCAGCAGTGCCCGGCGTCCCGTGAGATCGGTGCGTGCGTCCCGCTTGGCGTGGCTCATGGCGGCGCAGTCCGGGCACAGCTGATGGTAGAACGCATCCACCTGGGTGTAATGCTGCTTGCAGATGTAGCAGGGGCGGGACCGGATGAGGTGGCCCGCGATCTCACCCGTCGCCGAGCTCTTGAGCTTGTTGCCGCGCGTCTCGTCGTCGATCCGGTCCGGGGCGGCGGTGGCGGTGAGCGCCATGACGGAACGGTCCGCCTCGGCGATCGCGTCGCGCTTCTCATTGCGCCGGTGCCGCTTCACGGCCTTGAACATCTTGCCGGTGGCCCGGCGGACGGCGATGTAGTCCGGATCCTCTTCGTCATAGACGTGGATCGTGTTGAGGACTTTGAGGCAGGCTTCGATCTCATCCGGCGTGAGTTCGGGGGTGGTCATTTCCCCTATTTTAGTGGGCCGGGCCCACTGCTCGGAACGCGAGCGACGGCGGCCCGGGCCGGACCGCCGTCGCTCGCGGTGAATCAGTGCGCCGGGCGCTACGAACCCTTCGCGTTCACTGTCACCTCTGCGGCAGCGTCCTCAGCGGAGTCCGCGTCCTCATCCGACGTCGTCTCCGTGGTCTCGGTCTGGACCAGGGAGACCTTGTCGATGGCCGCTTTGAGCTCGTCGTACTCCTCGACGGCGGCCTTCACGCTCTCCGGGACCGTGCCCCGCAGGCTGCGGGACAGGGCGAGCTCGTCCTCGTCCGGTTCCGGGACCGGCTGTCCCTTGGACAGCACCATGATCCCGGACTCGGTGACCTTGAAGCCGCGGGCCTCGTCCAGTTCCCGGTCGACGCCGATCGTGGCGCCCTTCGGGACCCGGACGTTCTTGTCCAGGATGGCGCGGCGCACGATCGCCCCTTCACCCACGTACACGTTGTCCATCAGCACGGAGTCCAGGACGCGGGCGCCGGCCTCGATGTAGGCGTCGTTGGACAGGACGGATCCTTCGACGATGCCGCCGGAGACCACCACGCCGTTCGCGACGATGGAGTCCAGTGCGGTGCCGACCGTGTTGTTGCGGCCCTTCACGAACTTGGCCGGCGGGGAGATGGTCTGCCGGGTGAAGATCGGCCAGTCGCGGTTGTAGAGGTTGAACACCGGCACGGGGGAGATAAGGTCCATGTGGGCGTCGTAGAACGAGTCGATGGTGCCCACGTCGCGCCAGTAGGTACGGTCGCGTTCGGTGGCGCCGGGGATCGAATTGGTGGTGAAGTCGTAGACGCCGGCCTCACCGCGGGAGACGAAGTACGGGATGATGTCCCCGCCCATGTCGTGCTTCGTGTCGGTGCGCTCGGCGTCGAGCGTCAGGGCCTCCACCAGGGCGTCCGCGTCGAAGACGTAGTTGCCCATGGACGCGAGGAACTGATCCGGAGCGGCGGCCAAGCCGGGGGTGCTTGCGGGCTTCTCCACGAAGGCGGAGATCTTGGAGGCGTCCTCCTGATCGACCTCGATCACGCCGAACTGGTTCGCCATCTCGAGTGGCTGGCGGACGGCGGCGACGGTCGCCTTCGCGCCGCTGGCCACGTGCTGCGCCACCATCTGCTGGAAGTCCATGCGGTACACGTGGTCCGCGCCGACGACGACCACGATGTCCGGCTGCGCGTCGTGGATCAGGTTCAGGGACTGGTAGATCGCGTTGGCGCTGCCGAGGAACCAGCTCTTGCCGATGCGCTGCTGCGCCGGAACCGAGGCCACATAATTCTGCAACTGGGTGGACAGACGCCACGTCTCGGAAATATGCCGGTCGAGGCTGTGCGACTTGTACTGCGTCAGCACCACGATCTTGAAATAACCGGAGTTCACCAGGTTTGACAATGCAAAGTCAATCAGCCGGTAGCTGCCCGCGAACGGCACCGCCGGTTTAGCCCGGTCAGCCGTCAGCGGCATGAGCCGATTGCCCTCTCCGCCGGCCAGGACTATTGCAAGGACTTTTTTCAGTGCCATATGGGTACTCCTGCGTACGTTCCGAGTGTGACGGCCGTCATGTAGACCACCGAACAGCTTTCACACTAGATCAGTTGGGCACTTGGGACTACGTTGTAAACGTGCGAATCGATATTGTTTCCAAAGAATTTCCGCCTGATATTTATGGCGGTGCCGGAGTGCACGTTGCCGAGCTGAGTCGTGTCCTCGCTTCGCACGTCGATCTGCGGGTTCACGCCTTCGGCGCGCCCCGCGACACCGACTTCCACGGTGCCACGGTCAGCACCTACGAGACCCCCGTGGAACTGAAGGGTGCCAATCCCGCGGTCCAGACGCTCGGCGTCGATCTGAGCATCGTGCCGGACGTCGCCGGAGCCGACCTCGTCCACTCCCACACCTGGTATGCCAATATGGCCGGCCACCTGGCCTCCCTGCTGCACGGCATCCCGCACGTCCTGAGCGCCCACAGTCTGGAGCCGCTCCGGCCCTGGAAGGCCGAGCAGCTGGGCGGCGGTTACCGCCTCAGCTCGTGGGTCGAACAGACGTCCTACGAGGCCGCGGCCGCCATCATCGCCGTCTCCGAAGGCATGCGCCAGGACATCCTGCGCTGCTACCCGAACGTCGACCCGGCCAAGGTCCACGTGGTGCACAACGGCATCGACGTCTCTCTCTGGGAACGCGATGAGGACGACGACGCCGTGCGCGCCCTGGGCGTCGACCCTTCCCGTCCCAGCGTGGTCTTCGTCGGCCGCAATACCCGCCAGAAAGGCGTCCCGTATCTGCTGCGGGCGGCGCAGCAGCTTCCCGCGGACGTCCAGCTCGTGCTGTGCCTCGGTGCGGCGGACACCCCGGAACTCGCCGCCGAGACCGCAGAGCTGATCGCCGGTCTCCAGGCAGAGCGGGACGGCGTCGTGGTCATCGAACGCATGCTCCCGCGCCGTGAGCTCATCCAGGTGCTCAGTCACGCGACCGCCTTCGCGTGCCCGTCCATCTACGAGCCCCTCGGCATCGTCAACCTGGAGGCCATGGCGTGCGGCGCCGCCGTCGTCGCGAGTGCGACGGGTGGCATCCCCGAGGTCGTGGCGCATGGCGAAACCGGGCTGCTCGTGCCGCTGGAACAGGTCACGGACGGCACGGGGACCCCGCTGGACCCGCAGAAGTTCGTCGACGACTTCGCGGCCGCGCTCAACGAGGTGGTCTCGGACCCGGAGAAGGCCCGTGCGATGGGCGAGGCGGGACGCCGCCGTGCCGAGGAGAACTTCTCCTGGGACTCGATCGCCCAGACGACCCTGGACGTCTACCGCTCGGTGCTGCCCCACGGAGGCGGCCAGAGCTGACAGGGACGCGAAAGCCCCCTGCACCGTGCGGTGCAGGGGGCTTTCGCCTGACCGGCTAATTCCTCTTGGCGCGCTCCAGGAGGACCTTCTCGTCCACCGGGGCGTCTCCGGAGGCCCTGAGGGTGCGGTAGTAGGCGCGGGCCTCGTCCTGACGGACCAGCTCGGCGCCGCTGCCCACGGTGGAGCGGATGTGCTCCTGGCCGTAGCCGAACGCGTCCACCAGATCCAGGGCGTGGGGCCGGAGGCGCACCAGCAGACGGTTGATGTAGTCGCCGACGGTGCGGGCGCGCTGCATCGACAGGCGGCCGTTCATCAGGTACCACGAGAGGTGCTTCTCGATCAGCGAGAGGCCGAACAGATCGCGGACCCAGGTCAGGACCTCGCGGGTGCCGGCGTCCTCGATGGTGCGCAGGCCCTCGGTGAAGGCCTCCCACTGCAGGAGTTCGGCGTGCGCGCGAGCCGCCTCGATCAGCTGGTCCTGGTGCTCGTTGAACAGGGCGGCGGCCTTGGCCTGCGGCAGCTTGTTCGCACCCTTGAGCGCGGCGCCGACCTCGGCGACCATGCTCTGGACGCGGCTGGTCAGCAGACTCCGCTGGCTCTCCTCGTCTTTGAGCGCCAGGGCGGACTTCTGCGGCAGGCCCGTGTCGGCCACGAACTGCGCCACCTGGCGCAGGCCCGTGCGGTTGAGCGCGACGTCGGACGCCTGCGCCGCGACGAAGCGCGCCATGACGCCGAAGTCGACGTTCCGGAACTCCTTGGCGTAATCGGCCAGCAGGCGCTTGGCGACGAGCTGGAGCAGCACGGTGTTGTCACCCTCGAACGTCGCGTAGACGTCGAGGTCCGCGCGGAGCGAGGCGAAACGGTTCTCGATCAGGAACCCGGCGCCGCCGCAGGCTTCCCGGCATTCCTGGAGGGTGTCCAGGGCGTGCCAGGTGCTGAGCGGCTTGAGGGCCGCGGCCAGCGTCTCCAGGTCCTGACGGTCCTCGTCCGTGTCCTGCTTGCCGGAGAACACGGCGTCGAACTTCTCGAGCAGCTGCTCGTGGGCGAAGCTCGCCGCATACGTGGTGGCGAGACGGGTGAAGAGACGGCGCTGGTGGCGCTGGTAGTCCAGCAGCACCTCTTCGTCCACGGGGGAGCCTGCGTTGAACTGGCGGCGCTGGCTCGCATAGCGGATGGCAGATGCCAGCGCGATCTTGCTGGCGGCGACGCTCGCGCCGTCCAGGGAGACGCGGCCCTGCACCAGGGTGCCGAGCATGGTGAAGAAACGGCGGCCCGGGCTCGCGATGGGGGAGGTGTACGTGCCGTCGGCGGCGACGTCGCCGTAGCGGTTGAGCAGGTTCTCACGGGGGATCCGCACCTGGCTGAAGTGCAGCCGGCCGTTGTCGATGCCGTTGAGGCCGCCCTTGACGCCGTCGTCCTCGCCGCCGATGCCGGGCAGGAACTCCTTGGTCTCGGCGTCGCGGATCGGGACGTAGAAGGCATGCACCCCGTGGTTGACGCCCTGGGTGATCAGCTGGGCGAAGACCACGGCGGCGATGCCGTCCTTGGCGGCATTGCCGAGGTAGTCCTTCCAGGCCGCCTTGAACGGCGTGTTGATCACGAACTCTTCCGTGGCCGGATCATAGGTGGCCGTGGTGCCGATGCTCGCGACGTCCGAACCGTGGCCCATCTCCGTCATGGCGAACGCCCCGGGCGTCTCGAGGGACATGATGGACGGCAGCCACTTCTCGTGGTGCTTCTCGGTGCCGAGGTGCAGAACCGCCGCGCCGAAGAGGCCCCACTGGACGCCGGCCTTGATCTGCAGCGAGGGATCGGCGGTCACCAGTTCTTCGAAGCCGGCGATGTTCCCGCCGTGGTCATCGGAGCCGCCGAAGCGTGCGGGGAAGGCGCGGTGCACGGCGCCGTGATCCACGAGTCCCTTCAGCTGCTCGAACACCCGTGCGCGGTGCTCCACGTGGGTGATGCCTTCGATCTTGTGGAACTCCTCCTTGCCGGCCAGGGCCCGCGCTTCGCGGCGGACCTCCGCCCAGGTGCCGAGGAGCCGCTCGCCCAGGAGCGCGACGTCCACCCGGGGTTCCTTACCGGCGTCCTGCTTCTCACTGCGGCGCACGTTCTGGAGTGCTTCAGTCATGGTGCTTTTCCTTTCCGGTGGTCGGGGCAGGCCCGGGTGCGGAGCCCGCGTGCCTGGATTCGTGGTGTTGGTCTGTGGTGCCGGGCGCCGCGACCATGGGCCGCACGCCGTCGACGAGCCAGGAGGTGAGCGTGGTCGCCATCTCCGCCTGGCTGGGCCGCTGAGGGCCGGTCGGGCTCAGGAGCCACTGTTCACCGGCGGCCCGCACGAGCCCGATGGCCGCGCGGGGCCAGTAGTCCAGCAGGGCGCCGGGTTCGGCCAGAAGCTCCTCCATGGGCTGGGCGATCATGTCGGTCACCGCGTTGAGGAAGTGGCCGAAGGTGGCGTCCTGCGCGGGCCCGGGGCCGTCGTTCTCCCCGCTGCTCCGTTGCGTCACGAACGCGTAGACGTTGGGAGAGGTCTCGGCCATCTGCAGATAGGCGTTGACCATGGCGAACAGGCCTTCCGCGGGGGAGGTCGCCTCCTGGACGGCTTCCCGGATCCTCGCCTGCATCCGGTCCAGGACCACTTCTCCGACGGCCTGCTGCAGACCGGACTTGTCGCCGAAGTAGCGGTAGAACACTGATTTGGAGGTGCCGGCGGAGGAGGCGATGTCCTCCATGGAGGCTTCCGGCCCGAGGCGGTGCACCGCTCGCCGGGCGGCGCGGATCAATTCCGCACGGCGCTGGAGGCGGTGGTGCTGCCAGCGGGCGGCTCGGCCGTCCGTGCTGGCGGGGGATTCGTCGTCGCCGGGCGCCTCGGGTTCTGCCGGGAAAGGCTGCCGGGACGCGGCGCGCTGCTGTGTGACGGGGTTCACGATACCCAGCGTATCAGGTACGCTGGGTATCAGTAACTCTTCGATTGAAAACCCTGCCGCACGGGCGCCGGAAAGCCGCCCGTGCAGAACGGAGCGGAACATGACCACCGTACGGAAGGCCGTCGTCGTCGGCGGCAATCGCATCCCCTTCGCCCGCGCCAACGGCGCGTACGCCACCGCCTCCAATCAGGACATGCTCACCGCTGCTCTGGACGGGCTCGTGGCGCGGTTCGGACTGCAGGGTGAGCGCATCGGCGAGGTGGCCGCCGGGGCCGTGCTGAAGCACTCGCGTGATTTCAATCTGACCCGCGAAGCGGTGCTGGGTTCAGCCCTGGCTCCCGACACCCCCGCCTACGATCTTCAGCAGGCCTGCGCCACCGGCCTGGAGACCGTGCTGGGACTCGCCAACAAGATCAAGCTCGGCCAGATCGACTCGGCCATCGCCGGTGGCGTCGACTCGGCGTCGGACGCCCCGATCGCCGTGAGCGAGGGACTCCGCCGGATCCTGCTGGAACTGAACCGCGCCAAGACCGCGCAGCAGAAGCTCAAGGCGCTCTCCAAGCTCCGCCCCAAGGACCTCGCGCCCAACGCTCCCGGCACCGGCGAGCCACGCACTGGGCTCTCCATGGGCGAGCACCAGGCCATCACGACGGCGGAGTGGGGCATCACGCGTGAAGCGCAGGACGAGCTCGCCCTCGCCAGCCACAAGAACCTGGCGGCCGCCTACGACCGCGGCTTCTTCGAGGACCTCGTCACCGCCTACCGCGGCCTGAGCCGTGACTCGAACCTTCGCGCGGACACCTCGCTGGAGAAGCTCGCCAAGCTCTCTCCCGTGTTCGGCAAGAGTCTGCCCACCCCGGCCACGATGACCGCCGGCAACTCGACGCCCCTCACGGACGGCGCCTCCGCCGTGCTCCTGGCCTCGGAGGAGTGGGCCGATGAGCACGAGCTGCCGAAGCTCGCCACCGTGCTGGACGGGGAGGCCGCAGCGGTCGACTTCGTGCACGGCAAGGAAGGACTTCTCATGGCGCCGGCATACGCCGTGCCGCGGATGCTGGCCCGTCAGGGGCTCACCTTCGACGACATCGACTTCTTCGAGATCCACGAGGCCTTCGCCGGAACGGTCCTGAGCACCCTCGCGGCCTGGGAGGACCCGGAGTTCTGCCGTGACCGCCTCGGCCTGGACGCGCCGCTCGGCGCGATCGACCGTGCCAAGCTCAACGTCAACGGCTCCTCGCTGGCGGCGGGCCACCCCTTCGCGGCCACGGGCGGCCGCATCGTCGCCACCCTCGCCAAGGCGCTGCACGAGAAGGGCCAGGTGGACGGCCGTCCCGCGCGCGGCCTGATCTCGGTCTGCGCGGCCGGCGGTCAAGGCGTCGTCGCGATCCTCGAAGCATACTGAGCGGCAGGAACGGAACATGGCAGACAAGTACACCGAATTCGTCAGCCGCGGCTTCGGCCGCGACCTCGCCAAGAAGCTGGGGCTGCCCCAGCCGGCGGTCCTGCGCCGGTACACCCCGGGTCAGCCTCTCCTGGAGGGGCCCGTGGTGGTGCTCGGCCGTGGAGCCGGCGCCGACGGGGTCGCCTCCGAACTGCTGGGCTGGGGCCTGGACGTCCGGCGGTCCGTGGGCGGCTCGGAGAAGCTCGCCGCGCTCGTCCTGGTGCTCGACGGTCTGACCCACCCGTCGGATCTTTCGTCGCCGGTGCTGGAAGCGGGACAGCTGCTGCGTCAGCTCCGCCCGTCGGCGCGCGTGGTCACCCTCTCGCGGGAACCGCGCACCGCGAGTGACCCGGCGACGTCGGCGGCCCGCCGCGCCGTGGACGGCTTCGTCCGGTCCCTGGCCAAGGAGCTCCGGGCCGGGGCGACCGCCAATGGGCTGGTGCTGGAAGAGGACGTCCCCGCGGACAGCCCGGCAGCGCTCGGCGCGCTCCGCTTCTTCCTCTCGGCACGGTCGGCCTTCGTGGACGGGCAGTTCCTTGAGATCACCGACTCGCCGGCCGTTCCGGACGGAGGCCAACGGCCTCTGGAAGGACGGGTCGCCGTCGTCACGGGCGCCGCGCGGGGCATCGGCGCCGCGATCGCCACGACCCTCAGCCGCGACGGCGCGCGCACCATCCTGGTGGACGTCCCGGCGGCGGGGGAGCAGCTGGCGCAGGTGGCGAACCGTGTGAGCGGCATCGCTCTGCAGGCGGACATCACCGCCCCGGACGCCGCGGCGAAGATCCTGGCCCTGGCGGAGGAACGGTTCGGCCGCCTGGACATCGTCGTGCACAACGCCGGCATCACCCGGGACAAGCTCCTGGCCAACATGGACCCCGCCCGGTGGGACAGCGTCATCGCCGTCAACATCGCCTCGCAACTGCGCATGAACGAGGAGTTCCTCGCATCGGAGCTGTTCAGCGACCGCCCGCGCATCGTGAGCCTGGCCTCCACCTCGGGCATCGCCGGGAACCGCGGCCAGACCAACTACGGCGCGTCCAAGGCGGCCGTGATCGGCATGGTGCAGGCGACCGCCGCGAGCATGGCCCGTCTCGGTGGAACCATCAACGCCGTGGCTCCCGGTTTCATCGAGACCGAGATGACGGCGCGCATCCCCTTCGCCACCCGGGAGGTGGCGCGCCGCCTGAACTCGCTCCAGCAGGGCGGACAGCCCGGCGACGTCGCGGAGGCGATCGCCTTCCTCGCGAGCGACGCCGCCGGTGGCGTCAACGGCGAGGTGCTGCGGGTCTGCGGACAGAATCTGGTGGGGGCATGAGCGGCGAGCAGACGGTCATCCTGCAGGAGATGCCGTCGCTGGCCAAGCTCTACCTCAACGCGGCCGGGGCAGCGGCCAAGCAGCGACTCCTGAAAAAGGACCAGCCGCTCACCGTGCCGCCTGTCGTGCACGAGGTGCAGTCGGTCACGGTGGACATCGATCACGTCACGGCGTTCCAGCGCCTCGTCCACGGGACGGTGCGCACCGAGCTGCCGTCCGCGTACGTCCACACACTGGCGTTCCCGGTGGCGATGAGCGTCATGACCCGTGACGATTTCCCGCTGCCGCTGCTCGGCCTGGTCCACCTGGAGAACACGGTGGAGCACCACGCCCCGATCCCGTTCGGCGCCCGCCTCACGGTGCGCGCCCACGCGGAGGGCTTGCGGGCTCATCGCGCCGGGACCCTGGTGGACATGGTCGCCGAGGTGCTCGACGCCGGAAGCGGGAGGCTTCTCTGGCGCGGCACCTCGCGGTACCTGGCCAAGGGGGTCTTCCTTCCCGGCGTCGACACTGCCGTGCCCGCCGCCGAGCGGGAGGACTTCCGTCCACCGGTGCCCACGGGACTCTGGCGGCTGGGCGTGGACACGGGCCGGGACTATGCCGCAGTGTCCGGTGACTACAACCCCATCCACCTCAGCTCGCTGAGCGCCAAAGCCCTCGGCATGAAGACGTCGATCGCGCACGGGATGTACTCCGTGGCCCGGGCGCTGGCCGAGTCCGGCCACGACAGCGACGCCGGGATCCGCTGGCACGTCACCTTCGAGGCGCCGGTGTACCTGCCGGCCACGGTCGCGGTCGGCATCCGCGATGAGGAAGCCGACGGAGAGTGGGCCGGCACGGAGTTCCAGGCGTGGAACCAGCGCAGCGCCCGGCGGCACTTCCACGGAACCGTGGCGCCGCTGAGCGGGTCGGAGTCCTGACCCGCTGACGAGACGGAGGACCGGTGGCCGGGAGATCTCCCGGCCGCCGGCCCTCCGTGTGTCAGCTTCGTGCGTCTGCCGGGCCTCGTGCCCGGACGACAGAAGTGCCCGGCCCCTCGGGGGACCGGGCACTTCCGCTGTGACGGACTCGATGAGTCCTAGTCGACGACCACTTCCTTCTCCAGGAGACGGGAGGTCTCGTCGTGCCATTCACGGCTCAGGGGCTTCAGGGTCGCTTCGACCGCACGGGCGTGGTGCCCGCAGAAGAGAAGCTCTCCGCCAGAGGCCTCAAGCACCACCCGGACAAATGCCTGGGCGCCGCAACGGTCGCAACGGTCAGCCGCGTTGAGCGTACGTTCCGCAATTGCTGTTGACATCGGGGCCTCCTTCGAAAGTTCTGTACGTCTATATAACCAGCGGACAGGCTCGAACCATGCCACAATTCGGTCTCTTTCGCTCTGCGCGTAGTCGGGCGGCCCGTGGTGGCGTCTCTCACGGTGCGCCTGCGCGGGGACGGGGGCGGTTGACGTTACCCTGAAAAGAGCGTCTTCAGGCCCCAAAGGAGTCCACCACCCGTGTCACCGAGTTCGGAATACAACGCCCGGCACCTCTCCGTTCTGGAAGGGCTGGAAGCCGTCCGCAAACGCCCGGGCATGTACATCGGATCCAACGATTCCCGTGGCCTCATGCACTGCCTGTGGGAGATCATCGACAACGCGGTCGATGAGGCCCTGGCCGGGTACGGCCACGACATCAAGGTCATCCTCCATGCGGACAACTCCGTCGAGGTGCACGACGACGGTCGCGGCATCCCCGTGGACATCGAGCCGAAGACCGGGCTCACCGGCGTCGAGGTCGTGTTCACGAAGCTGCACGCCGGCGGCAAGTTCGGCGGCGGCTCCTACAACGCCTCGGGCGGTCTGCACGGCGTGGGCGCCTCCGTGGTGAACGCGCTGTCCGCCCGGCTGGACGTCCAGGTGGACCGCGGCAGCAAGACCTACCAGATGTCGTTCCGGCGAGGCGAGCCCGGCCGCTTCGAGGACGGCAGCGGCAAGCCCAAGCCGGACGCCAAGTTCGTCCCGTTCCTGGAGAACTCCACGCTCGACGTGGTCGGCAAGGCGAAGCGCGGCGTCACCGGCACCCGGATCCGCTACTGGGCGGACCGGCAGATCTTCACCCCGGACGCGAAGTTCCTGTACGACGAACTCACGGGACGTGCCCGGCAGACCTCCTTCCTGGTGCCCGGCCTCAAGATCACGGTCCGTGACGAGCGCCGGCTCGCCGGAACGCCCGGCGCGGACGGCCCCTATGAAGAGGTCTTCCACCACGACGGCGGCATCTCGGAGTTCGCCGAGTTCCTGGCCGCGGACTCCGCGGTCACCGACATCTGGCGCCTGAACGGCTCCGGCACCTTCAAGGAGACGGTGCCGGTCCTGGACGACCATGGTCACAGCCAGCTGGCCGAGGTGGAGCGCCACTGCGAGGTGGACATCGCCCTGCGCTGGGGGATCGGCTACGACACCACCGTGCGCAGCTTCGTCAACATCATCGCCACTCCGAAGGGCGGCACGCACCTGGCCGGCTTCGAGCAGGCGCTGCTGAAGACCTTCCGCAAGCAGGTCGAGGCCAACGCCCGCAAGCTGAAGGCCGGCAATGACAAGGTCGAGAAGGACGACGTGATGGCCGGCCTCACCGCCGTGCTGACCGTCCGTCTCGCCGAACCGCAGTTCGAGGGCCAGACCAAGGAGATCCTCGGCACGCCCGCGGTGCGCGCCATCGTCTCCCGTGTGGTGGAGAAGGAGATCACGTCCCGGCTGACCTCCACCAACCGCAATGACAAGGCCCAGGCGGCCCTCCTGCTGGAGAAGGTCGTCAACGAGATGAAGTCCCGCGTCTCGGCGCGGGTGCACAAGGAGACCCAGCGCCGGAAGAACGCGCTGGAGTCCTCCACGATGCCCAGCAAGCTCGCGGACTGCCGCAGTAGCGATGTGGACCGTTCCGAACTGTTCATCGTCGAGGGTGACTCCGCACTCGGCACGGCGAAGCTGGCCCGCTCCTCGGACTTCCAGGCACTGCTGCCCATCCGCGGCAAGATCCTGAACGTCCAGAAGGCGTCGGTGGGCGACATGCTCTCCAACGCCGAGTGCGCCGCCCTGATCCAGGTGGTGGGGGCCGGCTCAGGCCGGAGCTTCGACCTGGACGCCGCGCGCTACGGCAAGGTCGTCCTCATGACCGACGCCGACGTCGACGGCGCCCACATCCGGACCCTCCTGCTCACGCTCTTCTACCGCTACATGAGGCCTCTCGTGGAAGCGGGCCGTGTGTACGCCGCCGTGCCACCGCTGCACCGGGTGGAGGTGGTGAACTCCGGGTCAAAGGCCAACGAGATCATCTACACCTACTCCGAGCAGGAACTGCACACCGTCCTGGATCGTCTCCAGGCCGAGGGCAAGCGCTACAAGGAACCCATCCAGCGGTACAAGGGTCTGGGTGAGATGGACGCCGATCAGCTGGCGGAGACCACCATGGATCCGCGGCACCGCACGCTGCGCCGGGTCAGCATCGACAGCGCGGAGAGCGCCGAGCGCGTCTTCGAGCTGCTCATGGGCTCGGACGTGGCGCCGCGCAAGGACTTCATCGTGGCCGGCGCGCAGCACCTGGACCGGGAGCGCATCGACGCCTGAGCCGATGCGTTGCTGCCGGCGGCGCTTCTCTTGAGGTTTCTCTTGAGGTCCAGGCGTCCTAGAGGTGGACGACGCCCGGCACGATCAGCAGGGCGGTCGGCGCCAGGAGCAGCAGGACCGAAGACGCCAGCACCACGGCGCGCTGTGCGGCCGGGAGCGTGGGAACGCCGGCGAGCAGCCGCTTCACCCGCGCCACCGTCGTGGCGGACACCGCAGCGTCGTCGCCGGCCAAGGCCGTGTCGGCGTCCAGTGCGGTGCGGCGCGGCTGCTGCCCATCCGCGACGACGGCGACCGCACGCACCAGGGTTCCGGCGTCGCTGACCTTCAACGCGGCGTCGTCGGCGAGCATTTCCAGCAGCTCGTTCACCGCGCGCTGTGCGACGCGCGTGGTGGGAAGCCATGGGAGAGCGGCCCTCCAGGCGGCGAACGCCCAGAGCAGCAGGTGGTGCCGCTGCGTCAGGTGGCTGTCCTCATGGGCGAGGACCGCGGCGAGTTCGCGCTCGTCCAGGGCCTCCATGAGGGAGTCGGAGAGCACGGTGATGGACCGGGCGCCGCCGGGCAGGCAGTAGGCCACCGGGGCCGCATGGGCGATGACCACCGTGCCGGAGTCCCCGTGCGGCTGGCTGAGGATGCCGAGGAGCTCGCGGTGCCGGCGTCGCTCGGTGCTGATCCGCACGTAGGTGAGCAGCAAAGTGAAGAGCAGGTGCACGGTCAGCACGCCGGCGGTCGACAGCGCGAAGGCGTGCCAGAAGCCGAGCCCCTCGGTGGACTGGCTGCCCAGCATCACCAGGATCAGGGCGTGCAGCCCCGCGACCAGATTGTCCCCGAGCGGTGAGAGCCCGTAGCAGAGCATGGCGCCGATCATGGAGAGTCCGCCCGCGAGGCCGATGGCCTGCCAGAGCACCAGTGCGGCGAAGGGCGAGCGGGACGGCCAGGAGCTCCGGGCCAGGAGGACCGGTGCCGGCCAGGCGAGGATGATCGCGAGGACCGCCAGGAACCAGGCGGTGATCAGCACCGCATGCCTCAGCTGCTGGAGGGGAGGTCCGAAGAGGGGTCCACACCTAGCAGACGGCGGAGCGCATCGGCTTCGGCGGGGCTGACGGAACCGACGAACGTCGCCAGGACGGCTTCGCGGTCCGGGGCTGAACCCAGCACTTCGCGCATCAGCTCGGCGGTGTGTTCGGCGCGCGTGGAGACGGCGCGGTAGCGATGCGGGCGGGTGCCGCGTTCGCGGGCCACCAGGCCCTTCTTCTCCAGCCGGGAAAGCACGGTGAGCACCGTGGTCACGGCGAGCTCCTTGCCTCCGCTGGCCGCGTCGGTGCTGGCGAGCTGATCACGCAGGTCGTTGGCCGTGGTGGCCTCCGTCCCGGCCCACAGCAGGTCCATGACGGATCGCTCAAGATCCCCGAGGCTTGCCATTGAAAGCGTCCATCTCCTCTGTAATGCTGATGATGACCCTCGGGGGACTGGTGTCCCCGGTGGGTGCGCAGCTCTCAATCTATCGTGTTTCGGCCCGTTTTTCTACGTTCAGTAGAAGCCTCTGTCTCGCGTGTCACGTGCGGCGGCGTCACGGTCCTTTTTGTTCTACACTCTGTAGAAGAAGGTTTTCTACGAAACGTAGAAGTTGTGCCTCGACGAGGGAATGGGGAATCCATGGACGCCTTGGAAGTCGCACGGTGGCAGTTCGGCATCACCACCGTCTATCACTTCATGATGGTGCCGCTCACGATCGGCCTCGGCCTCGTGGTGGCCTTCATGCAGACGCTCTGGTATCGCACGGGCAAGGCCGAGTACCTGCGCATGACCAAGTTCTGGGGGAAGCTCTTCCTCATCAACTTCATCATGGGCGTGGCCACCGGCATCGTGCAGGAGTTCCAGTTCGGCATGGCCTGGAGTGAGTACAGCCGCTTCGTCGGCGACGTGTTCGGCGCCCCGCTCGCCATGGAAGCGCTGCTGGCGTTCTTCGTGGAGTCGACGTTCCTGGGGCTCTGGATCTTCGGCTGGAAGCAGCTGAAGAAGGGCGTCCACCTCGCGTGCCTCTGGATCGCAGTGATCGGCTCCGTCATCTCCGCCTACTTCATCATCGTGGCGAACAGCTGGATGCAGCACCCGGTGGGCGTGACCCTGGAGGACGGGCGCGGACGCATGGTCGACGCCTGGGCCGTGTTCACGAACAACACCGCGGTCGTGGCGTTCAGCCACACCATCATGGGCGCCCTCGCCGTCGCCGGTGGATTCCTCCTGGGCATCGCCTGGTACCACCTGTGGCGGCGCCGGACCGACGGCATCGACACGGTCGACGCCTCGGGCCGCGTGGTGGTGGGCGAGGCACGCTCCGTCCCCGGCCGCGACAAGACCGACCACACCGTCTGGCTCCGCTCGCTCCGCATCGGCGCCATCGTGGCCGCCATCTCCTTCGCCGGCACGTCGATCACCGGCGACCTGCAGGGCAAGCTCATGTTCGAACAGCAGCCCATGAAGATGGCCGCGGCGGAAGCCGCCTGCCACGACGGCACCCAGTTCTCGGTGCTCAGCGTCGGTGACCTCGGGTCGAAGGACTGCTCCAACATCGTCGCAGTGATCGAGGTCCCCGGGCTCCTCTCCTTCCTGGCCAAGGGCGACTTCACCACCGAGGTCAAGGGCGTGAACACCCTGGTGCCGGAGTACCAGGAGAAGTACGGCACCCACCTGCCGAACGATCCGAAGCTCGGCGACCGTGCCGGCAAGGAGATCCAGTACGTGCCGGTCATGGAGGTCACCTACTGGGGCTTCCGGATGATGATCGGGTTCGGCGGCTTGGCCGCGCTGGCCGCCGTCGTCGCGCTGTGGCTGACCCGGCGGGGGACCGTGCCCGCGAGCCGCTGGCTCATGCGCCTGGCCGTGTTCGGGATCCTGGCGCCGTTCGGCGCCAACGCCGCCGGCTGGATCTTCACCGAGATGGGACGGCAGCCCTTCGTGGTCGCGCCGAATCCCGATATGAACGGCATCGACCCCGTGTTCATGTACACGGCCGCGGCGGTGTCGCCGGGGGTTTCGGCGGGGGAGATCCTGACCTCCCTCATCGCCCTGACCACGGTCTACGCGGTGCTGATGGTGGTCGAGATCAAACTGCTGACCACGTACATCCGCGGCGGAGTGGCCTCGGCCATGCCGGAGCTCGCCCACCACGACGACGACACCCCGGACGAGGACGGACGCGGAGGCTCCCAGCGGGAGACCGACGTCCTGGCCTTCGCCTACTGAGAGGAGAGACAGCATGGAAACCCTGCCCACCATCTGGTTCATCGCCATCGCCGTCCTCTGGACCGGCTACCTCTTCCTGGAGGGCTTCGACCTCGGCGTCGGGATGCTCATGAAGCTCTTCGCCCGGAACGACAAGGAGCGCCGCGTCCTCCTCAACACGGTCGGCCCGGTGTGGGACGGCAATGAGGTCTGGCTCCTGACGGCCGGCGGCGCCACGTTCGCTGCCTTCCCGAACTGGTACGCCTCCCTCTTCTCCGCGCTCTACCTTCCGCTGCTCCTGGTGCTCCTCGGCCTGATCTTCCGCGCCGTGGCCTTCGAATACCGCGGCAAGATCAACACGGACCGCTGGCGCACCACGTGGGACTGGGCCATCGCCCTGGGCTCCTTCGTGGCGGCGTTCGGCGTCGGTGCGGCACTGGCCCTGAGCACGACGGGACTGCCGCTGAACGCCAACGGTGACCGCGTCGGCGGCCCGTTCGCCTGGCTGACTCCTCCCGCGATCCTCGGCGGCTTCGCCGTCGTGCTGTTCGCGCTGGTCCACGCCCTCGCGTTCCTCATGCTCAAGACCGACGGCGAGATCCGGCACCGCGCGCGCCGCTGGCTGATCCGCTGGCTGCCCCTGGGCCTCCTCCCGATCGCCGGCTGGGTCCTGCTGGTGCAGTTCCAGCACGGCAAGTGGTGGAGCTGGGCCCTCACCGGCCTGGCCGTGATCGCCGCGGTCTGCGCCTGGCTCCTGGCCCGCAAGGCTCAGGAAGGCAAGGCGTTCATCCTGCTCGGCGGCTTCCTGGCGAGCGGAACGGCCGCGATCTTCTCCGCCGTGTACCCCGTGGTCCTGCCGTCCACGCTGGATCCGGCCTTCAGCCTGACGATCTCGAACGCGTCCTCCAGCGACTACACGCTGGGTCTCATGACGGTGGTCGCGTGCATCGGCCTGCCGCTCGTCATCGCCTACCAGGCGTGGACGTACTGGGTGTTCCGCCGCCGGATCAGCGCCGAGCTGATCCCGCAGTCCCACACGGTGCTGCCGGCCGTCCTGCAGCGCGCCCTCACCAGGCAGTCCTGACGCATGGCGCGGACCAGGAAGTCACCTTTCCCGCCCGGGCCGAAGGGCCCCGTCTATGTGATGGGCCTGCTCGGGGCCGTCAACGCCCTGGGTCTGGTGCTGCTGGCCCAGGCCCTGGCCGGAGGGATCGCTCTCCTCGCCGCGGGCCGGGCCGCCGACGCCGGCGCACTCGTCCCGCTGGTCGGCGGAGGAGTGGTGGGGGCCCTGCTCCGGGCCGCCTCCGCCTGGGGGCAGTCGGTCGCCGCGCGGGCCGCCGTCGTCGAGGTGAAGGAGGGTCTGCGGACCCGCCTGCTCGCCGCGCTCCTCGGGGGACGACGTCCTGCCGGCTCCACGGGACGGGGCGCCGACGCTCTCCTGGCGACCCGGCGGCTCGATGAGCTGGACCGCTACTACACCGAGTTCCTGCCCAGCCTGGTCAACTGCTCGACCGTGCCGTTGCTCGTGGGAGCGAGGATCCTGCTGGCCGACTGGCTCAGCGCTCTGATCATCGTGCTGACGATCCCGCTGGTGCCGCTGTTCATGATCCTGATCGGGCGGCACAGCCAGGAGAGCCTCCTGAAGGCGTACCGCTCGCTCGATGTCCTGTCCTCCCACCTGGTGGAACTCGCGCGCGGGCTTCCCGTGCTCCTGGGCCTCGGCCGTTCGAAGGAGCAGCGTTCGGCGCTGGAGGCGGTCGGCGAACAGCACCGCCGGGAGTCGATGGCGACGCTGCGGACCGCCTTCCTGTCCGCGCTGGCACTGGAGCTCATCGCGACCATCTCCGTCGCTCTCGTGGCCGTGACGATCGGCGTGCGGCTGGTCCACGGGCAGATGCCGCTCGAGGCGGGGCTGATCGCACTGATCCTCGCCCCGGAGTGCTATCAGGCACTGCGGTCGATGGGTGCCGCGTACCACGCGAGTGAGGACGGCAAGCTGGCGCTGGAAGCGGTGGATGAGGTCCTGGAGGCTCCGGAACCGCGCCGTCTTCAGGTGGAGAGCGTCGCTTCCGTGACGGGTCCCGGACTCGGGCTGGAGGGCCTGGCCGTGACGTTCCCCTCCCGCGGGATCACCCTGGGGCCCGTGACCACCACACTCCGGCCGGGGACGATCACCGCCCTCACGGGCCCGAGCGGCTGCGGCAAGAGCACGCTCCTCTCGGCCCTGGCCGGAACGCTCGAACCGGGCGCCGAGTCCGTCGGCACGGTGCTGCGCCTCAGGGGAGCGTCTCCGGAGGCATCCCGTCCGGAGGAAGCCGGCGTCCTCGCCGTGGCCTACGCTCCTCAGCACCCCGAATTCCTCGAGGAGCGGGTGCGGGAGGAACTGGACTTCTGGGCCGGTGAGCGGGCGACACCGGATCTGCTGGACCGGAGCGCCCGGCTGGCGGCCGCCGACGATCTGCTCGATCTGCGGATCGCCGACCTCAGCCCGGGGGAGCAGCGCCGGGTGGCCCTCGCCCGGGCCTTCCTGCTCGCGGAACTCGGCGCCGAGGTGCTCCTCGTGGACGAACCCACGGCCCACCTGGATCCTGTCCGGGCCGCGACGGTCCGTGACTCACTTCGCGAGGTCTCCGGAGTGCTTCCCGTGCTGCTGGTCAGCCACGAACCTGTGACGCTCGCGCTGGCGGACGAATCGGTGCCCGTCCGTGGCGGACTCGCCCAGCCCTCGGATGGGCAGGTGGTCATGCACGCCGCAGCGTCCACGGCGGACGTCGACGGCGGAGCTCCGGCATCCGCTGGTTCCCACGCCGACGATGAGGCCGTCCGTCCGTCGCCCGCGGTACCGCTGCCGTCGCGCGGTTCTGCGTCCCTCCTCTCCGGCTCCCGTTGGCGGCTGGTGCGGGCCGCGGCGCTGGGTGTCCTGGCTCAGCTGTTCTCGGTGGCCCTCGCGGCGCTGTCCGGCTGGCTGATCGTCCGTGCGAGTTCCCAGCCGCCCATCCTCTACCTGATGGCCGCGATCGTCGGCGTGCGGTTCTTCGGCATCGGGCGTGCGGTTCTGCGGTACTGCGACCGGCTCGTGATGCACGACGCCGTGTTCCGCGTGACCACGGACCTGCGGGCCCGTGTGTGGGAAGGGCTCTCCGGGAGGGCCCTGGGCATCCGTCGCCTCATGCAGGGGGGCAAGGTCCTGGACACCGTCGTGGCCGATGTCGACGAGTATCGTGACATCCTGCCTCGCGTGCTGGCACCCCGCTGGATCGCCGTGGGCACCGCCGTGCTGGCGGTGGTCGCCACTGCTGCCGTCCTGCCGCCCGCTCTTCCCGTGACCGTGCTGGTGTGCGTCGTCGGGCTTTTCGTGGCCCCGGCCGTGGCCGTCAGGGCCGATCGTCGGTCCAGCCGTGCCGTGCTGGAGAGCAAGTCCGCCCTGCTGCACTGGGTCACGTCCGCACTGCAGTCCTGGAAGGACGTGCGGGGGAACGGCCTCAGCGCGCGGGTGGTCGAGCAGGCGGGACGTCTCTCCGGCGCCATGGTCAGGGCCGCACGACGCGCGGCGTGGGCCGAAGGGTCCGGGCTGGCGCTCAGCGTGGCGGCGTGCGCCGCGGGGGCGGCCGCCGTCGTCATGCAGTCGGTGGCGCTCGGGACCGGGCAGGAGCTGGCGGAACGCACCGCGGTCGTCGCGTTCATGCTGCTCGCGCTGCAGGAGCCGTTCCAGGCGCACCTCTCCGCGAGCCGTCTCAAGCCGGCGCTCCGCCGCCTGGAGGAACGCCTGACCGCGGCCACGGCGCCGGAACCTGTCAGGGAGTCGCGGGGAACCCGGGTCGTGGAACCTGCCGCGAGGCCCAGCGGGCTGTCCTTCGAGGACCTGTCCGTCGCGTGGCCGGATTCGGACGCCGTCTTCACCGGGCTCAGCGGTGCTGCCGCGCCGGGCCGGTCCCTGGGGATCTCCGGACCGTCCGGCAGTGGCAAATCGACGCTGCTTGCTGCGTTGCTGGGCTTCCTGCCGCCGCTCGAGGGAAGGATCACTGTGCACGGCCGCATCGCGTGGTGCCCCCAGGAATCGCACGTGTTCGACTCGACCGTCCGCGGCAATCTGGCTCTGGCGCGTTCCCGGGGCGACTCTGCCGGTGAGGATGCGCTGTGGGCGAGCCTCGAACGGGTGGGTCTCGCCGAAGCGGTCCGGAGCATGCCGGACGGTCTCGACACGCGCATCGGGCCGGGTGGCAGCTTCCTGTCCGGCGGCCAGCGGCAGCGTCTTGCCGTCGCGAGGACGCTCCTGGCCGGGGCGAACGTGCTGCTGCTCGACGAACCGACGGCGCACCTGGACGCGGAAGCGGCGGATGCGCTCCTGGGTGACCTCGTCACGTCGCTGGAGGGGGAGACCTTGGTGGTCGTCTCACACCGGGACGAGGACCTGTCGTGCCTTCCGGGGCGGCTGGACCTCGCGGCGAGGGAACCCGTGGGCGGCTCGACGCGCCACCCCTGACGGTGAGGGCGCCACCAGGCGCTCCCGGGATACGCTGGCATGATGACTGAGGATTTCGGGGGACTCCTGGTCCGGGCACCGCTGCGGACCGACATACCGGCCTGGGCGGAGCTCGTGGCGCGGATCGCCGAGGCGGAGCGGCACACGTGGTTCGAGAAGGCCGAGGACCTGGAGACGTTCTTCGAGCTGCACGACGCGGACTCGGACGCCGTCCTGGCCTTCGACCACGACGGCGTGCCTCGCGCCCACGGCCGGCTCACCGCCGTGGGAGACGGCGCCGTCGTGCGCACCGAAGGCGGCGTGGATCCCGCTTGGCTGCGGCGCGGCATCGGGAGGCGTGTTCTCCGCTGGCAGCAGGAGCGGGCCGGGCGCCTCGCCGCGGAGCGCGGGCTGCCCGGCGTGGCTCTCCGGGCGCAGCATGAGGACCATGTCCAGGGACCCGCAAGGCTGTTCGAGTCCGAACGCTTCGAGATCGTGCGCTGGTTCAACGAGATGCACCGGGGTCTGGACGGACTGCCTCCGGCCCGCCCGATCACGCCGGGCTACGAGCTCGTGGAATGGACGACGGATCTGGACGAGCAGACCCGCCTCCTGCACAACCTCGCCTTCGCCGGCCACTGGGGGAGCGCGCCCCGGACCGAGGAGTCATGGGCCCGCCGCGTAGGCAACCCCGAGGTCCGGAGGGACTGGACCTTCGTGGTGCGCGAGACGTCCACCGGGTCGCCTGTGGCGTACCACCTGGGCAGCCATGACCCGGAGATCGAGCGGCTGCACGGCCGGGCGGAGGGCTACACCGAGCTGATCGGCGTGGACCCCGGCCATCGGGGCCGGGGGCTCGCCCGGCATCTGCTCGAGGAGGCACTGCGGCGCTATGCGGCGGACGGCATGTCCACCGCGGCGCTCGACATGGACTCCGGCAACGGCACCGGAGCCCTGGCACTGTACGAAGGCCTCGGCTACCGCGTGGTGAATCGGGCCCCCGTCTGGGAGAAGACGATCCCCGCTACGCCGTGACGTCGTGCAGGTGGTGCACCACGTCGTGGAGGAAGTAGCTGGAGAGCGAAGCCACCGTGAACTCTGAGCCGTTGCTGCGCAGCCCGCGGTGACCGAGCAGCTCGCCGGGCACCTCGTCGAACGCCCGGGCGGTGAGTTCGGTCTCCTCGGCGATCTGGTGCGCGACACGCCGGGGGCTCTCCTGGCGGTATTCCTTCGCCACTGCAGTGGCGTCCTGATCCCAATTCGCGAACTCCACGCCGTCACGGCCGAGCATGAGGTGCAGGCGCTCCCGGAACAGCTCCAGCACGTCCCGCACATGGGCGGCGTACTCGAGAGGTGACCAGGTGGACTCGTCCGGACGGACCGTGACGTCGGGGCGGGCCAGCACGGCCTCCCAGCGGGCCGGATGGGTCCGGATCTCCTGTGCCACGTCCGCGGGCGTGATGTCCGCGGGGTCGAAGCCGCATTCGGGGCAGACCTTCTCGATCACCCAGGTCCAGTCCTTCACATCCGGTTCAATCGCCATGGGTCCAGCATAGTCAGCGGGTCGTGAAAGGGCCGACCCGCCGGCCTGGGCGGAGACCCGCGGTCTCAGCCCAGGCTCGGGCCGATCAGGTCCACGGACTGGCTCAGGGGCACTCCGGAACCGTCGCGACGGCCGTGCTCCTGCGGCAGGGACCGCGCCACGCCCGCGGCGCTGGACGCCCGGGCGGGCCCGTGCCCGGCCCATGCCAGGAGCAGCCGGTCCTCGCCCTTCAGGAACCGGTGGGCCCGCACACCACCGGTGGCTCGGCCCTTGACCGGGAATTCCGAGAACTCGGTCACCTTCGCGGCGCCGGGGTTGGTGCCCGGCAGCGCGTCGGATGATCCGGCGATGGTGACCACGACGGCGGAGGGATCGCCCGCGGCGACGACGCCGAAGAAGATCGCCTCGTCGTCGTCGGCCAGTTTGATGCCGCCCATGCCGCCCGCGAGGCGGCCCTGGGGCCGGACGGCGGTGGCGTTCATCCGGAGCAGCTGGCTGGACCGGGAGACGAAGACCAGCTCGGAGTCATCCGGGGCCGGGGCGATCGCGAGCACCCGGTCCTTGTCCTTGAGGGTGATCGCCTCCCAGTCCTCACGGTTGAGCGGGTAGTCCGGCTGCAGGCGCTTGACCACGCCCTGCGCGGTGCCGAGCGCGACGACCTCGTTGAGCGGGACGATGCCGATGACGCTCTCGCCCTTGGGCAGGGGCAGGAACTCCTTGACCGGCACGCTCGTCGCGAGGTTCGGTGCGCCGCCCGGCATGGGCACGACGGGCAGGTCCATGGCCTGGATCCGCAGCATCCGCCCCCGGTCCGTGACCGCCCCCAGCTCGCCGCGGGCGGTGGTGCGGACGGTGGACACGAGTACATCGTGCTTGGCGCGGGTGCCCGGATCCGCGAGCGGTTCGGCTGAATCGGTGCGGGCCACGACGCCGGAGGCGCTGAGGACCACCCAGCAGGGCTCGTCCGCGATCTCCAGCGGCAGCTGCTGGGCCGCGGCCTTCTTGCCCGCAGGCGCGGCGAGAGCCTTGACCGGGACGTCCTCCTTGTCCAGGAGGACCGTGCGCCGGGGAGTGCCGTACTGCTCCGCGACCTCGGCCAGCTCGGCGGAGACCACCTCGCGCAGACGGGTGTCCGAGGCGAGGATCCCCTCGAGTTCGGCGATCTGCCGGCGGAGTTCGTCCCGCTCCTTCTCGAGCTCGATCAGCGAGTACTTCGTCAGCTGACGAAGCCGCAGTTCCAGGATGTAGTTGGCCTGGGCCTCGGAGAGGTCGTAGATCGACATGAGCCGCTCACGGGCCACGGCGGCCTCGTCGCTCGAGCGGATGATCTGGATGACCTCGTCGATGTCGACGATGGCGATCAGCAGGCCCTCGACGAGGTGGAGGCGGTCCTTCTTCTTGCCGAGCCGGAAGGCGGTGCGACGGCGCACCACGTCGAGGCGGTGCCCCAGGTAGACGTGCAGGAGCTCCATCAGGCCGAGCGTGCGCGGCTGACCGTCCACGAGCGTGACGTTGTTGATGCCGAAGGAGTCCTCCAGCGGCGTGAGACGGTAGAGCTGCTGCAGGACGGCCTGAGGATTGAAGCCGTTCTTGAGTTCGATCACGAGCCGCAGCCCGTTCTGGCGGTCCGTGAGGTCCACCAGGTCGCTGATGCCGGCCAGCTTCTTGGCGTTGACCGCGTCCTTGATCTTCTCGATGACCTTTTCCGGGCCCACCATGTACGGGAGTTCGGTGACCACGAGGCCGGTCCGCCGCGCGGAGAGCTGCTCCACGGTGACCTTGGCGCGGGTCTTGAAACTGCCGCGGCCGGTGGCGTAGGCGTCGCGGATGCCGTCCAGGCCCACGATCCGCCCGCCGCCGGGCAGATCCGGACCCGGGATGAAGCCCATGATGGTCTCCAGGGTGGCGTCCGGGTGTTCGAGGAGGTGCCGGGCGCCGGCGATGACCTCACCCAGATTGTGAGGGGCCATGTTGGTGGCCATGCCCACGGCGATGCCGGAGGCGCCGTTGACCAGCAGGTTCGGGAAGGCCGCCGGCAGCACTTCGGGCTGGGTGAGCTGGTTGTCGTAGTTCGGGACGAAATCGACGACGTCCTCGTCCAGATTCCCGGTCAGGGCCATGGCGGACGGCGCCAGACGTGCTTCCGTGTAGCGCGGGGCGGCGGGACCGTCGTCGAGCGAGCCGAAGTTGCCGTGGCCGTCGATGAGCGGCAGGCGCAGAGAGAAGTCCTGGGCCATGCGGACCATGGCGTCGTAGATGGCGGTGTCGCCGTGCGGATGGAGCTTGCCCATGACCTCGCCGACCACGCGGGCGCTCTTGACATGCCCCTTGTCCGGCCGGAGGCCCATGTCGCTCATCATGTAGAGGATGCGCCGCTGCACGGGTTTCATGCCGTCCCGGGCGTCCGGGAGGGCGCGGGAGTAGATCACCGAATAGGCGTACTCGAGGAAGGACGTCTCCATCTCCGTGGTGACGTCGATCTCGACGATGTTCTCAGTGAACGGTTCTAGGGGCTGGGCTCCCCGGTTAGTGGTGCGTCGCGCCATGGATTTACGAAAGACCTCGTGGTGTGCTGCGGCGCGCCCCGGTGGCGCGACGACTACTCTAAAGCTTATGGCGCGCGCGGCTGAACTTGCTGGATATCCGGACTACTGGGAGGCCGATGTCGTGCTGCGGGACGGAGGCACCGGTCACATCCGGCCCATCGCCCCGTCCGACGCCGAGGCGGTGCAGGCCTTCCACCAGGCCCAGTCGCAGTCCTCCATCTATCTGCGCTTCTTCAGCTACAAGGCCAAACTCAGCCGCACGGAGCTCAAGCGCTTCACCGAGGTGGACCACCGGGACCGCGTCGCCCTCGTGATCACGATCGCCGGGGAGATCGTCGGCATCGCCCGGTACGACCGGCTGGACGGGACCCGCGAAGCGGAGGTGGCCTTCAACATCTCGGACAGGCATCAGGGCCGGGGGCTCGGTTCGATCCTCCTGGAACACCTGGCTGCGGCCGCCCTGGAGAACGGCATCCGGCGGTTCACGGCGGAGGTCCTGCCGGAGAACCGGAAGATGCTCAGCGTGTTCGCCGATGCCGGGTACGAGGTGCAGCGGCAGCTCGAGGACGGGGTGATCCTGGTCGGTTTCGACATCGACCCCACCGTGAAATCCCGCGCCGTCATGGAGTCCCGCGAGCACCGTGCGGAGGCCCGCAGCGTGCAGGAACTCCTGGCGCCGGCTTCGGTCGCGGTCATCGGCGCGAGCCGCCACTGGGGCAAGATCGGCCACGAGATCATGCACCATCTGCTCGAGGGCGGGTTCGCCGGGACGGTCTACGCGGTCAATCCCTCCGCGCTGGAGGTGGGCGGCGGGCTGAGCTACGGCAGCATCACCGAGGTCCCGGGTCCCGTGGATCTGGCCGTCATCGCGGTGCCCTACGACGAGGTGCCCGGCGTCGTGGCCGAATGCGGCGCCGCCGGGGTGCGGGGCGTGCTGATCATCACCGCCGGCTTCGCGGACGACGGCGAGCGGGGCCTCGCGCGCCAGAACGAGATCGTGCGCCAGGCCCGGGCCGCCGGCATGCGCGTGATCGGTCCGGCGTCCCTGGGGCTCATCAACAGCGATCCCGCCGTGGCCCTGAACGTCTCGATGGCGCCGGGCATGCCGGCGCCGGGTGGGCTCGGGCTGTTCAGCCAGTCCGCCGCCGTCGGGATCTCGCTCTACGCGACGGCTCAGCGGCGCGCGGTCGGCATCTCCAGCTTCGTCTCCGCGGGGAACCGCGCCGACGTCTCCGGGAACGACGTCATGCAGTACTGGGAGGACGACCCTCGCACCCGCGCCGTGGGGCTCTTCCTGGAGTCGTTCGGCAATCCCCGCAAGTTCTCGCGGATCGCGCGCCGCCTGGCCCGGAGCAAACCGGTGATCGTGGCGAAACCGGAGACCATCGGCCTCCGGCTGCCGCCCGGCCATGCGGTCCGCACCACGCAGGCGCCCGCCCGGGCGCTGGACGCCATGCTGCGGCAGGCCGGGGTCATCCGGGTGGGCACCATGGAGGAGCTGCTCGATGTCGCGCAGCTGGTCGAGGCTCAGCCCTTGCCCCGCGGCGGCCGCGTGGGGATCCTTTCCAACTCGCTGAACCTGGCCAGGATCGTGGCCGACACCGCGGAAGGCCATGGTCTGGTGGTCGGGGCCGTGCAGGGCGCCCTCTCGCTCGACGGCGGGCAGTCCGTGGCGCTGGCCCGGCTGCGGCGCGAGATCGGCGCCCTCCAGGAGGACGTGGGGGTGGACAGCATCGTGGTGACGCTTCTGCCTTCGCTCGGCCTGGAGCATGACGCGCTCGTGGACGGGCTCGCGGCCCTGGCCCGCGAGAGTGACAAGCCGCTCGTGGCGGTCTTCCCCGGGAATTTCGATCCGGCCCAGCGGGAGAGCGGGGTGCTTGGGGGCGCGCCCGACGGGCAGCGTGGCCTGCCCGCGTTCGAAAGCCCCGGGGCTGCGCTGGCCGCCGTGGCCGCCGTCGCGGGCTATGTGAGCTGGCGGGATCGGGAGCTCTCCGCCGAGTCCGCCCCGGACATGACGGGCG